>Ga0105240_10000192_pt1 | contig 124831 bp, 63 predicted proteins | sample KBSC54metaG_FD_80426 | JGI IMG/M metagenome (GOLD analysis project Ga0105240, IMG submission 80426) | Corn rhizosphere microbial communities from Kellogg Biological Station, Michigan, USA - KBS C5-4 metaG | ecosystem: Host-associated > Plants > Roots > Rhizosphere > Soil | place: Michigan, USA...
AACGCGCCAAAACCATGCGCCGCTTTGCTACTCGCTATGAAAAAACTCTTACCTCTTTCTTCGCAGTGGCCTGCCTGACCGCAGTTCTTGACTGGTTAAACTAATTTGAAGACACGCCCTAGTAGTCGCTCACGGAGATTCGCAAGTGGCGTCGGAATTCGCGTTTGATACTTGGTATGCGCCGAAAGACCGCCCTCACCCATGAAAATACGAACTTTTACGCATGGCTCGGACAGTTGCGAATTGAATATCTTCACGACATGTTGGTTTCCTGCGCAATCCCAAGCATCAGTGTAAAAAGTAATGGCTCAATGACTACTATCGCTTATGGTAAACGTTGATCGACTCATTCGAGCGCGCGGCGATGTGCGTAAAATCTTAAGTTTCCCTGCCACTGGGAAGGTCGAATGGAGTGATCCAGGAGAACTTGGCAAATTTGAAGTTTTGCAGGGGATTTCGTTTAAAGAGTTCGATATCGCAAACGCTGAAGTCGGGTTGGATTTTGTGGAGTGCGAGTTTGATCGATGCCAATTCAGAGGCATTCGAACAAATGGACGCCTGTGGGGGCGAGGGAATCGTTGGAAGAGCTGCAGCTTCGAGCAGTGTGACTTTCAGGCGATGGGCGCACCTGTGAATTCCTTCTTTGACTGCCGTTTCGAAACGTTTTCTATCCAGAATTTTAGACCGCATCAGACATTTTTTGAAAGTTGTGCGTTCGCACATACTACGATCGAGGGGCTGAAGGCGTTGTTGGTTTCCAATCGAAACATTAAAAATTTCGATTTCAATAAAACTCCGGGGCAAATTGTCTTTCGAAATTGCCATTTCCGATCGAGCCTGTTCCGGCAGTGTTACTTCGAGGGCGTAGTTTTTGATCGATGTACCTTTACTTCCGTCGACGCCCACGCATGTAGTTTTGAGGGTATTAGCTCCGACGTCAAATGGTGGGGAGAGCAAAAGACCGACCCTTTTACTGTTTTTTTGGGGAAGGCCCTTGAGTTGGTAAAAAATAAGTGCGGTCAGAAAAGCGCTGCTTACCGGGAGTTTGAAAGCTACGTCATCGACTATGGGTGCGGTCGCACAAACAGCCGTGACTTTTCCGCGTGCCTTTATAGCAATCGTGTTCCATACGACGAAACAGAACTGGTGATGGACGAGCTTCTGCACCTTGTCGATAAGTTCCCATTTTAGCTGTGGGTGCGGTGATAGAGGGATGGCGTCGGGCGAAGGGTCTGAGTTTGTCGATGTGGTTCAAATTTGTGGTAAGGCCCGGTTAACCCAACTAAACATTAAAAACTCTAAGGAATTTTAATTCCCTATCTTTACGGGTAAAAATCAAATTACTTTTGACCGGCCCAAGGGAATTGATAATTTTCCGCGGCCAAAATCCCCAGTCGCAGCTCCCCGTCTGTCTCGTCCCCTCCATTTTTCGCTCCCCGTCCCCAGGTGCCTTCTCGGCAAAATCCCCACTGTACCCTCTCGTCTCTATGCGTCGTCTATCTGCTCTTCGGCCTCGTACTCCCCTTGCTGCCGCCACTTCCCTTCGTAAGCCTCGCCCGCTTTCGCATTCCCTAAGTTGCTTTAAGTCGGCGGCGGCGGTATGTGCCGCCCTCCTGGCGGCAGGCGCGGCGGCGCAGGCGCAGGATACGTGGAACGGCGGTACCGATCTCTCGTGGGATACGGGCGCGAATTGGTCAACCGGGCTGGCTCCTTTGGCCACGGATGCGGTAACTTTTAAGTTGGGTGCGGGTAGCACGATTACCCTTGGTGCAACCGAAGTTGCACTCTCGTTAAACTTTCTGGACAATTACACGCTGACAGGCGGAAGCCTCAGCCTGGGTGCGGGTGGAAACATTTCCGTGGGGGCGGGAGTCACCGGCTCCATTGCCTCCGTGCTGACGGGCAGCAACGGGCTCACTTACAATGGCAACGGCACGGGGACGTTGGTGCTGAGCGGCGTCAACACTTACTCGGGAGGGACAACTCTGAGCAGCGGCACGCTGGCCATCAATAACGCTGCGGCCCTCGGAGCGGTGGCCTCCAACACCTTTACGATCACCGGGGGGGCCATTGATAACACAAGCGGCGCCGCGATTACGACGGGCAATTATGTGCAGGCGTGGAATGGAGATTTCGCCTTCGGCGGCACCAATGCGCTGAACTTGGGAACCGGCGCCGTGACGTTGAATGCGGCGCGGACGGTGACGACCAACGGTACGGCGGCTTTGACGGTCGGTGGTAACATCACCGGGAGCGGCTTTGGATTGACGAAAGCTGGCAATGGGACGCTGGTGCTGAATGGCGTTGTCGGTACTGGTGCCGGTACGGTGACGGTCAATGGCGGGACATTAACCCTTGGTGGCACAAATACTTACACTGGCGTAACGACGATCAATAGCGGCGGCACTCTTAAACTGGGAGTCGCCGGCGGGGTCGGGCAGACTGCAAGTATCACAGTGAACAGCGGCGGTACGCTCGATATCAATGGGTTGAACGGGCTCGGAACGAAGACACTGACGATTTCTGGAGCCGGTGTTGCGAATCACGGCGCCTATTACAACAGCAGCACGACCGATCAGACCCAGGGCGTTCAGAATCTGGTTCTCGCGGCGAACGCCACGGTCGGTGGAGCGGGCCGCCTCGATCTCCGCGGTACTGCGACCCTCAATATGGGTGGCTTTCAGCTCACGACCGCCATGACGGGCGGTAAGTATTTCGCCCTGGTTGGAGCGACTGTGTCGAATCCAGGTTCCATTCTGGTCAGCACCGGTGGGTTTTCCATCGAAACCGGCACCAATCTGGCGGGCAGCGCGACGAATACGATCACCGTGAACAACGGAGCGTTTATCAATTACTACAACGTTTCCGGTGACGCGTGGACGCATATCATGCAGGGCGGGAGCAAGATCCAGACAAACAATGGAGCGGCGACGGATAACATTACCGGTGCGTGGACGTTGAATGGAGCGGTCACGGTCGCTCCGCAGGGTGGCGATACGCTGGTTCTTTCCGGAGCCATCAGTGGCACAGGTGCATTGACCATGACGGGGGCAGGCACGTTTACGCTCACGGGAACCGCAAATAGCTACAACGGGATGACGGTGAACTCCGGCACGGTGAATCTAAACTCGGCGCAAGCAGCCGGCACCGGAGCAGTTTCTGTTACAGGTGGAACGCTGAATGCAAACATTGCCGGTGGACTTGGCACGGCGAACGTTACCCAATCCGGGGGAATATTTAATGCGAATGTGGCCAATGCCCTTTCCGGTTCGCAGACTCTGACGATCTCCGGCGGCACGTTTGTCGCGAATAATACCACGGGATCGGCCACAGGATTGATCGGTGTCCTTTTGAACGGAGGCATGCTGGCCAGCGGTGTCACAGGCGAGATCGATGGAACGGTCACCGCCGGTGGCGCGACTGCGAATGTCGTTGCGCCAGGCGGGTTGCTCTCAGCGGGAACGCTCACGCTCGGAGCGCTGAACACGACGAGCCTGACGACGTTGAATTTTGACGTGGCGACCCCGTGGTCGACGACGCCCTCGAATACGGGCGATCTGCTCATGGTCAGTGGGAATGGCGCACTGAATATTGCCAGTGGCACGTCTCTCGGATTTGTGGCGGCGCCTTCCGCCGCGGGCAATTATCGACTCATCGGTTACACGGGCGCGGCCCCCTTGCTGAGCAATTTTGTCCTGCCAGGCACTCCGGATCGCACCACTTACACTCTGAGCACTGCGATCGATCCCGGGTTCGTCGATCTCGTTGTGGCCAACACTGGCGCAAACATCACGAGTACATGGAGTGTCGCTGGTGGGGGCAGCTGGAATTCGCCGTTCAACTGGGACCTGGGCATCATTCCCAGCATCTCGGGTGACAGTGCGATTTTGGGTAACATCATCGGCACCAGCAATGCGACGATCACCCTGGATGCCTCGCAGCGTCTCGGCACTCTTTCGTTCAATAATACCACCGCCACGCCGGGTAACTATACCATCGCGTCGGGCACGGGCACGAACACTCTGGTGCTGGACAATTTCAATAACAACGCGCCAGCCCTTGTGACGAACGCTTTTGGGGCGAACGTGATTTCCGCGCAGGTCAATCTTTTCAGCAATGCGAACTTCGACATTGCGACGGGATCAAGCCTTAACATCTCCGGCTCCATCAGTGGTCCGAGTTCCATGACGGTGCTCGGGACAAGCGGGGGTACGTTGACTCTGAGCGGCACGAATACTTTTACCGGCGGCTTGTTCATCAATGGCGGCACGGTGGTGGATCCGAGTACGAGTATGGCCAACCTCGGTGGAGGCACGGCCAATGTGACGATCAATGGCGGCACCCTGAGTTTCACCGCAAACTCCGCGACGAATAACGTCGCACTTACCGGTGAGGTCTTCACGATTGGACCGGCGGGCGGAACGATCAATACGACCGGAACGACGGGAAGCACCAGTGGAAAACTCCTCCTTTCGAAGGCCGGAAACCTGGCGGGCAGCGGGACATTGACGAAGACCGGGGGTGGCGATTTGCAGATCAGCGCCGCGAATACGGGTTTCACTGGCAATGTGGTGATCAATGGCGGCGAGATCGAGTTGCAGAGTGCGGCCGGTCTTGGAAGCGTCGGGACGATTACCATCGCGAGCGGAGGTGAACTCGTGGGCAGCCTGGGCGGTGGAACGATTCCGAATCCGCTGGTGATCACGGGCACTGGCATCCTGAGCGCAAATGCCAATAACACGATCTTCAGTGGCAGCTTGAACGTACCGGCGAGTGGGACGTTCACTCTCGCGGCACGGCAATTTCAGACGGTGACCACCGGCTCGGCGTTCTCGGTCATCGGGAATATCTCAGGCGGAGCGAGCCTGGCACTCAGCACCAGCCAGACCGGCCAGGGGACGGTGACTCTGGGCGGGAATAACATCAACTGGACGACGACGCAGGGTTCGACACTGGCTCAGGCCTTTACGCTGGGCAACTTCCAGGGACTGCAATTTGAGAGCACACCCACCACGAACTCGCGTCCGGGCGGGGCCAGCGGCGTCTTTGTCACATTTAATGGTGCGTCCACGCCGACTTTGGGATTGCTGACTGACGGCGACGGCTTTGGCACGCCTAACGTGGCGGCCACTTACTCGGATACACTGACTTTCACAACGGGTGGCACGATCGTCGTCGGGCGGGCGGGGCTGGGAGTGCCGGTAGGTTCGGGTCTTCTCTTGCAGGCGGCGAACAAGACCATCGTGGAAACCAACGGCTTCTCACTTGGCGGTGCGACACTGTCGGTGACCAATAACAATAACTACGGCCTGTTGTTCCAAGGGACCATCAACCTCAGTTCCTCGCCGACTTTTTCCGTGGCCACCGCCACGACCTCGAACCTGGCACCTGGGTTGACGCTTTCGGGGCAGGTGCTTGGCACCGGTTTTACCAAGGCGGGCGCAGGAACCATGGTGCTTTCGAACGCTTCGAATGGCTTTACCGGGACGATCACGATCACCAATGGTGTGCTTGGCGCCACTTCCGACGGGGCGCTTGGGACGGGCACGAACGGGATTACCTTGAACGGTGCCCCGGCGACCTTTGAAGCCTTCGATAATATCACAACCGGACGGACGTTCACTTTCAGCAATACCACGGCGTCAAATAACGTACTGGCAGCCGCGAGTGGAAAAACGCTGACCATTACGTCTGCACTGTCCGGGGCAAACGGTTTTACCAAGACCGATCCAGGAACGCTGGTGCTGAGCGGTTCGAGCGGATCTTACACCGGAGCCTTCACGGCGAGCGGTGGTGCGACGCGGATTACGACATCCACCGCGCTCGGCACGGGCGCGATCACGGTGGCCAATAACCAGGGCACGGCACTCTTGCTCGATGGGACATCCGGCGCTCTTACCCTCGCCAATACTCTCAATATCAGCAGTTCGGGTATCAATACGGGCGGCTCGATCGAAAACTTTGCCGGCAGCAATACGCTGAACGGGGCCATTACCCTCGGTAACGGGGCGACGATTGGCGCCGACAACGGGACGACGCTGAATATCAAGGGCGGCATCTCCGGAGCGCAGGCCCTGACGTTTGCCGGTGCGGGAAATATTGCGATCAGTAACACGGCAATCGGTGCGGTGAGTTCCATTACGAAGCTGGGAGCGGGCACGACTACGCTTGGAATCGCCAGTCCGTTATATGTCACAGCGCTGGCGGTAAACGGTGGCACTTTCCTGATCAATGGTGCCGCGACTCTGGGCACCGCCGCTGTGGCCAACACAGTGACTTCGGGCGCGACGCTGAAAATCGATAACTCGACTGCGACGGCCAATCGCCTGGGCACGTCCCGCACGATGACGCTTGCGGCCGGTACTTTCGAGTATGCGGCCGGTGCCTCCGCCTCATCTGAATCCACCGGTGCGCTGAGCGCGAATGCCGGGGCGGATAACATCCTGGTCGATACGACATCCTCCGCGACGACGCTGACCTTTGCCAGCCTGGTGGTCAACGGCGGATCCACGCTGCTCTTCAATGCCGGTGGAACGAATGCGGCATTCGGTTCGGCCGGTAATAAAGTGGTCTTCACCACTGCGCCGGCGCTCTCTTCGCCGAGCATCGGTATCCTTCCGCGCGGCATTGTCATTGACAGTGCCGGCATCAGTTTTGCCACTTACAATAACACCGGCCTGGCCGCCAATACCAATGGGGTTCAGGCGCTCGCCAGTTACAATATTCCGACAATCAGCTCGGTGACGGTTGCCGGCACGGCGGTAACAGTGGCGGATACGTCCGTACTGAGTGTGGGAATGGCGGTTTACGGACCGAATATTCCCGCTGGAGATACGATTGCGGCGATCACTGGGCCAACGACTTACACGCTGACGACCGCAGCCACTGCCGCTGCCACATCGAACCTCGCTTACGGTGCCACGAGCTATACGGATATCAATTCTCTCGTCGCCGTCAGGGCGTCGGGTGATAATGTGAAACTTGGTACGGGGTTCGTTACGGACGGTAATGCCATCAATGCTCCGATTCGTTCCTTTGGCTCCATCAACATGAGCGGGGCGGGACAGACGCTCGATTCGGTGGTACCGAATGGCAGCGCAACCTTGACTTTGGCAAGCGGTAACTTCCTCTCCAGCGGTGCCGGTACGAATACGATTGGCGGTGGGACGATCATTGCTGCGGGCGGCACGGAAATCGGGCTGACTGTCGCGTCCGGCAATACGCTGGTCGTGAACGGAGCCTTTTCCGGATCTGGGGCAATTACAAAGGGCCTGACCGGCAATGTGACCTTTAACGCGGCGCAGTATTTTAATACGGGCGGCAATAACTTTACGATCAATGGCGGAACGGTGACGCTGAATGGCGGCACCAATACACTCTTCCCGGGTGTGCAGGGTGGCGCCGGAAGCGGTTACGTGGGCGTGGGAATCGGTGCCACGCTCGATCTGAACGGCAACTCGCAGATGATTGGCTCTCTTCGTTCGCCGAACAGCAACGGATTTGCGGGCTCGGGTGGAACCGTGACGACAAGCACTGGTGCGGCGACGCTGGTGGATACGGGCGGCCAGGGCGATAACTTCGGCGGCCAGATCACGGGAAATATCTTCTTCGCAAAGTCGGGGGCCAACGGGCTCAACCTCTATTCCAACAATACCTTCAGCGGTGGTTTGTCGCTGATGGGAGGGACGACGACGCTTCTCGATTCCGGCAAGTTTTCCGGACTAACATCGAGCACGCCGATCAATATCAACTCCGCTTCCCTGGTCATCTCGAATACAGGGACGATGAATGATAACGATCGCATCTCGGACGCGGCGCCGATCAATTTCCGAGCCGGAAGCATCACCTACAACGGACGGGCTCAGACCGCATCGACCGAAACGCTCGGGACGTTGACGCTCCTGCAAGGCGCTTCGGAAATCACCGTCAATGGGGGAGGCACCGGAATCAATTCCGCAGAGCTGACTTTTGCCAGCCTCGTTCAGGGCTCGATGGATGCGACGCTGAATATCCATTCGTACGGACAGGCCGGAAGCAATCCGCGGCTGCTCCTCACGACCGCACCGACGCTCACCAATAACATTCTCTCGCCGGCCATTGAATCGGGAGCCACCGATTGGGCAACCTATATTCCTGGCTTGGGACTTACGGCTTTGAACGCTGTGGGCGCACCGGGTTATGATGGTGCCGCGTTTCCGGCGGTGAATCAGCCAACCCAGAATATTAAGCTGGCCGCTGCCGGCGCGATCCCGAGCGGTGGATTGACTCTCAATACGCTCAATGTCACAGGCGTCGCAGTTACCTATACAAATAGCTCGGATGTCCTGAATCTGGCCGCCGGTGGATTGATGCATACCGGCGCCACATCGTCCGTTGGCGCAACGGTGGACAGCGGTGTCCTGACTGCCGGAGGTGCATCGGCATCCGGAACCGTGCCGCTGTATATCGACAATGGAGCCGGTGCATTTACCATCAATTCGCGGATCGCCGACCCAAACGCTTCGAGTCATTTGCGTCTGATTCTGACGACATATAACGGCGGGAATAGTGTCAGCCTGACCGATGGAGCGAATAGCTACACGGGCGGAACGGTGGTAAACGGCTGGATTGGAAACGCGGGAGTTGGGCTAACTTTGAATGGAGCGGCAGGTGCGGTGGTGGTCCCTGCGGGAGGGCTGACCTTGACCAACGGCATCGTGACGGAAGTGACGAACGGCGGTCAGATCAATTCGAGCAATGTTGTGACCCTCAACGGCTCATCCACACTGACGCTGGTGGGCGCCAATACGCTGGATAGCCTGATCTTCAATAACAATGGCGGGACGGGCAGCCCGACTGTTGCATCGGGAACGGGCGTGCTTTCGCTGAGCAATTCGACGCCGATTTCCGTGACAGCGAGCAATGCCTCCACCGTTCCGGTCATTTCCGGAACCCTGGATTTCGCCAACGCAGCGAAGACCATCGCGGTGGATGCAACGACGGTGAATGGAGTGGCGATCGCGCCGTTGACCGCCGGACTTAACCTCACCGCCCTGGTACAGAACAGCGGTCAGATTACGAAAACAGGCAGCGGGAACCTGCAATTGAGCAATGTAACGAATGCCTTTTCGGGTGGAGTCAATCTCAGCCAGGGTGGCCTGATCATCGGTGGAAGCAGCACGCCTTCGGCGGTGGGACTCGCACCGCAATTTGGTCCGCTCGGAACTGGAACCCTCACCGTTGGGTCTGGTACGAGCCTGTTGTCGACCGCCGCAAACACGATCAGCAATGCGGTGTCGATCCAGGGTGATTTCACGTTCAACGGCATCAATAACCTGACGTTGAACGGCGCCACCTCGCTGCCTTCGAACGTCAATACGAATATCACCGTGGCGGCGCCGCAGATGACGGCGACTCTGGGTGCGGTGGTTTCAGGCGCCGGTTCGAAGATCACGAAGAATGGCTTGGGTACTTTAACCCTGGCCAACACGAATACGTTTACCGGGGGTGTAACTCTCAATGCCGGTACGATCGTGGCGACGGGCAGCGTTCCGTTTGGAACGGGTACGGTAACCCTCAACGGTGGTTTACTCCAGTTGCGCAGCAATACGGGTGGAAACTACGGAAATGCCCTGACTATCACTCCGTCGCTGACCAACGCTTTCATCGATATCAACGGCAACACCGCGGGACTAGGTACGAGTATCTTTGCGTTTGGCACTTTGACGGAGCAGGCGACGACCGTGTTGAACGTCACGGGTGGGACGGGATTCAAAGTCCAGTTCACGGGCACAAACCTCACGTCGCTCGGAACTCCGGCCAGTTTCAATCCGGCGGCCGGCACGACCATCATTCTTCCCGGCGGTTTCAACGACGCGAACCGGCCGGTCAATATCGGTCTCGGAACGCTGGCCTTTAGCGGGAACAACACCTTTACCACAGGTACGACCATTACCGGCACGCAAACAATCGCGCCGCAGGCCAACAGCATCTCGACTCCGCTCGGAACGGGAACGCTGACGCTCGCCAATGGTTCGACCCTGCAGGTCACACCGATTTTCGGAACCCTGAGTTCCGCGGGCTATACCCAGGGCGGCCTGGCCGGGCACTTCAACCAATACGCGGCCGGCACGGCGCTAAACTCTGTGTCGACTTCAGGGATCATTTCCGCCGGAGTGATTGGCGGGATGAATGTCGGGGACGGGAGCATTACGAACCATCCGGCCGGCGTGATGGCCAGCGGTTCCCAGCCGACTCTTGATACAGAGGTTTACAATGGGCTGCTCAGTATCACGAATGCCGGAGCTTATAATTTCGAGTTCAACGCGGATGACGAAGCTGAGCTTGTCATTGATGGCGCCGTTGTTCATTTGCGGGATAACACTGGCGGCGCCGGCGGTTTCAACGCGGGGTTCATCACCGGTTCGATTGCGCTTAGCGCGGGGATGCACTCCATCGTCATCCGGCACCAGAACGGGACCGGCGGCTCAGGGATTCCGATGCTCTATAACGGGCCGGATACACTTGCAGCCGGCACCTTGTCTCCAGGCTGGCAAAGTATCGCGAATAACTCGACGTACTATACGGTCGGTGTCGGCTCGGCGGCGAATAACTATCTGAATGCCGCGCAGGTGAATAATTCCGTGGTCGTCGGTCCGGGCAATACTGCAACGGTGGACGGCGTCGGGTCCGAGTTCAACAGCCTGTTTGCCAGCCTCACTTTGGGCGCCGGGTCGACTTTGATTGTGAACAATCAAACCGGCAGCGGTTTCATCGGTTCACTGGGCGCCGCGACTGTGGCGGCGAACGCAACGGTTCAGCCAAATTCCGGCACACTTTACCTGGCCGGCGGTGTGAATGACGGCGGTTCGAATGGCCTGATCAAGATAGGCCAGGGGGCGCTGATTCTGGGCAACAGCGGAGGTACTTTCGGTGGAAGCTTTGCCATCAAGAACGGCTATGTGCAGATCGCGGGGGCAAATGCACTGACGACGGGCACGACCACAGTGGGGGATACGGTTGGAAATACCGGGGCGACTCTGGACCTGAACGGCTTCTCTCACGTCTTGGGAACTCTGATCCTGAATGGTTCCGGCCCGAATACGACCACGACTGCGGTGCCGGCTGCGCTCTATAACAGCAGCGCCACGGCGGCGAGCTTTGACGGCAATATCGCCATTGGAGCTGTTGTGAACGCCAAGACTCCATCCATCGGTGGGTACGGGGACATCGCTCTCAATGGAGTGATCTCCGACAACGTTTCCGGCCAGGCGTGGAGCAAAGTCGGACCGGATACCGTGAGCTTGAACGGGGCCAATAACTTCTCTGGTGCACTGACGGTCGCCGCCGGTGTTCTGAAATTGGGGAATGTCGATGCCCTGGGGCAATCCCTCAATGGGCTTACAGTAAGCAGTGGAGCGACTCTTGATCTCAATGGAATCAGCCCCAACGCGAATCGGACGCTGACGATCGGTGGAACGGGTGTAACTGGACTGGCGATGCCCAATACCCTGGGAGCCTTGATCAATAGCAGCACCACCATCGACGTCACTTACAGCGGTCCGGTCGTGCTCTCGAGCACTGCCGGGATTGGCAGCAATACGCTCGGCGTCAATTCCTATACCTTCGGACTGAACGCAGGGCAGCTCTCCGGGTTATTCCCGCTGACTCCGCAGCCGGGGGACATTACTCTCAGTGCAGGGATTTCGGGTGGGCAGGCATTTACCAAGGTCGGTTCCAATACGTTGTTCCTCACTGGCGCCCAATCCAATAGCGGGACGCCGGATACGATCGCGCTCGGCCAGGTTGTCCTGGAGGGTAACGGGGCGATGACTGGCGCGACAGCCTTTGTGATCAATTCGGGCGGAACGCTGACACTCGATAACTCGCAAACCAACGTAAGCAACCGCCTGAGCGGGCATTCGCTGACGATCAATGGTGACTTCAACATCACCGGAAATAGTTTCAACGCGACGACCGAAGCACTTTCCGCAGGCGGGGTAACGGCGGCCTTCACCAATTCCGGATCTGTCGTAACACTGCTCGCGGATCCCGGTGAGCCGCTGGTGGTCAATGTCACCTCCAATACGGCATTCACCTATACCGTGGGCGCCACGACGCTGATCCGAGGCAATAACCTGGGTGGCAGCGCCATTTCTGGCGCGCTGGCCGGGTACACTTACTTCAGTGACGGATCGCAGGCCAACCCGGGATTCATCGGCCAGACCGCGACGAGCGGAGCGAATGCTGGCATCCTGCCGTGGGCGCTCGTGGACACCTCCGCGACCGGCAACGGTATCAGCTTTGCCGCCTACAATACGGCTAACGGCGTTCAGACCCTGGGGCAGATGGCCAGTTTCGTAACGACGCTAACGGCGAACGATAACATCATCCCCATTGCGGATGTGACGGCGGCAGCCGGAACGACGAGCATCAACTCGCTGACGCTGAACGGCGTCAACGCGAACATCAATAGTGGCAGTACGCTCATGATCCAGAGCGGCGGTATTCTCGCGATCGGGAACGAGATGATTTCCGGGTCGGGTGTGATCAACCAGGGTGCGACCAATACCATCATCCATACGCCAAATCCGAATGGCGGCGGTACGACGACGCTGACGCTTGCCACGCCGATCTCCGGGACCGGCGCGCTCGTGAAAGCGGATGGCGGCACCCTGCAACTCGCCACGGCGATGCAATACACCGGGAATACGTTTGTCGATGGCGGCACCCTCCAGTTGGCTGCAGGAAGTAATACCCTCCTTACCACCGTCGCCACGTCTCCGGCGGTTGGCGCTCAAGGAACTGCGATTAGCGGCCAGGTCATGCAGGTGAACCTTGGCGGCACACTCGATCTGAATGGGAATAATCAGACGCTGGCGAATCTGAACAGCGCCGCTACCTTGCCAGGGCTGGGCGGTACGGTGACGAACTCATCCACCACCCGGTCCAATCTAGTGGTTGCGTTGAGCGCAAACCAGACTTTCGCCGGCAGCATTACGGGCAATCTCAATTTCCAGCGGCACGGCGGATTCGCCTATACGCTGGAATCACCGAATACCTATACCGGTTCGACGGTCTTCGAAGGCGGTAACACCATCCTCCAGGACCAGGCCACGCTGCAAAACACGAGCGGAATCACAATCACCAAGGCTGCCTTGCAGTGGAATGATAACAATCTCCAGGCGCTGGCGAACCGCCTCGGGACAGCGCCGATTACGCTCAACGGTGGCGCATTTGTTTACAACGCCCGCAGTGGAACGCAGTCGGCGATCAGCATCGGAAACGTGACGCTTGGCACGGGTTCCTCGGTGTTGCAGGTCAATCCGTTGAATGGCAGCGCTTCTGTCACGATTGGCACCGGTACAGGAGCTTCCCTGAGCCGGACAGCGTTAAGTGGCTCAACTATCACGTTTAACTCGAACTCCACAAATGCGGGCGGCGCAAGCGCGCTCCTGGGTGGGAACGGCGTTGGAGATGCCGCGCGTATTTTCTTTGCCACGGCCCCCACACTCACAAACGGGATGATCGGTGGCTGGGCTACGGCTTTCCAGGTGTACGGCGGCTTCAATACGCAGGTGGCCCAACCCGGATTTGCCACATACACGGCGAGTGGCATTTCGAATATCAATGCCAATCTTACCACGCTCGCCACTGGGAACGTGCCGGCCGGAGTCAATGCGCTGGCCACCGGCAATCTGACCTTACCTGCTGGAGGGGTTACGCTGAATTCCCTCAGCATGTTCACGGCCGGTTCGACCATCAGCTTTGCGAATGCCTCCGACACCTTGAACATTCAAAGTGGCGGTATCCTCAGCGGCGTCGATGCAAATGCGCGGACGATTGGCGCCGCGGCAAATTCCGGCGTCCTCACCGCTGGCGGAACCTATACGGCGGGGTCACAGCCGGCCGGCGTGGAACTCTTCATTCACAACGCGGCCAGCACATTTACAGTCAATTCGGTCATTGCCGATAACAAGACCGCCGGCGCGGCAAATACGGTGCCTTTGACCCTCGTGTTGGATGCATTGAGCCAGTCGGGACCGATCATCGCCTTGACGGCCGCGAATACTTACACGGGCACGACTTATGTAAACGGGGTCAACGTCAACCTCAATGCGGCGACCGGGCCGTCCATTCCTGGAACGCTCGTGATCGGCGGCGGCACCAGTAACGGCACCGATTCGCAAAACCCGGGTAACTCGACCGTGAAGTTTTTGCAGAGCAACCAGATCGCGCCTACCGCGTCAGTCACCGTTGGCGGAGGCAGTATCCTTGATCTCAATGGATTCTCGAACACGATCGGTAACCTCACGCTGAATAGTGACGGCGGCAGCTTCAGCAATATCGGCCCAGTGGTGCAGACGGGAGTTGGTGTCCTGACCCTGTCCGGTTCCATCACGAGCATGGAGACGAACGATGTCGCCATTCCAGTGATGAACGGGAATCTGTCGCTCGCCTCGGGAGTGCACAATGCCACGGTCGGCGTGAATCCGAACCTGCCGAGCCAGGTTGGGTTGCAGATCAATTCCGCCATGACTGGCACGGGCAGCTTGAATGTGGTGTCCGGCATCATCGGCTTTGGCGGCGTGAGCACGGTGCCGGTGAATCTCGGTGCGAGTGCCACGATCAATGTTGGTTCATTCACTCCGACAATCGGCACCTTGACGGGAACAGGAACGGTCACAGGTAATGCGACTGGCCAGCTATCTGTTGGCAATGACAATGCCAATGGAACATTCAACGGGACGCTCACCGGGCCGGTGACGATCGCCAAAGTCGGCACGGGCAACTTCACGCTGGCTGGTTCGGCGAGCAATTTCACCGGCAACGTCAACGTTCTCGCCGGCACCTTGACTCTGGCTGGCGGCATTGGTGTGACGCCCACTGGCAATGGAGCGCTCAATGTCTTCAACGGCGGCACACTCACGGGGTCCGCATCCGTTCCGGGCGGAATCGCCCTGAACTATGGATCAGCGCTGAGCTTTGCCTCGAGCAGCCTGGGTGCAAATCCCTTCTTCGATTTCGGTGGCGTTGGTACGCTCTCGGATAACGGACCCGCCCAGGTCAATATCACAGGAGCCGCGCCCGCTGTGGGAGTCTATCCACTCATTGCCTATACTGGCAACGCGCTGACCGCGTCCCAGTTGGCCGGGCTTCATGTCGGCTCGGTGCCTTCGGGTAGCGGGCTGCTTTACGGAATTCTGAATGATGGAGCGAACAAGCAAGTTTCGCTTAGCGTTGAGACGGTCAACCCGACGGTGACGTGGACGGGTGCGAACGGCGGAACCTGGGATACCTCCTCCGTTAATTTCGCCAATGCGGGCAACAATCCGGTGGCATTTACCTCGGGCAACCAGGTGGTCTTTGACAATACAGGCTTGGTGAAAACCATCACCGGATCGACGCCGGTCAATCCGCAGGCAATTACGGTGACGAATTCCGGATCGACGAATAACTATGCGATTTCCACGCCGATCGTTGGAACACTGGCCGGCGGGCTGACCAAGAACGGCAACGCTGTTCTCCAATTGACGGGAAACAATACCTTTACCGGCCCCATCACGGTGAATGGCGGCACGCTTCGCGCCAGTGCGACATCCGCTGGAAGCGGCGTTGGTTCCGGGGCGATCACCTTGAACGGTACGACGTTGCAATTCGATCCGCTGGCGTCGACCTCCACGAACGGCCTCACGGCCAGGAAAGGCGCCACGGCGGCCTCTCCGGTGACGAGTATTAATTTCAGCACCGCGACTTCGGTAAGCACCTTCTTCGGTACGGGAAACGCCACTTATACGTCGGCGGCTCCAGAGAGTTATCAGTTCACCGGAAAGATCAGTATCACGAACCCGGGCACATACGCCTTCTTCAGCAATTCGGATGACGGCAGCCGCATCTATATCGACGGGGTATTGGTCGACTCCTCGGACGGCGGCAAAGGCGCCAATGAAACCGGTGGCACGATCAATTTGAGCGCGGGCTTGCACGACATCCGGGTCGACTACGCAAACTCCAGCGGCGGCGGTTCGGAGACGCTGAACTATCAAGGTCCGGGTCAGGCGACCAAAGTGGCGATTCCGGCGAGCATGCTCTTTACCGCGGAAACTGCTTCGCTCACGGGATCCAGCACGCTTGTCAACGTGGGCAGCAATGTTGCAGTGAACGGAAGTTCCACGATCAACCTGAACGGGAATAACTTCACCGGCGTACAACTCGGATCACTGACCATCGCCCCCGGCGGGACGCTGAATGCGCTTGGACTGGTAGGCAAACAGTTGCGGTCCAATTATACGGCTTTCACCGGTGGCAGCACGGACACGATCAATGCAGTTGCCGATGTTGCCCTGGGGCAGGTGAGTGACGGTGGCAATGCCGTGACGATCGCCAAGACGGGTTCCGGCCGGCTGGTGTTCGACAACGCTGGCTCGGGAGGCGCTGCTTCGAGCTTCGTCTCCGGTTCGCTCATCGACATTCAAGCGGGAGATGTGGTCCTCCAGGGCATCAATGGTGGAACCAATCCGATTGGTGCTGCTGGTCTTAAGCTGGACGGCGGCAATCTCCTCTTCGACTCGAGGTTCGGAGGCGTCACGTTCGACAACGGGCTCACGGTTGCGCAGGACGGGATTTTGAAAGTTCAAACGGATGCCCAGACTCTCGTTTTGGGCAGCGCGGTGAATGGAGTCTCCATTGCCTCCGGCAAGACGCTGACGATCGACACATTTGGTGGAAACCGGAGCACCAGCCCTGGCGGGACCGTCGTGGCAGTCGGTGCGACTCTCAGCATCAATGGGGTGATTTCGGGAAGCGGCAATCTAGCTATCCAATCGTCCCAGTATAACGCGGAACACTATCCCGTTCCGGGCACCGTGGTTCTCACGGCAGCAAACACTGTGACGGGCAGTACCACGATCAATGGTGTCTTTACGAGCGCCGCGAATCCGGAAAACCTGCTTCTGCAGGGTTCCGGCTCGCTTGCTACAACGTCTGGAATTGTGGTGAATTCCGGTCAGCTGACCCTCGATGACTCGGGAACCAACCTGGGCAGCCGTCTCGGCGCAACTGCTTCGGCAGTTCCCGTGACGCTGAATGGCAGTGTGCTCCAGTTCACGGCGAATACCGGCAGCAACGTGAACACGACGGAGAACGTCGGTACGCTGGCGCTTGGCGGTGGATTCAATCAAATCCGTGGAGTAAACGTTGGCACCGGTACCACCAGCGTGGATACGTTTAATATCAAGAGCCTGGCCCGGCAGAACAACGCGACGCTTGCCTTCTTCGGCACGACCCTCGGGAACGCGGCGACGCTGGCCGACGGCTTCAAGTTTGGCACTGCCCCGACCCTCTCAGGGGGTGGTGGAGCGGCTGCTTCCCCAACCATTAGCATCCTCCCGTACGCGATCGGGCAATCCGGCACCGGTGCATGGGGGCTCGTGACTTACGACACCAATGGCATCCGTACGCTGGCCACCGGAAACGAATACCTGACCTCCGCGAACAACGGCGCCGGAACGACGAATAACGTTCGCGACAGCGTTGGGGTGAGCAGTGCGATCACCGGCGGTACGTTCAATGCATATGTCTACGACAATACAGGCAACGCCGCGAATACCGGCACGCTCACGACGGCGATCAATCTTGGCGGAAGCACCGGTATCGGCGCGCTTCTTCTGACGAACACGAATGGCACGCAAACGGTGACGACGATCAGCGGCACCGGCGGCAGCTTCAATTTCGGCAGCAATGAAGGGGTCATCACGGTGACCGGTACGGCCGGCGCTGTGATCAATGTGCCGGTGAACGGCTCAGGTGGGTTGACGGTGGGCGGGTTCGGCCCGTTGACCTTGGGCAGTACGTCAAACACTCTCACCGGTACGGTAACGATCAATGGCAGCGAATTGCTCATTGCCGGCGCCGGCTCACTGGGGACCACGTCCACCATTCAAATTGGCGGTGGTTCGCAAGCAAGTGGCGGGACGGTCACTGCCGGCAGCGGATTCGTGAAGTTCAACGGTGCAGGCATCAGTCTGGCGCAGAATGTCATACTGGAAGCAGGTTCATTCGGCGGCTTTGACACCGCGGCAAACTCCGGAACTGTCTCGGGTGCGATTACCGGAAGCGGCAGCCTGGTGAAGATCGGCGCCAATACTCTGACGCTGACCGGCATCGGCAATACCTATACTGGCCAGACACAGATCTATGCGGGCACACTTCAAGCCTCCACGGCCGCGCTTCCGCAGCAGGCGGGCGCCAGCATTCTCAATAACGCGGCGCTGACCTTCAGCCAGGGAACGGACGGCATCTATTCAGGCTCGATCAACGGAATCGGTTCCGTGACGGTCACCGGATCCGGTGGTACTCCGACGATCAGCTTCGGCGGAACGAATGCAGGTGCATTCGATCCGACAAATGCGACAGCGGGCGCCAATAGTTATACCGGTGGCACGACGGTAAGTGCCTCGACGACGTTGCAAGGTACGACGACCAGCCTCCAGGGGAATATCGCCCTGAGCACCGCCAATACCTCCCAATTGACCTTCAATCAGAGTTTCTCCGGCCTGTTCCAGGGAGTTATCACCGGACCCGGCCAGGTGAATCTCAATGGCAGCGGCACGGTGATCTTTGGCAGCGCGAATACTTACACCGGCACCACGAACGTGAATGCTGGCAAGCTCGTCGTGCAAAACAGCCCGTCGCTTACTTCCATTAACACCCTGGCCGCGACGGCGATCACGGTTGCCGCGGGGGCAACGTTTGCGCCGAATTACGCGGCAAACGCTCCGACCACGAATATCAACGTTGGTACCACTGGCGCAGGTTCGACCGGCGCCACGCTGACTCTGCAGCCGGGCTCGGTGTTCGATATGACGGACAGCACGAACACGATCAAGACCTTCAATCTGAACCAGCAGGCGAGTTTTGCCGGGGTCGGGTTGACGATTGGCGGTGCGAGTGGAGCGGCTCCACAGTTGAAATTCAGTCTCGGTGCATCGGCTGGACAGATCGATACGATTAACGTGGCCTCGGCGGTGAGTGTTGGAGCCACAGGCGCCGCGATCAATATCGTTCCGTTGTCGACTGATGCGAGTCTGACTCCAGGTGACTACATCTTCATGACGGCGCCATCGGGATTGGGCTCGGGCTTCACCCTGGCGAATTCCATGATTGGCGTGAACGGGATTGGTTACACCTTGAGCCTGATTGATTCTTCACCCACGAACGAAGTGCTGACGGTGGGGCAGATCCCGGCTCCAGCAAATGCTTACTGGACGGGTGTGCAGAATAGCATCTGGAGTACGCTGACATCGGCTGCGGCCACGAACTGGTCCACAAGTCCGGCGGGAACGACCGATACCAATCAGGTGCCGTCGGCTTCCTCCAACGTCTTTTTCACCGCGAATACGGCGTCGAATCTGACGACGACGCTCGGCGCGAATGAGACCATCAATAGTCTGAACTTCACCGGAACCGGCACCCCGGCCTCCGGAGGGGTGACGATTTCCGGGAATACGCTGACGATCAATGGGACAAACGCCAACGGAAATGCCGCGGGCAATGGCATCAATGTCGCCGCCGGAACGGGAGCGGTGACCATCGCGAGTAACGTCGTTCTCGGTGGAAGCCAGACCTGGACCAACGCAAGCACACAGTTCCTGACCGTAAGTGGAGCGATCAGTGGCGCTGGAAGCAGTCTGACTACGGCGGGTTCCGGTACGATCGTTGTTTCCGGAACGGCGACTTATACCGGTCAGACGAACGTGACCTCTGGTACATTGATTGTGAGCGGTGCTCTCTCCGGGACCACGGGCACAAACGTGTCGGCCAATGCCATGTTGTTTGACAACGGAACGATCGCTGGAACGGCCACTGTCAGAGGGACGCTGGCTGGCTCGGGCACGATTGCCGGACCGGTTGCAGCCACAGGCGGCACGATTGCTCCCGGTGGATTCAATGGTCTGGGAACACTGTCTGTCACGAATAGCCTGAACCTGGATTCGAATTCGATCTTCTCCGTGGCGCTCGGCGGCAAGGCGGTCGGCCAATTCAGCCGAGTCAGCGCAAACGGCATCAATCTGAATTCCGATAGCGGAGCCGGTGCTCACCTCCAGCTTTCGCTCGTGAACGGTTACACACCGGTCCCTGGAGACTTCCTGGTGATTGGCTTGAATGGCGGCACCGAGAGCGGCTTGTTTGCGAATACCACGCCGGATAGCAACCCGAGTTTCTTCGGAGGTGCGACGTTCCGGTCGATCACGGTGGGAGGCTTCGAATTCGCCGTCAGTTATAACTCCACTGCTTCGACATTCATCAATGGCGGAGTGGGTGGAGGAAGCGACATTGCCCTCCTCGCCGTGCCTGAGCCGAACACTGCAGCGACGCTCGTGGCCGGTCTCGGCGCCATGGCCGGGCTGCAGACCTTCCGCCGCCGCCGGAGTAAGTAAGCCGGGAGACGATTCACTTAAAAGGCCGCGCTATTTGGCGCGGCCTTTTTTGTGTGAAGTGGCAAGGTTGGCTTTGGAGTCGAGTGGCGTATTCGCGAGTGGCGCTGCGTGGAGTGTGGTAGCAAGAGAGCGACAACGAGCGCGACACCGCTTTCGGATTGTTCCGCGGGTGGGAAGGCTGGTTGATGCAGCTCTTTGCGCGGTAAAACAAAGATGCGATTCTGACTTCGCGCGAAACCTACCGTGCACACGCCCGCAGACATTCCCTTTCCGAAAGCGGCGTTGCGCCCGAGGCTTAACGCCGCACTCCAAAATCGCGCCGCTCGCGGATACGTTAACCCGACTTCAAGGTGTGAAAATAAGCTTTCATTTGCAAATTAAGCACTCGGATTTCCACGTGATCGAGATAGGAGACGTCTGAAATGGAACGTGATCGACCGCCTGAAATCAGCGAAATCCGGCAGCGAGTTCTTGCGGCTTTCAGGGAAGGGCAACTTTCCTCCTACGAGAGACCGACGCCCACTGGCTCTGCATTGCAAATACTCGCGCTGGCAAAGGCTGAGATGGAGAGGTGGCTGGAAACGAACGGTGAAACCGCTGATGCGCTCCGGCTTTTCTCGCTGATCCTGGAGTCCCTCACCCAGTATGCTTCCGCAATCAACATACTGGAACGTTTATCCGCCAGCGGGTATGCGCGACGTGATGATCTAAAGAGATTGGCGCGGTGTCGAATTTCCCTCCGGGAGTCGGTTTCGAAAGCCGAAGAGAGTCGATAACAACCAATCGACACTCTCGCCGGTACGACTACTTACCGGTATTCTTCGGAAAACCCGCCAATCGTGTGTCACTACGCCCGGCCTCTTCGAGAGATGGCGATGAACCGCGTACTACGGCCGGCTTTCCATCCACCACGATCCGCACGAGCCATCCGGAGATCTTCGAACCGGTTTTTTTGACGCTCGCTGACTTATGCGGTCCTGGTCCGATGGCGTTTTTGGCGACCGATGCGTGCTTTTCTTCGTGGCTTTTCAACTCCTTCGATTCCACGGGGACCTTTACTGATCCACCGCCCGCCAGCGATATTTCCTGCGATCCGTTATCGAAAATAAATTCCTCCGGTTTATCGACGGGCTTGCCAAAGAAGTACCATTCAAGGGTCGCATGATCCGCGGTCTGCGCCAGATTCCGGATGTCCGCGGCCAGGCCGATCGCGCTTTCATGGTCTCGATGGCTTGAAAAGTTTTCGACCACTGCCTGGCCGGCCTGATGCGCGAAGGCATTCGTATTCGCGCCATTTCCCGCATGGCTTTCGCCGCCGGTGGACGTTACGTGGACATCCAGTGTGAAACTGTGATTGACGGCGGAGACAGCAGGAACTGTCTGTGCAGAACAGCAGAACAACGGCGCGAGCACCGCGAAGAAGAGGGATGCAATTTTCATGATGTGAGAAACGGTCGGAGTCGGCCTACCTGGCACGGCTTAACTGGTCGTTGATCTGAATCAGTTCCTGATTCACTCCCGCGAGTTGCACCTCCAAATTTGGCCGGGCCTTTGCCAGCTCGCTCTTGCTCGTGACACGGCGCAGGATGACCCGATCGTGCACTTCCCGCTGCTCTTCCGCGTAGGATTGCTCGATGAGCGCGGTGAGCCGTGCGTTCTCCTTGATCAGAAAATCATGCCGATCCTGGAGTTGCCTGGTGCTCTTGCTTTGCGTGTCCGCCTGCTGGTTAAGGGTGGCCTGTTGCTGCTTTTGCCGATCCATGGCCTGTGCGCCTTGCCGTTGGGCTTGCTGCCAGGCGGCAATCGCGCCGGCCTGGCGTGTGGCGATGCCCACTGCCGCCTGCGCGATATCCAGATCATTGGTCAATTGATCCTTGGTGGCCTCAAATTCCATCTGTCCATCCGTAACCCGGAGCGTCGCCCCGAGATCTTTGACCAATGTTACCTTGGTCCCCGGTTTCACCGAGCTGATTCCGTCCGGCGTCGTGATCGAGATGTGCTGCGTGACGTAGAAGACACCTTCGGGCGTCAACCGCTTCGGCGCGGGCACTGGCGTAGCGGCAGGCACCGGAGCAGTCGCAACCGGTGGCGCTGATACTGGAGGGGCAGGAGCCGGAGCGGGAGCAGGCGTGGCGGCGGAAGTATCTTCGGCTGTGGCGTTTTGGTCCGGGCTGGGTGATTTTGAACAGCCTGCCATCACGAGGGCCACGGCGAGTCCGGCAATCCTCACAGCTGGCCACATGCCGGCGTTCACTGAAGTCGATGTATAAAATACACGAGCAGATTCCTTGGTATCCATAATACGGGGTGTAAGTCGATAGGTGCCATCCGGCCGCAGAAAACCGCCAGCCAATCGGCGCGGCGACTATCTATCGTTAATCCGAAAGATCAACCGGAAAATCCCATGAAAGCGAATGCTTGAAGGGGCATATTCAAGTCCGTCGTTCGTTGTCGAGGGGCTGTAATAGTCAGCGCTACAAGGCTGACCCTGAAAGCAGTTCGCAATTCCGATCGCTAGCTTTTTATCTATCCCGGTTTATTCGTAGAATACGCGAAGCCGTGCCCGTGAACGTCCTGCGGACATTCACAATACATTATTACCTTCGGCCGCGGCACAAACCTTCGGTGCAGACGAACCAGCACCGAAGGTTTGCTTGACGCCCGTCAAATCTTCCGGCGGAAGCGGCTGAGGCCGGCGAACATTGCGCCGGCACCGAAGAGCACCGCGAACGAAGAAGGCTCCGGGATCGCGCGCAGGGCAATGTCGTCGTCCGCGCCGCTGAAGGTCGCGAGCGAAGCACTGGCCGTGTAGCTAATGTCGAAGACCTTCCCTCCGAGGCTGATGGTGTTGAAGCCGTTCGCGTCGAGACCGGCGCTTTGATTGGAAAAGACGCCGGCGATCGGGCTGCTGGAGCCGGTGACGATATAGAAGGTATCGCCGATTGCCGGTTGGAAGCCATTGAAGAGCGAACCGGTGAGCGGCCCGTTGAGCGAAATCGTACCGCCCGCGGAGACGACCAAACTGTCCGTTTGCCCGGTGCCGGTGCCGCCAATTTCGATATTCAGCGATCCGCCCGGATTGGAGGTAAAGCTGCCGGTCAATGAAAGACTCCCTCCGTGATTGCCGGGAGTAAGGCTGCCCCCCGAACTTAGCGTAATATTGCCAGTGATCGAACCCGGCCCGGTCACCCGGCCGGAGACGTTCAGGCTTCCCTGGACGGAACTGCCGTTTGCCAGGCCAATGGTTTGACTGGCTGGCACGTTGTACCCACCTGTTTGCGCGGTGACATCGAAGACCGCACCACTGGCGAGGTTGATTTGCGTGCTCCCCGATATGGAGCCCGAGGCGGCGACAGCCAGCGTACCACTATTGACGTTCGTTGCGCCGGTGTAAGTTGCCGCGCCGGCGAGAATCAGTTTGCCCGGACCATTCAAGGTAAGGGAGGAGCCGGGAGTGGCTTCTCCCACCGCATTCAGTGTGACGGATCCCGCCCCAGCCCCATTGTTCGCGATCGTCAGGACGTCCGCACCTTTCAACGTCGTGCTGCCAGCGACGACGAGGTTATACGATCCATTTGCCAGCATATTCGCCGAGGAGGCGATGCTTACGGAAGCATTCGATCCGAGGGAAAGACCGGCGACGGAACTGGTGCCATTGCTTTGCAGTGTGACGGCGGCGTTGTCGGCCACCGAAAGCGTATTGGCATAAGCCGTACTGGGGACATTGCTGAAGAGGAAATTGCTGATCGTCTGGGAAGCATTCAGTCCGCCCGTACCGCCGGAGAATCCCACATAACCCTGATTTCCGATCAGGGCGCCGTTCAGGTTAAAGTCCGTGAAGGTGCGCGTATAAGTCGCGAGAGTGGTTTGATCGAGGAGCGTTTCGGTGAGGGTGCTCGTGCCGTCATAGGCCAAGGTGAACTGGATGGGATCGCCGCTGGCGGGATTGATCGGGTTGGTCGAGACGTAGCCGCCGGTCGTGCCCTGGCCGGCGTTGGTAGAAGCGGCGGTGCCGGGCGTGTTATTCCCGTAGATATTGATTTCCAACGCGCCGCTATTTGTAATCCCGGCATAACCAAGCGCGCCACCTGTTCCGCCGAGCGCATTTGCTCCCTGGCTTTGAATGACGAACGCTGCTCCGTCCGCTCCCTTATTGCCGCCGGCCTGGTAAACAAACTGGGCGACAAAGCCGTTGGTTACCCCGTATTCCGAAGTGGTGAAGACGCTGGTGCCTTCGCTGTTGTTCCCGACTGTCAAAGCGAGACTGGTCCTTGTCGGGTCGATGGCATTGGCGGCATTGGTACCATTGGCCTGATTATTCGCGAATCCGCTCAGGGTCGGTGTATTGAGCGCCTGTGCGGAGAGCGCCGAAGTGGCAAGGGACAGAGTTGTTCCGTTGGTCAGCTTGATATTGCCGCTGCCGGCCGCCGTCGCGGAAGTGAGCGTGACCGAACCACCATTCACGTTGAGCGCATTCAGCGTGCTATTTCCGCCGAGAGTCAGTCCGCCTGTGCCGGCCTTGTTCAGTGTGGGTGCACTGTTTCCGGAGGCAGGAGTAATATTGCCATTGAAGGTATTGGCCGCCGAGTTATTCAGATTGATGACCGGCGCGCCGGTGCCGGTGCCCACCACGAGATTGGCTGTGCCTGCAGTGGTGCCGTTGAGGTTTGTCAAGGTGACCGAGTTGGAGGCGATGCTGGCGGTTGCTGTGACGTTTGCCGTTGGGATAAACGTCAGGCCGAGTCCATCGATCGCGCTGCCCCCACCCTGGGCGCCGATATTGACCTGGCCGGCACTGATTCCGACATTGCCTCCGCCCGTGGGAACGCCGGCGAGATTCAGTGTATAGTTATTCGCCGAGCCGAGATACAAGGTGCGTCCCGCGGGAATATTCGGGCTATTGACATTGAGGGTGCCGCCGGATTGGCCGTAACCCACGGCACCGGCGGTAATCGACCCGTCGCCGCTGTAAGTGTACGGAACATTCAGCGTGATCGGCGTGCCCGGCGTATTCGTGGTAACCGCGAGACCGCCGCCACTGAAATTGATCGACGCGGCTCCGATGGAGCTCTGTTCAACCAGAACGAGGGTATTCAAGCCGGTGCCGCCCAGATCGATTACGGTTCCGGCATTGTGCAGCGGTCCGGTGGCGCTGTTGAGTACCGTGCTTCCGGCGCCCTGGAGATGAAGCGTGAGAGTGTCCGATGCATTGGTGGTACTGATCGTGCCCGGATCGAAAGCCCCTCCGGCGTCGACAGTCAGGTTAAAGCTTCCGGTGCCGCCGGCTGTCTGGAAGGCGGTGGAGGTGGTGGCCAGCGAGCCGACTTTGATTTCCAGATTCGATCCGGCATTCAGAGTCACCGCGCCGATTGTGGCGATCGAGCCCTCGGGGTCGATGGTGGAGTTGCCGGAAACCGAGACGGTGGTGATATCCGAGAAACCCAGGCTCGAGGAGAGGATGCTATTCGGAATGATCTGATTCGGAATCCCCGGGCCGCTATAGAAGGCCTGCAGGCCCATGCCGCCGCCTCCCTGGTAGTAGCCGATTTCAATCTGGTGCGCTCCTGCCGTGAGCAAGATGGAGCCGCCGCGGTTTATCGCTCCCTGGAAGAAGTTATTATTCGCCACCAATGTGCCGTCGATTCCCAGAATGCTGCCGTCATCGCTCGTCGTGGAGAAGTTATAGAGGCCCGTCGTGGGGACATAGATATAGCCGACGAACTGAGCTTCTAGATTGGCGTTTACATTGAAGCCCTGATTGGCGAAGCCCGAGGCGTTGCCAAAGTTCGCATTGCTGAAGTCCAGATTCAATTGCCCGCCGGTGCTCGTGGGAGCCGTGACTGCCGGACTGAGCAATGAGAGATGACTATTCAGCGCGCTGATCGAGACGTAGTCGGGATCAGAATTGGCGACATTATTTGGGGCATTGTTGTAGTAATTCCCGGTCAAGCCGGCGCCGCCAAAACGCAGAGCAAGCGTGCCGCCATTCAGCGTTACGTTGTCGGCGTTGGCGAAGCCGAGAGCGCCCGCCGTATATTCGAAGGTGCCGCCGGTATTCACGACCGGCCCGCTTTGCAGGACGTTGCCGGTGTTGGCCAGCGTCAGTTTGCCACCATTGACCGTGAGTGGACCGGCGATGGTCGTAACGCCATTCAACGTCACGTGGCCCGATCCGGAGAAGGTAAGTCCACCGTTGATGTTATTCGTTCCGGTGAGCGTGACCTGAGTGGCGGGATTTACCGCGCTCAGGAGAAGGGATTGACCGGCGGAAATGGAGCCCCCTGAGGCACCGCTGCCGGAATAGTCGAGCACGGCGTTGGCGGAATTGACCGTAATCACTCCCGCTTGCGCGCCATTGAAGCTGAGTGTCCCGGCATTCAGCGTGATGGGCTGAGTGTAGCCGGTATTGTTCCCCTGGAGGGTCAATTGGCCGGGGCCACTCTTGACGAGCGGCGCGCTGCCGGTCAGCGCGCCGGTGAAGACGAGATTTCCCGTGGCGTTGGCGATCGTGATCGTATCCGAAGCGGAAGCGCCGCCCGCAAGATTGAGATTGGCGGCCACAGTATCCTTGGTGGAGCCATTGTCGACCAAGTTGCCGCTGGTCGTTGTCCCGTAATCGTTGCCCAGGGTGACATATGGTGTCGCGCCAAGGGCTGCACCGGAGGAGATGCTGAGTGTCCCGGCTTGGACCGACGTGAGGCCGGTGTAACCGTTTGTACCATTCAAATTCAGCGTGCCGCCGCCTTTCACCATGATGAAAGCAGGGCCATCGATCCCATCACTGCCGGCCGGCCCATTGATCGTGTAACTCGAAGCGGTATTGACCGTCACGCTATTGGGATGAACCATCGCGGCGATATTTACTGTATGCGAGCCAGTCGCCGTGTCGTCGAAGGTGACATTATCTCCCACGGCATTCAGCACGGTGTCCTGATACGCCCGCGCTGTAAGGGCCGTCCCATCCTTGAAATTTGCCGTGGCCGTATCCCAGGCCGATCCGCCCGCGCCTGTCCAGATCGCCGAAGTGGTGACGCCCGTGACCTCGCTGGCGCTGATGCTGCTAAAGCGCGCATCGCCGCCGCCATTGTTTTCAAACTGCAGATCATTGATGGCCATTCCCGCGGCCAGATTTAGATAAACCTGCGTCGTTCCAATAGTCAGGGTCGTAAAACCGGTATCGTAAGAGTAAGTCAGCGTCGCGGTACTGGGCAGAGTCCTGATCCCGGTCTTCACCTCCAGCGGCCCGCCTCCATCCGTGGGAGCAAGGTCGAAACCTGATATATCGTCACTCGTATCACCGAGGAAGCCGACCTGAGTACCGCTGGCTTCCAGCCGGAAGCCATCGAAGCCGCCGGAAAAGAAGTTACCGGTGGTTGCGCCGAAATTGATCGTGACCGTGAGGGTCTGACTCGCGCCGAGCGCGCCAGTGAAGCCGGCATCAAAAACGCGGCGAGCGCCTTGCGTCTCGACGTATCCATTGGTCCCGGAGGCGTTCGTCACCTGGAGGGCTGTCCCGCCATCGACCGAGACGGCGATAGGATTACCCACCGTGGGTTGCAGGCCGTTGAGCAGCGTGCCTGTAGCGACCGTGGAGAAATCCTCCTGGAAGAGCGTGGTCTGAGCCGATGCGACGGAAACTCCGGCGAAGGCGGCGAGGGCGAAAGCGCCTGCTGCGGCAAGCCGGCGTGAGAGGAGGGACGGGGACGGGGAGACCGTGGCGATTTTCATTTGCTATGTGAGGGAAGGGGAAGGGGACTTGTACTCCGCACGAGGCAGGAGCGGGTTCCAGCAGCCGGGGTGAAAACGAATCTGGAACGCGGTCAAGGTGCACGGGTAAACCCGCTACGCAACGCTCTTCTTTGATCGTGAAAAAAATATTTGAAGAATCGATTATTTTGCGAAACTCCCGGCGGAAATTGGGGTTATCTGCCGGTTCTGTAACAGCTTGGTGACGAACCGTTTTCGCAATGCTTTCTGACCCGGAGCGCCGGCTTGGCGAATTGGCGGGTATACGTGTAAACTCTGATTCCCTTTGACGGTCGACTTTGCACTAGTATTCTGCCGTACAGACTTTCCCGATTTCCCCCTGCAGTTTCCCCCTCCCTTCCCTTCATTCTGCCCCGTCATGCCGTGACGTCTCGTCTCGGTTAACCCCCTGCCCCTGTATCTTCCCATGAACCGCTCCCGTTCGCCCCGTTCCATGCAGAAATCCAAACCTCATCGCCTGCGGCCTTTGACGCAGTCGTTGGCCTGCCTTGCCACCTCAGCCGCCGTCACTGCCGCCCTCCTTTGCGCTTCGGGCGTAGTAGGCAAAGGGGCGACGTCCAACTGGGATCCATCGAAGACTCCGACGACGCCCAGCGGGGGCGCCGGCACGTGGGATTTGACTTCCCTGCTCTGGAGCGATCTCTCGACGGATCAGGCGTGGCCCAATGCGATCGATAGTATTGCAGCATTCGGCGGCGTAACCGGAGGGGCGGTTGTGATCAACACCGCGGGCGGCCCTGGTGTTCAGGCAAACGGACTTGGCTTTACGACCTCGGGCTATACCATCTCCTCCAGCGCGGCGACAGACGTCCTTACGCTCGTCGGAACGAATCCGACGATCAGCCTGACGGGCACTGCATTGTCCGAGACGATCAGCGCCAATATTGCCGGCAGCAACGGCCTGACGCTCACGTCGACCGATTCGACATCGGTGCTGACGCTCTCCGGGACCAACACATTTTCCGGCGGGATCCTTATCCAGAGCGGGATTCTAAATGTGACCAACCTCGCTTCCGTCGCGACTAATGACATCAGCGTTGGAACGGGTGGGACCTTTCAGACAAATGCGGCGACGGCCGGGACACTGAATAACAACGTTATCCTCAGCGGTGGCACGTTATCGCAGGTGCCCGCAAACCAAGTCGCTCTGGGTGCGGGAAAGACGATCACCTTCAACGGCTCCGGAAACGTTATCAACGTGACCGCAGCGGGGCCGGGCGGCAAAATCCTGACCGTCGATAATCAGCTTGCAGGGACGGGCAGCTTCACCAAGACCGGAAATGGCGATTTCCAGTTGGGTTCGAACCCGGCCTTCGCGCCATCTTCCGTGGTGGTGACCGGCGGACAACTCGAATTTCAAAGCGCCAATTCTCTTGGATCGACTGTAACGAGTGTGACGGTGGGCGGAACAGGTGAGTTTGTTGCCACTGGTGTGCCCGTCATGCATAACTTCACTCTGAATACGGGCGCCACTTTGAGTGCGAATGGAAGTGGCGGAGGTGATTTCCAAGGGGCGATCAATGTGGTTGGTAATTCCAATATTGCACTGCGCCTCTTCCAAACGCCTGCCACACCGAATAGTTTCAAGATTGACGGTGCGCTTTCCGGATCGGGAAACCTGACTATCACCGCTCCAGTTGCAACGACCACCGTTATTCCCAGTCTGTTACTAACCGGAAATAATGGCGGCTATTCCGGAAATATCGCGGTTGGCGCCAATGCCCAGTTGAGGGCGGTCGTGCCGGCGGGGGTTAGTACATTGGGGACGGGTAATATTACCCTCTCGGGGAGCACCCTGGGATTGGCCCCGGTTGTGACCGCCGGCGGTACGGCTGGTTTCCAGGGCCGCTACTACCTTGCCTCCCCGGCGGGGAGCAATGTCTCGGAATTTATCACGAATGGCGTGATTGGCGGCTATGACTTTGGACTTACTGGCACTCCGGGCACCGTGCGTACCGCGGATGCGACACGGACAGACGCGACGATCGCCTTTGCAGACTTTACCCAAGCCGCTCAGCGGCCCACGGGTTTCAATCCGACGGGTAATGCAAACTTCGGCGTGCTATGGACGGGCGTTCTGAATATTACCACTGGCGGCAGTTATACGTTCAGCACCGCCAGCGACGACGGCAACCTTCTCTATGTTGACGGCCAGCCGGTGGTGCTCAGTGACTTCTCGCAAGGAGTCACGACGCGAACAGGCGTGATTACGCTGGCGTCCGGATTCCACTCGCTTGTGGTCAAGTACGGACAAGGCACCGGTGGCACGTCGATGACTGCTAACTACAACGGCCCGGATACCGCAAACGCAACGGTGAATATCGGCAGCATTGCCGGAAGTGTCACGAACAACGGCGCGATCATCCAGGGGACGACATCGATCGCGAACAACATCGTTCTTGCTGACGGGCAGACTTCGGGCATCGATCTTTCGGCGACGACGGCGACCAGTACGGGGACTCTGACATTTGGCGCGGGAGCCCGGCTGAATATCACTGGTCTCACAGGCGCGGAAACATTGACCCAACAAGGCAGCGTGACACTGAATGGCGCAAACGTTCTCTCTGCGGGCACGCCTCAGGCGCCCGGCAACCTGCAGAATGCAAGCGCGGGCGCGGATGTCATCATCTCCGGCTCCATCGGGGAAAGCGTGGCGGGGAGTTCGCTCATCAAGGTGGGACCACATAACCTCACGCTTTCCAATACGAATACCTATACGGGCTCGACCTCCTTCACTGGCGGCACGCTGCTGTCCCTTAGCGCGCCCTCCGGACTATCTATTCCCGGAAATCTGACGCTCAATCCGCTGGCCATCACCGGCGTGTCACTGACGGCGCGTGAGTTTGCGAACGATCAGATTGGAAATGCTGGAGTTGTGACCCTCCTCGGATATAACGGCGTGGCCGGTTCCAACCTCGATCTCAATAACTTCAACGATACCATCGGGGGAGTTGTGATCGTCAATAACCAGGGAACTGGGACGGAGACGGTTAGCACAGGAACGGGGACGCTGACCCTGAATGGCGATGTCAATATTTCCGGCACCTCCACCGGTGCGAATACCTTTTCGGGAAACCTGAATCTGGGCGGCGCGACCCGCACCTTTACGGTGAACGGCCTCGGCGCGGCGACGATTTCCGCATTGATCACGAATGGTAACCTCACCAAGACCGGTCTGGCTGGCCTCACGCTTTCCGGCGCGAACGCTGGCTATTCAGGGCTGACGACGATCAATACTGGAAAGCTCTCGATCAGCAACGCCACGGCGCTGGGCACCACCGGAGCAGGCGCGAATACGATCGTGAACCCGGGTGGTATTCTCGATATCGTCAACGTCAATACGGCGGAACCTCTGACTCTTAACGGCCGTGGACAGCCGAACTTTGCCAATACGGGCATCAATAACTTCGGGCTCAGTTACACAGGGGCTTTGCAGGGAAGTGGTGGATTCAATGCCGTCGCCAGCGGACCGATTACCCTTGGCTCCGATGGTGCGGCGGTCGGAGCAGCGGCAGGCAGTCTGCTGACGATCAGCGGGGTTATTTCCGACGGAGGCCTTGGTTATAGCCTCACCAAGACGCAGGGGAACAACGCTGCGCTGGTCGGAACCGGCGCGGCGAGTGCCGGTCCGGGCATTGTGAAACTTACCGGAGCGAATACTTACACGGGAGCTACCATCGTGACGGCCGGCGATCTCTGGCTGGCGAATCCCACGGGCCAGGCAATCCAGAGTACCTCGATCGTAATCGGAGACGGCACCGACGATGCGGCGCTGACCATGGTGAACAACAATCAGTTCCCCGCCAGCGCGATCATTACCTTTAACGGTGGAAGCAAAAACGCGAAATTCCAGCTCAATGGGACGACGCAGACAGTGGCCGGTTTTGCGAATTCCGCAAACGGCGCGGTCCCGATCATTCAAAATCACGAGAATGGGGCAGCGGGCGCGGGTACCTTGATCGTTAACAACCCGGTGGATACGACATTTGCCGGCCTCATCCGTGACCAAAACAGCACGCTCGCCGTCACGAAGCAAGGCACAGGCACGCTGACTTTCAGCGGTAATGGAGCCTTTGGTACGGCCGGTGCCATTTACACCGGCCTGACTTCGGTAACAAACGGAAAACTTCTGCTCAGCGACGAGACCGGCTTCAATTCGCCAGTCACGATCAGCTCCACGGGAACGTTCGAGGTCAATCTGAGCTATGGGCGTTCGCTGACCTATGGAAAGGTGATCACGGACAACGGGATCGGCTTCACCAAATCCGGCGCGGGCAGTCTCATTTTCAATAATGTTGCGCAATCGATCACCGGTACGATTAATATCACTGGAGGAGCGCTGAATTTCGTGGGAGCGACGATTCCGACCGCGGCGCCGATCAACATTGCAGCAGGCGCGCGGCTGGAGTTCTTTGGTGTCAGTGGGACGCCGTTGACCTTTACGAACAACGTGACGCTGAATGGGCTCACTCCCGGAGGAGCAATAGTCGGTGCGGCCATCGCCGGAACGCCGGATGATACTCTTTCCGGAACGATCACCCTCAACGGCGCCGGGATGAATAACGTGAGCACCGGGTGGAGCGATAAGACCTTCCGGATGACCGGGCAGATGACCGGCTCCGGCGGCCTTCAATTCGACAAGCTCCTCTACACGCAGAACCAGCCCGTTTTCAGCGTCACCAATACGACAAATAACTACGCGGGTGGCACTACGATCAATGCTGGCAGCGTCTATTTTGCGAACGGAGCCTTGCCTGCGGGCAATCTTACCTTTGGCGGTACTTTCCAGAGCGGTGTGACGCCCGGGGGCGGATTGATTCTGGGGACGAACGGCCAGTCCGGCTTTACCCTGGGAATCGGCACAGGCGCAGGGCAGGTGCAATTTACGGGTGATGGAGGCGGATTCTCGGCTATTGGCGGGACACAGACGATCTCCTTCGGTGGAGGTGGATCGGTGGACTGGGGCGCTGCGGGATTCAGCCCCAATGCGTCACTCTTCTTCAACGCGAGTACGGCGCTTGGCACCGCCAGCACGGCAAATGCGGATAGCGAAATCAATCTGACAAATGATATCACGCTGAGCACCGCCGGCATGCGCCGTGTGTTTGTCTATGATAATAACGGGGTGGCGACGGATCAGGTTCGCTTTTCCGGAGCGATTTCCGGCGCTGGCGGCTTGATCAAGGATGGGCAAAACTCCGCGGGTGGAGCGAATCTCCAGGGTACGCTGATTCTAAGTGGCGCCAATGACAACACGTACACTGGCCTGACCGAAGTCATCGGGGGTGTGTTGAGGCTGAATAAGTCGGCGGGAGTCGTGGCCGTTCCGGGCGATCTTCAGATCGGCGGTGCGCAGAATAACGGCACGCGGAGAATTGTCTTCCTGGGCGCCAATGAGCAGATTGCGGATACCTCGACGGTAAGCTTTATCGGATCGAGCGCGAATAACGGCGATTTGCGGATGTTCGGCTTTAGCGAAACGGTGGGAGGGATTCTCGACCGGAGCGGCGGCGGCGTCCTCGAAATCGCGGAAGCAACCGATACCGGGGTGAGCAATTCGATGGTGAGTACCCTGACTCTCAATGGGAATGCGGACTCCTTTTATAACGGCTTCCTGCGCAATAACAGCAGTAACAATGCGACAACGACGGGAGCGTTGAGCATTGTCAAGAACGGTACCGGCACGCTCACGATCTCCGCCGGCCAGCAGAGTGGCACGGGGAGCGTCACTTATTCCGGACCGACGGCGATCAATTCCGGCAGCCTTGTTTACGCGAACCTGACCACGTTTAATTCCGCGCCAACCATTGCCTTTGGAGCGACGCTCGGCTTCCTGGAAAATATCAACCAATCGGGAACGTTCGGCCAGGTGATCAGCGGCGCCGGCGGTGTCTTGAAGACGGGGCCGGGCACGATCAATCTAAGCCAGGCCAATACATATGGCGGGAACACCGAGATCGCGGGCGGTACGCTGATCATCTCCGGCCAGACAAATACAACCGGAAATTATCTCGTGGATTCCGGAGCGACCCTGCAGATCGGGAACAATGGGACGACGGGACAAGTGCCGGATACGAATAGTATCACCGATAACGGGACCGTTGTGCTCAATCGCAGCAACGACTCGACGTATCTGGGAGTCATTTCCGGTTCGGGCGGGGTCACGAAGGCGGCAAATGCGACGGCGAATTTTGTTCTGGGCGGGCTCAACACTTACTCGGGAGTTACGGTGGTTAATGGAAACACCCTGACCCTGAACGGCGCCGGTGCGTCAGCCGGCGGTGTGGTGATCAATTCCGGAGGTGCGGTCGCCGGGAATCTCATCGTCGACTTCGGCCAGAATGGCGCGCCGGTGAGCAACATCCTCGCGCCGACCACGCCAGTCACGCTCAACGGCGGTACTTTGACGATCAATGTTCCCGTCGCCAGCACTGCCAGCCAGAGCCTGGGCAACGTCACGGTAAACGGCGCCAGCAGCATCAATCCGACCCTCGGTGGGATCGCAAGTCTCACCTTGAGTCTGGGCACAATTACCGCCACGCCCGGCGGTTCGCTGAATATCAATTTCCCACAGGGCTTGACGGCCACAACGACGAGCACGGGGATCGGTGGAATCCTTGGAGGGTTCGCAACGGCGAATTCCGGCATCAATTTCGTCGGGGTGGATGGATCCGGGAATCTGACGCCGTTCACGTCCGGCCAGGCGGATACCTATGGTGTCGGCGTGAATACCGATGTGATCTCCGGAGGCGCGGGTGGCAGCACGAATAGCCTCCGCTTCGATATCAGCATCCCCGATACGGTAACTTTCACGGGGACCAATACCATTGCCAGCGGCGGCATTCTCGTGACGGCGGATGTGGGCGCAAATGACAATGTGATTTCGGGCGGCACTTTGTTGTCAGGACTAGGGGTCGGATTCTATGTGACCCAGGGGAATACCGCCGGTGGGTTGAATATTTCCTCCGTGCTCGCCAACAATGGCGGAGCGGCAGCCCTGACAAAGGCGGGCGCCGGAACCTTGACACTCAGCGGTCTCAATACTTACTCCAGCGGAACTTTCGTTACGCAGGGAACTTTGATCGATACAGGATCCCTGGGATCCGGAGCCGTGAATGTGAGCGCCGGTGCGACATTGCAGATCGGCGACGGAACAACCAACGGTACGGTTTCGACCTTTGGCGCCAATAGTGGGACGGTGCTCTTCAATAACGGTTCAGCGCAGACGATGTCGACGCCGTTCAACGCGAGCTCGACGTTCAATTTCACAAACAACGCGCTGCTGAATCCGACAACCTTCCAGACGGGATCGTTCCAAAAGATTGGCACACAGACGCTCACGATCACGAATGCATTGCCGACCAGCACCTTCCACGTGCGTGGAGGAACGGCGGTGCTCGATACCGGTGCGAACGTGGTGGTTTCCAGCTTTACAAGCGTAGGATTGCTAACTGGCGATAGCGGAACACTTACGGTGAAAGGCGTCGGCAAGTTTACCGATTCGAATGATTTCAATGTCGGCGACGTGACCGGGACGAGCGGTACGCTGAATCTTCAAGATCAAGGCGTCATTTCGGTCGACAATCTTTTCGTCGGTAAGAGCGGTACGGCCGTGGGCGTGGTAAATCAAACAAATGGAACCTTGCAGCGTGTGGGTGGCGGTTCGGTGGACTGGCGGATCGGTGGAAACGGTTCCGCCGCGGATGCCAGTGCGTACGGCATCTATAACCTGTCCGGCGGTACCTTTACGACGAGCGTGAATTTCCAGATCGGTGCGTTCGGTCTGGGTGTCTTCAACCAGAGCGGCGGCACAGTGACGACTACGGGCGGATTCCCCGATGTAGGCCGGTTTACCGGAGGCTCCGGATTGCTCAATATCAGCAACGGCTTGTTTACCAATTCCACGGTCTCGACGTCCTTAATTGTCGGTGAGCAGGGCACAGGCGTATTGAATCTCTCGGGAAGTGGTATCATGACATTGCCGACCACCAGCGGGGGCGGGGTCACCGGCTTGCGCCTTGGACATACCGCCGGCGGTGTTGGTATTGCCAACCTCCTTGGAGGCACACTCATCTCGAACGGTGTTAGCATGGGAGGGGGAACGGCCGCATTTAACTTCAATGGCGGCGTGCTCCGGGCGGGTGTGGCCAGCACCACGTTCATGACGGGGTTGACCAATGCCTTCGTCTACTCGGGGGGAGCGAACATCGACACGAACGGCCTGGCCATTACCATCGGCCAGCCGCTGCTCGCGCCGAGTAACACGGGCGTGACTGGAATATCGGTCGGAAGTGGCGGATCGGGGTATGTGGGTGAACCGATCGTGGTCTTTACGGGTGGTACACCACTGGGCGGCCTCGCGGCAAATGCAGCAACGGCTCGTGCTATCGTGAGCGGAGGGGCGATCGTTGGATTCGTAGTGACCAATCCCGGTAACTATACGGTTCCTCCAACTGGGATCACATTCCAGGGTGGTGGCGGTACCGGGGCGACTGTGGGAACGATTACCACCGCGGCAAATGTGACGACGGGTGGCCTCACGAAGTTGAACACGGGTGTCCTGACGATGACCGGGACGAGCACGTATGGCGGTTCAACGACAATCACGGGCGGCAGCATCACCGAAGCGTTTGGATCGACTTCGGCCACAAACATCCTGCCGGCCACTGGCCTGGTGATCAATGGCGGTGGACTGACCATGACCGGCTTTGCCGCGGGGACGAATAGCCAGACGTTTTCGGGAGTGACGATCAATAACCCGGGCTCGATTGTCTCGAACATCGGCACCGGCGGCACTATGACTGCCACACTGAACGCTATTACCCGCAATGCCGGGGGCTCGGTAGACTTTTCTGGAACGGGAACGATTAATACCCTGACGGCGAATACCGGCGGCACAATCCTCGGCGGCTGGGCGACCTTTGGCGGAACCGGATGGGCAGTCAGCGCCGGAACGGGAGCGGCTGCGGGCAATATTACCGCGCTTGGTTCCTACACTGCGAATACCTGGGCCGCCGGCAATAACACCGATGCGACTGCGAGCAGCACGCAAACGGGCGTCACGACGAACTCGCTGCGCTTCAACACAGCAGCAGCGGTGACACTGACTGTCTCAGGTGCGGATGTGATCACCACGGGTGGTATCCTGGAAACGGCGACAGTCGGCAACAATGCCACCGTGATCACCGGCGGAACCTCGTTGGCCGCCGGCACGAATAACGATCTGGTGATCAGCCAGTTCAACGGCAGCAATACGCTTTCCATTGCTACTCCGATCATTGCTAATGGCACGGGCGGGCTCGTGAAGGCGGGCACCGGGGTGCTTATCCTGAATGCCGCGGCCAATGCGAATACCTATGCCGGTGATACCGTGATTGGCGCCGGTACGCTGCGACTGGGGGTGGCAAATCAGATTCCCGACGGGGCAGGAAAGGGAAATGTGACTATCGACGCCGGCGCGAGCCTCGATCTCGCGAACCTGGCGGAGACGATTAATGGACTGAGCGGATATGGTTCCGTCGTGAATAGTGTCGCCGGCACTCCGGTTCTGACCGTGGGCGGAAATAACGTCAACAGCACCTTTAGCGGGCTCATTGTGAATGGAACGGGCAACGTCGCTTTGACTAAGATCGGGACAGGGGTGCTGACGCTCAATAACATCGTCGCCGGGTCATTCACGGGCGCGACGACGATTAGCGCCGGGGCGATCGATATCGCGACGCCGCAAGCGCTGGCCAATAACACCACGATCACGGTGGGCAGCGCGAATGGACTCCTCTTCGACACGACAGTGCCGCAGATCTCCGGCCTCGCAGGCGCCTTTGGGTTTGCTTTGCAGACACAGGCTTCGAGCCCCGTGCCGAATGCGCCGGTGCAACTGACTCTCGGGAATAACAATGCCAGCGCTACTTATACGGGCGTTTTGTCCGGCTCCGGCACAGTGATCAAGGCGGGCACCGGCATACAGACTTTGGGGGGCGCCAATACCAATACCGGCGGAGTGATTGCGAATGCGGGTGTTTTGGAATTGAGTGGAAACAACTCAGGGGCGAGCGGACCGATGATTGTCAATGCCGGTGGAGCTCTCCAGTTGAAAGCACTCAATTCGATCTACGGAAGCAGCGGGACCAGCATCCTCGTTGCTAACGGCGGTGTATTGACACTTGGCAGCTTCACTTCCAGTGCCACGTCTGCCGGGTTCGGCCCGATCACGCCGGTCCTCTCGCGGATCGACCCCGGTTCTACCGGCGTCCTGGCGCTGCAAGTGGATGCAACGCTGCAGACTCCGATTAGTGAGAATCTCGACTTCTCGGCGAATAACATCAATTTGTCCCTGGGTGCGTCCCTGGCCGCAGCCAGCGGCTTCGGAAATGCACCGGTGCAATATACCGGTGTGATCACGCCGAATGGCGGCATCTTCCGTCTGGGTGGCGGCAGCGGCCGGTTGATTCTGCCGAATGCCGCGACTTTGGGCGGCGCCAATAGCCTGAATATCGGCGGAGGCAGCCTGACGGCGAACAACGGTGGCCAGCTCTTCCTGACGGCGAATTATGGGTTCACCGGCTCAACGACGTTCAATAGCGGCACGACATTGGTCACGGCGCTGGCTAACGGCGGAGCGGCGAGTCCGTTGGGTGCTTCCAGTTCTGCGGCGTCCAATCTCGTTTTCAACGGCGGAACGTTGCAATATATCGGCAATGGATCGAGCACAGATCGTCTGTTTACCCTCGGTTCTGCTCCGACCGCGCTCGATGCCTCCGGTTCGGGATTGCTGAATTTCACCAATACCGGAGCGCTTGCCTTCCTGAACACTGGCAACCGGACGTTTACCCTTCAGGGCAATAATACGGGCGCGAATACGCTCGCTGCAGCGATTGGAGACAGCATCAATGTCACTGGAGCCAACGGGACGATCGCCAGCGGTACGACCGCGATCACCAAGAACGGGAATGGAACGTGGGTGCTGAGTGGTGCGAATACCTTCACCGGCGGCGTCACGATTAATAACGGTGTGCTCGAGTTCACAAACCTGGCCTCGATGGGAAGCAATACCGTCAATGGTCCGGCCAGCATCCTTGTGAATGCGGGTGGTGCGGCGACTCTTGGCTCGTCCTTTACTGGTTCCATTCAAGCGGCCCTTAATCGGATTTCGCCTTTGTCGAGCGGCACTCTGGCGCTCACATCGAATACAAACGAAACACTCAATCTCGACGGCGGGGCGAGTGGCGCGGGTCTTCCGCTGGTCAGCCTCGGCGCTTATGGAAATGTCACTTATACGGGGACATTGACACCATTCGCGAATACCTATCGTTTCGGTGGCGGTGGCGGTGTGTTGACCTTGCCGAACGGCGGATTGACCGGGCCTCGCTCTGTGGTAATCAGTGGTGGCGGACCGGGCACAACGTTTGGAAACAATCCAAACCTGAATGGCGCGGTGGTTCTCGGCGGGACGAGTGATTACAGCGGCGGTACGGTCCTTGGTACCGGCGCGATTCTCAGTGCGACAAGCCTGACGGCTCTCGGGTCGGGTCCGCTCAAATTCCAGGGTGGCTTCTATCGGGCGACGAATGGCACGGATATCACGCTGGCCTCGGACGGTGTGAGCGCTCGTGAGATCCGGATCGGCACTGATGCGAGCGGCGTGAACTCCACGGCGAACGTGGATGTGGTCGGTGGAATCAACCTGACTTTCAGCCAAACCTTCGGCCAGCTCGCGACGCTCGGTTCGAATCTCGGCAACGGTACCGCGCAATCGTTTACCAAGTGGGGCGCCGGCTCGTTGACGCTGGCGAATGGCATTACGCTGGGGCGTTCGGATGGCAGCAATACTTTGGCGTCGAATTCCGGCACGCTGACCGTCGAGCGCGGCACGCTGACGCTGATGAGTAACCCGACCAACTTCAACGGCCTCATTCAGGTTGGCAGCAACAACGGCGGTATCGGGACGCTGAAGCTCGGTGCGAACAACGTCTTCGCCAACACGACGGCGGTTTACACGAGCGGCAGTATCTTCGATACCTACGCGGGCTCGACAATCGATCTCAACGGGTTCAGCGACACACTGCGCCTCGTGCGCGGCATGGGCAGTATCGCGAACTCGGGCGTCTCGAGTGCGAACCTGACTGTCGGCACAGGCAATGAAGTCGGGATTCTCGGAGGCAACCTGATTGGTAACTTCACGCTGACCAAAGGCGGGCAGGTAACGAATCTCTTCGGGACAGGAGCAACCGCCAACGCTTTGGAACTCTGGAACGCCAATAACCAGCTCTTTACGGGCAAGTTGGTGGCCAATGCGGGAGGTATTCGCATCCGGGCGGATGGAACGCTGGGCGCCACCACGGAACCAGCCACATCGGATAAGATCACGTTAAACAACAATGCTTTTCTGCAGGCTGCCAGCACTGCTGGCGCTACACCGGTTCCGGATGCATTGGTCATCGGCGCAAATCACGGTATCACGCTTGGTAGTGGTGGTGGAGTGTTGTGGGCAATGAATTCCTCGCCATTTGTGGTGAACAGCCCGATCACCGGCTCTGGTGCGCTCACGGTCGCTGATGACACGGGTACTGTCATGCTTGGCAGCGACAACAATTCCTACACGGGAGGCACCGTCATTAACAGTAATGCCGCGGGCCGCGGAATGCTCTCGATCGGTGTCGGCGGAACCTCCGGTTCGCTGCCGGCCGGGACTGTGACCTTCAACTCCGGCGCCGGGCTTGCGCGGTTGTTCTTCTTCAAGTCGAGCGACCTTACGTTGTCGAACGCCTTCAATGGGCCGGGGCAGTTGATTCAACTTGGCTCCGGCACCACGACCTTGAACGGCAATAACACCACGCTCCAGACGACCTTCGTCGGCGGTGGACGCCTGAAAGCCGATTTCTCGACGGGCGGATCTCCGATCGGGGCGGGCACGTCACTGCAAATTGGCGGCGGCGCTTTTGAATATTTCGGACCCGACGGCGATAACAGCCTTCGCCTGGGGGCGCTTACGGCGACTGTGCCAGGCCTGCCGTCCGTGATGAACGGCGGCGGCATTGGCGACGGTACGGTGCAATCCACTTATGGCGGGTCAGGGACACAGAGCCTGATCTTCACGAGCAATGCTCGCGGCACCGCCGGCAGTACGATGAACTTCGTGACGAGCGGTGGCGTGAACGGCGTGACGAACAGCATTATCTTCCAGGCGGGTCCGGCGCTGAATACAGTGATTGGCGGCGCCTATTATTTCAACGGAGCTGACTTTGCCGCCGTCGACAGAACGAACTTTGTTCGTGCGGGGATTCCGGGTACAGACGTCAATTTCGCGGCGCTGAATACGTTGAGCAATGGTCAGTATAGCAAGGTGACGAACCAGATTAACAATCAGGCGACACTCGCGATCGCCGGTCTCAATCTCTCGGGGAGCACGGGCAATCTGAATATGGCGGCCGCTGGCATCCTGACGCTGAATGCCAATCCGGGTGCATTGTTGAAGAGTGGGGGCGGCACGAGCGTGATCAATGGAGGGACGGGAGCGACTGTCAGTGATAACAACCAGGAGTTGATCGTTCGTGCTGATCTGGCTACCGATATCCTGCAGATCGACCTGCCGATTACCGGGACGGGCCAGTTGACCAAGAGCGGTCTCGGTCAGTTGATTCTCGATGGCGTGAATACGTTTACTGGCGCCACCTTTATCAACCAGGGGACCATCCGCGTGACGGGCAACGGTGTGCTCGGCGGAACGGGTTCGGGAGAAATTCGCATGGCGAATGCTGCCGGCGAAACCGCCACTCTGACGATCGACAGTCCTACAGCCAGTATTTCGACTGGCACCGGTGTCAATGCTCTTCGTGTTGGTGAGTCGGGGATCGGTATTGTGAACCAGAGCGCCGGCGTGGTGACGGCAGCGCGCAACCTGGCCCTCGGGGAGAATTTTGGCGCATCCGGCACTTATAACATGACGGGGGGAACGCTAAACATTAAGACGGACAACAGTCAGGCGACTCCGGCTTTCATCGTCGGACGCGCCGGGACCGGTAATTTCAGTATCAGCGGAAGCTCGGTGGTGAACGTGAACAATGGCGCACAGATTCTCCTTGGCGTCGGTACCGCGAACCCCGGGCAGTTCCAAGGATTGATTCCGAATGCCGGTGTTTCCACGGGAGTGGGAACCATCACGCAAACGGGCGGTACGATTAACGTCTCCCTTACGAACGGGACCTTCCAAAGCAACGTTTTCGGACAAGTCGTTCTGGGTGTGGATGGCGCTGGTACTTACAATCTCAATGGCGGTACACTGAGTACGCCGATGCTTGGCCGTGGGAATGGGGTCGCGACATTCAATCTGGGCGGCGGTACGCTCAAAGCCGCGGCGAATACACTGAACGTTGATCTTCCGATCACGCTCACAGGAACAGGAGCAGGCAAGGGAACGGTCGATACCAATGGCAATGATATCACATTTACCGGTGCGCTCGGTGGGTCCGGTGGACTCGCGAAAGCGGGAACGGGGTCCCTGAGTGTGCTGGGAAGTAACAGTAACTACTCGGGCGGTACGGATATCAATGGCGGCAATATTGTCTCCTCCGGAACCAGCCTTGGCACCGGGACAGTGAATATCGCCTCCGGAGCGAGCCTGACCATGCAAGGAGTGCAGCAGGGTTTGCTGGCCAAATTCTATCCGGTCACGCGAACGGACGTAACTCCTGGAAATACCGCGGCGACGGGCATCATGTACACCGAGTTTTCCAGCTTGAGTAACTTCAACACATTCCTCGCCGGTAAAGCGTCGGTTGCGGATGAATCGACAACGGCTCGAGGCAAGACCTCGGTCGACTATCTGGATATTGGCGCTGCGAATCAAAATACCGCCCTTCCTCCGGCATTGATTGCGCTTGCGAACGGATCCAACCCCTTCGCCGCGCAATTGACTGGTCAGTTCAACGCGACGGTGGCCGGTGACTACACCTTCCAGACACGAAGCGACGACGGATCGGAAGTATGGATCGATGGCCAGCCGGTCATCGACAACGATCGCAGCCAGGGCCAGACGGTGAGAAGCGGAACCGTTACTCTGACGGCCGGTCTGCACGATATCGTGGTTGGTTACTTCCAGGGGACGGGTGGTGGTGGTTTCTCGGTGGGAGTGACACAGCCGGGCCAGGGCCAATCATACACGATTGGCGCCGGCGAACTGAATCTGTCCAACTCGCTCCTAAGCTACGGCAGCAACGACCTGACCATCGGAGCACTCGCCGGCGCAGGAAATGTCAATATGGCCGCGGGAATCCTGAAGGTGAATGCGACGAGTGGAAGCAATACGTTCTCGGGTGCATTGAACGGCGTGGCCGGCAGCAGCTTCGTAAAAGAAGGAGCCAGTACACAAATCATGACTGGCGATAGTCACACTAGCTTCACTGGACCAGTTAGCGTCAACGGCGGTGCGCTTGTCGTGAACGGCAGCCTCTCCGGCAGCACGGTGGCGGTCAATAGCACCGCCACCCTTGGTGGCTCCGGCGCGACCGGGCCGATAACCGTGAATTCGGGAGGTACCGTGGCCCCTGGAAATGGCATCGGGACGCTGAATGTCGGCACATTCAACCTGAAGGTGGGCGGTGCTTTGTCTTTGGAACTCGGGCCGGCTGTGGCGGGCACAGGTTACGATCAGCTCTCCGTGACGGGTAGCGTTACGCTGGCCGGAGACGCCAAGCTCTCGATTGCGCCGGGATTTGCCGATCACGTTGGAGATATCTTCTATGTCATCCTGAACGACGGAACGGATGCAGTGACCGGTACCTTCAATGGAATCGCCCAAGGCGGAACGCTCAGCCTGCCAGACGGCCACATGTTCTCCGTGAACTATGCGGCGAATGGCGACGGCGGAGCAATTGGCAACGACGTCAGCGTGACTCTGCTGGCGGTGCCGGAACCCGGCACGGCATCCTGCCTGCTCGCCGGTCTCGGTTCACTCATCGGCCTCCAGCGGTTCCGCCGCCGGCGGTAAGAAGCGGCTGCGGAAGATCTCGGAAATGCGGGCCGCCTGCAGAAGCGGCCCGCATCGCCGGCGGCATTCGCTACGGCGGCATAGTGGAAGCGGCGTTCACGGAGAAATCGCGCCTGATGGATAAGCATGATTTTGCTACCAGTCTTTACAAACAGGTAACGAATGGAGAAAAGACTACTGGAGAACGCATGCTCGCCAGGAATTGCTCAACAGAGGTCTAACGCCATGATGCAGGATACTTGGGACCGGCTAGAGCGACGTTTCGCTGAGTGTTCAGAGAACAGGGTCGTCCGGGATGTCCCGAATAGCGAAATTGAGCTTGCGAGTCGACAGATAGGGCTTCGTTTCAGTCCAGCATACGCCGAGTTCGTTAGGCGTTACGGAGGTGCCAGTGTGGGTGCTTATGAGATAGTAGGACTGCGTCGTGCGCCTTACATGAGTTCAGATGTTGAATCGGTTGTTGATCTTACGAACCACTTTCGAAAGCAGCAATGGCCCGGGGCGGAAAATTGGGTTGTGTTTTCGATGGATCAAGGCGGAAATCCGATAGGGTTGGATGCGGATGGACGCGTCTGGTTATCTGACCGCGATTGTTGCCAAATTGTCGCGATTTGTCAGACCTTTGAGGAGTTTTTGCGCGCCTACTGCTTGTTGGCAGATCCGGAGGCTCCAGGTTATTACGATGAACGACCTTGGCCGAGCAATGAAGTTCAATGAGAGGGCAAGGTGCGAAAAAGGAATGGGGCCAGGTGGAATGTAATGTAGAATTTTGATTGCTCGCGCTGTTTTGCCAATCCAAATTCTAAATTCTAGACCCCATTTCTCACTGGCTGATTGCACGAATCGCTCACAGCCGGACGTGCAAATAAGGTCAAGCAATGGGGCTTGTCTATGCAAGAGATCAAAGATCTGCGTTCATTGAATGAAACGCTGTTATTGACGCATGAAAGCCTTGGGGGCGGCATTCATGGAGGAAAACTTTCTGGAAGATTTCACCGCGAATTGAAGGCTTTGATTGATGCCAGTCAGAACTATTCTGATTTTCGACTGCGATTGGGACGTTTCGCGGATAGATGGCTAACTGGTAGGCGTTCTGCGCTTCCACCAAGCCTGCAGTGAATTGAATGGGTAAATCTATGATTAAATTTTTTGTTAACGTCTTCTCTGGATCCTTCGCGGACCAGCAGTCTGCAATATCGTATACAAACTGGGATTATAGTAATGACCCTGATAATCCTGCGTGTGCCTTTTCGGAAGAGTTTGGCGGTATAAGATTTGACGCTGATTATGTGGAATCAATTTGGGGGGACGGCAAGATAGAATATCTAAGAACAATTTTGATCGATGAGGTGGATGTGGATCTTGTGCGAAACTCTATACGCTCGGATGATAACACATTAATTCTCTTGATGGAAATCGAACGGAACCGAAACATCAAGATGCCGATAGGTAATTCTAACCGGTTGCAGTTTTGCGGTCGCTTTTGCGGGTGTTTTCGTGATTAAAGTCTGCGAAAGTCGATGAATTGCCGTTACTGCTTTTAAATAAAGGGGTTAAGCGACCCCTTCAGTCGGACGTCTTTCGGAAGAGAAACAGAGATATGTGCTGCCGGACATAATTGCTATTGACCCACCACGACGCGGTAGAATCTTTGCGATACGGAGCCGGTGGAATTTGTGTCTGTGTCGGAAAGCGGTGCGCCGGTTCCGACGTGGCTGTTCCCGATGTTCTGCCAGGTCAGGAGATCGCTGGAAAACTGGAGCTGATAGTGGTGGCTTGCCAGTGAAGGCCAGGAGACGACGACGTTGCCGTTCGGGTCGCGCGCGATGCTTTGAATTCGGAAGGCAGAGGAGGGGTTGTTAGGGCCGGTTCCGGCGATTGATTCGGAACTGTCGCTCTGACCGTCGCCGTCGCTGTCAGGACCGGCTGGGGGCGTGGCGCGGCCCCAATTCGGCTGCGTGATTTTGGTGATGGTGCGTTTGGTGGTATCGGTCACATACACGGTGCCGTTGGCATCGACGCACATTCCTGTTGCCGCGCTGAATCCGCCGGCAAGTGTGCTGACCAGCCCGCTGGGCCGAATCATGCGGACGGAGTTTCCATTCGCCACATAGATATTCCCGAGTGAATCCACGCACAAATCGTGGAGATTGGAAAACGAAGCCTGGGCTCTTGGTCCATCCGAAGCAGTGTCGGGAAATGCAGCGTAACCAGCGAATGGTGTCACCGTTCCGTCCGGCGCGAACTTGCTGATAATGGTGCGCGAAGAAGAAACATACAGATTACCCATCCGGTCGATTCCGAGACCACCTCCGACGCCAGTGAGTGAATTTGACGGGCCGAATTGGGCCACTGTCCCGGCCGACAGTTTACTGATATTCAATCCTTCGCCGAAATAGAGGTAACCGGAACCGTCCAATTCCACGTATGTGAGATTTGACTTTGTGCCCGGCAGTGGCGATGGAGCCAGCGTCGTTACATTCCCGGCAGGCGTGACTTTCCGGATGGTGAAGTTGTTGGAATCGGTGACGAAGAGATTGCCCTGGGCATCGATGCAAATGCCAACCGGGTGATCGAATTTCGCGGCCGTTCCCGTGTCGTCGACGAGTCCGGGAGTGATACCGCCGGCGAGCGTGGTGACATCGGCGTTTGGGGCGATCATGCGGATCGCATTATTGTTGGTATCCGCGACGTAGAGATTCCCTCCGGCATCGACACAGATTCCCTGAGGAGAGGCAAATTGTGCGGTCGTGCCGTGAGCATCCAGATAACCGGAGGTACCAGCGCCAGCCAGGACGGCAGTGCTGGCGGTCTCTGAAAGATACAAACTATATGTGTAAGATGCCGCGCTCGACATAAACCCGGGCCGGATGGCCGTCGCACTCAAGATCATCGGTGGTGTGACGAGGACTGGGCCGGTATAGACTGGTGAATCCTCCGATGGCGGGGTCCCGTCGAGCGTATAGTGGATTTGCGTGCCCGGAGTGGGTGTCGAGATGGCGACAAAGAGCGGACTGATATACTGAGCGGAAGGCTGGCTAAACTCCAAAGGGATAACTTGGAAGGAATAGGTCGCGGAGGAGATGGGGCTATTGCTAAAGCCTGCTCTGATTGCCATGGCGGTCAGCGTTTCACCCGAGCTAACAGTAACCGAGCCGCCATTGGCGACCGAAGCACTGGATGAAGTCGGAATCGTGCCGTCGGTCGTGTAGTAGATGGTGGTATTCACATCGCCGGAGAGCTGGACATTTACCGTGTCGCTATAAGTGCCACCCGGGGGATTGAAGGTGGGGGTCGCGAGCGAGGTGTCATCGCCGATCTGGTAGATGCCGTTCGAAAAGTCCGCGGCATAAAGGTTTCCTGCCTCATCCTCTCCGAATGTACTGACCAGACCCAGAACGCCGGTGACTTTGGTCTGCCAATTCACCCCATCGTATTTCATCGTCCAAACATTGTCGTGCGAGAAATCGGCAAAAATATAGGCCCCGTCCAGGCGAGGGATCGATGGGCCGCGATAAACGGCGCCGCCGATAACGTCCGCTCCCGCGCTGTGATTGTATTCGGCTATCGGCGGAGTCAGAGTGGTCGTGTCAAAACCTGGCGGCAAGTTATACGGATGCTTTCCTTCCATCACACTCCAGCCGTAGTTCTGCCCACCATGGCTGTTGGCTGGTTGGAAATCGATCTCTTCCCAGGAGCTCTTACCAACGTCCGCAATGTAAAGATCTCCGGTCAACCGATCAAAGGAGAAGCGCCACGGGTTTTGGAGACCCAACGCCCAGATTTCTGGCGCGTATGCGGGATTTCCGACAAACGGATTACTGGACGGAATACTATAAGGAGTACCGCCGCTTTCGACATCGATCCGCAGAATCTTTCCATGCAGAGACGAAGTGTTTTGTGCCTGATTGTTGGAATCGCCATCCGGGCCGCCGTCTCCGATGCCGATGTACAGATATCCGTCTGGTCCGAACCGGAGCTGGCCCCCGTGATGAAGGGTCGATGCGGGGATGACCAGGATGATTTGCTCCACGGTGGGGGTGGCTGTACTCCCGTCGGTACTGGTGAGAAACCGCGAAATCACGTCGGCCTGATCGCTCCGGCGCGTATAATGAGCGTAAAAATAGTGTTTTGTGGAAAATCCCGGGGGAAAAGCAATTCCGAGCAAACCTTGCGCGGACCCGGAAGACATTTGATTTCGGATGTCCAGAAAAGGCTGGGTGGAACCGTTGGTAAGGATGGAGACGGTTCCGTTAATCTGGGCGATAAAGAGCCGGTGACTCCCATCTCCGGCGTTCTGGATATCGGTCACGCCGCCCAGCGCGGCGATTTTCGTAAACGTGAGCCGAGGCCAGTCCACCGGGGTCTGAGCTCCCGCGAGGCCGAGGCAAATCTGAAACGCGGCCAGCACCGCCAAAATTCGTGTACTCATGAAAAAGCGAAGTTCCGGTACAATGGAACGCTGTGGGTGGCAAGTGGAGACCATGCGAAGAAGGAGGCCTCGGTTTTCTGTTGGAAAGGATGAGCGATGCCTTCGATCGTTCTGTTTGCCGATCAGGTCGAAGTAGTTAGTTGCGGCGCATAGTGACTATTCATGACTGCTTTTCCCATTTCAATTCGGCAGTGAGTTGTCCGGTTTCAAAGAAGCTCCTTGCCGCCAAAATTGCTTCCTCCAATCCAACAATATTTCTGGATGGGAACGCCGCATAATCATTGCAGATGACCACGTCTTGACGATCACCCGCCGGATCTCCACTAGCGATGATATAGCTGCCAAACCCCTCCAGATAACCGGCGACGATATAGCGATTGTTCTCCCCTCCCGATATGCCCATATAGGTATCGGCTGGAGATCCCAGTACTATGCCGTCGCTTTGCTCGCCATCTAGTGCCCTCAATCGTGCATCTACATCCGCCCAACTCGGGTGCATCTTCTCGATTTCTTTTTCGGAAATTCCGTGCGATATGGATGTTACGTGCATGATGACGTGCCTGTGGTTGGGAGTTAAAGCTGCACCGCTCGGGCGTGATGATCCATGAATTTTGGCCTTCCTGGTCTGCCTGTTCTGACACTCCTTCAGAGTGCGGGCTGATGGGACCGCAGTCCGGTGGTCTTCGACGCACTGGCTAACTTCTGCCAAGCCTCCGGCTTGAAAGAGCTGCTGGATTGAGTCGTGGGATTGTGTCGGAAGTCAAACTTCGGACATCCGTCTTCAGGATCGGGTGGTTTTGCTCGCCCGCTCTTGCCCTCCTTGCCTTGTGTGTCACAATCCGCGTCCCACTCCATGAAGCTGATCAGTGACATCCTCGCCTCCTGCCGGAACGCCCGGCGTCCGGCCATTTCGTTTGAGTTCTTTCCGCCGAAGACGGCGGAAGGCGAGGAGACGCTTTTTGCCCAGACGCTGCCGGCACTCATGGAATTGCGGCCGGAGTTTTGCTCGGTGACTTACGGGGCTGGTGGGTCGACGCGGGATAAGACGATCGGGATTGTCGACCGGTTGCAGCGCGAGCACGCCATGCCGGCGATGATGCATCTGACGTGTGTAAATGCGACGCGCGAGGAGCTTCGCGCGGTTGTGGAGGAAGCGCGGACGCGGGGGATTTGCAATATCCTGGCGTTGCGGGGAGATCCGCCGAGCGGGAATGGCGAATGGGTGAAGACGGATGGCGGGTTTGAGTATTCGCGCGAACTGGTGGCGTTTCTGCGCGAGTTGGGTGGATTTTCCATCGGGACCGCCGGTTTTCCCGAAGGGCATATTGCTCAGAAGCAGGGAAAGCATGTGGATTGGGGGCATCTGCGCGACAAGGTCGCAGCCGGGGCGGACTTTGTGGTGACGCAGCTCTTTTTCGAGAACGCGGATTTTTACGAATTCCACGATCACCTGAAGCAGAAGCTTGGGGTCGACGTGCCGATCATCCCGGGGATTTTGCCGGTTTTATCGCGGAATCAGGCGAAGAAGTTTGTCGCGCTCTGCGGGGCGGCGCTTCCGCAGGCGTTTATGGACCGGCTCGATGAGCTCGGGGATGACGATGCGGCGGTGACGGAGTTTGGGATCGAGTACGCGACGCGCCAGTGTGAGGAGTTGCTGCGATTTGGGGTGCCCGGGGTGCACTTTTATACGCTGAATAAGGTGCATTCGACGATGCGGGTGATGCGGAATTTGGGGTTGGCGGGGTAGGCGAGGGCGGTGGGACGTTGAGAGCGGGTTCGCGGGCTTTGCGGGAGGGAAAGAGGGAAACGTTCAACGTTCGACGTTCAACTTTCAACGTTCAGAGGTGCGTCCGTGAGGGCGTGCGGGGAGTGGGTATTATTTGAGGAAGATGACGATGATGATGAAGAGGAAGAGGGGTCATCGAATCGGTGGTGACAGCGGCGAAAGTTGCGTTAATAGTAAATACTCCGACTCATTGACCCCGATTTAAGCTTTTCCCTCCCCAAACATGGCTCGTCGTGCCAGCTCTTCGTCTCATCCACTCTGGATTCTTGCCGCAGTCGCGCTTTTGTTGGGCGCGGTGGCGGGCGGTTATTTGATGTATGGCCGGTCGAGCGATCCGTTCCGTACGATGACGGCGCTTCCGGCCCAGGATTATCTGGAAAACGCGAATAGCCTGCGGGGGAATGTCTACAAGCTGGACGGTACGGTTTCGAAGCTGCTCCAGTATTCACCCACGGATGGGCGCCTCTTTTCCGTGGAAGTCGGCAGTGGCGACGTGCTGGCAGTGCTCGTGCCGCCGCAGTTCAACCAGGTGAATATTGAACGCGGACAACACTTTCTTTTCAAAATCGAAGTCGGTGACAAAGGCATCCTGCGCGCTCAGGACGTCAAAAAGGCTTAATTCATGAGTCCGATGTGCATTTCCTCCGTTCATTCCACCCGTGGGGCTAACCCTTTGGGCGGCGGGTTCTTTCGTCCTCTTTTCTCACTAGTTTCAGCTGGTTTTCTCGCTGGATCGATGGTGGCGGCATTTGGTCAGGTGCCAGATGCGGCGCCGGCTCCGGCGGGAGGAGGGGCAGCTCCAGCAGGTGGTGTAGCCTCAGCCTCCGCACCCGCGCCTGCGGCAGCTCCGGCGGGCAGTTCTTCGAAGCCATCGAATGGCTTTCTGGGAGGCGACGTGCCGCAGTTTGATCCGGGCTCCGAGACGCTTCGGTGGGATGGCAAGACCTGGAACGTCAACAACAACCGGGTCTTCGAAGCCCGCTTTGAAAAGTATCTCAATGCGCCCGAGGAAACGACGCAGGATGACAAGCAGTACCAGGCGATCATCACGCAGATCCTGAATCTCCTCGCGCCGGGAAATGCCACGCAACAGAACGTGGACGCGGCTTTCAAGCTTTTGCCTCGTGCTTCGAGCTACGACATCGATGCCCGCCTGTGCGATTCGCTGGCGGATGCGGTCTATACCGTCTGGCTCGCGCAACGCCAGCAGCAGCGGCTGATGGCCTATAACGATGCGATGGAGGCCGAGCAGATCCGTCTCGAAGCGTTGATGCGCTTTCAGGGTGAAGTGACGGCGCATCATCTCGATGTGAGCAACAACGCCAAGGGCGGCCGGAACAACACGGGGAAGGGTGGCGGCGGGAACAATCAGCAGCAGAATAACGGCAATTCGGCGCAGCAATCGGCAGTCGATAGCAAGCAGGCAGGGCTGGAGACGAATAACTGGCAGACGCGGCGTCTCGCGGAAATGATCGCCAGATCGAAGGCGAACGACGTGAAGCGGGAACTTTCCGAGATCCAGGCCAAGGTGGAATACCAGGCGCTCATCGTGCAATTCTTCATGCAGCGGCGGTTCCAGCACGTCCTGATGGCGACGCGCTTTTACCGGGCGGTCTTCAGTGACGGCGATTCGAAGCTGAACCTCGGCAAGGATTCGAAGGATCTCTTTACACGCAGCGCGGGGATGGCGCCGACCGTCAGTACCCTGGATTCATTGGCCAACGAAGCGGTGCGCGATGTGCGCGAGGGGGTGCAGGCCTTCGAATTCCTGCTCGATAAGAATGAGCTCGAGAGCGCGACCAAGCGGCTCGCCGAGGCGTTCACCGTGGGCGAGTACATGCCGGAGATCCGGACGCTTCCCCGGGAAAAGAAGCGCAAGACGCTTGAGTTCGAGCAGAAGTCCTACAAGCTCATCTCCGATCTGGACGTGAAGGATTACACCGACGCGGAGAAGCTGGTGAAGGAGCTGGGCGTCATCGCGAAGGATTTCGACAGCTCAAAGCCGATGGCGGCGATCGAGACGGCGCGGACCGTTGCGGCCCTGCATATTGCGAAGGCGCGAAATGCAGCGCTGAGCGGCGACCGGCAGATGCTGGAATCGGAGCTGAAAGAGGCGACCGAGATCTGGCCGCGGAATCCTGATCTGGCAGATGTATCCAAGATGATCTTCCAGCAGGGTGACGTCCAGCAGCGGGCTCTGACCGATCTCGATCAGCTCCTGAGCCAGAAAAACTACCGGCAGATCTATGATAACAGCCCGCGATTCATCGCTGCGAGCGCCCTTTATCCGGACCGCCAGAAGCAGCTCACCGACGTGCTGGAAACGATGAAATCAATCGAAGGCGCGATCCTCCGGGCGCAGGAGATGTCCCGGCAGAGCAACTATGCGGGAGCCTGGGAAAGCGTGGAGAAAGTGGCGACCCGGTATCCGGACGATTCAAAGCTGAACCAGACCCGGGCGGAATTGACGACGCAGGCGGCGGATTTCGTCCGGACCCTGCGTGACGCTGAGGGCCTCGAAAAGCGGGATCAGATCGGATCGAGCCTCGCCTGGTATCTCAAGGCGCAGAAAATCTATCCGGCGAGTGAGTTTGCGCAGGAAGGCATAGATCGGCTGAAAAAGCGGATTCTTCCTGGCGAATAACTAGTTAACGAGGCGGTTGGGCGCCTTTTTGGGGTGACGGGAACGGTTTCGTGGGGGGAACTATGCGTTTCTCTGCCTTCCGCATGCTTTTGCTCTTGTGCAACCGCCCGTCGCCAAGCATTTTTTTAAGGCAATGAATTTGCCGCACGAGGAAGAATCGCCGGCGCGGGGCGACAAGGGCAACGGCGAAAGCCGCGCCCCTCGAAACCTCGGCGATCTCCATAAGACCATCACCATGGCCCAGATCGCCCGGGCCGCCGGTGTGTCACAAGGAGCCATATCCTCCCTGTTGAACGATCGCGACTACGGGATCCGAGTCAGTGAAAAGACCCGGGAACGAGTCTTCAAAGTATGCCGTGAGATGGGCTACATCCCCAACGACCTTCGGGCCGTGGTGCGGATGTACCCGGAAGTCGGCGATTTCTGCCTGCTCATTTCCAACTCGATTCCCGGTGGCTTGGGCAACCCCTTCGTCGCGCGTCTCGCCCAGGCGACAATGAAAGCGGTGGACGATCCGTCCCATCCTCTCACGCTTGGCTATTACGAACGTGGCGAAGACTATTCGGCTTCGGCGGATCATCTTCCTTACCCGATTCGTTCCGGGGTCACCTCGAAATTCCTTTTCGTCGGCGAGCCGAATACCAGCCTCCTGCAGCAGATCTCGCGGCGCGGGCTGCCCATAGTCAGCTTGGGAACAGATGTCGCCATGCCCGGGGTGCTCAGTCTGGTGCCGGATTATTCCGCGGCTTCGCGGATGGCGATCGAGTATCTCTTCAAGCTCGGTCACAAGCATATCGCAATCGTTTCCGGTCCCTTCGGCACGAACGATCCGCAGACCATCGACATGCATCGGGGGATCAAACAGGCCTACGATCACGTGGGGATGTCGATCGAGGCGCAAAATATCGTTTACGGCGATCTGAGCGCACGGTCGGGTGTGGCGGCGCTGGATGAATTGCTGAGCCACCCGACTAAACCGACGGCGGTCTTTTGTCTCGGGGATGCGGCGGCGGCTGGCGTGATCATGCAGGCGCATGTGCGTGGTTTGCGCGTGCCGACGAATCTCAGTGTGGTCGGATGTTCGGATGATCTCTGTTCGCAGACGACCATTCCGGCGCTCACCACCGTTCATCTTCCCGCGGAAGAAATGGCGGAGGCGGGAGTCAGGGAGCTCGACCGGCTGATTCGCAGCGGCTTGCAGATCGATGCGCAACGGCGTGTATTTCCCACTTCGCTGACGGAGCGGGGATCGGCTGCGGCGCCGGCTTCATAGAAAATTATTGAAAAACCTTCCCCGTCACTGGCTTTTGCGCCTTGACGGTGCCATCGTCTCACTTACACAAGAACCCTCCCTATGAGATTCCCCACCCTCTTATCGACAGTCGGCGCCCTGTTGTGCCTAGTCTTGAGTGTCTGGCTATATTTTGTCAGCAGCGAAGACCAAGGTTTTCAGGCCGACCTGCAAAAGAGCCAGACCAGCCTCCAAACGGAACAGAGCCAGTTTCAAAACAAGCAGCAGATCCTGCAGGCGAAGCAGCAGCAGCTCAATGCGGCGCAGGCTGTTTCCACCAAGTGGGCTCCGGCGATCATCACCGATCTGCAGGCTCTGGCGGTGCAGAACAAGAATGACAAGCTGAAGAACCTGCTCGCTAAGTATGGGATCAAGGCTGAAGAAGCTCCGGCTTCACCAGCTCCGAAACCCGCTGCCTCCACTCCGAAGCCTTAATTTTTTCCCCGCCATGTCTGAATATAATCCCGCGCCTAACGATTCCGGCTGGGGCGTTCATCTCCCCATTCTCGTTCTGACTTTTGCTTTCGCGATTTTCCTCGCCACGCAGATCGCTGCAACCCGCCAGAGCGGAAAGACGATGCAGTGGCAGCTCTCGGTGATCGATAAACAGATCCAGGACGTGAAGTCCAACGAGAAGCAAGCCGACGAGATCAATCAGAAGGCCGAAGAGCCGGTCAAGCAGGCGAACCAATTGCAGGAACGGTTTACCGCTCTGATCAATGATGTCTTCGACCTCGCGAAGGATGATGAAGATGCGAAAAGAGTCATCCAGAAGTACGGCATCCAGCGCAACCAGAAGGACGAAGGCAAGGCTGAGGACAAGAAGTAAGTCTCGCCTGACCTGAGCTAACCTTTAAACAAATCTAGCTTTCCGGCCCGGTCTTCTCTTTTGGGGAGACTGGGCTTTTTCTTTTGGGAGAGGGGATGGGACTCATAGGACGGATGGGACTTATGGGATGCTGGTCGCAGAGGATGCAGAGGATGATCTTCTTTCCGTTCTCCCACCACCGACACAGGAGTGTCGCCGAAAGGCATTACCCCACGGGAGTGGGGTAACGAGGGGGGGAGTTGGAGGCTGTTCGGCGCACATAGGTCGCATAGGTCCTATAAGTCCCATTGGTCCCATTGGTCCCATTGGTCCCATTGGTCCCATCCGAGGTTTGCTGCTGCCGTCACGCAAGCTTCGCTCCGCGGATCACCGACTTTGGGAGCTTCTTAGGCGCCGGAGTCACCACGATGCTCTGAATCGCGGCGGTCGGGATGATATAGAGTTCTTCGCCGGTGCTGATGGTGATATTCGGAAGCTTGAGGGCTTCCTCGATGCGTTGCGCGGCGGTTTCTTCGGTCGCTTGCACGGGGAACTTGAAGCGGAGCGTTCGGCCTCCGGCAAAGGCGATCTCCATCCGGCGTTCGTTCATCATGCTCATGGTCAGATCTCGGGGTTCGTGGTTTTGGGGAAAGTGGAAGACTTACTACAGATGCATCATCGGGAAGTGCCGCCGCGGGTTGCTCGTTTCGACCATCCGGCCGGTGTTGAGGAGTTCCGCTTCACTGTATTTCGGGCCGATCAGTTGGAGGCTGGTCACGGGGATGCTCCCGTGGTGGATGGGAATCGGCAAGGCGAGTGCCGGATTGCCCGCGAAATTGACCGCGACGGTGTTCTGCCGGTTCAGGATGAGGGCTTCGAGAAAGCCTAGCTTCAGACTGGGCGGGATAATCGGTGGGAGCGTTTCCAGCGTCGGGAGCGCGATGAAGTCCACCTTCCTGAAGACTTCCTCCAAGGTATGTTGCCAGGCGGCACGTCTTTCCAGAGCCTGCCGGTATTTGGAAGGATAGAGAATTCTGCCGAGTAAGATGGCCGAGCGCGTCCGTGCGGCGATGCCAAGGCTGTATTGATACTTATTGTTGGTCAGCCACGCGCCGGAGGCCGCGACTGTATTGCCATCCTTTTTGGCTTGGTCCCACTTAGCTGTGACGTCAGTGCCGAGCGGGATGACCTGAAATCCCGCCCTGGCGAGGGTGTCGTCCACGGCGTGCTCGATTCTTGGATCGGTGTTCCTGAGGTTAAGGCGCCCGATCCTGATCATTTTCGCGGAGGGCTTGGCTGCCATAGCGGCTTGATAGCGTGCGGAGAAGCCACTTTGCAGGAGATCCATACCTTGCACGGTGTGCGCGATATCCCTCGCCAGAGGACCCACGGTATCGAGATGATGCGGTTCGATCGGATACACGCCTTCCAGCGGGATAAGTCCGAATGTGGTCTTCAATCCGACAATTCCGCAGCAGGCTGCCGGAACGCGAATGGAGCCGGCGGTGTCGGTGCCAAAGGCGATATCGGCGAGTCCGCTGGCCACGGCTTCCGCCGAACCGCTCGAGGACCCGCCGGGGATGAGTCGGCGGAATCCGGCGAAGGGATTCTTTGGCGTGCCGAAGTACTCATTGATTCCCGAAGGTGATACGGCGAATTCGCTGAGGTTTGTTTTCCCGACGATGACTACCCTGCTTTGCCGCGCGATCGCGAGGCATTCGGCATCGTGTTTGGCCGGCAGATGTTTTTTGGCGAAGTATTCCGAGCCGGCGGTAGTTACGACTCCCTGCATGTCGATGTTATCTTTCACGGCCAGGCGCAGGTCTTTGTTGCCGTGAGGCGGATGCCAGTAAATGATGAAAGCGCGATGGTGAGTGGCGCGTCCCGCGAGCCAATGGGGTGTGGTGGTGCAGCCATTGAGTAGGCTCAGGCTAATGGAAATGAGTGCGAGAGAGATCCGGCGAGCAGCGATGCGGAGGGGCATGTGAAGCGTGTTGGATGAAGCCGTGCGGCAAGAGTGAACGCGAACCTGGTTATGTGCCCATGAGACCTTGGTCTTATGGACGGCGCGGGAGGTTAGTTGGTTGGGGGCGTGTTTCCGAGGTGAATTTCGAGGGCCATCGTGGAAGCGGCGTCCCGCAGCTTGAGGGCGCGGATTGCAAGATTCGCGGGAGTTTGAGAAACACCCAACTCCCAACGCTAAACTACCAACATTCAAATGGAGTGAAGTTCGGCGTCTTGGGTGATTGGTGCGGTTTTCCCACCGCCGACACAGGAGTGTCGCCGAAGGTGCGTTACCCCACGGGAGTGGGGTAACGAGGGAAGAAGCCTTGCGGCGAGGCAGGGCACATAGTGGAAGCGGCGTCCCGTCGCTTGAGGCTGATCGCGAGATTCGCGGGAGTTTGAGAAACACCCAACTCCCAACGCTAAACTACCAACATTCAAATGGAGTGGAGTTCGGCGTCCTGGGTGATTGATGCGGTTTTCCCACCGCCGACACAGGAGTGTCGCTGAAGGTGCGTTACCCCGCGGGAGTGGGGTAACGAGGGGAGTTGGTTTGGTAGGGTAAGTGGTGAGTGGCCCTTTTCTTAATCTTAATCCCCTTCGTTCGAGAGACGCACTCTTGAGCGACATCTCCGAGTAGCTCGATGACATCCAGCCAGGACGACATCAGGCCACTCAGGGGAGGGATTAAGATTAAGAGCCTGCCGCCAGGCCCGGAGAACCCACCATCAATCCTACAAAACCTCCGGTTTCTCCAGCAGCGCCGCAATCCTCGATAGCAGCCGCCCAGCCGCGCCGCCATCCAGGACGCGGTGATCGAATGATAGCGTAAACTGCGCTTCCGTAACCGGAACGAACTGTTTCTGCTCTTTGTCCCAATTTGGCACGACGCGACCGGCGCCCATGCCTAGGACGAGCGTTTGTTCGGGCAGCGGGATCGGCGTTGCCCATTCGAGGCCGAACGTGCCAAAATTCGTCACCGTGGCAATCGAGCCGCCCGTGGCGCTCGGAGGAAGGCGGCGCTGACGGGCGAGTTCCACGAGTTCGTTATATCGGTCGACTAACTCGGCGAGCGGCGTCTTATCAACATTGCGCAGTACGGGCACGAGCACGCCGTCTTCCGCCTCCACGGCAAAGCCCACGTCGATGGCGCGCGGGTGGACGATCTTGTCGCCGACGAGCCGGCCAGCTGGAGCGCTGGTTTCACCGAGGGCCATGGCCAGGGCGCGCAAAGCATAAAGCGCGGGGCCGGGTTTCACCGTGCTGGCGCGGCGATGGGTGAGGAGTTTGTCAATATTCACCGGCATGCCGACCGTCGCGAGCGGACGCGTCCAGCTCCGGCGCATGGCATCGGCCACGGCCACGCGCATCGAGGAAGCTGGCGAAAGCTTGTGTTCATCAAGCGCGGAGAGGAATTTTTCGAAGTCATCGATCGTCACGCGGCCTGCCGCTCCACTGCCGGCGATGCCGGCCATGTCCGCGGCATGGATGCCGAGTTCCGCCATGCGGGCTTTCATGCGCGGCGACATATAACTGGCGCCGGAAGCATGCGCTGGAACAGGGAGTCCGCGGACGGTCGGTTCGACGCTACGCGGTGCGTTCTTTGTCTCCGGAGTGGAGTGCGGGACGCCGCCATTATTCTCATGCGGCGGATGAGCGGAATGCGACGGCGTCACATCGAGCCCGAGCCGTTGCGCTTCTTCGGCCTCCACTTCCAGATAGCCCAGCGTGGCGCCCACGGGATAGCTCTGCTGCAATTCCACGAGCCATTCGGCCACGATTCCTTTGCACGGCGTCGTCACGCCCATCGTCGCCTTGTTTGTCTCGACTTCGATCACGTCCTGATCGCTCTCGACCGGGTCTCCGACTTTGAAAGGCAGGGTGACGATCGTGGCCTCGGCAATCGATTCGCCGAGTTGCGGCATGATGATCGGGATTCTGGGCATGTGGTCTTTGAAGGACGGAACGGTGAAAATTTTGGGGCGAAAATCAGAGGCGCAGCAAATTGCGCATGGCGGCACTGATCGTGCGGGCGGTGGGCCGGTGCGTGCCCCAGAGATTCGGATGAAAAGGCACCGGGGTATCCTTGGCGTTCAGGCGCATGGGCGGTGCATCGAGCAGGTCAAAGCCTTCGCTGGCAACGCGGGCCACGACTTCAGCGGTGACCCCGCCCCAGGGCCACGACTCGCCCACGGCGAGCAGGCGGCCGGTGCGCGCGACCGAGGCAAGGACGGTATCGGTATCCAGCGGCTTGATGGAACGCAGGTCGATGACTTCGATTTCCCAGCCCTCCGATTTCAACTCCGCGGCGCAGGCCAGCGACTCGTGGACCATCGCGCTGTAAGTCACGATCGTGGCGTCGCGACCGGTGCGGGCGATCCGTGCCTTGCCCGTGGGGAGCGCTTCGCTGGGCAGCGCCTCGGCCTTGAGATGGTAATAGAGATACTTGTGCTCGCAGAAGATGACTGGATCATCGATGGCCACCGCTTCGAGAAGCATGGAGTAAGCGTCTTCGACCGTCGCCGGGGTCATCACGACCAGACCAGGATAGTGCGCGTAGAGCGTTTCCATGCTCTGGCTGTGAAAAGGGCCGCTGCCGGCCGTGCCGCCGGAGGGCAGACGGACGACGATGGGACAGGGGACTTCCGTGCGCCAGTAAAGCGTTGCCGCCTGGTTAACGATCTGATTGAAGCCGACCGTTGAAAAATCGGCGAATTGCATCTCGACGATCGGCCGCATTCCCTCGATCGCTGCGCCCACCGCGGAGCCGATGATGGCGTCTTCACTGATCGGGGCATCGATGACCCGGCCGGGAAATTCCTGCGCCAGATTCTTCGTGGCTTTAAAGGCGCCGCCGAATTCGCCGACGTCCTGGCCGTAGATATACACCCGCGGATCGGTGCTCAGCGCCTGGGCCTGGGCTTCGCGAATGGCTTCGAGATAAGTGATCATTCGATGGATCGAGAAAGGGGAGAAAACTACGGAATCTGCCGTGCCTTCAGCGGCCGAGGGGCGAGGCGTGGGAGCGCCGCCTCATGGATGCGCTCCTTCGGCGAGATGGCGTGAGGAGATCGCACACCAGTCTTCCGCGCCGGGATCCGGCGCCGGTTCACGAAGGGTGGTGGCGATTGCTTCATCGACCTGCTGGAGTGCCTGCTCCTGCCATTTTTTTGGTTCGTCGTGGGAAGCCCAGCCTTTGGCGAGAAGATGCGCTTCCGCCACCGAGAGACAATCGCGGCCGACCGGCGAAACACGCAGATCGGGATCGACATAGTGGGCATCGTCATGTTCGCCATGGCCGGTGAGGCGCAGGAGTGAGGCGACGATCATTTGCGGGCCTTCGCCACGACGCGCCCGCTGGGCGGCAGCGCCGATCGTGTGCAGGCAGGCGGCGAGGTCGGTGCCATCCACCGTCTCTCCATGGACGCCATATCCGGCGGCTTTTTCCACCAGATCGTGGCAGGCAAACTGGCGCGAATTTGGCGTGGAATAGGCGTACTGATTATTCGCCACGATGACGAGCAGCGGCAGGTGTTCGACAGCGGCCTGGTTCATTGCCTCGTGGAAAGATCCGGTGGAGGTGGCGCCATCGCCCATGCAGGTGGCTCCGATCGTTCCTTCGACTCCCTTGAATCGGCGGGCGATGAGCATTCCATTGACCACCGAGATCATCGCGCCGAGATGGCTGATCATGGGGAGAATGCCGGCGCGGGGACGCCCGCGGTGCACATTGCCGTCGCGCCCGCGCATTGGCCCGAGGCGGGAGCCCATATAGGTGCGGGTGCACTCGAGAATGCTTTCGCCGAAGGCCAGCCGCCCGGCCTGGTCGCGGATGAGGGGAGCAAAAATATCGCCCTCCTGGAGAAATGTGCCAACGGCGACGCTCAGGGCCTCCTGGCCGCGGCTGAGAAATACGCCTCCCGTGATCTTTCCTCCCCGGTACGAACTCGCGATCTTGTCTTCGAGGACACGGGCGAGAAGCATGCAGCGGTAAGCCTGCACGTAGATCTCACGGCTTTCGGGCTGCATCTCACGGCTTTCGATCTGCCCCGCGCGCGAACGCGGAGCCTCGACGATTGATGACATGCGGCGATTCTAGGAGGGGGAATCGAGTGGCGCAACGGTTTCTTCATCGGGGGTGTGGTGGGAATTTTGGGGCGGGTGGAGGTTTCGTAATCGCAATCCTAATCTTAATCGTAATCCCTCTCCGGTGGGTTTTTGCGCGTTTGGGAGTGGGTCGATGACGAGGGGGACTGCCATCTTTCCCTAGCCCCCTATGCCGCGATTGCCTCCCACCGCAGGCCGCCGTAGCATTCCCGCACTGCCATGTCCACGCTCACTGTCCCTTCCGACGTCCAGACTTCCCTGCAAACCGGCGCTGTCCAGGAGGCCCTGGCCGGTACGATCCGCCATTTCGGCTGCCAGGCCGGTACGCTGCACATCCTCCGCGACGGTGTTCTCAAGCTGGCCGCCTCGCACGGGATTCCGCCGCACATTGCCCAAATCGTCGAAACGGTGCCGATCGGGAAAGGAATCGCCGGTCTGGCGGCTGAGCGCCGGGCTCCGGTGAATATCTGCAATCTGCAGACCGATACCTCCGGTCAGGCACGTCCGGCGGCGAAGGGAACCGGGATGGAAGGTTCGCTGGCGGTGCCGATGCTCGTGGATGGCGAATTACGCGGGGTCCTGGGCATCGCCAAAGCCGAAGCCCACGACTGGACGCAGGAGGAAACTGACCAGGTGCTGGCGGTGGCCGCGGCATTTGGGCAGCACGTTTCGTAACCTTTCTTTTTTCGCGATGCGCCGGTTCTTTAGAGGTCTGCCAGATGTGCGGAAACGCTCTGGCAGAGGGGTGAAAAGAGCGGCGCAAAATTTTTTCGAAAAAGGTGTTGCAAGGCCGGAACGTCCCGCTAACTTGCGCTCCTCTTCAACGCGGGTGTAGCTCAGTTGGTAGAGCACTTCCTTGCCAAGGAAGATGTCGCGCGTTCGAGTCGCGTCACCCGCTCTCCCCTTCCTCAATCTGAGGAAGGCGGCAAATTTAGTAATTTCAGAACTCCTGAGGTCTCGAAGGAGTTTTTGTGTACATGGAAATCCGTTGATTCCTGTCTCAATGCCTGGTGGTCTTTCACACTGATAGAACGCCGCACGGGTAGGGACCGCTGTCCTCAGCGGTCCGACCAGCATGGGATGGATTTGGATGCGGATAAATAAGAACCCGTGCTCGGAACGCTTGGAAGATGATCGCGACTGATCGTTCGGTACTTTCCGGCAGTGCCGCACGCAGGTAAGGCGCCGCTTAATTGGACACGTCAGTCGGGCAAAGACGTGCTGTGTGCGGGATTTTCGATTCATCCACATCCATGCTCCATTCCATCTTGGTCGGACCGTTGGGGACAACGGTCCCTATCCAAGCCGCGCGCCAGATCCGAGTTCATCCCCATTCCACGAGATCAGGAGTTCTGAATTTGGCGATTTAACTTAATAAGCCGGAGCTGTTGATCGCCCAATCTCCCATCTGACTGCGCAAAATCTCCCAGATACACAATGGCTGTCCCGAACTTCCAGCGACATCAACGTGCTGGAAGCGGTAATCCAGTCTAGTATCTAGTGATTACTGATTTGGCAGGAAACTCCCGCCGCCGGTGGCGAGGATATTTCCGGCTGCGGTCTGGATGGCTGCAGCGGAGGCCGCGGTGGAGGCGAGAATATTTCCCCCGCCTTGCGCGACGATGTTGCCTCCTCCCTGCGCGACGATGCCACCGCCGGCGACGATGAAGTTACCACCGCCCTGCGCAACGATATTTCCCCCGCCTTGCGCGACAATATTGCCACCACCCTGGGCGACGATGTTACCCCCGCCTTGAGCTACGATGTTGCCGCCCCCTTGTGCGACAATGCCGCCGGCTCCGGCGGCGATGATGTTTCCGCCGCCCTGGGCAACAATCTGTGATCCTGCACCGGCGAGGAGATTTCCGCCACCCTGGGCAACGATGCTGGCCTGGTTGGAAAGCAGAGAGGCTGCGGTGCCGGTGCCGATGTTAATGAGATTCCCGCCGCCCTGGGCGACAATATTACCTCCTCCTTGGGCGACGATATTTCCGCCACCTTGGGCGACGATGCTTGCGGAGCCTGCGGCGATGGCATTGCCACCACCGATATCAACAAGGATGGCGTCATTGCTATTGACGACCGTCTGCAAGAGCGGAACGCCCACGATAGAGTGAGTTAAACCAGTCGCGGGGTTGCTGGTAATCTTTGTCGCAGTTGGCTGAGTCCCGACAACACCGGCGTAGGACACGATCACCTGGCTTTTATCATCAGTGATAACCGAGCCATTGCCTCCGCTTGCGGTAAAGGTATAGGTGACCGCGGTCGCCGTATGGGGCGGCAAACCGTCGAAGAAGAAGACTTCGAGATCCGCACCGGGGCCGGAAATTTGTCCCGGCGTATCGATGACAAACTGAGGATTGTAAGAGCTGGGCAGAGTTGCGTTCACGAACGTCGTATTTTCCGGCTGATAACACTGGAAAGTCAGGGACGGACTTTGCGTGTTGCCATGGTTGAAGATGACCCAGGTCACATCGAAGCTGGCGCCTGGTGCAACATTCTGCGGCATGATCTTCAGAACCCCGACTTGCGGCACAGCCTGCAGCAGATAAGTGGCATCCAGCAGCAAGGGGTTAAACGCGACACTGCTGCTGTGCGCGGCGGGGACAACGAGATTCGTCGAGTTGGTCGCGAAAGTCGATATGGTCGGCGATGGAACGGTGGAATCGTGAATCGTGACCGATGCGGTGGAATCGCCGACCAGGGAACCGTTGGCCTGGATGGCATCGGGGGTAACGATCACCTCGATCATCACATCGCCCTTTGCTCCGGAGGCCAACTTGTTGAACGTGAACGTGACGGTGCCGCCGGAAGAAAGAAAGCCACCGGTTGGAGGGATAATAGATGAGCTGGCCGGGGTGTCTTTGAGCTTTCCAGGAAGATTTCCGAGCGCGCCCGGAACTTTGTTGGCTGCCAAAGTGACGAACGATGCCCGATAGAATGCGGTGTGTGGTGGAAGAGGGAAGGTTAGCTTCACGCCATTCGCGGCGACCAGCCCCGCGTTCTCGTAGTGCACATAATAGCGTTCGACTCCGGGAACGAATGAGGTGAGATCGGTCGGGTTAGTCAGCGGTAGTGCGCTCGGTGTCTTCTTGTAAAGCGCCGTGAGCGTGTTGGCGGTCACATTCAGAGCCGCGGAGATACCGGGGCGCGGGACGAGTGTCCGGATGACTGGTTGTGAGAACACGACTTGCCCTACGACTTTGATCGGGCCGCCCACATATAAGCCCACGGGTGTCTCCGGTGTGCTCGATGAACCGATCGAACAGGCATCGGAGTCGATAAACGTCCCGGAAGCAGGAGCATTCGTTCCAGATGCCACTTGCACCGTATATTCGACGCCGAAAGTTTCCTTTGAACCAAGCTGCAATCCCTCAAAACGCAGATGCCGGCCATCGGGATCCTTGATCGTGATGAGAGAACTGTCCTTTCCGGTATCTTTGACGAGCAACTTGGCGGAGACGAAGGTCGTATGCTCCGGCATCGAATCCTCGATGAACACGTCTTCCGCACTGGATGCGCCGGTATTTGCCGCGGCGAGGAGGAAGGTGATGCGGTCTCCCGGATGCACCGTGTTGATGGAATCCCCCTGAGCATCCGCCAGGGTATCGCTGACGGAATTGCTGACCGCTTTTATCAAGGCCAGCTTCGGCCGGTTGGCGATACTGCCGGAGAGTGTGACATCGACCGCTCCGGAATCATTTCGACTGACTGCGATCTTGTGGGCGGTGTCGGTAATGAAGTTATAGAAGTCCACTGGTCCGGCAGTTTCCGGTGTGGAACCGGCGCCATTGTAAGCGGCATTGAAGAGCGCGGTCTCAGTTGTCTTTTTGCCTGTGTCAGGATTGGCGAATGTCGCGGAATCGAAGAAGGCCGCGCCGTAATCGATGGTGCGGATTTTCGGAACCTCACTCGGGCTGACCCACTGGGCCTGAAAAGTGACCGCGAAAGTCACCGTATCGTGGTGCTTCTTATCGCCCCGCGCCGCGAGTGGAGGGAATGAGATGACCACTTCCGGACTCAAATTTCCCTGGCAATACGCCTCCTGATAGTCGGGCGCTCCTGCTTTTCCGACGTATGCAACCCCGGCAACGCTGGTCTTCGGCCCGGTCGGGTATTTGGTATCGAATCTCGTGAAATCCGGCACGATAACAACGGCGACCGGCTTGGCGACCGGTGCACTGGTGAAATTCGACAGGGTGAAGGTATAAGTCAGTAGTCCTCCAGGGGCGACGGTTGTGCTGTTTGGAACGAGGGTCAGTGAAATTGGGCCCTCGATTCGCGTGGCGGCATTCGGCGCGCCGCTGCTGTAACCCGTCGCCGAATAAGGCGGCTGAAATGTGGGACTATAGACTGTGTAATCATTGCCAACGCCGATGTCTTCAAGCGTCCGGACTTTGTTGGTGATATGAATGGTGAAAGTTTCCGAAAGCAGAAACGTCGGGTCCAGGTCGCCAGAGGTCCAGACGATCTGTGCCGGCGTCGAGCCGGCGGCTGGCACATAGACACCGCCCGAACTGATGGAAGTAATATCCGTCGCCAGGAACTGTTTGTTCAGATTCGTGGTGCTATCGATATATGTGGGTACGGTGGCAACAACTTTGACGCTCTTTGCGATGGCGTCACCGTTGTTAATTGCAGTGAACGTGAACGTGAGATCATCCCCGATGTGAGTCACTGTGCCGTGAGCCGCGTCCGTGGTAGAGGAAGCCGTGGCGCTGATCGAAAGGACGGCGCGCGTCAGCGCGAATGACCCGAAAGCAGGGGAGATGCTGTCCGCAAAATCCGTTTTCGCGGCGATCGCCCGAAACGAAACGGCGGGACCGGGAGGATAGAACGTGGTATTGAGCGAATAATTTCCCGCCGAGGTCTCGGTCATGGCCGCGCCATTGCCATCGGGCAGATCCGTCCAACTCCCTTCATCCCCTGGTGTGCTGCTCGATTGGATCCGAACCGCAAGTCCCGCGCCGGTATTTGCCGAGAAATGCAGAATGGCTCCATTTGTCGTGGCTCCGATAAGAGCGATCGTCACCGGCGGCAAGGTTTGTGTCTGACTTCCGCCCAGGCCGGCGCTCGAAACGACCCGCACGCTGAATTGCCCGCTATTGTTATACCAGCCCACTCCGTCGGTTGTGCCGAGAACGAGCCGTGTGGCTCCGGTGGGAGCGGTGATCTGCTGGACCGTTCCGTCGCTGGCCAGTCCATCGCCAATGAAGAAAATCTGTTTAAGCGCCGGCGAGAGGGTCGTGTAGTCCAGCCCACCCGTGACTCCGCCGCTCAGGAAATCGAGTGCGGATGGTGCGGCGGAGCTATCCGGCTGGGAGTCATCGAGGAAGACTCCGACGAGGGCATTGTAGTTAGCGGCGAAGCCGGAGATGCCATTGGTCCCGTCACGCTGGCCCGGCTGGCTGCCATCCGTCAGGTCCGTCGGTGTGCCACCTCCGTAACTGCTATGGCCGGCGGCATTGAAGGTGAGGACGGCGTTTCCTGACAAATTGAGCCCGCGCACTTGTACCGGGGACTGGACGAGCGCTGCGAATTGCGAAGGCTGCTGAACCTGGCCGCTCTGTGTTCCGGCGAAATCCGTTCCGTCGGCAACCGCGCCCGAGGGCATTCCCGCGAGATAGGGATTCGCGGTGCCAGGCACGAGGACGTCGACGCCATTGGCGGAGGAAAGCTCCGCAATCTCCGCCGGGCTGATCGCTCGATCGTAGAACCGGATTTCATCGAGATCCCCTTTCCAATATTTGGAGAGACCGATATCCGCGCCAAACCGGAGGCCGGTGACAAAACTCGGATCGACGAGAATATCGCCCGTACCCGTGGAGGTGCCTGCCAACTGGCCGGAGAGGTAGATTTTTGTGACTCTGCTTGCACCGTCCCTGGTGATTACCAGGTGCTGCCATGTGCCGGGCGTCGTGCTGAAAGTGATGGGGGGCCCGCCATCCGCCGCCGCGTATTGATACTGGTTTCCGCTGTTGTGATAACTGAGGGCGAAATCGAGCGTATTCATGGCGTCGCTCTGACTAAAAACTCCGGCATTGGATACCTGGGGAGAATTTGCCGTGGCACCGTCTTTGATCCACATGGCTATAGTGAAGGATTCGTAAGCAAACCAATCACCGAAGTCGATGTAGCTGCCGGTATTCGATCCCCCTACATTGACGGGCCCCGTCATATGAAAGCCCTGGCCGACCTTGCCCGTGCTGTAATTCAGGTTGGGCTGATTCGTGTCGACGGGTGAATACGTCGCGGCATGAAGATTCATTTCGTCGCCGGCGTCCCCTTCCGCTGCGTAGAGGGAGATCGGAGTGGTTGTTCCCGAGAAGCCGCCGATGACGGCGATTCCTCCTGGCTGACTCAACCCGCTCGCGATCGAACTATTTACCGGATCACCCGCGAGTGAGTATTCGCCGACTGCTCCATTGTTTACGACAAAAAGATTCCCGCCCGAGACAGTCAACGTGGTGGGAAAACTCAATGCGGAGACGAGGGTCGCATTCACTACGCTTCCTTCTGTCGTGTATTCCGCTACGGCTCCGTCCGATTCTCCGCCAATGGTTATGTAGAGTTCCGTTCCATGCACGGCAATGAATTGCGGGCCATTCAGGCCGGTGATGAAGGATGGCGTCGATGAAGTTACCGATCCGGCTCCGGCATCGATCGTATATTTGCCGATGGTACCGTTTCCGAGATTCACCACAAACAAACTGGAACCGGAAATCGCAATGCCTTGCGGATTGCTCAAGCCAGTCACGAGCGACGCATTGATTGCGGCTCCCGTGGCTGTGTCGTACTCTCCGATTGTTCCCTTGGCGATATCTGCCACGAATAGCCTGGTGCCATCTTCGGAGACCGCGAGACCTGAAGGATAGGTCAATCCCGAGACCAATGAGCCGCTGACGAGCGTGCCGTCCACCGTGTATTCACGAACTGTAGCCGGGTTGGAAAATCCACTGCCCAGATCGGCGACGAAAAGATTCCTGCCGGATCTTGCCAGGTTTGTCCAGGAGGTTGAGCCGGACGACGCGAGCGGCGATTGTATGACACTGCCGTCGATTGCGTACTCGTTAATTTTCCCATAGCCGCTATCGTCGGCATTCACGACGAATACCTGGCCGCGTGCAACTCCCGAGACAAGGGCGAGAGTCAGGAATGAGAGGAGAAGAGAACAGCGCAGCCGTGCGGAAAGAGGGGTGAGTCTTCGCATAATAATGAGGCTCCGGGTGAGAGCGATGGCGGAATGTGGCAGCCATCGCTAACAACGCAAGCTATTTCCGCCCGAGTCACTCTCCCTGTGAGTCCAGGCAAAGTGATGTCAAGCTGTGCGTGGAGTGATTAACGAGTGTTGGGTTTGTGATTCATCAAGATGCGATAAATCGCTTATCTACCTTTGAGCGCTTGTCGGGTATAGTCACTATAACGGCAGTCATTTCTGCGCTAAGAAGGCGGCGGAGGAGGTGGAGAAACTGAGTGATGAAATTCAGGAATGCGTAAATGAGGGGCGGGCGAGGATCGCGAGTCACTCGGACGCTTGGGGCGACGGAAGATGACAAAAAGCAAGGGCTGATTCCCCTTTATCTATGTAGCTGCGCCGCTCCTTTCCGCGACCGGGGCCGCTAAAAGGAGCTTTGCCACGCGCACGCCAAAACCGTCTCAAGGAGAATCGTCTCGCTAACGCTTAGTTAGTGCGCATAGAACTTCCAGCGCTGGGCACTGGTGCCATTGCTTGTCCAAATCTGCACGTTCGTGCCATTGGCGGAGCCGCCGCCGGAGACGTCGAGCCGGGACCCCGGGGCGCATTGCGGGGCGAGGCTGAAACTGTTGTCACCGTTGTTATAGAGCAGCCATTTTTGCGCGTTGGCGCCGTTGGCCGTGTATTGATCGACGTTTGTGCCATCCGCCGAGCCGGCGTTGTAGACATCGAGACGCTTGCCAAGGGCCTGTTGCGGCTCGAATTCCCAGTAGCCGCTCCCGTCGTCGATGGCGCGCCATTTTTGGTTAGCCGCTCCGGCAAAGGTCCAGATCGCGACATTTGCGGCATCAGTCGTCGCGGCGCCGCTTACGTCGAGGCAACTCCCTGGAGCACACTGCGGCTCCACTTCATAGACTCCGCCATTCTGAAGACCGCCGATTGATTGGAAGGACCATTGCTGATTCGTCGCGCCGGTCGCAGCCCATTGATCGATTGCCGCAGCGGCGGTTGTGGAAGAACCGGCGACTTCGAGCAACTTCGAACTAGCCTGGCACGTAATGGTGAAGTTTCCCGCGGAGGCCGGTGCGAGGCTAAATTGCTGATTATTTCCGCCGTTCCAATCCCAGAGCTCCAGCATGGCGCCATTCGAGCCGGAGCCGCCCGGGATGTCCAGCACACGGCCGCTCTCGAGACCCTGGATTCGATACCGGTTCGTATCCAGGGCGGTAACGATCCATTCCTGGTTATCGCTGCCGTTGTAGGGATACTGGATAATGGACGTGCCATTGGCCGTGTTGGCGCCGTAGGCATCCATGCACTGGCCAGTCTGCAACTCGACGATCTTGTACAGGCCATTTTGTACCGTGGTGGTGATGCCGCGGATGCCGCTGGAATTGTTGCCCGATAGATTTGTCACGCCGGCGCCGACATAGACGAGCGCGCTATAGACGGCGGCATTCTGGACCGCGTTATTGCTTAAGGTTACTCCGGTGGAGTTATTTACGGAAACGACGGCGCTGGTGTAGAAGTTACCAGTGGCCGAATTTCCCGTAACCGTGGCGCCCGAAGTCCATTCGACGCGCATTTCATCGGCATCGATCGAGCCGGCAAAGGTATTGTCCCGGATCGTGATTTGCTGGTTGCCCTGCGCTCCTTCGCCGTGGATCCAGACCATCGGATTGCCATTCACCTCGAGACCGTTGCCCAGAAACAGATTCCGCTGGATGGTGACATTGTGGGCATAGTCGCCTTCATTCCAGTAATACTCCGGTCCCGATGAAATGCCGGACATGCCGCAGTGCGCGATCAGGTTGCCTTGGATGAGGCCATTGTCGGCTTTGACCAGGATGCCGCGGGAGCGGGTCCCTCCGATCTGACAATTGAGGATTTTGTAACCGGGCCCATTGCGCAATGGATTACTTACTTTCGCGCCTACCGGGATGGATAGCGTCCGATCCAGCGTGAGGGTATTTCCATTCAGGGCCGTGCAATTGGCATCGGCATAGAATCCGTTGGTACTCCCGATCCGGACAGGGTTCCCCGCGGCCAGTCCATTGCCTGTGCCGTCGACCGTGATGGTATTCCCGGAAACGGCTGTGACGCTCTGTAGACCGCCGTGGATCGCGATGCAATCATCGAGAATCACACCCTGGAAGGCACAATACTCGATATCCGGTCCCGGATTGGCGAACGTGGAATGCAGACCGTCCGCCGCGCCGCTCACGAGCGGATCCTGCGTGGCGCCCGCGGGTCTCGCACCGGGTGTCCAGGTGACATTGAGAATATGATTGCCGCCGCCTCCGATCCCATCCTCGCGAATGGGGGAGAACCCGTTCCGGCTCATCGTTACATCTTGGATGGTGCAGTTCGTGCAAACCCAGAGCGAGATCTTGAAAGGGGCATTGCCGTAACGTCCGACCACGACGTCGCCGACATTTGCGGCGACAATGGTAGAGCCCAGATCCATCTGGAAAGTATTACTTCCCAGGGCGGTATGAGTGGCGCCCCACCAGTCCCATGTGCCGGAGCGGATATAGTGAGTGGAGCCATCGACGAAAATTGTATCGATCGTGGTGGTGGGTGAAGCCGGAACCGGAAAGCCTGCGTCGGGTTGCCAATTGACATAGTTATGCCCGTTGCTGTTCGTTCCCTTCGCGACGATCCGGCCTTGATAGGCGGTCATCGTGGTTTGCGACAGATTCGCGCCCAGGATCGAGACATTGTTACAGTGATCGAGATTAAAGAGCCAATGTCCCCACGTCTGATCCGAGGCGATAATCGTGACATTGTACGCGCTGATCGTGGCGTTGCTCCAGTTGACCAGATTGAACGTGCTCTGGCTGCCGGACGGGATGATATAGGTGCCGGGATTGATGACGATATTTCGCTCGCCGGCGTTATAGGCGTTTAGAACGGCCTGCGGCAATGCTCCGGGATTATTCGGATCGCCGACATTCGTCGTGGCAAGCGCGGGGACTGCGCCGATGACGGTGAGGAATAGAAAGGCAAGCGCGCAGGAAACGGAGAGATAGTTGTTCCAGTGATCCGAGGGGAACCGCCGGCGAGATGATTTTGAGGGGATGACATTCATGGGGAGAGGTCTTCTAACAGCCGGCTTCTCTCTCCGAATCATCCTTTCGGGTGAGCTGCCGCCGCGTACATCGTCTTGCGCCGCAATGGCCGGCCTTTATAATGCGACGCTCCCTCCTCCTTCGTCGATGCATGCCGCTCGGCTTTATCTCGCCCTCATCTTTCTTGCTGCCGGTCTCGTCTGCTCGGGCCGAAGCGCGATCGGAGCTGATGGACTGGAGGGAATGGAGCCGATCGCACAAATCAAGGCGGCGATTCCACCCGTGAGTCCTCCGCGAAGCGTGCGGGTTGCCGGTACGGTGACATCGGCGGAGAAGACGTGGGGCAACCGGATTTATCTCCAGGACGAGAGCGCGGGCATTCTGGTTTTCTCTGACCAACTGCTGGATGTATCGGAGGGTGAGAAATTGGCCGTGGAAGGAGAAGTGCATCGCGGCGAATTTTCGCCAGTCATTCATGTCCGCTCCTGGCAGCGGCTGGGTTTTGCGGAACTTCCCGCGGCGAAACCGGCCTCGATCGATGAGATTCAGAATGGCGCCCTGGACGGCGACCGGGTGGAGATCGAGGGATGGGTGCGAACGGCATGGAAGATTAATGAACACTTACTCGGGGTCGATCTTTCCGCAGGCGCCGGGCGGATCTCCGCGAGAGTCAGTCACGCCGCTGAAATGATGCCGGAGAATTTGATCGCCGCAAAGCTGCGCTTCAGCGGTGTGGCCAGCGCCTGCCGTACCGATGAAGGGGATCGCAGACTCGTCGAAGTGCGGGTGATGGCGGCGAGTCCGGCGGATGTGCGGGTGCTTACGCCTCCGCAGCCTGCCTCGGCAACGGCGATACCGGTCCGGGACGTTCTGGCTTACCGGCCGAATGTCTCCCCCGGGGCAAGGATAAAAGTGAGAGGTGCGATCCTGGCGCGGGACGATCAGTTTACCTTTTTGCATGACGGAGAGCGCGGCATTGCCATCCGGCCGGTCGGTGCGATGCGCTTCGCTCCCGGTGACCTGGTAGAAGCGACCGGTTTTCCGCAACTCGAACGTTCGTTGCCGGTGCTTGCCGATGCCCTTGTGACGAAGGTGGAAGGCCGTGCGCCGGTGCTGGTTCCCGCGCGAATCGTGAATGATTTGAGGCGGGTGGAGTATCATGGACGCTATGTCTCGCTGGAGGGAGAACTGATGGATCGCATGATCGAACCGGCGCCGGCCGGCGCGGAGAATGGCCGGATGCTTCTCCTGGCTGTCCGTTCGGCCGGTGGCGTGATTGCCGCCGAGTGCCGCTTTTCTTCCGGGAGTGGAGTCATCGCTGGTCTCGAGCCGGGAGCAATGGTGGAGTTATCCGGTGCAGCAGAAGTTTCCACAGATGTGGCGGGACGCCCCGTGAGCTCGAAGCTGTTGCTTCCCACTTTGGAAAGTATCCGGGTAATCACAAAGGCGCCTTATCTCAATGCGCGGCGGCTGATGATTGCGGCCTGGATCTTGATTTCTGTATTACTCGCCGGCGCGCTTCGCGTGGCGATTCTTTCACGGCGCGCGGCGCGCCTGGCGCAGCGAAATGCTTCGCTGGAGGCGGATATTCGCGAACGCCGGGCGGTGACAAGCGAACGGCTTCGACTCGCGGAGGATTTGCACGATCACCTGCAGCAGACACTGACCGGGATCGATCTCCATCTGGAAACGATCGTAAGGGAAGGCCGCGGGGAGTCCGCCGCCGCCGCCAGCTCGGCCAAAGCGGCGCGTCTACTGCTCGGTAAATGCCACCACGATCTCCGGCGCACGGTGTGGAATCTGCATGACGCCGCGGAAGCTCAGCGCCTTTCGGAAATGCTGCAAGCCGCCGTAGCCGATGCCTCCGTGGCCGGCGCCGTGCACTTCCTATTCGATGTCGTGGGAGAGGAACCGGAGCTTGCCGGTAAAATAAAAGAAGATCTGCTCTCCGTGGTGAGGGAGGCGCTGATGAATGTCGTGAAACACTCGGGAGCTTCGAAAGCCGAAGTTCGACTAGTGATGAACGGTTGTCTCGAGATCGAGATTGCCGACGATGGATGCGGCTTTGTCCCGGCGCACGCGCGTTCGCCGGAAGCCGGGCACTTTGGCCTGAAACATATGGCGGAGCGCATGCAGCGGATCGGTGGGGATTTCAAGGTCGACTCAGCTCCCGGCAAAGGTTGCCGTGTCCGTGGGCGCATGCCATTGGAGCTGCTCGCCGCGGCCGTTCGCACATGAAAGCGGCAGCTTATCGCATCCTCGTTGCCGACGATCACTTTGTCGTGTGCGAGGGTTTGCGAGCCGTTATCAACCGGGAACCGGATCTTACCGCGGTGGGCCTGGCAACCAATGGTGTACAGGCGGTCAGCATGGCGCGCGAATTGCGGCCGGACCTCATCATTCTTGATCTTCGCATGCCGGAGCTAAGTGGACTGGAGGCCATCCGGACCATTCTGGCGGAAAGGCCGGAGGCAAGGATTCTCATTCTAAGCACATTCGATGGGGATGAAGATATCCGGCAGGCGATTCACGCGGGGGCGGCCGGCTATGTAGTGAAAAGAAATTCGGGCGAACAAATCGTTCCGGCGATCCGGGCCATCCTTTCGGGTGATAAGTGGATTCCCGATGATATCAAGCGCCAGCTTGCCAGGGCAAACCGGCAGGAGCCTTTAAGCATGCGTGAGTTGGCCTTGCTCGAATTCGTGGCCCGCGGTGACTCGAACAAGGAGATCGGGGATCGCCTGCAAATCACGGAGAACACCGTAAAGACACACCTGCGGAATATCATGGCCAAGCTCGGCGCGCGCGATCGGACGGAGGCGGTCACGATTGGACTGCGGCGCGGGTTGATTCAGTTGGGGAGGTAGAGGGGGAAGATCCTTCTTCCCGCGCGGTGAGCAAGAATAGTGTGTCCAAGGTCGGAAAAGGGACCGGAATCGAATCGAAGGGTGCGAATGAATGCTGATCGCGCACAAAATCCCATCGTGAGAATCTTCCGAAAGCTCGGGCCGGGGCTCATCACCGGCGCGGCGGATGACGATCCCTCAGGCATTGCGACCTATTCGATCGCCGGCGCCCAGCTCGGGACCGGTCTGCTCTGGACGGCGATCCTGACCATGCCTTTGGTCGGTGCGGTGCAGATGATGTGCGCACGGGTCGGGATGGTGACCGGGCAGGGCCTGGCCGGGGCCTTGCGGAAGAAGGTGGCGAAGCCGCTCCTGGCCATCGTGGCGCTCGCGCTTTTCGTGGCGAATACGATTAATATCGGCGCCGACCTTTCCGGGATGGCCGATGCCTCGGAGATGCTCACGGGGATCAATGCCCATTGGCTGGTGGCGCCCTTCGGCTTCATTGTCGCATTCGCTTCCGTACGCTGCCGCTATGAGCAGATCGCCAATATTTTGAAATGGCTGGCCTTCGTTCTCCTGGCCTATGTGGTGACGGGTTTTATTACCAAACCGGATTGGGGCGCGGTGGCGAAGAGCACTTTTATACCGGCGTGGCCAAAGGGGCATGATACCTGGGCGACGCTCGTGGCGATCCTGGGTACGACGATCAGCCCCTATCTCTTCTTCTGGCAGAGTTCGCTGGAAGTGGAGGAGGACAAAGGCAAGGGCAAGGTGACGGTGGCGCAACGCCGGGGGGCCACTTCCGAGGAGATCCGGGACCGGAAGTTCGATGTCGGAGCGGGTGCCTTCATGTCGAATCTCGTCATGTTTTTCATCATCCTCACAACGGCGATGACGCTGAATAAGGCGGGGGTGACGCAGATCGAAAGTTCGCGGCAGGCGGCGGAGGCATTGCGACCGCTGGCCGGAAAAGCGGCCTCGCTGCTCTTTACCTTTGGCATCATCGGGGTGGGGTTCCTGGCGATCCCCACGCTGGCGGGATCGGCGGCGTATGCCTTTGCGGAGACATTTGCCTGGAAGCAGGGGTTGGATAAGAATTGGCCGCGCGCGAAGAAGTTCTACCTGGTCTTCATTGTCTCGATCGTGATTGCCGTCGGGATGGATGCTCTGAAGTTCAGCGCGATGAAGGCGCTCTACTGGAGTGCGGTCATCAATGGTCTGCTCGCGCCGTTTTTGTTAGTCGGATTACTCTTAGTGGCGCGTGATGAGCAGATCATGCAGGGGCAGCCGAGTTCGAAGCTTGGCTTTGTCATGGTATCCATCACGACCGTGCTGATGTTTGGCGCCGCGGTGGGGATGTTTGTGTTTTGAGGGGAGACTTACAATTTCGTCTGCCAGGCCAGGCGTTTCCACGGGCTGCCTGGGCTTTTGAGTAACTCTCCGAGCGGTTGTTCGAAGAGCTTGTCGGGGGCTTTGCCGCCGTTCCAGAAAATATAGCCGAGCCGCCAGCCATTTCCGTACTCCTCCCAGGAGGCGTAACTGCTTTGAATCAGCGGCGCGCCGGCTTCGACCCAGGCCCAGGCTTCTTCCGTGGTGATATAGCCTGCGTTTACCGACCATCTTGCGACCGGGACGAGGCGGCCGAGATCCCAGGCCAGCAAGCCCCGCGTCGCGATTTCCTCGCGGTTCCGCTGCAGAAAGGCGGCTTGTGGTGTTGGGGCCTCCGCGACCTCGCCGGCTTCCAGTTCCTGCAAAATGGTGCGCGCCTCAGCGGTGTGGCCGGCGGTGCGCAGCCAGTCGAGTGTCCAGCGAGCGCTCGACTGGTCGGTGATGGTCCACCATTCGGCGAGAATTTCCTGGCACCGTTCGGGGGAATACCGGCTGGCCAGCCGATCGAAAGGCTCCCCGTGCATGGCCGAGAGCGGCCCGCCCAGGGCCAGTGCCCAGAGCCGCCGCCGGGACGGACCGAAGATATCCGGGAGCTCCATTTCTGGCGGAAAGGATCAGGGCACCGGTAGAAGCTTCGAAAGTACGGTGCGGGTGATCGGCTCGTTTCCCGCCGCATCCGGGTGGACGCCGTCCACGGACATCGCTTCCGGCGGGACGACTCCGTAGAGGCTGACAAAGGTGCAATTGAGTTCTTTGGCGAGCTTTTCGAAAGCGGCATTGAGGTCCTTCAGCTTTTGCTCGCGCTGCGGGCCGATCGGCTTGGTGGGGCCAAGCTTCTCCTTATTGATATTCGTCGGGCCGACGATGAGGATGGGCAGCGTGGCGCCGTAAGTGGCCCGGGCGCGCTGGACCATGGCGGTGATATTTTTCACGGCGAGCGGAACGCAGTCGTCCTTGATATTGCGAGCGTCATTGGCCCCGAGGGCGAGGACGAGCTGATCGATCTTTGGATAACGCACGAGCGCCTGCCCAAATTCGCCAAGTGAATCCGTGGGCCGTCCGCCCTTGCCTTCATTGATCAGCTCGAGGCGGCCATGCGACGCCGCCTGCACCTGGTCGACCCAGAGCCTGGGACGATCCGCCGGTTTCATGGCGCTGCCGGCCGTGATGGAATCGCCAAAGCAGAGCACTTTGCGGGCAGGCTCATCGGCCGGGAGGGCGGTGGCGACGATCGTGAAGAAAAGGCCAAGCAGGAGGGGGAGTGACTTCATGTGATTTCGATGATCCATGGGCTGCCGATCGAAGCGAGCGAAAGAAAACCGCGCCTTTCCGCGGGGCCCTGGGGCGCTTCAATAGCGGCGATACGGCTGGCTTGGAACGCCTTGTGGCGTGGGATCGCGCAGCGCGGAATCCAGCGCACTATGAAAGGGCATGGCTTCATTTTGCCCGAGGGCGCGGCTGAGGTCTTCGAGACGGTGGATCAGATCCACGACTTCACGCCGGGAGTAGGGTCCGCCGGCCGCCTGGCAGAAATGGGTCCGGCAGCCGAAGGGCCGGCTTTCATAGATGAGACAGCGTCCGGTGGCGGATTCGAGCATGGGGCAGGCGCCGTCGGCGCTGGGCTTGGGGAATCTCCGGCCCGTGGCTCGCCAGGCTTTCGCCGCGACAAGGGCTTCCGCCTTGGTGAGATAGGGGGTCTTGCCTGTCAATTTGAAGCGGCAGCACGTGGTCTGGGCCGTGCAATTCCGCTCGATCGGGCGGTTTTCCAGCTCTGTGTAGATGGATTTCACCTCCTGGTAGACGTCGATGGGAGCGGGTTTCGGCATGGGAAAAGGGGGGAATCTATCGCACAGGTGGTGCCAGTCGGAAAGAGGGAGAAGTGGACGGCGTGGAACCGGTCTTGCTATTCTTAGGTGTCGCATCCCCAGTGCAGAGAACCCCAGACCCACGCTATGCGCCGCTATTTCAACCGCTTACTGATTGCCGCCGGCCTGATCGTTTTCGCTTTGACGGCTGGCGCAGCGGTACGCAGTGAAGCGGCTGGGGACTTCTTCATGCCGCATGCGCATTGTTATCTGTTTAACAGAAAGCTGATGCTCCTGCATGGGTGGTCGGACTTTTTGATCGGATGTTCCTACGTCTCCATTTCGGCGACGTTGACCTATCTTGTCCTTAAATTGCGGCGGGAACTTCCGTTTCATTGGGTGATGCTGGCGTTTGCACTGTTTATCGTGGCCTGTGGCGCGACGCATTTCTTTGAGCTCTGGACGCTGCAGGCGGCGCATCCGGCCTACTGGCTCGCGGGATGGGTGAAGGCGATGACGGCGGTGGCCTCGCTGGCCACAGCCATGGTCCTGCCGCCGCTCGTGCCGAAAGTTTACGCGCTGCTGCAGTCCGCCCGCCGGGAGGTGGAGCGAAAGACGGAACTGGAAAAAGCTTATGTCGAGCTCAGTGAACTGCATAAGAAGGCGCTGGCCGCGGTGGCGGGGGCGAACCGCGCCTCGTCCGCCGAAAGTGTGCGCGCCGTTTCTTCCACTTCCCCGGACCGGCCGCTGAGTCTCGCGAGCATGGCGAAGGATGTGACCTTGCACGCGCGTGAACTGGAACGGGCAAAGCGCGACGCGGAAAATGCGAACCGGGCCAAGGACCAGTTTTTGGCCATCCTAAGTCATGAGTTACGTACGCCGCTCACGCCCGCGCTGGCCGCGGCGTGCAGCCTGGAGTCGGCGGAAGATATCGATCACACGGAGTTACGCACTTCGCTTGCCCTTATCCGCCGTAACATCGAACTGGAAGCGCGGCTGGTGGATGATCTGCTCGATATTACGCGGATCAATAAAGGGAAACTTGAAGTGCATCTCACCCCGACGGATCTGCATGCGACGATCCGGCATGCCGCGGAGATGTGCGATACGATCGGGCGGGCGAAACACTCGCACTTATCCCTCACGCTGGAACTCAAGGCCGAACAACATTTCGTAAGTGGTGACGGACCGCGGCTCGCGCAGGTGTTTTGGAATCTGATCCTGAATGCGATCAAATTCACTCCGCCGGGCGGGCACATCACGGTGGCCACGTCCAATCCGAACCCGGAAACAGTGCGGGTGGAAGTGTCGGATACCGGGATCGGCATCGAAGCGGGATTGCTTTCCAAAATCTTTGAGCCGTTTCAGCAAGGGCATGCCCGGAGCTTTGGCGGAGTCGGCCTTGGCCTGAGTATCGCGCGAGGCCTGCTCGCGGCTCACGAAGCAACGATCGTGGCGAGCAGCGAGGGGACGAACTGCGGGGCGACATTCATCGTGGAGATTCCGGCGATTACCGATACCGTTGCGCCGGCTCGGTCACCCGAACCGGACACTTTCGCGCGGGCGGGACAACCGCTGCGGATCCTGCTCGTGGAGGACCATGATGATACGCGGGCGGTCCTGAGCCGCTTGCTCACACGCTGGGGGCATGTCGTGAAGACCGCGGCCAGTGTGGCGGAAGCGATGCGCGTTTCCCAGGCATTCGACCTGCAAATGCTCATTAGTGATGTGGGGCTTCCCGACGGCAGCGGGATCGACTTAGTCGGACCACTTACTCGCGACTCGAAGATCCCGGCGATTGCCATGTCCGGGTATGGCATGGAATCCGACCTCGAACACACGCGGCGCGCGGGATTTGATATTCACCTGGTGAAACCGGTCTCGGCGGATCGATTGAAGGAAGCGATCGAGCGGCTGGTGGAGAATGGAATGGAGCCTTCTTCAAAGGAACAGTGAATACTGTCCGTCACCTTTTTCTTTTTCCGTACAAAAGAACTCCGGCGAAGATGATGAGCGCCGCGCTTGAAGGCTCCGGAACGAGTTCCCAATCTCCAGCGACTGGATCAAATCCTGGAAGGCCAAACTGAATCGTGATGTCCGGCGGCCCGGCTGTATTGGTGTCTCGTAAGTAGAAGGTGGCGGTGTTTGGATCAAATACGCCAATATCGTCTGTGCCGTTGCCGGTCCAATCGCCGACGATCGGGATCCAGCCCGGCGCCCCAAACTGAAACTGTATGTCTGGTGTTCCTGCCGAGGCGCTGTTTCGTAGATACCAGGTCGCGGTTGTAGGATCGAAAACGCCGATTCCGTCTGTTCCGGTTCCGGTCCAGTCGCCGGCAATTGGGACCCAGTTCGGCGCTCCAAAATGAAATACCGAGTTTGGCGTTCCAGCGGAGGCGGTGTTTCGGAGATACCAGTTTGCGGTTGTGGGATCGAAGAGGCCGATTCCGTCTGCGACGCCTCCGGTCCAATTGCCTGCAACAGGAGTCCAGCCAGGATTCCCATACTGAAACGTCTCGTTCGGCGCGCCGGTGGAGTTACTGTTTCGCAGATACCAGGTCTCCGTGTTAGGATCGACGACTCCGACGGTATCGGCGCCCGTACCGGCCCAATCGCCTGTGATCGGAGTCCAATGCGCAGCAGCATAGGCGAAGGAAGACGTTGCTGCAGTCCCGGAGGCGCTGCCCCTAAGATACCAGGTTGCCGTCAAGGGGTCTACGACGCCAATGGAGTCCGCGGACTTTGCCTGCCGCGAGCCGCACAGAATGAGGAGAAGGACGATGACGACCCTGCAATCACCGAATCGAAACGACGTTGTTTTCATCGGGTGTTGGATGGGATGGGCGTTACCGTGCTGAATCTCCGTTGGCAGGCGCAAGAAATCGCGTCAAACCGGTTTTTTGCAAGCATCGGGTTGTGAAAACTGGAGAGCCCTGCCGATGTTTCCACTTTCTGAGGTGCGCTGAGTGACTGGGCGGAAGACCGGTTCGCGATTCTTCAGACGGCTGGGGAACTTAGCGGTTCGAGGATCTCCACGAGGCGCCCCTTGCAAATACGCCACCCGACTCCAAAATCCGTTTTCAGATCCAAAACACCTCATGCCTCCAATCGCCCCGACGAACGTCCCTTTCTGGCAACACCGATGGATTCGCCGAATGGCCTGGTTCTATCTCGCGCTCGCGCTCGCCTTGGTACCTCTGGCCTTTTGGATCAGTTGGAGGGCTTCCCGGCATTGGCAGGATGTCCAGGCGATGCAAAAAGCCGCGGGCGAAACACTCGATTTTCGGGCGCTCGCAAGTGATCCCATCCCTGACGAAGAGAATTTTTGTGCGATTCCTTTGCTCAAGGATCTGTCATTATCGGTGGATGGCGATAGTAGCAAAGGAATCCCGGCAGAAAACCGGGCGCGATTGGCTGCATTGAAGTTGGAGCCAAAGACCAAGCCTGGCCATCGTCCTGAGTTTTCGAGTAGCCTGTTGGGCAGAAGCACAGATCTGAAAGCGTGGGCGGAAGCTTTGCGGGATACTGGCAAGCCGTCAGGGGCTCCCGAATCGAGCGATGCGGCCCGGGAGGTGCTGACCACCCTCTCGAAATACGATGCGATCGTGCGGGATCTGGCTGCCGGGCTCGTTCGTCCGCGCGCGCAGTGGACGCCTTCGATCAGGACGCGTGAATTGCCGAGAGCAGTTGTCTCGCTCGGCTTGCCGCATTATAGATCGGTCGTAAACGCGAACGGAATGCTGTGCTTGCGCTGCATCGCGTCCGCCCGGGCGGGAGAGATCGGAAAGGCGTGTGAGGCGGCGCAGATCATGGCTCGATTCAGTGAGGCAAGCCTCGATCAGCCATTGTTCATCGCACACTTAGTGGCTGCCAACTGCGGGGATGCCCTGGCGACCGCCACATGGGAGTTATGCGACGCACACGCAGGGTCGGCCGAAGACCTTGCGAAACTGGAAGCGGCACTGGCTCGATTAAATTTTCGGCGATCCGCGCTTAACGCTTTTCGCGGTGAACTGGCGACGAGTGTCGATTTCATGCAAGCCGTCAAGGAAACTGGATGCAAGCCGGCTATCCTGGCAACGCCGGGGGGCGACGCCGCCCAGATCGGTGAGTTGATCAAAGCCCTTCATATGCGCGGATTACCGGCGGGAGTTTTCGACGCAAGTAGCGCCTTTCTTGCCGAGCGCGAGGTTGGATTCCTTATCAAACCATTGCGAGACGAAGGATGGCTGAGGGCGATCCAATCGGCGGAGGAATTTCACGACTATATCAAGGAATCAGGAATCAGAATCTTCATGAATCCGCCGGGATATATAATGGCTACGATCACGGCTTCCTCGGCCGGCACCATCCTCCGCCGCTCGGCTCGCGTTCAAGTTGTCGTGAATCAGGCCGTCATTGCCTGCGCGCTCGAACGCTTTCGCATCGAGAAGGGAAGTTATCCTGAATCGCTCGATGAGGTAAGGCTTACGAGCGGAGAAGCATTGCCGTTGGACGAAATAAACGGAAAACCGATGGGTTATCGAAAGACCGAAAATGGAAGATACGTTCTCTGGAGTGTGGGGTTTGACGGCAAAGATGATGGCGGTAAGCGGGCGCTGGACGGAGCGGATGCGTTGACAAACCTCAAGCAACTCGAAGACCTGAGTTATAAAGGCGACTGGGTTTGGGATTTTCCAACCGATACGGCAACAGCAGGGGAAAAGCACGAATGACCTTTTCGGGCGGCCGGTGGGTATGTCGTGCGAACGAAACCCACCATGCGCATCCCCGCGGACCTACCCCTTCCAAAAGTGGTGTTGCGCCTGAGGCTTAACCTCGCACGCCACATGGCGCCCCTTGCAAATACGCCGTTCGACTCCAGAATCCGTTTTCGGGCTCAATACACATCCTGTCTCAAATCGCCCTGATGAACTTCCGCTTCTGGCAACACCGATGGATCCGCAGGCTAACCTGGACCTTTCTCGCGCTCGCGCTTGCCTTGGTGGTTGAGGTCGTCCTCGAGTCCGTATTCCTGGCTGGCTGGATCAGCACAAGGGCCTCCCGCAATTGGCAGGACGTTCAGGCGATGCTGAAGGCCGAGGGCGAAACACTCGACTTCCGGGTGCTCGCGAGTGACCCGATCCCCGACGAAGAGAATTTTTGTGCGATCCCTTTGCTCAAGGATCTGGCTCTGTCGGTGGACTGCGATAATCGCAAAGGAATCCCGGGGAAAAATCGGGCGCGGTTGTCGGCGCTAAAGCTGGCGCCAAAGGCCAAGGGGAAACATTTTCCTGCGTCATCCAGCAGCCTGCTGGGCAGGCGTATGGATCTGAAAGCCTGGGCGGAGGCTTTGCGGGATCCCGGCAAGTCTTCCACCGTTTCCGAACCGGGTGATGCGGCCCACGAGGTACTGGCCGCCCTTTCGAAACACGATGCGACCGTGCGGGAACTGGCTGCCGGCCTCGTTCGACGGCGCGCGCAGTGGACGCCTGGGGATAAAACGCGCCAATTGCCGAAAGCGATTTACTTCCTGCGCCTGCCGCATTCCAACCCGATCTCCGACGCGAGAGGAATGTTGCGCCTGCGCTGCATCGCGGACGCTCAGGCGGGAGAGATCGGAGAAGCGCACGAGGCGGCGCAAATCATGGCCCGATTCATAGAGGCAAGTCTCGATCAACCATACGTCGTCCCTCACCTGTTGGGAGCTACCGGTGCGGAGGCTCTGGCGACCTCGACATGGGAGTTATGCGATGCGCATGCGGGCTCGGCCGAAGACTTCGCGGAACTGGAAGCCGCGCTGGCCCAATTGGATTTTCGGCGGTCTGCGCTTCGCACCTTTCGCGGTGACCTGATGGTAATAGTGAATCTTCTGCAGGCTATGAAAGACGCGAGAGGTGACCGGGCTGCCTTGGCGGCGCTGACGAGCGGCGACATTGAGGAAGCTAAAGCGTTCGAACATTTTCCCATGCGCTGGTGGCCCGCGGCATTTTTCGACATTGGCAGTACGTATCTTGCGGATCGCGAGTTCAGATTCGTCATCAAACCATTGCGAGATGAGGGTTGGCGAAAGGCAATCCAATCGGCCGCCGAACTGGAAGATGATATTCGGGCGGCAGGATACAAGATGTGGAGGTATCCGGATTCTACCGCGGCTGAGCTCCTGCTTCCCTCGAACCGTTACATCCTCTGCCGTTCAGCCATCACTCAAGCCATGGTGAATCAGGCCGTCATTGCCTGTGCACTCGAACGCTTCCGCATCGAGAAGGGAAGTTATCCGGAATTGCTCGATGAAGTGAAGCTTGCGAGCGGAGGACCGTTGCCGATGGACGAAATGAATGGAAAACCGATGGGCTATCGAAAGACCGCGAATGGAAGATACGCTCTCTGGAGTGTGGGATTTGACGGCAAGGATGATGGTGGCAAGCGGGTGGTGGACGAGAGAAAGTCCGCCATGGTCAATCTCGAGCGGCTTCGGGACCCAGGCTATAAGGGCGATTGGGTTTGGGATTTTCCGACTGACACGAAAGCGGTAGGGGAAAAGCACGAGTGATATTTTCGGGCGGTCAATGGGAGCCCGTCGTGCAGACCGTCGCAGGTGTGGAGGGTCCAAGCCTCCGGCTTGAGAATCTGCTCCGACACGGACCTATGACCGTCTACCGGTTGTAGAAAACCAAAGGGCGCGAAAAGGAGAACTCCTCTTCACGCCCTGCTGATTGTTAGTGAATACCTTGCCGCCTTACGGCAGCGGCTTTACTTCGATATTCTTGAAATACACCTTGCTGCCCGGGTCATGGCCCTGGAGCGCGAAGGTGCCGGTGGAAATGAAACGGCCGGGATGACCTTTCGGCGGCTGGAAATCATCGGGCTGCGTCCAGTCGGTGATGACTTTGTCATTCACTTTGATGACGACGTGTTTGCCTTCGACATCGATTTCCATGTGGAACCACTCTTCGTCCTTGGCCGGCGGCTCGAAGTTATCTTTCACATCGTACAAGCCGGCGGTCCGCTTCGTGTCTTGATGGGAATTGTTAACCTGCACTTCGAAGCCTTTGTCCGGCCAGCCTTCCTTTTGGAACTCGGTATGGAAATAGATGCCCGAGTTGGCCTTCGGGAAGGTCATCACATCGGCGCGGAGGATGAAGTTCGTAAATTTGTGGTCATGCACCGGGCCGACATAGAAGAGGTGCGAGCGGGGGCCGTGGACGACGATCTTGCCGTCTTCGACGGAGAAGGTGCCGGGAGCGTCGCTGGCCTGCCAGCCGTCGAGTGATTTGCCATCGAAGAGGCTGATGAAGCCGTCTTCGGCGGGCTTCGTTTCCGCGAACGCAGTCGCAGCCGCGAGGAAGAATGTGAGGAGAAGGGTTTTGCGCATGGTGAGAAGAGGGGACGTGTGAAGGGGACTCCGGTCTAAACGAAAACCGGCTTCAGTCAAACACTCTGGGAGCGGAGCTTTGGCCGGCGACATGGATAGACCTGGAGGCCTTCCATGGGGATTTCGGAGAGCGGGAAATATTAGCGGGAATCGGTGGGGCTTTGCGTTTTGGTTAGGGTGGTGGACGATGTAAACTTGAGGGACGGAATGGGCGGCATGGCCGCGCCCGGCGGGAGTACAATCTGGCGGCAATTTATTGGGAAGTTTGCAGTTTGCTCTTGCCAAACTCTTCCGTGGCTGAACCACGCACGGTCACCAACAAAACATTGGTCAGGATTCAGCAACGATAACGAACAGCAGGTATTACTATGTCTCTCAAGAAAAGCGCTTCCATCAGCCGTCTCGAACAGCTCGCCCGGGCCACGGCCGCGCAAGATCCTTCCTCGGGCAGTTTTGAAACGATCAAGGGCTCGACCCGCGCCGCTACGGCGAATGCCGCGAACGCGACGGCGGCGGCGGTTACGATCAGTTATGCGGCGGCGGGCGGCGGGGTATCGCATGTCCTCACCGGGCTCGCCCTTTCCTATACGGGCGGCACGGTGACGGGCGGCAATGTGAAGATCAAGGACGGCGCGACGAATGTAGTCTTCGATCTCGATATCAATGGTGCAAGCCAGGAGAAGATCGTCTTCGATCCGCCGCTCAAGCTCTCGCCAAATACGGCCACGAATATCGTGCTGGCGAGCGGTGGCGCGGGGATTACGGGCAAGCTCAATGTGCTCGGTCATTATACCGAGGCGTAAGTTGGCGCGGTTGGTGTGAAACGAAGGAGTGGCGTCCGGCTTCGCGAAGGCGTGAGGGTGCGGGGCCGGGCGCCGAGGGGGAGGGATTAAGATTAAGATTAAGATTAAGAAGTTTGGGTTAACAGGTCCGTTTGTTTATTAGTTATGAGAAGTACGCTCCGTAGCCGGCTCGCCGATGAAGATTTTCTCCAGCTCCAGCAAGCCGCCATCGATCGACTGAATGATTTGCGCGCCGAACGCCAGGCGCAGGGGATGGAACGCAAACTGGAAAAGTATGAGCGAATCGCGGCGAGCGATTTTCAGCATCGGCTTTGTCCGGACCTGCAAAACCAGAGCATCTTCGATCGCTCAAATAAGAGCCTGCAGATCGTGCGGAGCATCGGGCGCTTTCTCAAGGCGCGGATGGCAAAGGATCTCTTCGGGTCGAATCCCTGGTTTGCCGCGCATCCGGAAGGGCCGTCGAGTTTCGTGCTCGCGGGTGAGATTCAAAAGCACGCGGACTGGAAACTGCGCCAGGCGGATTACAAGCCGGTGGCGAAGAAGGCGCTGGAGACGGCGCTCGATCTGGGGTGGGTGGCCCTGAAGACGACATGGAAGACGGTGGAGGATGTAAGTGAGTCGATGGCGGCGATTTTGTTTGATCCGAAAGGCCGGGTGGCGGGAGGGGAGGGAGAAGGGGGATTTGGGGTGAATGGGGATAATGATGAAGAGGAAGAGGAGGAGGAAGAGGGTGGGCAACCCGTGATTGCGCAGGATGGGAGTTATATCCATCAGGATGATGAGACGCTGGCGCAGCCGCGGGATCCGGAGACGGGCGAGGCTTCGACGGGGCACGTCTTTGCGAGGGCGCCCCACATTTCGCCGCCGAATGCGGCGAATGGCCTGAAATGGCGGCCGCATCTCATCGAGAATGTGCAGCGGTTGTATCATGGCCTGGATGTGCAGCCGGTTTACTGGAAGGACGTGCTCTGGCCGGTGACGGCGGCGAAGGTGGATCTGGAGCATTGCGATGTGGTTGCGCACACGCGAGAGATGACCCGCGATGAGCTGGCGGCGCAGTATGATCCGGATGGGGACGACAAGGATGTGCAGGCCATCCTTGAGCAGCTCACTGATGCGGATACCAATGCCAAGACCGAGGCGAATATGGCCAAGCCGCAGTACGACGAGGCGCCCAAGGTGAATACGGATGTGAGCCAGGGCACTTACAAGGTGACGGAGCTATATATGCGCCGGCTGCTGCCGGGGAATCACAAGCCGTCGCGGATTGTCGTCGTTTTGCTCGAGGAGCGGCAGGAGATCCTGTGGTGCGAATATCTCGCGGCGATTTCGCCCGCGGCGGAGTGCCCGATTCATGTCGTGGCGGTGAACCAGGTGGCGGGACGTGCGTATGGACGTGGCTTGTATGAGCTGTACGAGATGCCGGCGGAGGTGGCGGATCGGCTGATCAATTCCGTGCTGTGGCGCAACGCGATCAATGCGGATCCGGTGAAGTTTTGGAATCCGACCCTGACCAAAGAAGGCGACAGCGACCCGCATCTCACCATCGAACCAGGCAAGACTTACACGGCGAAGAATCCGCAGACGAAGGCGAGTGACATTCTTTCCACCATCGCGATCCCGGATCTGGATTCGCGCACCTGGACCATGCTGGAGCTCTTCATGCAGCTCATCCAGACGGAGAGCGGCGTGACGAATGCGACCCAGGGGGATATGAGCGATCTGCCGAGCAATAACACGGCGACGGGCGTGAATTCGCTGCTGGAGAGCTCGAGTGTGTTGCACTTCGACGTGCTCGAGGAGTTGCGCGATGGGCTGACACCGCAGCTTCGGTACGCGGTTCAGCTCATCTATTTCCGCCAGGATGGCGACGAGACTTACGAGTATCTGGAGGGGAATGCCGCGGCGGTGATGACGCTGCAGCAGGCGGCGGCGCTGGCGAAGTTATCGCTGCGCGTGGAGATTCTGCTCACGCGGGCAAAGAATCAGGAACTGCGCGACGCGGCGCTGGCCGCGATCCCGCACGGCTGGAATTTCTGGCAGGCGCTGCGGAATGATCCGGAAAGCGCGCTGCATATGCTGCCGCTCTATCTCCAGGTATTTCGCGCGTTGCAGATCGACAATGCGGAGACTTTCTTCCCGGCACCGCGGGATATTCAGGCGCTCGTGGAGCAACGCAAGGCGGCGATGACGGCGCAAAGCGGAGGAGGAGGCCAGCCCGGACAATCGGATCAGGGCGTGGGTCCCGCCGGGGGAATTTAGGATTTAGGAATCAGCATTTAGGATTTGATCCGGGCACGGACGCGCTGTGTAAGGTGAGCGGCGGGTTTCGTGGTTCGGACCGAATCCTATTTTGGAGAAGAGAGGCTCACGGAAGATATCAGAAGGACGAAAAAAATGAATGCAACAGATGCCGCCGCCAAGGCGCAGGAGCTCACGGCGCTCCGGCAGATCGGCGACAACACCGCATGGCAACGAGTGATTGCGCCCAGGATTCGCGAGGCGCATGAACGGCATCTCACGGGACTCGCCGACCGCTCAGCGACCGGCGAGTCCCGTTCGCAACACCTGGAGGCGTATCACTTGGCGCGGGAACTGGACGCGCTCGTGCCGGAACGGATTGCGATGTTGGAGAGGGAACTGCGCGAGTGGGCGGAGTCGGAGGATGTGAGGGATATGGAGGGGGTGTGAGAGCTGGAGCGATGTAAATAATACTGTGGCCGAATTTACGAGTGCAGCCCGGCAGGCGTCCTGCCGGGCGAATGGCGCTTAAATAAGCGATTGCTTTGCCTGATTTCAGGCCCGGAGGGCCGTTGGACAGTAGCTCCGGGCGACAGCCCGGAGATGGTACAGGTGGGCCAGCCCTGGAGGGGCGTCGGAGCACTAGACGCAGCAAAAACGCACGGGCGATGTTCTGTGCAGAAGCGGCTTTTGTCGTTACGAACGCACAGGAATCCGACGCCCCATCCGGGGCTGCCCGCCCGTCTTCGGTTCTCCGGGCTATTCGCCCGGAGCTACTATCCAACGGCCCTCCGGGCCTGTATCGAGTGGAAGATCCCTATTTAAGCGCCATTCGTCCTGCTGGGCTGGGTGGGTTGAGACGACTGTGTCACTTCTTAAACCGCTCTAATAAATTGATAGATCGCACTCGACTATACTATGTAATCGTGAAAAACTGAAATCAGCGGATTTCTGAAGTGCGGAACGAGACGCTTCCAGCCAAAGTTGTGGATTTTCTTGCCATGATCTAATCATCGCGACCCCTGCCCCAAACCAGTCTTCTAACACTGGAAAACGCTTATTCAACCCGGCATTCTGTGATGAAGCGACCTCTACTCCGCCGATACCTAAAGTCATTGACGGTAAACCTGTGCCATAAGCCTCGGGAATTGCGCTGCTTGAGGAATCATGGAGAGTTGGATAAACAAACAGATGAGAATCCAAGTAGATTTGGAGTAATTCTTCTCGCGGTACAGGTGCGTGAAATGTGACGTTGCTGTCTAAAGACGCATCCGAAACCTTTTGTCGTATAATCGGTATGCACGGCCCATTCGAGTAAATATGCAGATGAGCTGGTAGTCCAACCGCTTTCAACCTCCGAACAAATTCGATCGCAATTTGCCCTCCCTTCCACCAAAGTCCACGCCCTGACCAGACAATCCTCATCTCTCTGCTGATTTCCGCACATTGGCCCGATCGTCGAAGCACGATGTCGTCTAGTCTAGCGGTAGGTTCGAAGACGTCCGGAAAACGCACAATTACATCGCCAGCTCCGCCTATTCGCAAAAGCTCCGCGGTTTCCTCAGTCGTCGCGATAACTCTTTTCGCGGATTTCAGAACCGAACTTATCCCCGGCTGGAGAACGCATGCTCGATTAATAATCGGGCGAATGCGTTCGGTTAGCCGTTCTTTAAAGGGGAGTCCGCAATCCGGAAGAATTTCTTTTGGGGTATACTCTCCGCCTCCAAGTGGGCCAAGGCTGTACGGGATCCCGAGACGGTCATATCGTGGTAGTAAACGAAAACTTCCGATTGTGACGTGATGGAGTCCAGCGATGGGGAACTGCTTCAACAACATTTGACACTTTTTAAAGACCGCTCCGCACCACCTGTAATATTCCACATATCCGCCTAAACCTCGCCATGACGACACGCCTTTTTCGGTAGGCCATCTGTGGACCGCCGAGAGATTTGCGTCCTCAAAGTCGAAACGGGCTTCTGGGGCGTGGATCAAATGAACGTCGTATATACGGCTTAACGCTGTCGTCCAATGATAGCCCTTGCCGGGCTCGCTACCGAGATGGCGATTGAACGCCATTGAGACGACGATGAGACGCTTTCTTTCTGTTTGCTCAGGCATGGGTGCGGATGCGGAGAGCGAAGGTAATGCCTCACAATGAAACCTGGCGAGCGGCGATTCAGCCGAAGGAATTGAAAAAGAGCATTTTCTTTGTTGACGAACTCGCGTGGGGTTGAACCACGGTGCATATGCCACCTACCACAAATAATTCGTCCACGGCGGCGACCATCACACAGGGGCAGCTGATTGTCGCCAGTCCGGGAGCCCCGCAGCCCCTCGCTTTTTCGAAAACGCTCATCGAAGCTGTCGAGCTCACCCCCGCAAGGGATCGTGCGACACAGAATCTCGGAAACATCTGGCTCGGATTTCTGCCTGCAAACGATAGCCAACTGAGGTTGCTACGTCCAGTTGACCAGCCTTACGTGATCACAGCTCCGCCTGGAAAGAAGATCGACCTTTCGTCCGTTTATATCGACGCGAGCACGGCGGGAGACGGCGTGATTTGGACCGCCATAAATTGATATGCCTCTCACTCCACGACAGACTTTCATTGGAGGTGGAGCCCCGGGTGGTGTCTATCCGGCACCTCACGCAGCGTCGCACGAAATCGGCGGACCGGATCCAATCACTCCGACTTTGATAGGGGCGGTGCCGGTGAGCCTCGCCGTCACAGATTACATCGGCGGCGGGCCAACCAAATTGGACGGCGTTCCCACGGTCGTATTAAACGTTCCACAGCTCTTTTCCTTTGTTCACATCACGGAAGGGTATCGCGTATTTCGGCTTCGCGGTGGTACTGATCCGACAAATCCAAATGCAGTGATCCGTCCGCAAGACTTTAACGCTTCGACGAATGCAAAAGTATGGGAAATGGTATCTTGAAATCGATTGCTGCTCTTCTTTGCCTGGCTTCAATAGCGGTGGCGCAGGTTGCCGAGAGTGTGCGGGTCAATCCGACGACTGGAGCGCTCGTTGCTCCCGCTGAGAGTTCTTTCAAAGCGGCCAATCACCTCATGATCGGGACGGATGTACAGGCTTATAACGCTGCTCTTGCCGGCATTGCGGCAGCCGGAGGGGTCTCGTTTTCCACGCTGCTCTCGCATCCGACGACGTTGGCCGGTTATGGGATCACCAACGCATTGACAACCGCTAATAACTTGAGCGATATCGGAAATGCGGCATCCGCACGGATAAATCTTGGATTGGCCATTGGTACGAACGTCCAAGCATACAGTTCAGCGTTGTTTGCGATCTCTGTAAATACTGGGACGCTCGATATTTCTGGATTAACGCTGACGTTACCGTCCAACGTCGCAACAAAAATTCCTTTTATGGAAACCGGCACGGGCGCTGTATCGACAAGCCTCGATTCAATTCTGAGAAGTTTGCCGATTAACGTGAAGGATTTCGGCGCAATCGGGAACGACTCTCATGATGATACGATGGCTATCCAGGCTGCGGCCAACGCAGCGGCGACTCAACTCCGGCCACTCTATCTCCCTTCAGGAACATACAAAATTACGTCGACCCTGAATGTGGGATGGGAGGGGATGGAGGTGTATGGCGACGGTGAGGCGGTGAGCACGATCAAACAATACACCTCAAGTCAAAATGGCATTACGGTTGCGTATCCGGCGGATGGTCTCTGGAGTCTTCATGATTTCGGGGTGGCTGACTCCACCGCTCTGGGTAATACCTCCACATCTTCGACAGCCACGGGCGTGCTTTTGGATGGTCACCTCGGTCCAAACTACACGAACTGCCGTCTTGCCAATATCGCTGTTGAAGGATTTTTGGTCGGGATTGAATTTTACCAAGTCGACATTACAACAGTTACTAATGTCTTTACCAGTTCCGGCGACACTGGGTTCTATGTTCACGGAAACAGTAATAATATTTCATTTGTGGCCTGCCCAGTCTACCCGATGCAAAATGCTCGATTTGGTTATCATCTGGACGGAACGGCAGGGGGGAATACGTGTTCCATCAATGGAACGGACCTTCTCGGGCAAACATCGGATTCGCATGCCATTCTAATCAGGATTGACGGAATGTACGGAGCGGCAGTTCGAAATGTTTCGGTCGAAAACAATCCAGGGACAGGTTTTCCCGTAGAGCTGACAGGCGGCGGAACCTGTACAATAGATGGGCTAATTCTGCGTACGAATGCGAACTCTTACGGGATCCATCTAGCGTCCTCCTCTTCTTCTCTTGCGATTGCCGGAGCTGGTTTTGCTGGGGCGAATGCTAAAATCCGAGTGGACAAGGATTCACCTAGGGTCCCAGTCTTAAATTGTTCGCCGGGAATTTATCCGCAAGTTGATTCGTATGTTGGTGGAGTGCTGATGGATACGTACATTGCTACCCCAAATTCGTTGGTGGTGGATTCAACGCCTGCGGGATTCTACGAAGGCAATGGAACTTTTGGCAGCAAGGATAACGCAGGGTTTGTCTGGAGCAATGCCCAAAATGGCAGTTCGAAATTTATGGGAATAGTTGCGGGTAATATAGCGGCCGACAGTATTTCTTTCTTGTCCAGCGCGAATCAGCATCTTGCGACCCCCACTGAAGCTGCGAGAATTAACCTGCTAAATGGCAATTCGACCTTTGCTGGAACTGTGACGAGTTCTGCAGGCGCTTTGATGAGCCTTGAAAATCTGGTGCCAGGCGGTGGTTCGCCGACCATCCAAGTAGATGCCGATTCAGTCTGGATTGTTCATGGCGCTCACGCCTACGGAGCGTGGAATCACAGCGGATACATAACATCCCACACATCTTACCAGCTGCCTTTTTCACCTGGAACTCCGCCATTTGGAACGCAGGCTATGATGCATGTGACCTCCTGCACGGGTGCGGGAGCATTTCTCGAAGCAATATGCGGAATTAACGCCCAACTATTTGGCTGCGACGGGCTTGCTGTAGCTGGTGTAAATGGCAATCCTTACATTGTCGCGACTGGTTCAGTTGCAGTGGCTGACGGAGACACCATCAGCGACACACACGGAGCATCGGCGCTAGCTGTTGCTGGAACCGGGGCGACTATTTCATTTCGTTGGTTGAATGGTATTCAGTGGTTCACGGCTGGGGACATAATTATGAAAAATGGTACGAGTACTGGTCTGACTGTCTCGTCAGTCGGTCCCTTTACGTCTGGTTTGTCGAATAGCCTTGTCATATATCTGGGCCATAATATTGGTGTGGACGGTTGGTGTGTTTTTAATGGTCAGCCCGCCGATGCGACAGTTGCGGTAGAGTATCGATATTAATATATATAGAACCCCCGATGTCCAAATCATGGGGGTGGTACAGAGTGTTTTGCGCCATGAGCCATATCACAGTTATCCGACCCCTCATCCCTCACCCAATCCTTGCTATGCTGGGGAGCTGGCTCACGTGGTTGGGGGCGTTTCTTGTTTCTTCCGTTCCGGTTCTTCAGGCATTGGCGCTGATGGCTTCCTTTCTTGTCTCGCTGATCTCGATCTATCTCATGTTGGAGAAACGGGTGAGAGAACGGCGGTGGGAGAGGCGGAACGGTTCGCGAATTATTCATCCATAAATATCCATGAATCCATTGATTGCATTTCTGCGCGGGTTAACGGCCCGGTGTGTCATTGTCACGGCGTTTTCGACGGTGACGGTGATTGGGGCGGCGGCGCTGGCGGCTTGCGCGGTGTTCAAGATCGCGCCGGCTCCGGACGTCCTCACGAATCTGAAAGAATTGACGCTGATGGCCGGGGCGACGCTGGCCGGCATTCTGACTCCGCGTTCGGAGGCGCGGGAGACGGCTTTTGTAACAACAACACAAACAAACGAAACGAAATAATCATGAAGACACGGAAATCTATTTCCCGGCGTAGTTGGCCAGGTATTACAAACAGCTCGGGCTTGCTCGCGGTGATGACATTGGCTTATGGGCTTTCGGGATGCTCGACGCTCGATCGGATGGGGCCGGGAGCAGCGGCGGGGACGGCTCGATTCGAGGCGGATGTGGCGCAGGCGGAAGCATGGGCGCAGTCACCCGTGGGCCAGGCGCTCTTGAATGATCTCGCGACGGGCGTGAAGGCGTATGTCGCGGCGACTGGTGGCGGGACAAAGTCGCAGGCGAATGCGGCGGCGATCGGCGCGGCGGTGCGCAGTCTTGAAACGGGAAAGGCGCCCGATCTTGCCACGGTAGCGGCGGCGGTGAGCAACTATGTGCCGAGTGGGACTTCGCGCGAAGTGGTGAAGGCGATCGTGGCCAGCGCGACGGCGGGGCCGAATGTCAATGGTGGCCTGGAGGTCGCGGCGAAGACGATCGATGCAACGACGGCGACGGGCGTCCCGCCGGCGCTGGCTTTGGCACAGAAGGTTTTCTGACGTTCGCCGGCTGTCCCCCCAACGCCTGCCGCGGCGCGGACGAAGCAGCGCCCTCCACGGGCCTCGCTCCACAGGCCCATTCAAGGGCCTCCACATGTCTCTCACTTAATGACTCTGCTGACACTGACTTATGTTACCAATTCCTGAAACTTGTCTGCCGGCACTGGCCGGACTGGATCTTTCCACTTACACGCCTTTGCAAAGCCGGATGGAGGTCTTCACGCAGTATGATCGCGAACATCCGGGTGGCGATCCGACGAATTGCCGGTTTCTCGGGAAGCTGGCCGACGGTGTGGTGGTGTGGAGCGCGAAGCTGGCGATCGATGCCGATGGCATCGCGAAGACGCCGGCGGGCCGGTGCGGGAGCGACCTGGATCCGGACAGCGGGCAGAATGATACAAGCCTGCATATCAGCGGGCGCGCTTTGAGCAGTGAGCTGCACCCGTACTATGTGTTGCCGCTGGGGCTTTTTCGTCAGCAGACGGGGCTGGCGCTGGGGGACTTGTGCGCGGTGATTTATCGTGGGTGCGTGGCGGGGGCGGTGTTTGGGGATCTCGGGCCCTGGGACAAGTTGGGGGAAGGGTCGATCCGGTTGCACGAAGCGCTGGCGCGGGGTGGCGCGCCGGATCCGTGCCGGAAAAGGGATGCGAAGGGGAGGTGTGAGTTGATTCGCAATGTGAGCATCGCGGGGGATGTGGTGGTGGTGGGATTTCCGGGGTCGCGGGTGGAGCTGGAGTGGGGGACGGCGGAGGAGGAGATCGGCAGGGCGGTGGCGGAGAGATTGGGTGGGGTGGGGGTGGCGTGAAGGGATGGGGAAATGGACGGGGTGCGATAGCGGGAAGCGCGGGAGATGGTGTCGCGGGTATGACATTTTTTCTCGTGGTGATGCCGGGTGGTTGAGTGGAAGGTGAGTGGCTCCGCCCCGTCTGTTTCCCCCATGAACTTTTCCCTCTTTAAGGTCCTGCCGGCTCTTGTCGTCTTTGCGGTTCCGGCACTCGCAGCCGATTTCAATGATGCCACACAGAAGCTGATCCAGTCACCGCTGAAGACGGACCGGCAGAAGTTTTATGCGCTGCTCACGCCGCAGCTTACGGCCGATGAACGGGCCGAGGCGCGCAAGCAGATGGATGCGGCGCGGGATAATTTCATGCATCCGGTGACGCGCATGGTGATGAGCGCGGGCGAGGGGCAGAATTCGTGGTCGGCCTTTTGCAAAAGCTATGCGGAATGGCACGCGGCTATCCCGCCGCTGCTCACGGTGATCCGGACTGATTTTCACAAAGATCCGAAGAAAATCGCGGAGCTCACGCGGCAATTTGAGCAGTGCGACCGTCTTCGCGAACGCGTGCGGCGCGATGCGGATGCGGCGGAGCATCAGGACTGGCCGCGCATGCTGGCTTTTGGCGCGACGGTGAATGAACTCGATGCGCAGATGGCGAAGCTCGACGGCAAGCCCTTCAAGGATTCGCTGGAGGACACGCTTTTGAAATCGGTGGCCGATCTCACTGAAGAAATGGCGAAGGTGAAAGCGATGACCGACTGGCGGGCGACGCAGAAACGCTATGCCGACGCGGAGACGGCGAATGCCGCGTGCCGCTGGGCGCGCGAGGAGCAGAAGAAGTTTGCGTCGATCCTGAATCGGAACCGTTCCGTGGTGGAGTTGCAGCCGCTGCGTCTGGACGAGAATCTGGCGAAATGCAGCACGGATCACTCGGTGGAAATGGTGAACCTGAAATACTTTTCCCACGAGTCGCCGGTGGCGGCGAACAAGACCTTTGGCGATCGCGCGCGGAATGCGAGTTTCGGCGGGTTTGCCAATGGGGAGAATATCTTTTCCGGAAGCCGCAGCCCGAGCGGCGCCTATTCAGCGTGGTGGGCGAGTGACGGGCATCGCATGATCATGTATATGGAAGATGCGAATACCCTCGGCGTGGGCACCGGCGGGACGGATCACTGGACGATGAATACGGGGAAGAAAGACTGGGCGAAAGCGGCGTAGGTGGAGGTCTCACGCGGAGAAGGGAAGTCTCACGCGGAGCCCCAGCGCGGAAGGCCGCAACCAAATCTGCGCCTTTGTGAAAGAGACGGTTACGTTTTAACGCAAAGACCGCGAAGCCCGCAAAGGTTCGCAAAGATTCAGAAAAAAGAAGAGCATACCCCTCGGCTTTCGCTCTTCGGATTTCTTACGGCGATGCGTTGGCAAATCAGCTCAACCTGCGCAAAATCTTTGCGAGCCTTTGCGGCCTTGGCGTCTTTGCGTTAAAACTCAATCGTTCCTTTTACGAAGACACAGATTTGGTTGCGGCCCTCCGCGCTGTGCCTCCACGTGAGCCTTTTAGCCGCCCGAATTTCCAGGCGACATTTCTTCATCGCACAACCCTTCCTCCCTACTTCCTCTCTCCCTCCGCGAACTCCGCGGCTCCGCGTGAGATTTCCCTTCTCCGCGTGAGATCAAACGTTTCCCATTCCGGGTGCTTGCACCCGTGGCTTCGGCATGCCTAGATAGGCGCACTACCCCATGCCAACTTTACACCCGCTCCATTTGTTCCTGCGGACCGTCGGGATTTCGACGGTGATGTGGCTGTCGCCCGGCGAAAATCGACGTGACACCCTGGGTGCCGGGCAGTTTTGTCGATAGTACTCAACGCTCGAAAAATGTTCGTCGAAACTGCCAAAAGAGCGCTGCTCTTCTATGCCACGAACCTGCCCTACCATCGCGGGAAATGGCACGTGATCGAGCGTGCCCTGCGCTCGTTTGGGATTGAATCCACGGATGCGAGCGGGATTTTCGAGTGCGAACGGCAGGGGCTGAAGTGGCGGCTGGATACGCGTTGCGCGGTGCAGCGCCGGCTGTACTACCACGGCGCGCTGGATCGTTACGATGAGCGCGAATTTTTCTCACGGATCCGCCCCGGGGCGGTGATGCTCGATATCGGCAGCTATTTCGGCTACTACGGGCTGCTTTCGGCGAAGCATGGAGCGAAGTCTTTTGCCTTCGAACCCGCGGGGGCGAATTTTGCCGATCTCAAGCGCCAGTGTGAGCTGAATAGCGAATTGCCGATCTCCATTTTCCAGATCGCGATGTCGAATCAGGTCGGGGTTTCGCGGATGAGCGTTGCGGCGGCTTCACAGCGCGGCACGGGCCGGATCGAAGCGGACGCCGGGAGCGATGGGAAGACAAGCGGCGCCACGGAATCGGTGACGACCACGACGCTCGATACCTTTGTCGCGGAGCACAATCTGGAGCGGATCGACGCGGTGAAACTCGATGTGGAGGGGGCGGAGATGATGGTGCTGGCGGGCGGGGCGAAGGCCTTTGCCAGGTGGAAGCCGATGTTGCTCATCGAGTTCAATCCGCCGTGCCTGCAGCGCTTTGGCGTGGAGCCGGAGAAGCTCCTGAGCACACTTCAGGAGATGGGTTACCGGCTGAGGCGGGCCTCGCACAGCGGGCTGGCGCCATTTGCCGGGCTGCTGCCGAGCGAACGGTACTGCAACTTGCTGTGCCTGGCGGAGTAGCCGACCGGCTGGACGCCAGGGACTGAGCGGACTTTAAGGGCGGGGGGTGGACTGCAGGGTGGCCACGATCTGAGCGTGCAATTTTTTGCCGGTTTCGTCCCACGAGTAGAGCTCCTGGACGAGTTCGCGGCCTTGCTCGCCGTATTGGCGGCATTTGGCGGGGTCGCCGAGGAGTTCGAGCATGGCGGCGGCCAGGGCGGAGGGATCTTCCGGGGGGACGAGGATGCCGGTTTTGCCGGGGTGCACGAGGCCGGGCATGGCGCCGATATTCGTCGTGATGACGGGCAGTTTGTGCAGGAAGGCTTCGACCACGGCGATGCCAAAGGGTTCCACACGCGTGGGCATGCAGAAGACGCTGGCCTGGGCGAGGCGGCGCTTCACTTCTTCGCGCGGGACTTTGCCGACGATCTCGATTTGCGGATTCCGGATTTCCGGGCTGCTGCCGACGATGACAAGGCGCGCGTTGGGCATTTTAGCCAGGACGCGCTGAAAGGCTTCGCATAATTCCGGGCCGCCTTTTCGCTCCCAGTAGAGGCCGACGAAGATCACCGTCTGGTTTTGGTAATCGTTGTTCTCGAGCGGGATCGGCGTGGGGTCGATGTTGCTGCCGGCAAAGATGCACGACGACTTATCCGGATCGCATCCGTAGAGATCGATGAGCGATTTGCGGACGTGCTCGCTCATCACGAAGACGTGATCCGCGTGGCGATACACTTCCGCTTCCAGGTCGATCCAGGCGCGGGAGAAGAGTTCGCTTCGCGAGAAGCCGGGGTACTGCAGATTCGTCAGGTGCGCGTGGTCGGTGTAGACGAAGTGGGTGAGGCCGGGAATGCTCGCGTCGTAGAGCGACTGTGTCTGGATGGAAAAGGCGTACTCGTGCTTCTTCGGTTCGAGCCTGGCGCGCACGAGTTGGCGGATTTTGCGAAAGATGTAGGGCGTCCGGTAGAAACAGGAGCGGAAGGTCTGGCGGCGGGAAAGCAATTCGCGCCAGTAGCGCAGGACGATGCAGAGGAGATTGATTGCGACGACGTGCTTGTTCTTTTTGAGGATATCCTCGAGCACATCGAGCTCCTCCACTTCGTAGCCCGGGAAGGTGCGCCGCAACTGTTCGCCGGTGCGGGGATTGGAATACGAGAAAAGCCCGCGTTTGATGAAAGCGATCTTGCGCGGACCTTTTGGGGCGTCCGCAGGGGAATGTGTGCCGCTGCCTTGTGGCTCGACGCGTTCTTGGGTCGCGCCTTCGCTGGTTTGCATTCGATGGTTTGGGCTTTAAGGGGTGGATTTGGGTCCGTACCCGGTGGACCGAGACGGAACTGCGGCGACGGTATGCATCGCGGCGGAAGCGTCAAGCCGGGTGAATGGGGCGGACGGTCTCTGGGGGGCGGATCGACTGTTTCTTCCGGTCAGAATCTCTGCGTTGCAAACTGGCGGCCGTCTTTATCCGCCATCTGGTGAGCGGCTCGGATTATTGCCCCGTAAGGATTGCGCTCTGGACGTAAGATGCGGCTGGTTTTTAACGCAAAGCCCGCGAAGCGCGCAAAGATTCGCAAAGAGGGTGGGAGGCTCTTCCTCGATTTGATCTCTCAGCGGGGCCGGCGGCGGGGCGAGAAGGGCCCGCTTTTGCGAGAACGGACGGTCAGGTTTTCACTAAATTACTAAATTTTTCTAAATTACTAAATTATCGGAGCTTCTTTAATGACAACTTAGTTAGTAATCGAACTCCTTTTTGGCGGTGCGAGGGACGACTTTTGCGGGTAAGGGAGGGGGCGTGGTTTTCCATCGCCTGACTGTTGCGAGGAGGAATAGGTTGATACCGGCGGTGAGAGAGAGGGCGGCGATGAGCCGTGTGATGACGACGATCGAACTGGCCCACGCGGGACGGGCCCAATAAGGGATACCGCTGATCGGGCCGGAAATGGTATTATGCCCCCGCAAGCTCTCTTTCATTTTCCGGGCCAGGAGATCCACATCGGCCTCCGATTGCATCCGATCTCTTCCTTCCATGTAGATGATATAGCGGGCGTAGCCTGAGCGGTCATCGAGGCGGCTGATCGTTGCAGGCAAGGCCAGGGAATCTCTTGTCTCCGCGAAGGCGGCCTTTACGCGGTCATCCTGCACGCCTTGAATTTTGAGGATGGATGGTGCGCGGTATGTGCCGGAGAAGTGGTCGACGATTGGCGCGATGGCGAGCCAGAAGAATAAGGCGGCCAGCAATGCGATGAGACCGAGCAGGCACAGGAAAGTCGTGGAACGGGCGGCAAGCGATGCGCCGAAGAGCAGGAGGCGCCAGCGAGATCGCGGTGCAGCGGGCGCATCGTGGAGAGGTGAGTTCACGGAAGCCATTTCGAGAAATGCCGGTGTCCGAGAAGAAGGTCCGGTCGAGCCCGAAGGAAGCCCGAGTGCTCTCTGCCGTCTGAATGCCGCGGTGGTTTCACGACGGAAGCGTGCCAGAGGCATTTGCCGCGATGCAAACGGAAACGCGGACGGCGTCTGCAACGGCGCGAGATACGCTGCCGTAGGGAAAACCTTAACAAGCTATCGTACGGCAATCTTTGTACGTATGCGTACGCATGACAGTTGATGCCGCATGTTATGGCACGGTGAAATTCCCATTACTTATGACGGTTTTTCAAATGGCGGGGTCCGGCAAATGGGGTTAGCAACGGAGTGATTACTGACAGGGACGGAATCCCTGCGTCTGTCGTCCTCCCATGCCGATTATTACCAGTAGCAAGTCACAGCCGGATTACGATGTTGTCATCATTGGATCGGGGGCTGGCGGAGGGCAGACGGCATTTTGTCTCACCCTGGCCGGCTTGAAATGCGTGATGCTGGAAGCAGGCCGCAATTACCAGCCGCAGACGGAGACACCGATGTTTCATCGGCCTGATCAGGCGCCGCTGCGAGGCACTTCGACTCCGGATAAAGTCTTTGGTTTCTATGACGCCACGGTGGATGGCGGCTGGAAAGTGCCCGGCGAGCCTTATACGCGGGCGAGTGAGAAGGATGAGGAGCAATTCTGGTGGTGGCGGGCGCGCATGCTGGGTGGGCGGACGAATCACTGGGGCCGCATCTCGCTGCGGAATGGCCCCTATGACTTCAAGCCGCACAGCCGCGATGGCATGGGTTTTGACTGGCCGGTGAGTTATGAAGATATCGATCCCTACTATACGAAGGTCGAGACCCTGATTGGGGTTCACGGCTCGAATGAAGGGCGGGAGAATACACCCAATTCGCCCGAGGGTGTGCTACAGCCGGCGCCGAAGGGGCGCACGGGCGAGTTACTCACGCAGAAGTTTGGCAGGAAACTCGGCATCCCCGTGATTCCTGTGCATCGCGCGGTGCTGACCAAGCCGCTCGATGGGCCGAAGCTGGCCGCGCAGCTTTATCCGAAGGATGAGCGCGCTCAGCGCATCATCAGTGAAGCGATGGCGCGGCGTTCGGCGTGTATCTGGTCCACGTCGTGTCTGCGCGGATGCAGTATCGGGGCGAATTATCAATCGACGACCGTGCATCTGCCGCCGGCGCTGGAAACGGGGAACCTGGATATCATCCCGAATGCCCACGCGCGTGAAATCACGGTGGGCAAGGATGGTAAGGCGACGGGAGTTATTTATATCGATAAAACAACCGGGAAAGAAGCGCGAGTGCAGGCGAAGATCGTCGTGGTTGCCGCGAGCAGTGGGGAGAGTGTGCGGCTGCTCCTGAACTCGAAGAGCGCGCAGTTTCCCAATGGCCTGGCCAACTCGAGCGGGTTGGTCGGCAAATATATCATGGATACGGTGGGCGCGAGTGTGGAGGGGCAGGTCCCGCTGCTCGAGAATCTGCCGCCGATGAATGAAGACGGCGCGAGCTCCGGGCATTTCTATGCGCCTTGGTGGCTGTATGGCGAGCAACTCGGCGGGAAGCTGGGTTTTGCGCGCGGCTATCATATCGAGATGGGTTCCACGCGGCATGCGCCTTCGGGTTACAATCCTTTGCCGGATGATCTGGGCCTGGGCGCTTACGGCACAAAATTCAAGGAGGAAGCGCGGCGTTACTTCGGGTCGTTCATCGGTTATGATTCGCGCGGGGAGATGATTCCGAATGATGACTCGTACTGTGAGATCGATCCGGAGATGAAGGATAAGTGGGGCATCCCGGTTTTGCGCTGGCATTGGAAATGGTCGAGCCACGAGCTGAAGCAGGCGTTGCACGCGCAAAAGACCTTTGCCGAACTGATCGAGGCCATGGGCGGAAAGGTGAGGCAGAAGCTATATGACGATCCGCTGAAGGTGATCGCCCACGGTGGCGAGATGATTCACGAAGTGGGTGGGGCGATGATGGGCGGGGATGCGAAGAAGTCGGTCTGCAATAAGTGGAATCAGACCTGGGACGTGAAAAACCTTTTCCTGTGTGATGGTTCGCCCTTTGCCTCGAATGCGGACAAGAACCCGACGCTGACGATCATGGCCATGGCCTGGCGGGCAAGCGAGTATCTCATCGAGGAAGCACGAAAGGGAAATCTCTAAGTGACTGCCATGAATTCCGACGATATGCCCTCCCGCCTTTCCCGCCGCGAAATGATCAAGTGGTTTATGGCCGCGAGCGCGGTGATGACCGCGGGGAATTGGCCTCAGCTCCATGCGGCGGAGACGGTGACGGATGCGCCGAAGAGCAAAGGTTACGGCACGGATCCGGATCTGATGAAGTTTTACCAGCCGGGCGATCTATGGCCGCTGACTTTCGATGAAAAGCAGCGCGCAATCGTCAAGGCGCTGGCGGATCTGATTTTGCCGGCGGATCATCTTGGCCCGGCGGCAAGCGCGCTGGGGGTGCCGGAGTTTGTCGATGAATGGATCAGTGCGCCGTATCCGGATCAGATCGCGGATCGGCCGGTGATTCTGGATGGCTTGAAGTGGATCGAGGGCGAGGCGCAGAAGCGCTTTGGGATGGGCTTCGCGGCGCTGCCGGCGGAGAAGCAGACGGCGATCTGCGATGATATCGCGTATGAGCCGAAGGCGAAGGAGGAGTTCAAGACAGGCGCGGCTTTCTTTGCGACTTTCCGGGGATTGAGCGCGGCTGGTTACTATAGTACGCCGGAGGGATGGAAGGCGATCGGGTATGTGGGGAATGTGGCGCTGGCCAGCTTCGAAGGACCGCCGCCGGAGGTGCTGAAGCAGCTCGGGCTGGAGGGGGAGGCAGGGTCTGGAGTTGCGACGGTGCGGTAGCGGGGCGAGCGAGTGGACTAAGTGGGATAAGTGGACGTTTACGCGGGGCGGATCATTTCGAAGCGGTCTCGGGTGTGGCAGTACCAGTGCGGGCTGGCCATCCGGCCGATGACTTGGAACAGGTCGGTCCGGATGCGCAGGGTGTCCGGGTCGATGAGTTCGTCGCGGACGTGGGCGTGCTGGATGAGGCCGATGATCACGCGGTTGTCGCCGATTTGCAGCGTGCCCCATTCCTTGCATTCCAGGCTGGCTGGCGCTTCGGCGATGCGTGGTGGGCGGACGGTGGTCGAGGGACTGATGGTTAGTCTGGAGACTTCCAGTTCGCTTTTTCCGAAGGGCAAGGAGGCGGCGGTGGCGTTCATCGCTTCGGCGATCGCTTCATCGACGAGGTTCACGACGAACTCATGCGTGTCGCGGATGTTGCGGGCGGTATCTTTTGGTGAACCGTCGTCGCGATCGCCCGGGGCGATGGCGAGGATGGGTGGCGATGCTCCGAGCAGATTGAAAAAGCTGAAGGGCGCGACATTGACCACGCCGTTGAGCCCGAGTGTCGTGACCAGCGCGATCGGGCGTGGGGTGACGAGGCTGGCCAGGATCAGGTAGGCCCGCTCTGCGTGGGCGCCGAGGATATCAAGTTCCATGGAAGGACGGAAGCCGAGTAGAGGGTGATTTGGAAGGGGAAATGCGGCGCTCTGTTTTGGATGGGACTAATGGGACCAATGGGACTCATAGGACTTATGGGATGCAGCATGGCGCTTCTCGTGAAGGAAGCGGTTTCGTTTTAACGCAAAGAGCGCGAAGTCCGCAAAAGTCCGAGAAGATGCGTGAAGCCGACGGATGGCCGATGCGTGTGACTTATGGGACTCGGCGTCGCTCGTTCGATTTCGCTCGAAGTGCTTAAGGGAAACCCCTATCAGCAGGGCAAGGCATGGCCCAGTCCAAGGGATAAATCAGTTTCAAAGATCGAAGCACCAAACTTCCTCGCTCCGTATGAATTTACCACTGCTGTCCTCCCGGCTCGTTTCCTCGATGGAAATCCTTGAGTCTCGCATCGCTCCATCGGTCCTCTTTGTCGGGGCGGATGGTACGGTGAGAAACTCCAGTGGGGGTACGGTAAATGATACGGCTGCCGCCAGTATCGCCCAAGGTGCGGATACGACGCATGCGGTTGCGGCAGTGGATCTCAATGCGAAGGATATGCTGGTCTTCGATGCGAATAGCAACCATGTGCTGGATAAGGGCGATGTGGTATTGCTCAAAGTGACAGCCGGGCATGCCATCGCTTTCTTCACAGATACGAATGGCAATTCGAAATTCGAGCTTACGGAATTCACCGGGCTTGCCGTGACGGATGCCTTTTCCGGTGCGCTGACTGGCGATGTCTACGGGCCCGTAGGCACTGCTTTGTCAGTAAGTGGCAGCACGTTCACTTTCAATCCCGCGAGTATCTCCGGTTCCATCGCCCAACTCTCAGTTACCGGCCATATCCATGGCGATCTTTTTGCCGCGGGCTCGATCAGCAACGTGAAGATCACGAGTCCCACGGGCAGTAGCGCGGCCGTGCTAAGTGTCGGCGGCCACATCGCGACGGGCAAAGCCGTGGGTCCCGCTCAATCCTTCAATGGCGGCGCGACCGCGCTGACGCTGGCCTTTGCCTTCCCGGCCGGTGCTAATGGCGGAGATATCACGAATATCACGCTGGCAAATGGCGCGGGAGGGATTGTTGCCGGCAATGGCGTGGATGCTTCAGGTGCGGTAACGACCGGCGGCGATGGCGGCAATATTTCCGGAGTGAAGATTCTCTCTTCGCCCGTCGGTATCTCGATTACTGCTGGAAACGGCGGCAAGGGTACGACTGGCGCTGGCGGGACCGGTGGTTCCATCACGAATAGCACACTCTTTCAAAACAGTGCCGCGCCCGCGAACCTCAATCTATTGACCGGTCATGGAGGAGGCTCCGTTTCCGGCGCCGGGGGCGACGGTGGAGCATTGAGCAAAGTCACTGTCACCACGGCTGGACATGTCAGTGCACTTGACCTGATTGCCAACTCCGGTGGCGATGCGGGAACAACGGGCGACGGCGGCGCCGGTGGTGCGATCAGCGGGGTGAAAGTGAATGAGGGTTTTGGTGACAGCTCTCTCCTCGTTAAAGCGGGGGATGGCGGCAAGGGCGGCACAGCCACGGGAAATGGCGGCGCCGGCGGAGCCATTACAGGGAATAACATCGCTGTCTCCTTTGTGGACGGCTCGGTTACTCTTGTTGCCGGCGCCGGTGGAGCCGCCACGACGGGAGCCGGTGGCGCGGGCGGCGCCATTTCCGGAATCGGCTTCACGGCCTCCGATGCCATCGAAGGCTCGATCTTATTTGAAACTGGCGCCGGTGGAACTGCGACCACCAGCGGTGCGGGTGGTGCGGGCGGCGCCCTTACCGGCATCACGAGCAGCATGCACGTGGTGAGTGCGCTCACTTTTTTTGCCTCGGGCGGCGGCAATGGTGCGAATGGAAATGGTGGTGTGGGTGGAGCGCTATCGAATGTTAAAGTAAGTGTTCCGGACAGCGTCCCGATTGTTACCTTTGCTTCCGGTTCGGGCGGACTTGTTTCCAGCGGTACGGGCGCCGGAGGTGCGGGCGGAGCGGTTTCCAATCTTACTTTCACGGGGAATGTCATTCTCTCCGGATTGCAACTCGCCAGTGGCGCCGGTGGCGATGGATCGGGAGGAGCAGGTGGTGCGGGCGGTTCGATTTCCAGCGTGTCGATTACGGCAAAGAATGCGGCATCGTCGGTGGATGTTATTGCGAACGATGGCGGCGATGGTTCTTCGGGAGGAGCCGCGGGAAATATCGATGGCCTGACGATTTCCTCGCCCGGCGCGGCGTATACGGTGAGCGTTCAGGCGGGTTTGGGTGGAGAGGGAATGGCTGGCGCGGGTGGGCAGGGCGGCGCGATCAGCCACTCGAAAGTCATCGGTGGTGATGTCCAGAGCACTGTGGGGATGCGCAGTGGCGACGGCGGCAATGGGTCCACCTCCGGTGGCATGGCCGGCGACATCAGTACCGTGAACATCAGCGTGAGAACCGCGGGGGGTCCGCTGGAGATCACGGCCGGTTCCGGAGGAACCGGAGCGGCTGGCAATGGTGGCAGCGGCGGAAGTATCAGTGCCGTGACGGTGACTTCGAGCGCCCAGGTTTTTGGAGTGCTTTTGTCCGCGGGGGATGGAACGAGTGGCGCGGGAGGTGCGGCTGCCGGGGGAATGGGTGGTAATCTCAAGGGAATCAGCGTGTCCGCCATGGGCGGACTGGGGAGCGTCTTCCTGTTTCATTCGGGCGCTGGCGGCGATACTTCCGGCACCGGTGGCGCCGGCAATGGCGGTTCTGCTTCTGCGATCAAAGCTTCCATCACTGGGACGCCGACCGCGGTCACGCTGCAAACAGGCAGTGGAGGCGACGCCACGGGCGCCAGTGGAGCGGCTGGCAAGGGTGGCGATTTGAGTGCCTCCAGCTTTTCCGTAAACGGCGGACTGACCGGCGGCGCCCAGCTTACTCTCGGCTCGGGCGGCGACAGCGCGGGCGGCGCGGGTGGAGGCGGCGGGTCATTGCTCAATACCACCTTCTCAGTGACGGGCGGGAATACGAGCGGAGCAATATTCACAACCGGCGCCGGCGGTGCGGGGAGTACATCCTCCGGAACCGGTGATGGTGGAGCCGGCGGCCATATCAGCGGGTTTCATCTGACGACTGCCTCCGCGGGCGGAATCGAGATCTCCGGTGGTTCCGGCTCGGACGGGACGAACGGGGGGGCGGGAGGCGGTATCGACCAATCGAGCGTCACCGTGAACGGAAACCTTTCCAGTACCCTGGGGATCACCAGCGGCGATGGCGGTGATGGAACAGCAGGCAACGGTGGTGGCGGAGGCGCCGTTTCGAATCTGGCCATGCTGGTAAAAGGCTCGGCTTCCACCGTGAGTGTATCCACCGGCTTTGGAGGATCGGGCTCCGGGAGTGGAAAAGGTGGGGACGGCGGCGCGCTCTCGACGTTGTCCATCACGACGGGAGGACCCTTGCAGGGCGTGGCGATTGCCACCCAGCATGGAGGAGACGCCGTGAATGGGGCCGCGGGTGCGGGTGGCGCCATCGGCAAAGTGTCGCTGAATCTCCACGAGGATGTCATGAATGGAGGTGGAATACAGTCCGGATCCGGGGGCGACAGCACGAATGGAAATGGCGGCGCGGCTGGCGCGATCAATGGGTTGAACGTGGTTTCCGGCGGCGTCTTTTCCTTGCAGGTCCAGTCCGGTGGCGGCGGAGGGGGTGGTGGAAACGGCGATGGCGGGTCGGGGGGCAATATTGCCGCGGTCAAGCTCGTGACTCCCCTGGCGCAAGTGATCGGGCTCTCGACGGGCAGCGGTGGTGATGGTGTATCGGCCGGTGCCGGCGGAAGCCTGAGCAACTGCCAGATTACGTCGAATCTTGCCGGTGTGCATCTCCAGACGGGCCATGGTGGTGATGGGACAACCGCGACGGGTACGGGCGGCGCCGGCGGAACGATTTCGAAGGTGACCATTGCGGTGCAGGCGTCCCTGAGCGGCGTCACCGTGGCTGCAGGTGGTGGCGGAGACAGCGCCGGAACCGGCGGTGGAGGCGCGGGTGGCGCCCTTTCGGGTGTCACGATTACCGAGAGCGGACAGAATTCGGCTATCATCAGCCTGGGGAGCGGTTCGGGCGGATCGGGGAGCGCCGCGGGCGCGGCGGGAGGCAACGGCGGTGCGTTGACGAGCGTGACCATCAAGACGGCCAGCTTTGTGGAGGGCGCGATCGCCCTGCAGGCGGGAGCCGGCGGTAGGGGTGATGGTGCTGCCGGTGGAAATGGCGGGGCGGCATCTTCTGTTTCAATCACGAGTACCAACTATGTGGAAGCGGTCGTCGTCCTCGGGGGCGCGGGAGGTTCTGTTACCGCCGGCAATGGCAATGGCGGCAATGCCGGCGCCGTCTCCAAGGTGAATTTTTCGCTCAAAAATACCGGCGCAAATTCCGAAATTATTGCCGAAGATGGCGGCGACGGCCATGGGACCGGGGATGGCGGCCACGGCGGCAACGCGTCGTCGATCGTCGCGAAGATCTCGAACGTTCAGGACGGCTTCGTGATCGGGGGCGGTAATGGTGGCAACGCTGGTGGCACGTCGGGTAAAGGCGGTGTGGGGGGCAATCTCTCCGGAGTCGTCTTTTCGGCGGGTGCAGCATCCAGTCAAATTGTCACTTTTGCTACCGGTGTGGGCGGGAATGGCGTGGGAGCAGGCCAGAACGGTGGAGATAGCGGCGCTGTAAACGGGATCTCGATTACCGCGCTCGGCAACCGGATCGCGATCTTTACGGGCCCGGGAGGGCAGAGCGGTTCGGGCACATCGGCCGTGGGCGGAGCGGCTGGCGGCATCACGGGTATCACGGGCAAAGTCGGGAATCTCCTGATCGAGGGTGGCAACGGCGGATCTTCGGCGAGCGGCACCGGTGGAGCGGGTGCGGATGTCTCTTCGGTGAATATCACGGCGGTGAGCCAATTTGTGAACGCCATCGCCGCGGGTGATGGGGGGAATGGAGGAGTGGCCGGTGGCAAGGGCGGTTCGGTCTCGGGTGTGAAAGTCGCGGGCGACATCGGTAATTTTAGCGCCGCTTTCGGTACGTTGAACCTCGACCTCAACTCTGCCCAGATGGGCGGCCTCATCGCCGGTCACGGCGGCACCGGTGGGACCATCGGAGGAAATGGCAGCATCGCGAATGTCTCGGCGACGCGTATCGCCGCGATCATCGCCGGACGTGTGACCGGCACGACGCTCGATAGCAGCGATGCCGTGAACAAGATCTCCGGCATCACAACCAAGGTCATCGGCGCCGACTTAAACAACAACGGCGTGGCCGACGACAGTACGGGGGCTGCCTGGGCGCTGGGTGATTCGCACGCGCTTATCGACGGCGTGGTGATCGTCAATGGCGGCGACTTCCTCGTAACCTCGCCCACGCCGCTGAAGCTCGTCGTGATCCCCTAAGTCAAGCTAGGGGTTTCCCCACCAGCCCGGCATGCCCCCGGCAGGAGCTTCCCGGTCGATCTTCTATAAAAGAGAGAATCTACCAAGAAGCTGCCTGCCTGCCATGACTACTTATCAACTTACTGCGAAACGAGGCCAAACCCTGAGGCCCGTCCCACTCCTCTTGACCGCGGCGCTTCTTTTCGTCTCCGCGACTCACATGCGCGCCGCGGATGATCCTATCGCCTCCGTCCAGCAAGCGCTAAAGAAACAGCAATACCTTTTTGAAGAGCCGACGGGAAAGATGGACGAAGCGACGCGCAGTGCCTTGCGCCGTTTCCAGGTTCGCAATGGCTTGCCGAATACCGGTGAGATCGACACGGCGACCCTGCAAACGCTCTCCGGAAATTTCGATAGCAGCGCCGCCGCGGCCGGAACGAAACCGGGCACGGTGGCGGGAGATCAGGAGTTTCTCAAGAAGGTCGAATCCAACGCCGACAAAGGTCCGACGGGAGTGGGGTTGCCTGCGCCTATCTCGTCTGATGCGACAGCGAAGGCCAAATCTGGAGAAGCGCCGAAGCAATTGAACCCGGCGCCGGTCGCTCCGGAAAAGCCCGCTGTGGCGGAAGAGTCTTCGGCGCCGCATCCGGCAGTGGCCAAGGATGAGTTGCATTCCATACCACCGGCGAATGTGCCGCCGGTGGAGTCCAAAGCGACAGCGAAGACTGAGCCGGCTTCTCCGCCGCCGGGCGCCGCCGCGGCCAAGCCGGGGGTTCCGTACGAGACTTCTCTGACCCCGCCCGTGGCGAAAACCCACGAGCCGGAGCCGGAACCTGCTTCAACAGCACCTGCGCCAGTGAGGGAGACAACTCCTCCGCCCTTGCACACGGCCACCGTGGCACGGCATGAAGAAGCAGCGCCGCATATCGTAGAAGAGCCGGCGCCGCATGTGAGTCAGGCGAAGTCGCCACATATCATCGACACGCCGGATTCAGCGCCTGTGACCGCGGTCGAACCGCCGTCCGAACGCCCGGCAGCTTCCCGTCGCGAACTCGCGCCGCGCCGTTCTGCCATCGTCCAGGAGGATACGGGCGTGGATTCGGAAGGGACTCACATTCAGAGGCCGTTGCCGCCGCCCGTCGCGGAGCATTCGCCAAAGACTGACAATGTCGATCGCGAGGTCGACGTGCAAAAGGGCAGGACGTCCGAGAAGCGCCGGTCTGTCGTTACGCGCAGCCGGGTGGAAGAGGAATCCGATCCCGTGGTGGAAACCGATGTGCCGCGGCCGAAGCGGCCGGGCGTGGCGGGCACGACGGTGGCTGTGCCGGAGAATCCTCCGCACGTCGTGACGACGCGCCCGGTGGTCAGCGATGAGCAAGATGTCGTTCGCAACTCCGAGCCGACCGCGCCTCCGGGAGGAAAGGTGACGACTTATACCACGCGCACGGTGGGACCCGACGGCCGTACTTATACCACGCAAAAGAGAACCGTGGTTACTTCAGATGGCACGGTGACGGAGGAGCCGGAGGCCGAAACAGTGGAAAAGCGGCCGAAGCATGATGGGTTCTTTCACCGGCTGTTCCGCGGGGATAGGGAGTAGGTGGTATTACGCACCCCTTATGGGACCAATGGGACGAATGCGACTCATGGGACTTATGGGAGTCGCTGATGGCGGCGGGGACGTCTTCAGTCTATCGGATGACTACGCTGGCTGCAGCCGCCATCGATAAGTCGGATTCTTCGCCTCGAAATGCACGCGCCTGGTGGGACTTGCGGAAGTATAGATATCATAACTAAACGGCTCCTGGGAGTAGATGCCATTTAGATAGCGCCGGATGCGATGGGCAAGGATCCACCAGGGGCGCAACACCTGTACCCAGCGGGGTGCTTTGGACTGGATGATTTTCTGCTCGCGCGCGCCGGTTGCATTGGTCGACATATTTGAGCCGGTATCGGTGAAGACGGAGAGGAATTGGCGTAAGACCGCGGTCTTCAGTCCCTTTTTGAGCAGGTCAATCACCCACACTGCGTCGCCATTGTTGCGGAACTCCGTATTGAACCAGATCCCGTGCTCATCCAGCACGCGGCGGCGAGCGAACATCGCGCAGGAGAGCGTGGCGAGATGGCACGTCTGCGTGTGGGCGAGCTGGGGGGTGAGCATCTTGCGATGAAAGCGGTAACTGCCGTCCGGGCCGATGACAATGGCGTCGCCGAAGAGGATATCCACATCCGGGTGTTCCGCGAAGTAGCGCGCCACGGTCTGCAGGGTGCCGGGGAGAAATTGTTCGTCGCAATTGAGATAGCAGACGATGTCGCCCTGGGATTTCCGCCAGGCCCGGTTAATGGCGTCGTACATCCCCGCGTCCTTTTCGACAAAGGCCTGAACGCGCGAATCCTGCGGCAGCCAGTCGAGCGTGCCATCGTCGGAGCAGGCATCCTGGACGATGTGCTCGAATGCGACGCCCTCCTGATCGGCGACGGAGGCGATGCAAAGCTTCAGCCATTCCGAGCTTCGGAAGCTGGGTGTGGCGACGGAAATGAGTGGTTTTGTCATCGGGGCTGGAGCCGTTGCATGTAGCACGAAAGCCCTGGTTGACGAGTGATTTTGCGCATCGTGGAAGCGGCGTCCCGCCGCTTGGATGGCGCCCTTTGCGGGACTGATGCGGATCTTGTTTCCAAGGTGTCCCCGAAAACACCCAACTCCCAACGCCAAACTCCCAACATTTAACGAAAGCGGACGAGCCGCCCCAACCGAATGGGACTCATGGGACTCATGGGACGTATCCACGCACGGACGCTGAGCTTTCAGGGCGAAATCCTTGAATGTTGGGAGTTTAGCGTTGGGAGTTGGGAGTTTTTCAGGGCTCCATCCGATCCGCAGTCGTCACTACGCCTCCTTCGCAGTACGCGACTCATAAGTCCTATTGGTCCCATCCCCTGCAAAGCTTGACGAACTCCACCGTGGCTGAACCACGGCCGGGATGTCTGAGATCTCAGGAAATGAACACGACCCGGCGGATACGGAGCCGGTCGGCGGCGCGGAAGATTTACCGGCAGCCACCGCCAGTAGCAGCGGCGCGAATGCAGAACCACCCGCCAGTGACAGCGGCGATTCCACCACGACTCCGAATGGCGCGTCCACGTTTCCGCGCCCGCGTTTCGCGGTCGGCGATCTGCCGCCGGACTGGGGATTCGGTGCAGGTGCCAAGCCGGACGATAACTCATCCGCGCCGCCGGCTTCTCGCACCGCGGCGAAATTCCCAGCGCCATCGAAGCCGCCAACTTTCGGTCTGGAAGCCGAAGCGACGCCGCGCGGCGCGCCCGGCTTTTCGATGAGCGCCTCGGCAGCACCGCCTCCTCCCGCACCAGCACCATCGCCGGTTGTGCAAGGTGGTCCGTCGCCGCTGCCGGATTCCGCTGCCGTCCCTTCGCCGGTTGGAAGCACGGCTGCGACTACGCAGCAAAAACTACATGAACAGGTGCAGGGCCGCATCGACGCGATCGATCCGAACAAGCGGGCGTGGCTCGGCAAAGTGGCCGACCCTGTTGCTTCGCCTGCGGACATCACGCGAGCCGAGGCCCTCCTGCGCGCAAATCCTGATACCGCCTTTGTCGCGCAGGCCATCGGGCGGAATGCGGACCTGCGCGCGCAATATCTCGACGCCGGCCGCGCGGCGACGATGGCGAAGCTAACCCAGGGCGATGCGGCACAGGAGGCGCTGGCGGATCGACAGGTGGGGATGGCGGCGAGCCGCGATCTCTGGCGGATCGTGAACCGCGCGCCGGTGGCCGATGGCAAGCGGCAAGCGTTGCAGAAACTCGGACTGGTAAGTGAAGGTTCGGACGAAACGGGACGGAACGTGCCGAAAGTGACGCCGGATGGCGTGCGCTTGCTGGGACCGGAAGAGCAACGGGCCATAGGACGCGCATTGTCCGATCCAGCCAATCCGGTGCGGGTGGAACGGGAGAGCAGTACGCCGCAAAACATGCGTCCGACTCACTCGCAGGAGGACTCAGAACGCGGGGCCTCCGTTTTCCCGGAGGCTCCTGCCACACAGTCTCAGCGCTATGTAGTGAATGTGACCTTCACGCCCAAGGATGGCGGAGCGGTGGTGACCCGGCCGCTTTCTGTCCTGGCGCAAAGCGAAACGGATGCGACGGCCAAGGCGGCCAGCTACGCGCGAGACCAGGGTCACACGGTGCGCGCCACGGAAGTCGCCAGCCGCCCCCCGGTTCCGGCGGGGGAAACGGACAGGAGTGCCGAGCCTTCTGTACCGGAAACGAAGCCCATTCCTGATTCCGGCTTTTTGCCCAGCGCCGCAGGTGCACTGCAGAAAGACTTCCGCCTCACCGCAGCTGCCGGGATCGACGCTGTGACTCCGCCGGATAATGCGGAAATCGTGCAGATAGCGAAGCGGCAGCTCGATCTGGTCAATCAACGAATCGAGCGCCAGCAGCAGGCGCAGCGTGTGTTCGGCACAAACAGTTGGGCGAAATTCAATGGCGCTCTCGGTGCCGTTCCGGGGCTGTCACCCGAGGCGCAATTGCAGCACGACCTGCAGCTCCGGGATCGTCTGCAGAAAGTATATGAAGCCGCTGTGGGCAAGGCATGGGTGCATCCGGTGGAGCCAAATTCCACTACCGAGCAAATGCAGCGATACGCGCAAGCGGCGCGTGATTCCGCGGCGCAGGCCTATTCGGAACAGGGCGCTGACGAGCACTCACAAAACTGGACGGCAAAGGTGGGACGTGGCGCCGGCCATGGCACTTCGGGCTTGGTCATGTCCGCGGTTCCGGGAGCCGGCGGAGCCCTGGCTGCGGCACAAGCGGTCGGAACGGCTTACGAAAGCGCCTATGGTGACGAAGAAGCGCGACAGCGTGCAGCGGGCGAGACCGATGCGGAAAAGATCCGCTCCGCTGCTGAGCAAGCCGGGACCACCGCGGCGATGCGGCAATTGCCCTATCTTGTCGCCAGCCACACCGCGGGCAACGTGGCTGGTAGAGTAGCGGATCGGATCGCTCCAGCCGCATCGCCATGGGCCGCAAGTGCGACCCGTGCCGCGGCGAATGCCGCAGCCAATACCGCCGCGAACACGGGAATCCGCGCGCTGGAACACTTGCAGGATCCGGGCGTGCCGGTATTGCCGACCCTGGAGGAGTTTGCGAGTAACATCGTTTCCGGCGCGGGTGCAGAAGCAGTACAGGCGTCGCGTGGCGGAGATGTGGAAGGTGAAGGAGAGAAGCAAACTGGCAGAGCATCGCCCGAGGATACGAACTTCGCGGCGAGAGATGCCGCGGCGGCGGAGAGCCGCGAGCCGGCAACTCCGACTGGGAAGAACGACGAAGTCAGCCACCCAATGCAGTCGCAGTGGGCTGCGAGCGGAATTGAAAAGGCGCCCGAGGTGCACGCCGTTCGGGAGCCCGATGAGTTACCGGAGCAATTTGCCGATGAAATCGATCGGGAGCCGATGGGCAGTGGCAGCCGATTGGAGGCGTATTTCATCACCACGAAAACGCCCGATGGGGAGACCAAAAGTCACGTGATTGTTTTTCCCGACGCTGTTGCGGCGGTGGCGCAAGATCGGGGGATATCCGTCGAGACCCGCCTGCGGCAAATCGCTGCACACGAGATTGTCCACCACTATGCGTCGGTCGGGGCATTGTTGCCTGAGGCGGGGAGGATAGCTTACGCGCGAACGGTCGATGGGTTGATGGATCGCATCCAGAAGGAAGATCCCGCCGAATTCTCACATCTCACCGCATCCAGAGAGGATGGTGGCTATGGCTATGATCCCGGTTCCGCCGAAGGACGCGAGAGCATCGTTGAGGAATATCTCGCGCGCTTCAACGAAAAGGGCGGTCCTGCGCCCGGGTTGGTGGCGCGCGCCTACGCTCAGTTTCGCAGGCTGCTGAGGCAATTCGTTCCGGGCCTGGAGTGGACCGACAACGATGTCCGTTCGCTCCTCGATCGGGCACGCCGGAGTGCGAATGAGAACGAGGCCGAGCCGCAATCACGCGGCTTGCGGATGTCTCTGCAGCCGGCGGACGATTCAGGTCGTGAGTGGGGTGTTTACGATATGAGTAAAGTGCGGCTTGGGCAGGATCTCGTGGATGCGAGGTTTGATATTCCGAGATCAAATGTCGCGGTTAAGGATCAAGATTCAAACCTGCCCGGCGACTTGAGAGGCGGCCAAGGTGGAGGTGTCGAAACTTCCTCGGTGGGTGGAGAGTCCATGGGGAAAAATGGTAGAAATCCACAAAGGAAACGAACAAGATTACAGGGGACGAGGAGAACATTTCATTGCTGGAAGTGCGAGAATGGGACCGGATCCGGCCCGTTTGGACATGATTCCAATGATTCCTCATACCATCCGCAATGCCATGGCCGTGGCCAATGCCGGAAATAACCGTACGGCCTATCTTTACCGCTATAGAGACGGTGAAATTCACGTCGTGATTGTCGATGACAATGCTAATGAGATTAACCACCAGTACGTAGTCACACAGTATCCTTTTGTGGTTGACCCTTCGAGGACATTCAGTAATTTGAGGGTAGCAAAGCGCAATGGGTATCTCCTGACAAAAGCTGGTGAAGTGAAGGCCAAAACACGTCCAGGCAATCCGTCAGCGCCCCCCTGTTCAGCTTTCGCCACCTCAAACGGGACAAACCGAAAACAAGTAGAGAAAACGAGCTGTAGAGCAGCCGAGAAGAAAACCGATGGAAGACGCAAAGCTAAGTGAGGAGCGGTCCAGCGTAAGAGAAATTTCCGCTGTGGAACGTGAGCGCATCAAGGGAGTTCTCGAAAGCGTGTGGGCTGTGCGTGGTGACGGGATATTTCCGGAAGTGCACTTTTTCCGGACGAGTGAATTTCTGGAGAAATTGCCTGGTGAGACCTATAGGGCTTCGCTGCATTCGTTTGGTGGTGAATGGCCAATCGCCCAATATGCCTGGACGCGAGCGGCGGATGACGCGCTACAGCAGCATCTATTTGTCAACGTCGACTATGTTGACCATTGCGAGGGCGAAGCCCTCATGGATTCCACTCGGGAAAACTCAGAAAGCTGGTTGCGGAAACTTGCCGTATATCAATCCATACGTCACTTCGGGCTGGTAAGTCCGGCGCTTTCCCATAAGGGAAGGTCCGAGTATCAGAAAATTGTGGAGGGATGGATGGATCGGCTTCAGACAAAACATCCGTGGCACTACAAAAAGTTAATCACGCCGCGGCGTGCCTACGGGGCGGGACTGGATCCCGCGACGTCCGAAGGGCGAGAACAAATCATGCAGCGATATTGTAATCTTCTTTGTATGGAAACCGTATTACAACCGGCGGTTAAGGTGACGGTTGATGAGATCGCGAGGCTGCTCAGCGAAGATGTTCCCGGAGTCAACTGGAAATACCGGACAATTGAGTACATTCTCCGCATTGCCGCTAAAACAACCGTGAGCAGGCAGGAGGACTGAGTAGAAGCTGCTTGACGAGGGAAATGCGCTGGCGGGTTGGATTCGTCAAAACAGGAGAAGCCGAACGAAAGCCGATGGAAAACGCAAAGTTAAGTAGGGAGCGGTCCGCTGGAGGAGAAATTCCTTTAGCGGAGCGTGAAAGAATCAGGGGAATCCTTGAAAGCGTGTGGGCCGTGCGCGGTGAAGAGTTGTTTCCGGAGGTACACTTCTTCCGAGCGGGTGAGATTCCGGAAAGACTGCCCGGCGAGATCGATAGAAATACGCATTGTTCTTATCGCGCAGAAGGGCCGATTGCTCAGTTCGCATCGACGAGGTTGGCGGACGGGGCGTTGCGGCAACATCTATTTGTCAATGTCGACAATTATGGAAGCGAAACCCGCATGGATTCCACCAGGGAAGAGCCGGAAGGCCGTCTTCGGAAACTTGCAGTGTACCAGACCGTGCGTTATTTCGGACTGATCAGCCCGGCGCTTTCCGAAAAAGGGAGAGTCCAGTATCGGAAGATAGTGGAGGCATGGATAAATCGGCTTCAGACACGGCATCCGTGGCACTACAAGAAATTGATTACGCCCCGGCATGCTTACGGGTACGGATTGAATCCTTCAACTCCCGAGGGTCGTGAACAAATCGTCCAGCAATATTGTGAGCGCTTGTGCCTGGAGACCGTACTACAACCGGCGGTTCGCGGGACAATTGATGAAATTGCGAGACTGCTCAGCGAAGATATTCCCGGAGCCAACTGGAACTATGAGGCAATTGAATTCGTTCTTCGCCTTGCGGTGAAAATAACCGTGAGCAGGCAGGAGGACTGAGTAGAAGCTGCTTGACGAGGGAAATGCGCTGGCGGGTTGGATTCGTCAAAACAGGAGAAGCCGAACGCAAGCCGAGGATAACACCAAAGACGAAAGCCGATGGAAAACGCAAAGTTAAGTGGGGACCGGGCCGATGGAGGAGAAATGTTCTCCACGATTTGGACAAGGTCCACGTTACCCATGAGTCCTATCCGTCCCATTCCCATCAAAGCTTGACGAACCCCACCGTGGCTGAACCACGGCTGGGATGTCTGAGATCTCAGGAAACGACGAAGACGAAGCGGCGGAGATGGAGCCGGTCGGCGGCGCGGAAGATTTACCGGCTGCCACCGCCGGCAGCAGCGGTGCGAATACAAGACCACCCGCCAGTGACAGCGGCGATTCCACCACGACTCCGAATGGCGCGTCCACGTTTCCGCGCCCGCGTTTCGCGGTCAGCGATCTGCCGACAATAGCCTCAAGAGGCAGGGAGAGCATTTTGTGGCGGGAGGCACGAATATGTATCCGGACTCTGACCGGCTTGACATGATCCAGATGATTCCTCACACGATCCGCAATGCGATGCTCGTGGCCAACGGGGGTGGCAACAAAAGTGCCTATATCTATCGATACCGAGGCGGAGAGATCCACGTGGTCATCGTTGGCGATGACAAAGGGCAGGTGGATGAGCAGTATGTTGTCACTCAGTACCCACTTGACACATCGAAACCACAAAGTAACCTCAGGATCGCAAAGCGTAACGGGTACACTGACACTGGCATGAAGACCAAGACACGCCCGGGGAAGCCCGGTTCGCTTCCGGTTTCAGCACCGAAGCAGCCCGCACCGGAATCCGGAAAAACTACAAATGAGCAGAGGGCTGATCCTCAATAAATGGAACAGGTAAGAGCAGACAAGAATGTTGCCGGGGAAGATGAACTCTCTGCGGAGGATCGTGTGCGCTTGGAAGCGTTTGTCTGGCATACGTGGCAAACGAACGGGGATGCTGATCGCCCGCGAGTGCATTTTTTGTGTTTTGAAGAAGTTCCGGATGAACTTCCCAATGAAACGAGGCGGCTGAAACTTAGAACGCCATATGTTACACAGGCGTACTGGATTACGACGTTTGCACCAAATGAAGAGCAGTGCTGGCACTTATTTATAGATTCCAAAGGCCTCTGTGGGGGAGGTGATTTGCAAATGGAGACATTGCAAGTGGAATTGCAACTCGTCGTAGTGCGCGGTGTCCTTTACAAGCACGCCGTACTGAGCACTATTTTTCCGCCGGAGGGGAGGGTGGAGTTTGCGCGTCTGGTCGATGGATGGGTGGAGCATATCCGCGCCAAGAATCCCTGGCATTACCGGAAGCTAACCACGTCAGTGGACGAATGCGGCTATGGTCTGAGCGCCGGGACGCCCGGCGGCCGCGAGAGGATGATCCAGGAGTACTTTTCGCGTCTCGTCCGTTTCGAGAAGGCGAGCCCGCTTGTAGATGAAACCTTTGCAGAGATCAGCCGACTGTTACGCCGCTATTATCCGTTGGCGTCGTGGTATGATTGGAGTGCCGGCTTTTTGCTTAGCTCCGCAAGGGCGGAGACGAACTTGAAATATCCGATTTGAGCGAAGGCTGGAAAATATGAGCGCTTCGATGAAGTGCGGATAGTATTTATTTGCGGACCGGGACGAGAAATGTGTTTCGACTTGAGTTCGGCAGTCGTTCATAGGGTCCTTTAAAAGATTCAGATGGAAAGGGAGAAAGGGAAATACCCGGATGGGGAGGAGCGCGATCGCCTTTATGATGAGGCGTGTGTCGGTTTAGGTGTCACTGATCCCATCACGCAGCCCACAAAGAAGCGCGTCGACGCGACAAGGAGATGCGCACGGATCGGCCGGACCAAGTTCAAGCTTGGTAGTGAACAGGCTCGGAAGCCATGGGAGGCACATAACTTTGGCGATGTATAAATAGAGAAGGGCGGAATTGGAGAGCGTCTGAAGATCCGATCTTTGGATGAAATACGATCGACTTGTCAGGGGCCGTGACTTAGCTTAAATTTTTGGGGCAAATGCACCCATATTCAACAAGTTGTCGACTGGATGAAGGTGAGATATCCACTCGGAAAATCCTACAACGTGGATGATGTGATTTGGGAATGCGCGCGCGCCGGATTCTCAGCAACTCAGGCGCTCGCGGGATTGCACTTGTATTTCAATATGCCGAACCCAAAGAGAATCGTGTTTTCCCATCCTGCCTGGGCGGACGACCGGGAGGCGACAGAGGAATTACATGACATAGCGGTTAAGGTCCTGGAAGAGGATGATCCAAAAAGCGAGGATGGACAAAATGAGTGCCCTTAAACTCGGGTGATTGATTCCGATGGTTGCAAACGAGGGCCCCGCTTAAACGTTATCCGGCAATCCAATTCGGTAATTTGGAAAATTTTGTAATTTGTTTCCTCAAACTGACCGGGCGAGCCGCGGCAGGTGTGGAGTTCAGTTTTGAATCTGGCTTGCCGGGGATTTTAATCCACGATACCACAGACAGAGAATGGTGCTGAGACTGCCGAGGATTCCAATCCCTGCGATGAGGAGCATCGAAGCCCTCATCAGCGGCCAGGCGGGTCTGGTGGGAAGGTCGGCGAACTGCAGAACTTTGACTTCGTCATCGTATATTGGCGCTCCCGGCCTTGTTTCCGTTTCTAACTGCATCGTGGCTGCTTCCAGAATGCGGCGCGATGTCAGATACTTGTTCTTCGCCTCGAGATATTCCGCGAGCTTTTGCTTCGCCTCCGCCTCGTCTGAAGCTAGCCCTTCGCCGAGCTTCTGGAGAGCGACATTCGATTTCGCGTCTTCCGGGTTCGGATCGTCGATGCCCGATTCACTGCGAAGCGTTGCTACTTTTTGCGACGCCTGGATGGTACTGAGCCTTTGTTTTTCGATTTCGGCGGCGAACTGTTCCATAGCTTTTTTATAAGAAGCAAGAAACTCCGCATATCGCTGTTCGCCGTAGGCGGTTAAGGTAGCGTTGACGATGTCACGGGCGAGCATTGGGTTTCGGTCCCGTACTCCAATTTCCATGCGCCGGGGTGTCTCTGTCGCACGGACGACGAGCGCTTTGGCCAGCCGGCGTAAGACGTCGGCTTCAGAGGCTTGTTGGTGATTCCATCCATAAGCCGTTCGCAGGTCGAGTCGCTGGATGACGGGAAGAAGGACCTCGGGTCGGTGGATCTGGGAGTCGATCTCGGACGCTGTGTAATCCGCCATCCGGCCCCCGAACATAACGGCAACCGGGCCGCGGTGCGCTTCGATCACCGCATAGGCGAAATATTGCCGGGGAACGAAATAGAGCATGATGCATCCGGCGGCCACGGTGAGGAGAAAGGCGTTTCCGATCTGTCTGGCGTGGGCCCTGATCGTGCGAAGACAATCGGTCCACCACGGGTGTGTTTTGGATACGTCGCTCATATGGGAGTGGGGTAACGCAAGGATTGCCCGAACCGCGGTCGCGTCCAGTGCGAAGGGACGGAAATCGTTCGGGGTTTCCGATTTCCTCCATCCACTGGAGTTTCCCAATTTAGTAATTTGGTAAAATTTAGTAATTTAGTCCCTAAAATAACTCATGCTAGTTACCGAGGCGCGTGGATGCAGATTGACCGCTCCGGTTATGTAAAGGAGGGGCCCGGCCGGAAGGAGGGCGCCGAGGTTTTCACTAAATTACTAAATTTTACCAAATTACTAAATTGAGACAAGAGGAGCGGGTGATTCAACGCAAAGGCGCGAAGAACGCGGAGGAGCGCAAAGAGGAAAGAGGAAAGAGGAGACGCGTGGAAAAATTCCTGTGCGTCCGCCATATCTCATTTTCTTTGCGAATCTCTGCGTCCTTTGCGCCTTTGCGTTAGGATCCAGCGCCTTTATCTCAAAAAGTTAGTTTTTCTCACAAAATAGCATTGACGAACTTGCGGGCGGTTGAACGAAGACGCCCGTGACGACAGAACAACTACTTGGTGTCGATGCGGCGGATGCCGCGGATGACGCGAAACGACCGGGCGGCGCGATGCCGCCGCTCACAGACAAAGAACAGGAGCCGGCAGGTGGCCGGTTGTCGGAGGCCGAGGCCCGCGCGCTTTTGCGCAAGCACTCGAAGTCGACGGCGGCTAGCAAGCGCGATCCGCTGGAAGGCGAGGACGATTCCGATCCGCTTCTCTCCCATGCGGAAGACGCCGAGCGTGATCCACTCGGAGATACTATCGCTTCGGCCAGAGCGGACGGTGACGACGAACCGGATGGCGGCAAGGCCGATGACGAAAGCGACGCGGACGAGGATGAGGAGAAGGACAAAGCCGGAGACAAGGATAGTGAGGACAGCGAGGATGCCGATCGCCCGGAAGGCAAAGATAGCGATGAGGACGATGACGCAAAGGACGCGAGTGACTCGGATGCCGAAGACACGGACGAACCGCGTGGCGGGCGCAAGCGGCTGAATATCTTCCGGAAAAACGAACACGGCGAGTATGTGCACAGCCCGCGGGAACGCGCGGCCATGCAACATGCGGACGAGGAAGGCATCGGTTTTCTCGAAGCCTGGCATCGGCTCTTCGGTGGTCTGCCGGGTGACTCGCGCGAGGCGGGGCAGGGGAATGCGGATGCGGCGAAGGATACGGTGCCAGAGGAGGAAATGTCTTCTGATGAGATTCATCAGAAGATCCAGAATCTGCGCCAGCAGCGGAAGCAGGCCGCGGCAGGGCTCGATGCGGTGCGAGTCAATGACATTACCGAACAGATCGAGGATCTCCTCGATCACAAAGGCGCGGCGCTGCAACGGGAGGCGGAGCGCGGGCACGCATCGCGGAGGGCAGCGGAGCAGCATGACCAGGCGCAGACGGCGAGCATGGAACGGGCGGGGACGATGTTCCCGCACGCGGTGAAGGAAGGGAGTAACTTGCATAGCGCGCTCACTCGCGAGATCGCGCGGATCGAGAAGGCGAACCCGGCATTTTTCCGCGATCCGGATTGGCCGGAGATGCTCACCGCGAAACTGGCGAACCGCATAGGAATCGCGCCGATCCTCGTGAAAGCCACGGCGTCCCAGCCCTCGGCGAGCGCTCCAATCGCGCCGAAGCCCGTGGCGCCCAGACAGGCCGCGCGTCCGGCGCCGGCGCCTGGAGGTATCTCCGGTGCGCCGCGGCAGACGAACGTGCAGGATTATCTGAAGAAACTCGCGGCGGCGCGCGATTCGGGCAATCCGGCGGAGATCGCGCGGCTCATGGGCATGGCGAAGGAACTCGACCGGCAGCGGGCCCGCGGCGTTTAGGCGCCCGCTCAGGCAGGACAAACACCCCCCCGGAACACTGACTTACAGACTTACTAAACTATTATGGCAGGCGAAAGCACGCTGGTAGCAGCACAAACCAAATCCGCTTACCGTTCTCTCGGCGGCGGAAATCTCATCGGGCAGGCCTTTGACGCACTTCTCGATGTCACAAAATCGAACTCGAATATCCTCGCCCAGCTCCAGGGCGGCATGGGTTCGGGAAAACCATTTGTCATCAAGGACGACCTCACGAAGGGCGCGAAGGATACGGTGCACTTCAATATCGGCACCACTCTCGGCCAGGCGGGACGGCGTGGCACGCAGGTGGCGGTGAATTACGAAGAACCTCTCTACCACAGCTCGTGGCAGGTGCAGATCGATAGCTTGCGCGTGGTCGTGGGTTGGAATGAAATCACCCGCGTGGTGGCGACGACCGGCCAGTCGTGGGAGGAAGTGTACGCGCAACTCGTCGGCGAGCGGATCGGCCAGATTGAGCAGGAGGATATGCTCATGCGCATGCGGCAGCGCTCGGGTACGCTGAATACGCTCCGTCCGGGCAATCGCACTTCGCTCGATCTGCTCCACTACGACGACACGCTCGATACACTGACTCTGAACCGCGCGATTACGACGCTCGGTACGTTGGGCGCGAAGCCGGCCACGATCGGCAAGATGCGCGGCGGCATGCCGCTGAATCGCTTCGTATGTCTCGGCAGCAATACCGCGCTCGAGCCGGTGTGGAATGATCCCACCTTTACCCAGGCGCTCTTGCACGCCGCGGTGGATGGCCCGACGAATCCGTACTGGACAGGCGATCTGCCCGACTGGCGCGGCACGGTGATCAAGCGCTGGGACATCGTGAATCACGATAACCCGGGCGCCATTGGTTCGGCCATCCAGCCGCAGGCAGTGCTGGGCGACGCAGTAGCGGCTGGTACGACGGCAATCACGATCTACGGCGGCGGACGCACCCAGGCCGCCCTGGGAAATGCGGCGTCGCTTTATAAGCCGTTCGAGTATTTCTACGGCTGCGACAAGCTCTTCGGCGAAAGTATCACTTTCCTGAATACCGGCACATCGAGCGCCACGACGGATGGAGGCACTTATTACTTCGCCATCATCGATCCCACGGATGGAATGTGGTGTCTGTATAGCTATACGGGCAATGCGGCATTCGGTTCGAACGGAAACAGCATCACCATCACGCAAAGGCTGGCTGCCGCAACCAGCGGTGCGGCGGCGACCACGGTGGGTCACTGGACGTGGGACGCTTCGGTGAACAAGGAAGTCTTCCCGACCGGCTCGCTCATCGTGCAGGTGAATGCGAATGTCGTTCCCGTGGGCGACGTCTTTGTCTTCGGCGCGGATGCGGGCGCGAAGGCTTACGGGCAGGTGAAGAACAAGCGCATCAAGCAGCTTACGGACTACGAAGCGCTGGTCGGCTACGGAGTCCACACCATCTACGGCGCGGATATGCGCCAGGATACACTGGGGAATTACCGCGGTTTCATGCGGATCCAGTGCGCCTACGAGTTGCCCGGCTTCAATCTGCCGCAGCTCTAAAAAAGCACTTTCTTCCTTGGGTTTGGGGGAACAACCGCTCCGCCGGTCTTTGTTGGGTGGGATCGGCGGAGCACCCCCCCGGGAGTGGCACCCAATGGCAGGAACCCAAATCAATCGTTAGTCAATCCATGTCTGAGATCGCAACCAACCCAGGAGCCGCGCAGGAGAAGCCGGCTGATTTTGTCGCGGTGCTATACATCGCGAATCTCCGCTCCACGCGGAATCAATTTGTCTATGGCCGGAGCGGCCATAAGTATGTGTTCAAGTACGCCAGGGCGCACGATAAGCTGGTGCGCGAGTATGCCTCGCGCGAGGTATTTCAGCGGGAGGAACAGGATATCCGTGGCCACACCGGAAGCCCGCTGCAAGTCTGCACCATGCTGGGCGCGCTGCATCCCGTGCAATGTGCGGAAGAAGCGGTGGAGGCGCTGATCGCGGAGCGCACGCGAGTGGCCGGACATGTGCGGCTGGAAGCGCTAAGAAGGATCGCGGAGAGAGTGGAGGAGGCGATCGGAGAACTGGACGATGGGACGGATGGGACGGATGGGACGGATGGGACGGATGGGACGGATGGGACGGATGGGACGGATGGGACGGA
>Ga0105240_10000196_pt1 | contig 123276 bp, 110 predicted proteins | sample KBSC54metaG_FD_80426 | JGI IMG/M metagenome (GOLD analysis project Ga0105240, IMG submission 80426) | Corn rhizosphere microbial communities from Kellogg Biological Station, Michigan, USA - KBS C5-4 metaG | ecosystem: Host-associated > Plants > Roots > Rhizosphere > Soil | place: Michigan...
AAATCAAAAGATATTAGATAAAATAGCAAATCAGGTAAATAGTACCCCTAGAAAATGTCTAGGGTATAAAACTCCCAAAGAAGTGCTTATGCAGCACTGTCGCATTGCATTGTAGAATCCACCAGCGAGGTACATTACAACCTGTTGTTTTTACTGATATATGCCATTCGCATTTTGAAATGCGAATGGCATATATTCAGTTTATCCTGTGTGCTAGATTAGAGGTGGTATGATATTATATAATTCCCTCTAATAATTAAAAATCAATATAACTGAGTCATCAGAGATCATTACATCATGTCGCATAAAAATGAATTAGAGTTAAATGAGGTTGAGATCCTAAAAAAATTAACGTCTATTGATGAGGAGCTTAATGGGCTGAAGTATCAATTAGGATTGTCTAATTTTTTATTGATAAAAACGGCTGTCTTAGCCTTAATTGAGTTTGTTAAAAACATAGAGGATTTATCAAAAAAACACAATGTTTATTTTATACCAGTCACGGTTTCTGTAGAGGAAGAAAAGCTAGAGCAAGAAAAAGTATATGTTCCTATCCATCTAGAAAATTATTCTCGGTCTCCTGCTGAAAAGAAAAATCAACTCTTAAGTGCCTTGCCTAGAATGTTTATCCTATCTTATGAGCAGGTAAGGACGAGTAGTAACAAAGATGCGCTGGCAATTTTTGCCTCTAAACTCGATGGCAATTGCATTGACGCGCGTACGCGCATGGCTTTTGATTATGCGGCGGCACTTCGCTCTCCACCTTGTTTTGAAGAGGTGATAAACAAATGTGTGTCTAAGATAAAGGAAAATAAGATAAAAGAGACATACTATAATTATTTTATAGAGTTATCCCAATCGTATTGGAATATGCCGTATTCAAAAGACAAGGCACGAACCTCGATTTGCCAGCAGGATGGTTTCTTTGATTTTAACAGTTTTGAGTTATTAGCTACTTATTTCGATTTAATTTTACCTTATGAAAATGAAGATGATTTTTCCAAATACCTACCCCAAAAAAGTGGAAACGGAGAAAATATACCAGAGTTCTTGAATGTGAACGAAAAAGATATTCCAAGATTTTTAATGTTTGCTTTATTTTCAAGTGTAAAGTTTAAGGATATCAAGCAAGCAAATGAGATATTTGATTGTTTAATTAATGCTTGTAAAGGATATTATGGCGCCTATGATTATTTCGTAATCTTAGAAAATTTTCTAATGCTGATTGATAAAATGAAGAACCTTGATGGTAATCAGGAGCATTTTCATGGGAATGTGAGTAGGCTGCAGGCATTGCTAGCGGAATCTATCAATAAAGTGTTAAATAGATGGCTTCCTCCATTTTGGAGTTGGTATAGGCTCGAATGGTGGTCTACATTTGAAATTCAATGGCTAGCAAAAATATTTTTAAATGAGAATTTGGTTCAATATATTATTAATAATAATTCAGATGACATTAAAAATATTAAAAACTCCACTAAATTAGACTCATTAATTAAGTATGTTTTTAAACATAAAGATTTCTCGACCGCGATCGAATTGCTTAAGGTTTTTAATAGAATAAAAAATCATAATGATTATACTTTATTATGGAATTTGGTTAATGAAAACCAAAATATTCCCACGAGCATTAGTTATGCCGATCTTTTCAAGGTATGTAAATTAAATTTCAATAACCCGCATTGTGCGAGTAAGGTGCATCAATATTTAACGGTGCTTCTGCAGCAAGAAGAAAATCTTGATATTGCCGTGAGCGCGTTTAAGCTTTGTCTTAAATTATCTAAAGATAAAACAAGACAAGATTTTCATTTATCCCATTTTACTAATAATAGTATGTCGCTCTCTCATCAATATCTTGATAAATTGAATAGGTTTGTGGGCGAGCTTCCTAAATTAAAACTTGATCGGGAAAATGATGAGCGATTATGTGATCGGCTTAATAATGCTCTAGTCCAAACATTTATATCAAAATTCAACTGGGAAGATGATTTACCAAAATTTAAGAATTTTATCTTTAGTCTAGTGCAAAAAGAAAAATTTGTGAAAAGAATTCGTCAGCTTGCAGCGACAATCGATAGAAGTAAAGTGATTTCATTAATGACAATTATGCGAGAGCTGGCTCAAGAAAATAAAAAAGATATTCAGTTATATCGTGAAATTACAGATTTTCTCGAAACGCTTTTTTTAAAACTCAATAATGATTATAGACAGCGGTTCCAGCGCTATAGGCAGGATGTTCAAGCTGAAATAAAAATATTTCGGCGTAAAAGCAAATTTTTTTCGAAAAATGGTTTTCATGAGGCAAGAAACTGCGCTAATCAATTGATAGCAGATTTTAATGTGATTCAAAAAGAATTCTTTGAAGATAAGATAATTAGCGGGGAAGAATTTCATGAAAAATCTGCAGCAATTATTAAGGCAGCTAGACCGGTGCTTGAAAAGCATAGAGGTTGGGGAAGAGTGCTGGATTGGCTTCTTTTTGTCTTAACTGCTGGACTAGGAAATTTGATTTTTCACGGGCTTAGAAATTATCAGACAACACCCAAAAGTCATTATTCTGTGTCGTTTAATTCTTTATTTTTTCGTAAGACAGATTCTGATAAGCGTTTAGATAAATTAACACACTTGATTAACGAAAACCGTCAACAGTTTAAAATTTAATACATTTTTAACTCTTGATAAAACTCTTAACCAGAGCAAGGCGTAGGAAGATGAGAGTTACCTGAGTTTTGCTCAGTCGACAGTGCAAGAGTCGGTTTTTCGTGGCTTAATAGGCCTAGGGTTGATGGAGAAATACAATTTCCTGACCTTTGGCTAATATGACCGCGTTGCTTTTTGCTAGCGACTGACGCAGATTTCACACTCTCATGAGGCAAAATTTCCGGGGCTAGTTCACTGACAAGGGAATTAATATCCTGTGTATTGTAAGAACCAAGCGCAGCGAGTCCGGGTTGTTTTGAGCTGGATTCAGCTTGAACGGTGGTGGAATTATTTTTGAAAAGGCCTCGTAGGTATTGAAAGGCCATACCCACATATTTAATGGCTATAGGTAGAGTAGAGAGTCCCATTAAAGCGAGCCCCACTATGCTCAATGGAGGGAAGAATGGGCTTAGGGCAACCAAGACGGTACCCACGACACCGACCAGACCCCATGCAGTTTCCCTGCGTTTTTCTTTATATTTTTCACGAGCAGAATTTACCTTAGTGGCTAATTCGCTTTGCTTTGATTTGAGGATATTTAATCGTTGTTCAAATTTTAAAATATCTCCTTCTGACTGAGCCAGATGTTTAAGATCTTCAGTGCTAGAAATTTCGGCATTGATATCTAAAATTTCTTTGCTGAGTTTTTGATAAGTATTCCATGCATGTTTGGTAGATAGCACCATATCGGACATCCAACGAAAAGTGGTTGCACCAGCAACTAAAGCCCAACCGATAGGGGTGGTAAATAAGATGCCGGCAAATGCTAAGGCTACACAAATTTTTAAACCTAATTCAGATAATCTCCCTGTTGTTCTGAGAGCAAAATTTTTATCGGATTCAGCGGAATGTAGTGAAGTTCCTGTCTTTTTCTCCATCACCGCTAAATGAATACGGGTGATAGCAGAATATGCAATATCAAAAAGAGTAACGACGGCATCGAGGACATAAACTAAGGGCGGGGAAATGGCACTTACCCGATTGAGTAAGGGTGGAATATAATTCAAAACAAAACACAGGCTTGAGATCACGGAATCTGCTACTAAACTCCCATAGTAAAGCCAGGTTGAAATTTCACCGTAATAAGAAAATTTGGCTAATTTGGTGTTTTTATATTCCAAGGCCTTGTTATATAGTTTTACTGATTGATCAAAGTCCTCAATACATTGGCTGATCAGACTATCTGCATGGATGTTGTCCGCACCTTTGCTGGCGACTCTGTTGGAAATAGTGACCAGGTTATTAATAATATTAGTGAGCTGCAACAGACGTTGTTCAAAGTGAGTAATATCATCTGGATGATCAGTAGAGTCTAAATGCTGAGTGTCAGCATGATGTTGTTTAATTAAATATTCTGCTTTTTGCCTTAAGCGATTTAAAAAAATCTTGCCCGCTAGGTTCTGTGTGTGAGCTTGTGCCAAGGCAATATTATATTCAATTAAGTTATAGAATTCAGAATTTTTAGGACTTTTGCTATTCAAAGCCTGCAAAGCCTGTTGAGTCACTTGTAACATCCAGTGATTTTGCATGTTTTTAAAATCCTGTTCAAAAGCTAATTTTTGCTTTTGCAAAGTTTGCACGCTAGCTTGTGCATGATCGAGCTCAAATTTGTCTGTTAGCTGGACAAGCATTTTACTGTGATAAGCGTCTATTTCTTTTAAGATATTATTATAAAAGTCCATCGGCAAAATGTCCTGGAAGGTATTAATCTTTTTGCTCAAACGGGTAATTTTATTTTCTATATCTTTGTTAAGCTGATTGATACAGAGCTGAACAATATCCTTATAAGCAACGGCATTAAATGCCTCTTTGATTTCTTGGTTGGCTTTAGTCAATTCTTGTAAAGTGAAGCGACAATTCTTGGGAGAGCGTTTAGCTATTGATAAATCAAGGTCATTTAAAATGGATCGCACTTTGGTGCATTGTACCTCAGTAATATTATTTAGCTTGTTATACAAGGATTTTACATAGGGAGAATTATGGCTGTTTTTAGGAAGAATATTTTTCACAAATTGTTTAAATTGTTCTTGGTATGCTTTTATTTGCAAATAAAAATTATTCTCTGAAAACTCAATTAGATCTTGTTTAACTTTACTCCAGAATGAACCAGTTTTATCCTCAACCAGCAGGGCAATATAGGGTGCATGTATGGAGCCATGGGCTTCAATTTGATTTTCTAATATATTCTTACGAACTTTGGCAAGGATTGTATCATGAAGCAAGACCCAGGCAGTAAAAAATTCACGTATTTTTTTCTCAGCAGGGCTTCCTTTGATGGTTTTTGTATTGATAAATTGTAAAATAGCAGTAGCGATTTCCCATTCTTGGCCACTGCTTATGTTATTGACGCCAATAGCTTGAAGTAAGGACTTGTTTTTCTTTAAAAAATGATGACTGCTTTGAGCGGATAAATCAATATTAATAGCATTGATCAATGATTCAGCGTAAACAGTTTCATCAATTGCTTTGAGGATATTGCTTATTTTTGGATTATTTAATACAGCCTTAGCAGTGACGGTATGTAAACGCGCGACTTCGCCGAGTTTCTTAATAATTTGTTGTGCTTCAGTGCCTTTACCTGTCTGAACTAAATACTGATAATGTTGCAAAATAGCATTAACCCAAGCTTGATCATTGGAGTAGGTTGCATGCTTGCCTGTTAAAACTAGATTAAGAAGGTTTAACCGTTGATCAGCGATGGCGTTTGAACGTGATGCTTGTTCACGCAGGGTAATGATTTGTGTAGCTTCTAGTCTTGAAATATTTTTGATGAGAGCAGCTTTTAGTTCTGTATTTAAAGTGGGGCTAAAAGAGGCCATGGTGGGTGATAAATGGCCTGCCATTATTAATTCAGCGATTAAAGCAAGACATAATTGCGTGCCACGGCGGCCTAAGGCCTGGGTATTTAATGCGTTGAGCAGATTCGTTATTTCGCTTTCATTATTAACAAATGATGTGGCGATTTTATGCGCATCTTGGATAGCATTTTGCCGGTCAGTGCTTTTTAAGTCAGCAATTAAAATAGCCAGACTTCTTTTTTGTGCCAAATTCATTTTAGGGCTTTGATCAGAAGCTTTGACGGCATTAAAAATTGCATTTAGCCCTTTTTCTTCCAGAGTATTAACAGCATACTCTAAGCTCATTTTTTCATATTCTATAAGGGCTTGTGATTTTTCGGCTATTTTGTATTGATTATCCGCAAGATTTCTATTGGTAGATTTAATCTGATTTTGTAGATCAATTAGAAATTGAGGTGGCCATTTTTCGATAGTTTTCGTTAAAGCAGAAGTTACCTGAGTCATTATCTTTCGAGCCGTACTTTTTCGAGCTTCTTTTTCTGTTTCTAATTCATGCTTTTTGCAAGCATGATCTATTCTCGACATTAAAACTTGAGATTCCTGCCTAGATAATATTTTTTCCTTCTTTATTTTTTCGATCAACTGCTTGCGTGCTTGTTGATTGAGTTCAGTGATTAATTGCTTTTGAAGTTGAATGATATTTGATCTTGTATTGAGATCCAAATTTCTTACGCTCAGATATTTTTGTAGTCTTTCAATGAGTTCTTCTCGTGGAAAATGAGTAAATGCCCGTCTGATATTTTCAATCAAGGTCATAGCAGAATAGGTGCCGTTAGTGAGAGCGGCCTGCAGTTTGGCGTAAGCAAAATCAGTGATATGGCTTAAATAAGGGACCACGAGTGCTAATATCGAGGCCGTGTTTAACAAGGGTATATAGCTGGTAATGGCACTACTATAAGTTCCCGCTAAACCAGCGCCATTAGCAGTGGCGGCCTTTATGCTGGTTTTCATCAATAAGCCCAAGTTCTTATATTGTCTTATCATCAGACTTAATTCATTGGTTTCTTTCAGTCTGCTTGAATCGGTGGGTTTTTCTTCAGTGTTGATTTCACTATTTATGATGAAAGGATTTATAATAGGGACGCCGCGTTCCAGACAAGTGGTTTCATAGGTTCGAAATATTCTGCGAAATTCCTCACTTAAAGCGCCTGTACGCAAATGATGGGTGGTTTCAATTTGAGCGAGTCCCTGAGCACCTTTAATCAGGTAGGGGGAGAGGTCTTGATTGAACTTGATTAAAGTGCCACGTAAAGTTTGGTCTATCAGTCTTCTGGCATTATCGTCTATACCTGGCCAGTCAATATGATTAAAATGATCTAAGGCCCGTAGTAGGCTATCGACTAATTTTGGATATTTATTCAAAATGCCACCTTTGAGGGCATTACAAATTTCATTTAAAGCTAAACAAAGGTTTGCAAGTGCTTTAATACTTTTTATTAAAGGCGCATCAGTGTCCGAATATTCATTAAAGCCACTTTGGTTAATGGATAATTGGTTCAAACTGGTTACCATAGATTGAACTAATTCTTTTTCATGCGTATTCACTACCTGAGCAAGAGCGGAAACGGCATCTTTTGCTGCTTGCGTCAATTTTCTACTCGATTCAGTAAGCAAATCCCATTCATATTGTGCTTGATGGCTAAGAGATTGATGTTTAGCGGTATTCTGATTTTGGTAACTAGGTTGTGATGTCAATTCTGGACGTTGTGATTGAAAATATTTTTCGACAAAGGCTGTGCAATCATCACCAACAGTAGACAAGGAATCCCCTAAACTTAATAAATCAGTCCATTGTGCTTTACCTTGGGAAATTTTTGCCAATAATTTAAATAGGACTTGAATCTGGTTATTGTAATCAATGCCTTGTGCGAAATTAATCAGTGATTGCAAGTGGCGGAATATATCAGTGGTTGCAATGTTAAAGATTTGATAAATATCCAAGGGTCGATCGAGTTTACCTAATTCACCCTTATCTTGCATTTCCTGGATTTTTAAAATGATATTTTCTATTCCCTGCATCACGAATAAAATATTTTTGCAAAAAATGACTGAATCAGGATCTGTTTCTATCACTTTGCTCGGGATATGTTGTGTACGGTTTTCCCACAGCAGATTTTCATTCACCAAATGTGAAAACCGATTTTCCATGGTTTGAGCCAATCTTTGTCGAATCAGGCTCAATTGAGACGCTCGAGTTTTAAGACTGGTATTTGAACTATTTGTGGAGCTGGACTGCATACTTTTCTTCCTCGTTTAATAGTTATTATAAAAGACGAGTTTTAAGATAGTATGATGAATAGCTTAAGGTTTGCTTAAAAGAGGCAAATTTTAAGATATAGGATCCCGACATGCCTGATGCAAGGGATCTTTTTCTAGGGAGCATCTTACCTTGGGCAGGGCCTGGGGAAAGTTAACGACGATAAAATTTAATAATTTTTCTCGAATTTCGCATCTTAAGTTCCATAAATCTTCGGCATTAGCAGCACTGATTACTGCCCTTAGCTCAACGGAATGTTCTTTTAAGTCAGTGACCTGTAAGGAAGCAGTTTTGCCGTCCCATAGAGAGGATTCATTTAGCACTTGATTAAACTTTCCTCTTAGTATTTCAATAGGAATGGCGAAATCAACATAAAGGAAAACAGTTCCAAGTAATTCTGACGTTGTACTTCGGGTGAGATTAAACACACTTTTGTTATTAAAATAATCTATAGGCAGTATTAAGCGCCGTAAATCCCATAATTTGATGATTACGTAAGAGAAGGTAATATCTTCTACTTGGCCAAATTCATTTTCAATAATGACCTTGTCTCCAATGGCAATCGGTTGAGTAAAGGCAATTTTTAACCCAGAAAATAAACTGGCTAGGCTGCGCTGGCTAGCAAAAGCACCTGCTGCACCGATAATACCCGCTGTGGTTAAGAGGCCCGCTCCCAGGTTACGCACACTATCGAAAACCATTAGCATGGAGGAAATGGTTATAAATAAGGCAATGAACACAATAGATTTTTTTAAAATTTTAACTTGGGTTATTTTTTTTCTATCGGTGAAATAGCTTTGATCGAACCTTATTTTATTAATGATCACTAGCTCAATGCTATTAATAACTTGGACAACTACCCAGCCTATAGTGCCAATTAATAGCAGGCGAATTGAACTGGCTATTAGTTTTTCTGTTTGTTGATTCACAGTCAATAGCGGAACAAGGGCGTTGACACCAATAATAAAGAGTAAGCTTTTTAAGCTGTTTTCTGTACTGTTAAGAAAAATATACAGGTTCACATGATGGGATGCTTTAAGCCAATTGGATATATAAGATAGGATTAAAGTGGCAGAGTTAAATAAGAGTAAAAGAAGAATAGAAGATTCTATAAAAATAATAAATGAATCAATCAATTCGGGAAGAATGTGGTAATGGGTATGACGCTTGACGATTAACAATGAAAAATAAATGAGATATAGAGCAACAAAAGCAATGAAAGGCATTTTCCCCAATGTGGAGAAAAAAGAAAGAATATGATGGGTGATTTTTAAATAATAACGCTCACGATTTTTTATCAAGAGGCAAAAAAGCAAATGGAGCGCCATGGTGGATATGATTAGCGCTAAAAGGATGTTAAACCACGCTGAAAATGGAAGTAGCTGATTTACTGTCAGTACATTATGCATGAAAGTAAACCCTGATTAGTAGGGGGGGAATATTAATATAATAACATGATTTCTTGGCATGGTGTCGAATGCTGGCTTGCGCCAATGAGTATACTTATTTATATTAATTGGCGTTAATTTAATTGAAAATTACGCCAATTATTAGTAAAGTAACCATTAATTGGCGGAAACTAAACCGTGAAATATTATATTATTGAAAAAAATCAAAGTTTTATAGATAGAAAGTATGAGGTTTTATATTTGCAATCATTGCAGGCTCAGCCTGGAGCCCGTATTCTTATTGTTTACGGCCGGAGGCGGGTTGGAAAAACTGAACTGCTTGAGCAAGTGTTTCGTGATCGTCAGGTGCTGAAATTTGAAGGTAGGGATAAAATTCCACCTGCTCAGCAAATGCAATTTGTTATGCAGCAACTCTCGACATATGCAGAAGAGCCTTTGCTAGCCAAAATTACGGTTCATTCTTGGGTAGATGTGTTAATGCATATAGCAGAACACATCAAAAAAGACGTTTGCACTTTATATTTTGAAGAATTACAGTGGTTAGCCAATTATGAGGATGATTTTATCTCAGCATTAAAATATGTATGGGACAATTTTTTACGGCATAATAAACAGCTTATTCTTATTTTATGTGGTTCCTCACCCTCCTTTATGATCAATCATGTGGTTAAATCATCCGCACTCTATAATCGTTCACAATATGAACTGCCTTTACGTGAATTTAATTTGATAGAGGCTAAGGCAATGTTAGCTGGTCATTCCAATCAGGAAATCTTAGATGCGTATTTAACAGTCGGGGGGATGCCAGAATATTTAAAACGATTGCACGATCAACATTCAGTTTATTTGAATCTACTCAGAGAGTCTTTTTTGCCTGGTGCCTTTTTTTTGCATGAATACGAACGTATTTTCACTAGCAGTCTCTCTGATAATAAACATTATAGAAAGATCATCGACTTCTTGAGTAATCATAAATTTGCTACACGATCTGAGCTGGCGCATTATTTAAAAATTAGTTCGGGAGGATTGTTAACTGAAATTTTAAATGACCTTGAGGTATGCGGGTTTATAGAAAAATACTCCCCATATAATAAGCCGGACAATAGTTTGTTGGTTCGATATTGTATTGGCGATGCTTATTTACAATTTTATTCTAAGTTTATCAAACCCATAAAAAAAGCCATTGAACGTGGAGATTATATCAGTGATCCAATGCGTGGGTTAAACATGACCCACTACCAACAGTGGCTAGGTTATGCCTTTGAGCGGTTTTGTCGAAAATACCAGTATCAAATTGCCAACTTGCTTGGTTTTTCCGGTGTTAAATATCGAGTAGGTAGTTATTTTAGTCGACAGACGCAAAAAAGCCATCCCGGATTCCAAATCGATTTATTATTTGATAGAGATGATAAAGTCATTACTATCTGTGAAATTAAATATTCGCAAAATCGCTTGTCCTTAGATGTTATTAATGCCTTTGCTGAAAAAATTGCATTATTTCCCAATGAGAAAAACAAAACAATTCAACGGGTTTTAATTACAAACCAACCCGCGGATAAACGGCTATTGGATCGCGCTTATTTTGATAAGGTTATTTTTCTAGAAGATTTATTCAAGATATTCACCGTACCCTAATCCCAACCATATGCGGCACGCCGTCATGACTCTTAGCAATATAGTCAACCAATTGCCAGTCCACTAAGGTGGTTTGACCTTGGGTGGACTGCTGAATCATTTGTACCATGCCATTGTAGGTGGAAGTGGCGTTTGGATGCTCTTCCAGGGGAGGATGAGCCTCGAGAAACAACTTATTATTTTGCCAGCCCACTTTGGTAGGAAAGTCCACGATGGATACGGGTGTTTTTACTGACAGAATAGGAAAGAAATCTTGAATATCACTTTGGATCATGCGAATACAGCCAAAGCTGGCACGTTTACCAACGCTTTCAGGAAAAATGGTGCTATGGATTCGGAATTCCGGTATGCCTAAATAGATGGCATAGGGGCCCAAAGGATTGTCAGGGCCAGGAGGAATATACTCTGGAAGAATAATGCCCTGTTCGCGATTAAATTGACGAATGTTCTCTGTGGGGGTCCAGATTGGATTGAGAACTTTTTTAGCCACATAAGTGTTGATCATGGGAATGGTCTTGCCGACTTTGCCAATACCAATAGGATAAGTTTTAACAATGCCACTATTCGGAATGAAGTAATACATGCGCATTTCAGAAAGATTAATCACGATGCCTTGGCGTGGTATAGGGGGTAAAATATATTGCGAAGGAATTTTTAATATCAATCCGGAAGAAAAACCTCGCCGTAGGTCAATTTGTGGATTGGCATTGCTAATTTGATTGTAGCCAATATCATAACGCTTAGAGATATCATTAACATTTTCGTTATAAACGGTAGGGCTATATTGAACTTGACCGATCACAGTATTTTGCGGAGAGGGTAACGCAAAAGTTGAGGCCTGAACTGTTTTGACAAAGATGAAGCTTGCCAAAACCAAGAGGACAGTTTTTAAAACACTTTTTCTCATGTATCGTCCTTTAAGATTTTATTTCGCTAGTTTTATTTTACTAGTTTTATTTTACTAGGCCAAAAATGCTGAATGGTTGAGCCATTGCCTATCCGGATAGTAAGCGAACACCACGGTATGATTTTTAATTATATTAATCAATGGCTTGGCAATTTTATCACTAACGGCGGGACAACCAAAGCTTCTGCCGAGTTGGCCATAGCGTTTGGCAACATCTTGGTCGGCATACCAGGCGCCATGAATGACCACGGCTCGGCGGTAGGCGTTGTCATTTACCCCAGGTTCCAAGCCTTTGAGACGTACGGCATAGCCTACACTGCCGACATAAGTATCTTCGGTTTCAAAAACGCCTAAACTAGACTTTAAACTGCCGGGTTGATTTGAAAAGGAGGTAGGATTCAAGTTACCACTGTTTCGGCCATGAGTGACCCAGGTATTGTACAACACTCGATTAGAGTGTAGGTCAATAACCCACAGGCGTCTTTCAGTAGAAGGCTTAGAAAAATCGATAATAGTCAGAATTTCTTTGCTGTCGTGAACATGGTGATGGGCTCTGAGATAGGCTTTAAGACCCAATTTAAGAATTTGAGGGTTTAAATTATGGGCCTGGGCCAGAATGATATTCACCCGTTGATTGAACCAGGCATAGGTCCCCAATTTGTCATGGGAGCCAAATAGGGAGGAAAAAGGCCACGGAAAGCTAAAACCCATTAGGGCAAAGACGGCGATTAAAAACAGCACAGGTTTGATTTTCATGACTATATTCTTTAATTAATCAAACAGCTATAGTTTAACGAATCCAAACTTTTAACGTATTCTAAGTGGTTGGCAAAAATATGTTCAGTACCTTACCATGTTTAGCCGTTCTGGTCAAATTGAAGAGCTCTTATTCTCGCTTTTGCGGGAGCGAAAGGGGGTGTTATAATTCCCTCAGTTTTTCAAGGAATATTAAATGAAGCCCCAGAAAAAAATTCGTGTCGCTGTACTCTACGGCGGTCGCTCAACAGAGCATGAAGTATCTGTCTCCTCCGCTCATAATGTGATGGATAAATTAGATCGTAGCCTCTTTGAGGTTATTCCCATTAAGATTGATAAGCAAGGTAGCTGGTTTTTAGATGCAGAAAAATTGCCTCAATTAACCTCTGCTGTCACCACTCCGCAGAAAATTTTTGCTCCGGTTTGGCTGAATGAGCCAGAAACCCTACGCAAGACTCAGCTAGCTGAAATTCATCACGCATTTAAAACTGACCGCCTTTTCGATGTCATTTTTCCCATCATGCACGGTACCTTTTCTGAAGATGGAACCATCCAAGGCTTGCTGGAGTTAGCGGATGTGCCCTATGTGGGCTGCGGGGTGCTCACCTCTGCTATTGGCATGGACAAAGATTTTGCCCGCCGTTTGATAAACCATGCGGGCTTACAATCGGTGCCCTATATCGCTATTCAGCAATCAGAATGGAATTTGAATGCAGCTGCTATTGAAACGCAAATTTGGCAGGCATTCACTCTGCCGCTTTTTGTCAAACCAGCGAATCAGGGTTCCAGCATTGGTGTTAAGAAAGTAAGAACCCAGGAAGAATTAAAGACAGCGATCCAGCATGCTTTTGCCTATGACACTAAAATTTTGGTGGAACAAGGGATCGCTGCCACTGAATTAGAAGTGGCTATGTTAGAAGCTTTGGAAGAAGGTGCTGAGCCCTTTGTGAGTCAGATTGGCGAGGTGCGGCCACATGATGAATTTTATACCTATCATGCTAAATATGCTGTCGGTGGTTCTGATTTTCTGGTGCCAGCGGAAATTCCCCTAGGTATTCAGCAACAATTACAGGATTTATCGCGGCGTATATTTAAGATCCTGTCTATTGAGGGGATGTCTCGCGTTGATTTCTTCATGGATAAAAATACCCATGAGATTTATTTTAATGAAATAAATACCATTCCCGGATTTACACCGACCAGCATGTATCCCATGATGATTACTCAATCGGGGATCAGCTTTTCTGAGCTCTTGACCCGCCTGGTCATGCTGGCTATCAAGCGCTATGAGAAAAAACAGAGCCTGGAGCGGAATTATTTGGTTTAATGAGCTGTAGGTGCTATTAGTGGATATCTATGTCAACCATTTTCACCACTATTGAAGTGCTAAATGAATTAAAAAATTCTCCGCACCTTACTGTTCAGCAAGGGGAATTTCTCAACTCTCTACTCAATGGTGTGGAAGATGACAGCAATAAGAAGGGCTTGTGGCAATTTGCGCGCTATCCTCTCAAACAGGATGGTCAAAATATTAAAGTCAGTATTCAAAGTGAATTGGCGCGTATGCCTATTATTTCCTTTAACATCACTTACAAGCGTGTTTTAAATGAAGCAATAAAAAGGCTGGATGAACTCGAAGCCAAGCGCGAGGAAATCAGAGATCGGTTCTATGAAAATCCACGATCCTATATCCTGATGGGTATACGAAAAGATTATATTTATGAAGAAACCGTAAAAAAATACCATGGCAGCATGATTTTGCCGATGGCACAAGCTGATGATTTTCGTGTGGGTGCGTCAAAAGGTCAATGTTATGGTTATGTCATGGAATGGTGCCTAAGTTTTTTGCAAAATAAAAAACCTTTCGGAGTCGATTATAATCAGACTGTTCCTTTTAAGCCTATTTCTTATTTTTCTATGGCAAATATTGAGTTTCCTGAATTAAACCATTTGGCAATATTAAATTTTTCCATTGCTCACTATCAAGATAATCCATTTCATGAGGGTTCGAATATCATTGATGAGATATTCTTCTCTAAGCAAGAAAATGCGCAGGCTAAACACAAGAAAGAAACCTTTTTACGATTTTATTCCAATCCTAGAGGTATCGGAGAGTGCTTGATTTCATTAGCAGAAGCGGAGCCAAATAAAGCTTTCATGGTTCTTCTGTATCGTTTTCGGATGGGACATGCTGTTGCTTTTTGTAAACGAGGCAAAGATTATCATTTTATGGATCCCAATTTCGGCTGGTTTCGATTTAAAAAAGCTGAAGATTTTCAGCAATGGCTGCCCTTTTATCTCAATACTTTTTACGGTAAAGATTTTAATGCCTATAAGGTTAATTCCTTGAGTCTGGCTACCCAAGAAAAAGTCAAAACTCCAAAATTTTTTCTATTAGGGAGAAAAATCATCAATGCGTTAGGAAAAGCAATCGTCTGTTTATTCTTTCCTTTGCTCATGATTGGAATAGTCAGCTCGTTTATTTATCGACAAAGTGTTTTTATCTTGTGCGCATTGGTTAACAAAATCAGAGGGAATAAAATATATGTCTCTATTGTTCCTGCATCTCAACGCACATTGCATCAACAAGCTCCTCGACAGACTAAAGATGATCTTGCACTGGATTTCAGGCCTGAGAAAAAGGAGCTTGTTATTGCTAGAAAAATTAATTTTTCACCATCCGTGGGTCTGTTTAGTAAAAGGACGCTTGCTATGCCTAAAGAGCAAAAGATTGAAGCCAAGATTAAACCTAAGTCTATAATCAGAAGAAATAGTATTAATTTTAATATTATTCTAAATTTTTTGATTCTTCAGCATTCGCCACACGTTATATCAATGAACCGGGCAACGAACAAATGGATTCTATTCTTGCAAAAGCAAGAGAATTAGCTTTGTGTATCATTCTGCTAAGTCAGCCTTCTTAATAAGCCTTCACATGATTGGGAACCTCCCCAACCGTCATGATCTTGAGAGAATTGGTTTTTCCATGAATACCAATGAGATCCCCTTTGGTAAGAATAACCCAATCGCCTTTTTGCAAAATACCGCGTTGTTCTAATTCGTGAACAGCGGCTTGATTGAGCGTTCTGCGATCAATGTTAGTGGCATCAAAAAGAATGGGATAGACGCCTTTATACAAAGTCATACGACGTAGAGTAGCAGCATGACGGCTGAGCCCATAAATGGGAATATGTGAGCGGACGCGTGACATCAGTAGCGGTGTGGTACCCGATTCTGTCAGACCAATGATGGCCTTGATATTTAAGTGATTGGCAGTGAACATAGCTGCCGCAGCAATAGCTTCATCAACCTGTTCAAAGGAAGTTTCAGTCCCTTGCCGTATGGTGATATGGCTCTGATGTTTTTCCGCACTGAGACAAACGCGATCCATGGCGGCGATAGCTTTTTCGGGATATTTGCCGACAGCGGTTTCCGCCGAGAGCATGACGGCATCAGTGCCATCGAGCACAGCATTGGCTACATCGGATACTTCCGCGCGGGTAGGAATGGTGCTGTGAATCATGGACTCCAGCATTTGTGTGGCAGTGATAACGGGTTTATTAAATTTTCTAGCTTTATGAATAAGACGCTTCTGCATGGCGGGTAATTCCGCATCGCCTAATTCAACGCCCAAGTCACCACGGGCAACCATGATTGCATCCGCGGCTTGAATAATTTCATCAATATTGGTGATGGCTTCGGTGCGTTCGATTTTAGCAACAATACCCGCTTGCCCGCCGGCTTGCTGCATGAGCGTCCGTGCTTCATTGATATCTTCTGCGCTGCGTGGAAAAGAAATCGCGAGAAAATCGGCTTGTAGTCGAGCGGCTTCTTTAATATCGGCACGATCCTTGTCGGTGATGGCGCCAGCAGATAATCCTCCACCCAAACGGTTGATGCCTTTATTATTGGAAAGTTCACCGCCCACGATGACCTCGCAGAAAATGCGTTTATCAACGATTTTTTTAACTGCTAAGGTGAGGCGGCCATCATCTAAAAGCAAGGTATCCCCTGAGCAAACATCTTTGGGTAAGTCTTTGTAATCTAAGCTAACACTTTCTTCTGTACCTGCATGTTCATCGAGTCCGGGATCGAGAATAAAAGTTGCCCCCTCGGTTAAATTAATTTTCTGATTTTTGAATCGAGAAATGCGAATTTTGGGACCTTGCATGTCTGCAAGAATAGCGACGATCTTTCCACATTCTTCAGCCAAACGACGGACAGACTGAATGCGGTTTTCATGGGTTTCGATGCTACCATGGGAAAAATTGGCGCGAAAAATATTTACCCCAGCCAAGATGGCACGCTTTAAGACCTCAGGATCGTCTAAAGCGGGACCTAAGGTGGAAACAATTTTGGTGCGACGCAAATGGTTATTTGTAGTGGAGATATGCATGAGTTCTTTCTACTCTCGTTTTTTTTCTAATGCCGCGATAGCGGGTAAGGGTTTTCCTTCCAGAAAAGCCAGAAAAGCGCCGCCGCCAGTTGAAACATAATCGACCTTGCTGCCGATACGAAATTTTTCAATGGCAGCTAAGGTATCACCACCGCCGGCGACAACAAAAGCCTTGCTTTCAGCAATAGCCTTGGAGATAGCCTTGGTGCCTTCGGCAAAAGCTTCCCATTCAAAGGCGCCCACTGGACCATTCCAAATAATGGTTTTGGCTTTTTTAATTAAGCTCACCCATTCTTTAACTGTATCGGGGCCAATATCTAGAATTTTTTCATTATCATCAACATGGGAAATCAGGCGTTGATAACTTTCACTGTCCTCGGACATTTTTTCAGCCACAATAGCATCAGTGGGCAAGGGAATCTCTGTACCACGCTTTTTAGCTTCTAGAATTAAACGTTCTGCCTCATCTAAAAGATCAGGTTCATAGAGGGATTTCCCCACAGAGTAACCTTGAGCAGCCAAAAAGGTATTGGCTATGCCGCCGCCCACCAGAAGGCAATCTACTTTTTGAACCAAGGTTTCCAGTAGGGCCAGCTTAGTTGATACTTTTGAGCCTCCGACAATAGCCAAGATGGGATGTTTGGGATCTAACATAATTTTATTTAAGGCGTCTATTTCATCAGTTAATAAGGGGCCAGCACAGGCGACAGGAGCGAATTCAATAGCACCACAGGTGGATGCTTCGGCGCGGTGGGCAGTAGCAAAGGCATCCATGATAAAAACGTCGCATAAGGACGCTATTTTTTTGGATAAACTTTTATCATTTTCTTTTTCACCTTCCAGGAAGCGGACATTTTCTAAAAGACAGAGCGGATGATTTAGCTTAGTGCCATTGAGCCAGTGGGAAATCAGAGGAACATCTACTTTTAATAATTCAGCAAGCCGTTTCGCTACAGGGGCCAGAGAAAATTGCTCATCAAATACGCCTTCTTCAGGACGGCCCAGGTGGGAAAGCAGCAAAACTTGGGCACCTGCTTTGATCGCTTTTTTAATCGTGGGCAGAGCAGCACGGATGCGGAGATCACTGGTAATTTCTCCATTTTTAATCGGTACATTGAAATCTTCGCGAATGAGTACACGTTTTCCCTTTAAGGGTACCTCCGACATTCGCAGCATCGACATAACGCTCCTTAAATATACTTATAGGCTATTGACTTCCTTGAATCTATTGTATTCCTTCTTGAAAAACAAGGTGTTCGCTTGTCATCCCGGACAGAAGTGCTGCGAGCGGTCCAGGGCGACACTATAACATGACCCATTTTTCAGGCATAATACTGCCAAATTTCGTGGGGTGGGCATGGGTGGTCATAAAAAATTCAGTTGGAGCCTGAGGCTGAGAGGCTGGTTTATTCACGCCTTTACCGCTAGCGGAGCATTTTTGGGGTTGCTGGCGCTGTTAGCCATTTATGAGCACCATTATCTGACAGCTTTTTGGCTGATGATCGTGACCATTTTTATTGATGCCATCGATGGCATGCTAGCACGGATGGTTAAAATTAAAGAAGTGATTCCTGAGATTGACGGCGCTTTGCTAGATAATATAGTTGATTTCCTGAACTATACTATTGTTCCTGCTTTCTTTCTTTTGGTTACTGATCTTTTGCCCGCGCAATGGCGCTTGCTCTGTGTTATGGCCATCACCTTTTCCTCGGCTTATCAATTTTCACAAGTAGACGCCAAGACTAATGATCACTTTTTCAAAGGTTTTCCCAGTTATTGGAACATTGCCGTATTTTATTTGTTTTTTTGGGAAATGAAGCCTTGGACCAATATGAGCATTTTGTTGGTTTTATCTGTTTTAAGTTTTGTGCCTATTAAATATGTCTATCCTTCACGCTTAGAATATTTATCGCATTATGTTGGTCTGCGTTTTTCTATGCTATTGGCTACTATTCTTTGGGGTCTAACGGTTGCTGGGCTATTATGGATTTATCCTAACACCAATCATACCTTGGTCATGGCATCCATGGCCTACATTGTTTTGTATGTGGGCATTAGTTTATATCGAACCTGGGTTCCATTGTCATGACACAGCTTTCAACGCAGCATATACTCATTACCGGTGGGGCAGGCTTTATTGGTTCTCATACCGTCGAGGCACTTTTGCAAAAAAATATTCCTGTTACGGTTTTTGATAATCTTTCAAGCGGTAAACATTCTAATCTAAATTTAAAATCATCCTTGCTACGATTCATTGAAGGCGATGTTCTTGATTATTCTGCTTTGATTAAGGCTGCGGAAGCTTGTACGGGGATTTTACATTTAGCCGCCTTGCCTTCAGTGCCGCGCTCTATTGATGATCCTGTTCATTCTCATGCGGTCAATACTCAGGGATTTTTGCATGTCTTGCAAGTCATTCGGGAATTGCGCAGACCTCTGCGTTTAGTGTATGCCTCCAGCTCAGCGGTTTATGGAGAAGCAAAAGTATTGCCATGTTCTGACCAAGCCCACTTGGGCAAGGAGGTGCTTTCACCCTACGCCTTACAGAAGGTTCAGAATGAACAATATGCGGAATTGTTCGCTAAATTATATGGGATCCAGAGTTTGGCTCTGCGGTATTTTAATGTCTATGGTCCCAGACAAGATCCACAATCGGTTTATTCTGGCGTGATTTCCCGTTTTATGGATCTCTATCAACAAGAGCAGGCACTGAGCATTTATGGCGACGGTCGACAATCACGAGATTTTATTCATGTGGAAGATGTGGCACGTGCCAATGTCCTGGCTTTAGCAGGAAATTATCATGGCGTATTGAATATTGCCACCGGTGTTCCAGAAACCTTGAATAAGCTAGTGACTTATATTGAAGAATGCGGGGGGCAAAAAGCTAAGCTAGAATCGCTACCTCCTCGTCTGGGTGATATTCATGCCTCTTATGCGGCTACTCAGAAAGCGGAACAGTATTTAGATTTTTGTTATCAAATTTCATTGCGAGAAGGGATTGAACGCCTAATATCATCGAGGAAAACAGAGTATGTCTAACCATAATGAACTAGAAGGTCAACAAGCTTGTACACAAAATTATTATATCGTTAACGAGACAGATTTACCCTTGTCTTGTCCTTCTCGGTATTTACGGGTCTGGGATGCACATCCACGAGTCTATTTACCCATTGAAGAGCTAGGTCAGGTGCAATGTCCTTATTGCAGTGCGAAATATATTTTAGAAAAGAGTCCATCTCACTTATGAAAAAAATTCTTATTATTGGGCCCGCTTGGGTGGGCGATATGGTGATGGCTCAGAGTTTATTCAAACTCTTGAAAGTGCGTCAACCGGATAGCCAATTGCATGTGGCTGCCCCACCTTGGACCTTGCCTCTATTATCTCGAATGCCAGAAGTATCTGAGACTACTGCTTTACCTTTTGTGCATGGTCAACTGAACTTGAAAGGTCGGTATCAGCTAGGTAAAAAAATGCGCGAGGCTCAATTTGAGCAAGCCTTGGTTCTACCCAATTCATTTAAGTCTGCTTTAATTCCCTGGTGGGCGAATATTCCGCAGCGTACGGGATGGTCTAGAGAATTACGTTTTCTTTTAATGAATGACGTGCGCCATTTGGATGAAAAAGCTTATCCTTTGATGGTGCAACGTTATTTAGCTTTGGGTCTCTCACCTCAAGAAAAATTGCCGCTTGATTTTGCTTATCCTGAATTAATGAGCACGCTGGAAACGCAGGCAACCGCCTTGAAGAAATTGAACCTGACTCAGCTTTCCACTCCAGTGTTGGCACTATGTCCTGGTGCTGAGTTTGGACCTTCCAAGCGTTGGCCAGAACATTATTATGCTGAAGTCGCTCGTACTAAATTGGCCCAGGGCTGGCAAGTATGGTTATTTGGTTCTGCTAAAGATAAGGTCGTGACAGAACGTATTATGGAATTAACAGGAAAGGCTTGCCTGGATTTAGCCGGCCGTACCAGCTTAGATCAGGCTATTGATTTCTTGGCTTTGGCAAATGCTGTGGTCAGCAATGATTCGGGTTTAATGCATGTTGCGGCTGCGCTTAAAAAGCCTCTAGTCGCAATCTATGGTTCCACTAGTCCTGACTTTACGCCACCTTTGGCCAAGCAAGTTTCTATTTTGAAACTGGATTTGCCCTGTCAGCCTTGCTTTAAACGAGAATGCCCACTTAAACATCATCAATGCATGCTTGATTTGCAGCCGACTAGGGTCTTAAAAGCTTTGGAGGAGTTGAGTACATGAGAGTGTTGCTGGTGAAAACTTCCTCCTTGGGTGATGTGATTCATACCTTGCCTGCCTTAACAGATGCAGCCCGGATTATTCCGGGTATTTCTTTCGATTGGGTGGTAGAAGAAAATTTTGCTGAGATTCCTGCTTGGCACCCCCGAGTAAAAACAGTGATTCCCTTGTCCTGGCGTCGTTGGCGAAAAAAATTGTTTTCTCAACCTACCATTCAGCAAGGGCGGGCATTTTTGCAGGCTTTGCGTGCTGAAAAATATGACATGGTGCTGGATGCTCAAGGCTTGGTGAAAAGTGCGATGTTAACTTTTTTTGCTAAAGGGCAACGCTGTGGTTTAGACTGGGGATCTGCCCGAGAATCTTTGGCCTCCTTGGCTTATCAAAAAAAATGTACCGTGAACTTCTATCAACATGCCATCATTCGTATGCGCAGTATTTTTAGCCATATTTTTAATTATGAATTACCACAGACAGTTCCTGAATATGGACTGCTGCGTCAACAGTTTATGGATCCCGCTGTAGAGAATAATTATTTGGTTTTTTTACATGGAACCACTTGGGACACTAAATTATGGCCCGAAGAATATTGGTTGAGTTTGGCGTGTTTGGCAGCACAAGCAGGTTTAAAGGTAAAATTGCTGTGGGGCAATGCCTTGGAACAAGAGCGTGCGCAACGCTTGGCGGCACAAGCGGAAAATATCACTGTCTTGCCGCGGCAGGACTTGAAAGGCAGTGCTAAAGTGCTGGCTAATGCTCGTGGCGTTGTTGCGGTTGATACTGGTTTGGCGCATTTGGCCGCTGCCTTAGATGTGCCGACGGTGTCTTTGTATGGCCCTACTAATCCTGATTATACTGGGGCCTTGGGTCGTAGCCAGATTTGCTTGCCCGCGAATTTTCCTTGCTCGCCTTGTCTCAAGCGTGAATGTACTTATCAGGGTAAAACCGCTACCCAACCCGCCTGCTTTTCTGCTTTGCCACCGCATCGGGTGTGGGAGGCTTTGCAACCACTGCTGGTTTGAGTTTTGATCATTTTTTGCTATTATAGTAGATTAATTTTTGGAGGGGTGGTCATAATGCAGCGTAATTCTTTATTTTTGGCTGGTTTAACACTAGCTATCTCATTAATTTCTTTAGTTTTTTCTCAGACTAGTCAGGCGGCAGATACCGGCAGTGATTGTGGTCATTTTCACCTGCAAATTTCCAATGTGACTAAAGAAGCTTGCATCCTAATCAGTCAAAAGGTGATTCACGGCAATCTTATTTCTTCTCCACCAGCATCCATTATGCCCAATGATTCTAAGGTATTTGACATGGAACAGACCGTTTATGGTCCTAGTGTGATGTTGACTTATCGCTGCGGCAATGAAGATATCACCCTGTCTAGCCAGCAAAATTTTTGCTTATTGGAGGCGGGCAATATCACAGGAGAAATCTTGTCTCCTAGACCACGTGATATTAATGCATCTTATATGGCGCTTTCCGGTTCATTTTTTTGGGCCAAGCCCGGAAATATTAACTGGCAAATACAAGATATAAAATAATCATAGAAACCCTTAGCCCTGCTTGTTAGGTGTGTGGGGTCTGGAGGATTATCCAGGGATGGATGCAGAGGGTTGCAATATCTGCTTAGGATAAGATCAACTCCACGAAGTCATGCTCGCTAAACCCAAAGGTTCAGGAACAGCAGGGGCGATGGTTGCCCCAGATGTGTTCTGTCCCTGGAAGGCTTGAGGACGGGGACTTGGCATATTAAATACAGCATTCACATTAGCCCATGGCTCATTAACCGCTGCGCGAATTTGTTGAGTGATTTTAATTAATTCATCTCGATGCTGAGTACTAATCCCCTTATAAATCTTCATTTCGTTAGTGCTGAGTAAAAAATTTCTTCCTTCTGGTTGTTCCCATGATCGGGAGCTATCAATTAAATCTATCTGTTCTGGTAAACGGGCAGTTCGATTGGTGTCACGGCTTAACCAAGGCAATAACCTACTGGCTTCATAAGTTTTATAATGAGTAATACCGTTCAGCGTGTATTCTACGGTTAGCGGTTCTTGGATATCCAATAAATTGGAAGCAGTAATACTACACACATTCTCTTGGTTAATAGCCTCATATCTTGACAATAAACCTTTAACAGGATGACCTGCTGGTAGCCCGCGGAGCTTAGCCAGTGTTGCCTCATCGAGTCGCAGGCCTTCATGTCTGCTAGATAAAGATAAGGCGTTTATTTTTTCAATCAGATCTCGTTTCTTATTGATTGAGATAGAGTTAGGAACATGCTTATTTAGAAGGTCATGAATATTAGGCGCTAAGTTTAAAACGCCTTGAGCTGGAGCATTTGCAGCTTGCTCAGCAGGTCTTCTTGCTATTGGATCCACGATGGCTTGCTTGATACCTTCTGTGATCCCCTTTAAAAAGCAGATAAGAGGGTAGGCAATAGAAAACACAGCTGCGGTAAGCAACAAAAACGTTATTCCCATTACAGCAGCCCCGACATGTTTAATAATAGTAACGGCTGTATCAAATAGTATCACTGGCCCGTTGATAATTAATGTGAGAGGGTTAAGGAGTGTTAATAGTAAGTTTCCCGTGAGCGTAATCAGTATTGAAATCAGGTTTAGAGTAAAACTAGCAGCGATCAATCCTATCCCGATAGCGCAAATGGCTATATAAAACACAGCGTAAAAACAACCGGCTGCTAATCCAATAATAGCGCCCAAGAATCGATTTAAAAATTCATACATAACAGCAAATCCTTTACTATCCTAGAGGACTTCGTAGCTTACAACGAATTCAAAAAGGATGGCAAATTCTTATAGACTATGTTCAGGAGCCAGGTCCTCGCTAGAGCCCATATTGTCAAAGGCAGCACTGACATTGTCTAATTTAAGATCTTTTTTAGAAGGATAGGAAGTTATTTGAACGCGACTATTTTTCTGGACGCCAGTAATTTTCATAGGGTTCACAATGGGAAAGTAATCACCATAGCCCACATAGCGCAGCCTACGGGTATTTAGACTTTGACTTCTAAAGCTGCTAACACCATTGGCCCATAAATAGGAAGCTACTTTTCTCGCTCGGGCTTCTGATAATTTTTGGTTCCAGCGATGGGGTCCATTACCACCAGTATTTCCGGTCACCAAAATATTAGATTCGGGATATCGCTTAAGGACAGCGACTACGCTATCAAGCACAGGTTGAGCTTGAGGGAGTAACTGATCCGTATTCGTTTCGAATAGTTTATAGGAAGGAATAACAATACCTATATAATCTCCCTGGGTATAGACTTCACCGCCTGCTTTATAAATAGGACCAGCATCAAAACGCAAAGTTGTCACATAATAGCCCAGAGCCATACCCCCTGCTGCAGCACCTACAACCAAGGGACGCGGGGCTCCCAATGCGGCAAAACCCAAGCCAGCGGCTGCACCGCCAGTAGCAGCACCTGCAGCATGTCTGGAAGTATCATGATCAGGCTGAGTGGTATTTTGTGTACATCCAGCGAGCAGCGTAAAGAAAACCAAAAAAATTATTTTAATGAATTGAGGTTTGGCCATCATTTTGCTTCTGTCCTTTGCGAGGCTTTCAATATAATATAGTAGGTAACCCTTAGCCTAGCTAATATTTTATAAGGAATAAATTTTGGCGGAACACGGATTACAGTCAAAAAAATATACTACCTGGGAGCTGCTAACAGCTTATTGGCGTTCTGAACGACGTATCTTTGCTTATTCCATGTTAGCTATTGTCATTGCCATGACTATTTTTTTAGTTGGCATGGATGTGGTTTTTAATTACTGGTACAATTATTTTTATGATGCCTTGCAAGAATATGATAAGCGTGGGGCAGTGTCTCTGCTATTGGTCTTCATGTTTCTCGCTACCGTTTTTATCGTAGTCTCGGTTTATCGCTATTATATATCGCAATTTTTTAGCCTACGCTGGCGCCAGTGGATGACGGATCAATTTATCAATCGTTGGTTAGAAAAGCGCAGCTATTATTATTTGGAAAATTTTGAAAATAATACGGATAATCCTGATCAACGTATTCAAGAAGATGCTGGCTCTATCGTTACGATTTCTTTAGAGTTACTGGTTGGTTTGGTCGGATCTGTTACCACTTTTTTTGCTTTTATTTATATTTTATGGACTTTATCTGGGGTCATCAAAATTCCCCTGGGTCACTGGGGTACTTTGGCGGTGCCGGGTTATTTAGTATGGGTGGCTATTATCTATTCTGTGGTGGGTACCTTCCTAGCCTTTAAAATTGGCCGCCCTCTAGTTGCTCTCAATTTTGAACAGCAAAGACGTGAAGCGACTTTTCGTTTTTCGGCCATTGATTTACGCACGCATTCGGAGCACGTGGCCCTGTATCGCGGTGAGGCAGATGAGAATACCATTTTGCATAAATTATTCGGCCGCGTTTTGGAAAACTGGTATCAAATTATCTTGCGACAGAAGCTCTTACTATGGTTTACCTCCGGCTATAGCCAAATGTCTGTGTTTTTACCACTCTTGGTGGTGTTGCCAAATTATTTTAATAAAGTATTTAAGTTGGGCGGGTTAATGCAAAGCTTGCGTGCTTTTTCCAGTATTCAGGACGCCTTGTCTTTCTTAGTGAGTTCTTATACCATCATTGCACAATGGCGAGCGGTGGTTGGACGTTTACTCACTTTTCTAAATCATATGGCTGAAGTTGAAGAGCAAGCTGTTTTACAAAATAAATTTATCTATAAGAAAATGCCGGCTAACGAAATTGTTGTTCGTGATTTATCGATTGCTACGCCACGTGGAGAGCCGTTATTAAAAGATATCAATGAAACTTTTCATATCGGTGGTCACTATTTATTAAAGGGAACCTCTGGAATTGGTAAGAGTACTTTTATTCGTACTATTGCTGGCATCTGGCCTTTTGGAGGTGGTGATATTCAATTGCCAGATAAGCAAACGGTGCTTTATGTGCCGCAAAAACCCTATGTTCCCATTGGTACCTTAAGAGATGCTCTATTGTTTCCTCATGACTTGAGTGTCGAGGTCTCGGATGAGGCTATTAATGAAATTTTAGATACTTGCCATTTACACAACCTTAACAACCGCCTTCATGAATCAGCGCGCTGGTCAGAATTGCTATCTCCCGGTGAATTACAACGCATTAGTTTTGCGCGGATCTTATTGCATAAACCCGAATGGATCTTCTTAGATGAGACGACATCTTCTCTAGACATTGAAAACGAAAAATATCTTTATCGTGTTCTTAAGGAAAAATTGCCCCAGTCTGCGGTGATCTCTGTCGGCCATCATACCACAACCGAAGCCTTTCATGATCAGATTATTGATATGGAAAAATATAGCACTCATTTGAATTCTTAGCGTATCACCGGTATTATCCTCTGTTAGTTCCTTGCCGTTATCCCGGATTAAAGGGACAGTATAAAATATATATAAAATGATTATATTAAACGGGGAAAAAGCTATGCCAAAAAATAAAATCAATTTTAATGCTTGTATCAATCAGCCTGAGCCAATCAAATTTTTCATGTCAAAGATCGATAGAAACAATGATAATGAGCTTATTGTCAAAGGAGTTCCGCCAAGTGTTTACCAGAATAGTTCGAATCAAGTAATCTATATTCAAAAAGTTAAGGTATTACTGGATTTTTGTGTAGGAAAAGATAATCAAGCAAAGAAAAGAAAATTTATTATTAATATTAATTTTTCTACATTCTTTGCAAGAGATTTTCAAATGTGGGCGGACATATTTAGAAGTTTTAATATGACTAATCTTTTCATCACTTTTGATGAAGTAGATGCTGGATCCTTAAAGCAATTTATAGATTGCCTAAATTATAAAAAACACAACCCATGTCGCTCCCTGCGTATTAATCCCAAGGCAAATATAAGCCGAGCTGATGTTATGTTACTAGCAGAATACATGTCTGATCATTGGGGGCTTTTAATTCAATGCGATCCTTCTTTAAAAGGGTTTGCAAAATATTTTAATGAACCTAATGGAGGTGTATTTTTTGTACAATCTTTAAATGGCAAATTATGGGGGAAAAAAGAGGAGTTACAAAAAATTTCTTCTGGTCCTCAGTCATCAAGCTCACCAAGTCAAAATATAAGCTCTGCAGAATCAAAGCAGGAATTTGATCATAAGCATCAAATAAAAGAACAGGAATGTGACTCAAATTTTGAGGAAATGGGAAAAAGTATCTTACGAATGCTAGAGTTAGAATCAGACTCTCAACCTGAAAACAAGAGTTCCTCCTTGCATGAACAGAAATCACAGAAAATACAAATGCAAATGCAACCACAGCCGCATCATGTGCGGGCGAATTCAATGCCGGTAAGCCAGATGTTACCCAATCCGATGCTAATGAATCCAATGCTGGCGAATAATGTTAACATGGTATTTTATAGTCCACCCGTTGAGCAATTAGATCAAAGGGTACGACATCAAGAGTTGCCAGCTATACTTAGGCAAAATATAAAAAACGGTTATTATTGACACTGCGGACAGTAGACCGTCGCCCTTTGGGCCTGCCGCAGTTGTTTAAGCTTGTTATTGCAAACATAACAAGCCAGGCCCGCACGTCCATACACTTGAAGTTCTTGCTTAAAGTAACCCGGCTTGCCATCGCTCTTTACAAAATCTTTTAGCGTGGTTCCCCCGCGTTTGATGGCTTGGCGCAAGATTATTTTGATGGCACGGCAGAGATGATTGCATTGTGCTGGACTAAGTTTCTGTGCCGGAGTAGCTGGATGGATTCTTGCTTTAAATAAGGCTTCAGCAGCATAAATATTACCGACACCAACAACGATCTGGCTATTCATGAGAAAAGTTTTGATAGCCACTTTTTTGTTTCGGGATTTTTCCCATAGATATTGAGTCGAGAATTCCTTGCTTAGAGGTTCAGGTCCTAGTTTTATAAGCAAGGGGTGTAGCAAGGGATCTTGCTCTGTCCAGAGTAAGGCACCGAAACGTCGAGGATCATTGAACCGTAAACAAGTTTGGTTTGAGAAAATGAGATCGACATGATCATGTTTCCGTGCTGGCAGGGGTTTCAGTAAAACGCGCATGCTGCCTGACATACCCAGGTGCCAGATTAAATTTCCCTTGGGTAGAGTGAATATCAGATATTTGCCTCGTCGGCTAATGTTCAATACCTTTTGTCCGCGAACTTGCGCTTTAAGTTGGGTGGGAATGGGGAAGCGTAGATGAGGATGCCGGATAATAATATCGGTAATCTTTTGCTGAAGCAGATGCGGGAGAAGGCCTTGGCGGACGGTTTCAACTTCAGGTAACTCAGGCATGTGAAACCGTCTGCAAGAAAAATATACGGTGTTTAGGAGAGCTTGGTTTCTTCAAAGACAACATGCATACCACATTTGCCGGTTTTGGCATTATAAGCACGGGGATCATAATGCTTAGCCTTACGTTTTTCCGTATTGGTACGTTTGTTTTTGGTGGTGGTACGGAAGGTGCCTGTAGGCTTGCCTGCCTTGGTTTTTCCGGTAGATGTCATTTTGATAATTTCGCGCATGATGTTAACTCTCTAATTCTGGTTAGGCGAAGGCTTCTTCGCGTAATTTGATATCAGCCAAGACTTTTTCTATGCCATGCTTGTCAATAATACGGATACCTCTGGTCGTGATACGCAGAGTGATATAGCGTTTTTCGCTTTCCAGCCAGAGACGGCGTTTTTGAAGATTAGGAAGAAAACGACGACGCGTTTTATTGTTCGCGTGGGATACATTATTGCCCATCAGGGGGCGTTTCTTAGTTATCGGACATACTTTAGCCATGACAATCTACTCTATCTACCTAAAAAGAACGACCTTTATATCAAAATTAGAGGCAGGGTGCAACTTTCTCGTCATCTCTTTGCATCCCAGCCCACCCAAAACCAAGAGGTGATTAAATCCACCCTGCCTCAGCAAAAGAGAAATTACCTTGCTGGCCGATAATCACATGGTCAATGACTTGAATATCAACTAAGGCCAGGGTTTGTATTAGATATCGAGTTAATTCTTGATCAGCTTGGCTAGGCGTGGGGTCACCAGAAGGATGGTTATGGGCGAGGATGACTTTAGCAGCATTATGAGCTAGTCCCCGCTTTACAATTTCGCGAGGATGAACATTGGTTTCTGCAATGCTACCCATAAAAAGCTCTTCGAAAGCAATTATATTTTGTTGATTATTAAGAAAAATACATGAAAATACTTCTCGGGTATGTTCGCGGAGACGCTTAGCCAGAAAGCGCTGAGTAGCCTGGATGCTGGTTAATTTTTCTCCTGGTTGGATATTTTCATCGCTGTACCGCTTACCTAACTCCAGGGCGGCCAAAAGTGTAGCATATTTTGCCTTACCAACTCCGGCCAAATCATAAATATGCTGGGGCTGGGCTTGTTTGAGTTTAAGCAACCCACCAAAGCGTTGCAGTAATTCCCGGGCTAAATCCAGGGCAGTTTTCCCCCGAGTGCCAAATTTTAAGAGGATGGCTAGTAATTCAGCATCGCTGAGGCTTTGTGCACCTTGGGATAATAGTTTTTCGCGCGGGCGATCCGAGACCGGCCAATGAGTGATTTTCATAATAGGACCAGAGGGTTATTAATGAGAGCGACTGACAAATTGGGTTAACACAATCATGGCACCAACAAGGGTGATGTTGGTTATAAATAGACCAACCATCCATTGAATCAATGCAGATTTGAGAGTAGCGATTTCAGTTTTTATTTGAGAGATATCCCCCTTCGTGGCTACTCCATCATCCAGGGCTTCGACTAGGGCAAGAGCCTGCACCTCAACCAGTTTGGGATCCATTCCGGCTGCTTTTAATTTGTTCGCATAAGTTAGTGTATCAAAATGCATTCTGGCTTTCATCTCATTTACTCCTTATATTATACCAGGTAATAAAATTCAGGTATGGTGATTCAGTGACTTTATCTTTGGCACAAAAGCGGATTCTTCTCGGCGTGACAGGTGGCATTGCAGCCTATAAGAGTGCTGATGTCGTTCGCCGTTTGCGAGAAGCTGACGCGCAGGTGCAAGTGGTCATGACGAAGAATGCGCAACAATTTATTACTCCGCTGACGTTGCAAGCCGTGTCCGGCCAACCCATACGCGATAATTTGTTTGATCCTGCGGCGGAAGCGGCGATGGGGCATATTGAATTAGCACGCTGGGCAGATTTGATTTTAATAGCACCAGCATCGGCGGATTTTATTTCGCGGCTGGCGAGTGGGCGGGCAAATGATCTCTTAACAACTTTATGTTTGGCGACGCAGGCACCGATTGCGGTGGCACCAGCAATGAACCAGGTCATGTGGCAGAATACTTTAACCCAAAAAAACCTGCAAGTTTTGCGTAAACAACATATTCATATTTTAGGTCCAGCTCAAGGCAGTCAGGCCTGTGGTGACTTCGGTCTGGGTCGTATGCTGGAATCACTGGACATTGTAAAAGCAGCTGCTGAATTATTTAAGACAGGGGCTATGGCTGGCTTGCGGGTTTTAATCACTGCTGGTCCTACTCATGAAGCTATTGATCCAGTACGTTATCTAACCAATGCCAGCTCAGGCAAGATGGGGTATGCTTTGGCAGAAGCTGCTGTGGAAGCAGGGGCCCAGGTCAGCTTGATTAGTGGGCCAGTCAATTTAAACTCACCGCTGTTAACCCAAGAAAGTATGGTAAAAATAAATCGGGTGGTAACAGCTCAAGAGATGCTCGAGGCGGTACTGTATCAAGTGGACGATTGTGACATTTTTCTCGGTGTGGCTGCGGTAGCAGATTATCGCTGCAAGCAGATTGCTAGCCAGAAAATCCATAAAGAAGCCGCTACCTTGAAGCTGGAATTAGAGAGTACGCCTGATGTGTTAGCAGAGGTAGCGAGGCGCAAGAAAAAGCCATTTATTGTGGGTTTTGCTGCGGAAACAGAAAATTTATTAATAACGGCCAAAGAAAAACAAATGCGTAAAGGCATGGACGTGATTATTGCTAATCGAGTGGGAAAAGGATTGGGCTTTAATAGTGATGATAATGCAGTGACAGTGTTGTGGCGTGATCAATCCAAATCTTTTTCACGTACCAGTAAGTCAAAGTTAGCTCGTCATTTAGTGGCGCTGATAGCTAAAATTTATAGAGGAAAATAAAGATGATTAATGCACGCGAACTCGTTGAAATCAACGCCAATACGACGCCGATTCAATTAAAGATTTTAGATCCACGTATTGGCACGGAATTTCCTTTGCCGGCGTATGCAACACCGGACTCCGCAGGCTTGGATTTGCGCGCCTGTCTCTCTGATGCTTTGACAATCGCACCTGGTGAAACACATTTAATCCCCACAGGCATAGCGATTTATATCGCTAATCCTGCTATGGCCGCGGTTATTTTGCCGCGCTCTGGTCTAGGCCATAAACATGGGCTGGTTTTGGGTAATTTGGTCGGTTTAATCGATGCGGATTATCAAGGAGAGCTTAAAGTGTCGTGTTGGAACCGTAGTCAGATAGCTTATACCATGCAGCCTGGTGAACGTATTGCCCAACTTGTTTTTCTGCCTATCGTTCGTGCGCATTTTTCCGTGGTGGAAGAGTTTGAATCTACCCAGCGTGGTGCCGGTGGTTTTGGGCATTCGGGGAGTAATTAAAAGATGTCACATTTATCCGTCGATCATTCTGTATTTCGTGCCTATGATATTCGCGGTATTGTGGGTCAGACTTTGACTGAGGAGCTGGTCTATCTCATTGGTCAAGCGCTGGGAACAGAGGCGCTAGAGCAGGGGGAAACAGCTATGGCTGTTGGTTTTGATGGTCGTCACTCGAGTCCGCTATTAGCCGAGGCTTTATCAGAAGGTATTTTAAGCACAGGCTGCGATGTTATCGATGTGGGCATGATTCCGACGCCACTACTTTATTTCTCTACGTTTATTTCACCAAGCCGCTCAGGCGTTATGATCACGGGTAGTCATAATCCACCGGAATATAATGGTCTCAAGATGGTGATCCAGGGTGAAACCCTGGCGGAAGATCGCATTCAAGCGCTATATCAAAGAATAATCGCTCGAGATTTTATAGAAGGTCGGGGCGAATGCAGTGACATGGATATTGTTGAGCGTTATCTGAATCAGATCACACAAACTGTAAAATTAAAACGTCCGTTGCGTATTGTAGTTGATGCGGGTAATGGTATTTCTGGCCTGATTGCACCAGAACTTTATCGTCGCTTAGACTGCGACGTGATCGAACTTTTCTGTCAGATCGATGGCAATTTCCCCAATCATCATCCTGATCCCAGTCAGGCAGATAATATGAAAGATTTGATTGCTGCTGTGCGCGAGTATCAAGCTGATTTGGGATTAGCTTTTGATGGTGATGGTGATCGTCTGGGGGTGATCACGAGTCAGGGGCGGGTCATTTGGCCAGATCGCCAGCTCATCTTATTTGCTCAGGATATTTTGAGCCGGCAGCCACAAGCAAAAATTATTTATGATGTGAAATGCACTACTCATTTGGCCACGGTGATTCGCAAGCTAGGCGGCGAGCCCTTGATGTGGAAGACCGGACATTCCTTGATTAAAGCTAAATTAGCGGAAACCCAAGCAGCTTTGGCAGGAGAAATGAGCGGGCATATATTCTTTAAAGATCGTTGGTTTGGTTTTGATGATGGTATCTATGCCGGGGCACGTTTGTTAGAAATCCTTTCTACTTATCAGCAAGACAGTGAAGCAGTCTTTGCTAGTATTCCTGACAGTGTGAATACACCTGAACTTAAAATTTTTGTCGCAGAAGATGAAAAATTCCACGTCATGAATCAATTGGTAACGAGGCTTCAACAGGAACAAGCTAAGTTTTCGCAAGCTCAGGAAATTCTGACTATTGATGGCTTAAGAGTGAATTTTCCAGAGGGATGGGGGCTGGTGAGACCGTCTAATACGACGCCTTGCCTGGTGTTGCGCTTTGAAGCGAACAATACGAGTTTTCTCCAGCAAATTCAAAATTTATTTCGTGAATTGATTTTATCGGTGAAGCCCGAGTTGGCGATACCGTTTTAATTGAGAGGCCGTCATTGCGAGGAGTGTTTTGTACGACGAAGCAATCCACGTGGATTGCTTCGTCGTACAAAACACTCCTCGCAATGACGGTAAGATCTTGTTATTTCTTAAGAGGCGATTTAATCTTATAAGATTCTGCTTTTGATTTCACATCAAGAGCTAATTTTCCTAGCTCAATTACTTTTCCGAAATCTTGATTGGTATTAGCTTTAGGCCTTCTGCTTCATAGTCATGATCAATACTAGAAACAATTCTAAGCGCTTTTGAATATTCGCGTTTATCTAATGCTGACAAAAAAGCAACCGCTTTATTCTTGATTTTGCTAGTTGCTAGATACGTTTTAATTTCTCTCGCCATTAGTTCATGAGGTTCTATAGTTTTTTTCTCTTCAACAGACTGAGTGTTTCCACTCAATATGTTAGGTATACTTAATTTTTGCTTGAGCAGGCTTTCAAAAGCTTTTCGAGTATTATTGGTTGTTACAATGAGATTTATTTTATTTATGGAGTCTTCATTATATAGTGGTGTGGTTGATAAAATTGCTGTTAATTCATCATCTTCAGTGAGAGCTTTCATTGATTCAAAAATTCCTCCATTTTCCTTGCGGAATTTCGATAAAAATAATCGCTCTATTTTCTTGACGTCTAAGTTTTCTTGCTCCAATGCTACTCCAGCCTCAGCACAAAGCACCTGTGCTATTACCGCCTTTTCCAGAAGGCGATCCGCGAAATCGGGTTTCTGCAGTTGTTGATAGATATGCTGTTTTAATAATTGGGGATTACTATCAATAGCATCTATTGCTTTTTTATAAGCCGAATCTTTATTAAGACGCTCTTTAGGTAAGCGCAATAAAATGCTTGAAAATCCACACAGCACTAAAGCGATATTCATCCACAGTGTAGCTAGGCGTCCATTTGCCCCATCAAAAGGATGGACTTGTACATAATCATTAAATGCATAGAATGCTATTTCTGAAGCTTCAGTTATATGCTTAGGCTTGCTGGCTATTAATTTTTTAAGATGGGTAAAATATTTCTCTATTTTAGCAGCTATATCTTTGGGATTAGTTCCTGCTTTCACAATAGGAGTAATAATTTGCATTGCTGCATCAGAAAATTTTCTATTGCTAATCGCTTCGGCGAGCTGAGTAATCGATTCAATCGAATGTTTGTCTAGAATAGCCACAAAAGCCTCACATCTTTGTTGTGTAATATGCCAAGCTTCAGCTTGTTTAACTAGCTTGCCATAGTCTCGCTCCCTTAAATATAATTCTACAGCCAGACCAAATTCACGCCCTTAGTGCCAACGGGTAAGGATTTTCTCTGAATAATTTCCTGCAATGAATCCTTGATCTTTAGCCAGCGCTGCTGCAATATGCTGGTGTAATTCTTGGTTCCATTTTAATAATTGCTTTACAGTCGCAGTTTCTGGGTTTGAACGTAATGCGGGAACAATAACGTCTTGTGCATATAGATAAGCTGTCTGCATATCAAGAAATTGCATCGAAGAATGAATGGCTCGCTTGTATAAGCTGGCATTAGGATCAGCTATGCTTTCAGGATCAAAACCGTAAATTAAAGCTGGATTAAAGAGTTTAAGCTTTTGGGGGCTAAATTGATACTCTCGGTTGCGTGTGCTTGACATTGATTACTCCTGCATTCTAAGTTATTCTTTATATGTAGAATCAGTACATAATTATAATTAAATTACATTTTAAAATAATATTATATCACTCGCGAACGGGATACTTAAGGGTTTTATTACCAAATGTACGACATCATCATCGTAGGTTGCGGTCTCGTGGGGTTAATCAATGCTCTCCTCTTAGCCAAAGAGAGCGGGCTGCGTATTGCTATACTTGATGCTAAGACTCCTGGCGCGACTTGGAATGTAGATCATTACGATTCTCGTGTGTTTGCAATCACGCCAGCGACAAAAAATATTCTCCAAAATCTAGGCGTTTGGTCTTTGATTGAATCCCGGCGTCTGAGTGTTTATACCCGAATGCAGATTTGGGATGAAAAAAGTGGCGCTGAATTAATTTTTGATCAGGCTGATTTGAGTGTCCCCTGTTTGGGCTATATTGTGGAAGAAAATTTGATTCGTACAGCTCTGCTAGATCAAGCTGCCGAAGTTGATCAGCTTGATTTGCTTTATCCTGTTCAACTCAGGGGATTATCCCAAGAGCCAAATTATGTTGAGCTTGATTGTATGGGTGAGGCTATTACTGCGCCATTACGCGGACGCTTATTAATTGGGGCGGATGGTGCTCAATCCTGGATCCGGGAGCAAGCCGGTATTGTGCTGCATATTCAAGCCTATCATCACAGTGCCTTGATCGCGCAAGTGCAAACCGAAAAAGTGCATCAACGCACTGCAGGTCAGGTTTTTCTGGGCAGTGATCATTATCCTTCAGGTCCTTTAGCTTTCTTGCCCTTAAATGATCCGCATCAATGTTCTATTGTGTGGTCGACTGTGCCACAGGAAGCCGAGCGCTTGTTGAATATGGCCGAAGCAGAATTTCAAGATCTATTGGGAAAGGCATTTGCCGATCGCTTGGGAAAAATTCAGCTAGTGTGCAAGCGTCAAATTTTCCCACTTTATGAAAGACATGTTGAAAACTATGTTAAAGCTCGTGTGGCCCTGATTGGAGATGCTGCACACACCTTGCACCCCTTAGCAGGGCAAGGCATCAATTTGGGCATTGCCGATGCTGCCAGTTTAGCAGCAGTTATTATTGAGGCATTAAATAAAAAACGTGATTATGCCAATTTATCTACCTTGCGGCGCTATGAGCGCGCTCGTAAAAGTGAGAATTTAATTATGTTGAATACGGTCAAGCTTTTGAAAAATTTATTTACTGGCGAGCATAAGGGTTTACAAATCTTGCGCTCACAGGTTTTGCAGTGGGTTAATCAATCGGGGCTATTGAAAAAATTCTTGGCTAGTTATGCTATGGGATATTAGGGCGTGTCGTCATTAACCCCCACGCCCTAGATTTATATCGAGAGATATTATTTATCAAAACAAATCTTGAATAGCTGTACTAAAAAAGTCTTCAAATGATATTCCTTGGCTTCCAACTATCAGTTGATACTTGGGTTTGTAAAGGGCTGAAAAAGCTTGCATACCTTGAAAATATTCTTTCCTGTAGCTACTCTTAACTTCTATGGCTACTAGTGTTTGTCCGTGACGCAAGACAAAGTCGACTTCTTTATTGCGCTCTCGCCAATAAAAAATTTCAATTTTAGTACCTTTTGACTCGTTAATTAGATAAGCGCCTACAGCAGATTCTATTAACCTTCCCCATATTTCTGGATTTTTTTTTACTTGTGCAAAGGAGTATTCTGCTTGAGAAGTAATAAGTGCTGTATTCAATACATTTAATTTGGGACTGGATGCTTTTTGTTGAATTTTACCGCCAGCATATTTTGGAATGCCCGCGATCATGCCTGCTCCAGAAAGCAATTCTAAATAATGCGCAAGTGTTGATGCATTGCCAGCATCTTGTAATTGCCCCATCATTTTTTGGAAAGAGAGAATTTGTCCTGAATAATGGCATCCCAGATGAAATAAACGTCGCAACAAAGCAGGCTTGTCCACTCTCGACATCAACAAAATATCTCTAGATAATGTGGTTTCAATCAAGGATTCTGTTATATAATTTACCCAACGAGCTTCATTATGAATTAAGGCGTGTGCGCCAGGATAGCCGCCGAAGAAAATATATTCCTGAAAAGTGGTATTAAAGGCTTCGCACATTTCAGTATAATTCCAATGTGTTAAATGAGTCACCTCAAATCGACCTGCTAAACTTTCACTTAACCCAGTTTGAAGCAGTAGAGGAGAGGAGCCAAGTAATAATACTTTTAAAGAGCTTTTCCCTGCTTTGTCTTCATCCCATAATTGTTTTACAGTTTCCGACCATCCCGGAATTTTTTGAATTTCATCTAAAACTAATAATGCCTCATCCGCTTGTTGTAATAAATGACGTCCTATGGACCACTGCTGCTCTAGCCATGTTGCATCTCGCAAGGTGGGTGAATCTGCTGTTGCATAATGATGTGGAAAAGAAAGTCCGGCCATCAATTGCCTTGCCAATTCTGTTTTTCCAACTTGTCGAGGACCTATCAAAACTTGAATAAAACGGCGTGGCTCTTGTAAACGAGCTAGAAGGGAATAATATTGAGAGCGTTTGTATTCCTTATTCATTTGATTTTATTCATTATTTACAATTTGTTCAATATATTGAAGAAAAATATTCACTACGTTGAAGAAAATACCAGTTATATTATTAAATATCAAGCATTTCTCAACAAACTTTAGTTTCCCAAATCATGGCGGTATACTTTCCTCCTAGCACCTAAGGATATTGCTAATGGGGAAAAGAACAGCCTTGTATGAGAGCCATCTTGCTTCTCAGGGAAAAATGGTCGATTTTGCGGGATGGGAGCTGCCTATTCATTATGGTTCGCAATTGGCAGAGCATCAATGCGTGCGTGAAAATGCCGGGATATTTGATGTATCGCATATGATGGTTATTGATTTAGAAGGCTCGGGCGCTGCTGCCGGTCTTCGTTATATCTTAGCTAATAATATCGATCGGCTAACGCCTGGCAAGGCGCTCTATAGCTGCATGCTCAATGAACAGGGCGGTATTCTTGATGATCTGATTGTCTATAAAATCGATGATGATTTCTATCGCTTGGTCGTGAATGCAGCCACGGGTGATAAAGATCTAGCCTGGCTCCAGCAACAGGTGGAAAAATTTCCAGTTAAATTAAGTAAACGTAGTGATGTGGCCATGTTGGCTACCCAGGGGCCCAAGGCGGCCGAAAAAATTGCTTTCGCCTTTGCTCAACAGGCCAAAGATTTAGCACAGTTAAAACCCTTTCATGCCATGCGTATTGATAACAAGTTCGTAGCACGGACTGGTTATACTGGCGAAGATGGCTTTGAGTGGATTCTGCCTGCTGAGGAAGCGTCTGCTTTTTGGCAGCAATTGCTCGAACAAGGCTTTTCGCCCTGTGGCCTGGGGGCACGGGATACCCTGCGTTTGGAAGCGGGTTTAAATCTTTATGGTTCGGATATGGATGAAACGGTTACCCCGCTAGAATCTAATTTAGCCTGGACTGTGGCTTTTGAGCCTCGGGAGAGAAATTTTATCGGACGCCAAGCTTTGGAACGGCAGTCCAATGAAGGTGTTAAACGCAAGCTTGTGGGTTTGGTTATAGAGGGTCAAGGGATACCACGCAATCATCAGAAAATACTGGTTGAAGGCTTTGGTGAAGGTGAAATCACCAGCGGTAGTTTTTCGCCAACTTTAAAGCAGGGTATTGCTTTGGCCCGTGTGCCGGTTGGCGAATATGATCATTGTTTAGTTGAGATTCGGGGTAAGTGGATCTTGGCCAAAGTGATTAAGATACCCTTTGTAAAACATGGGAAGAAAGTTTTTTAAATAGAGGACACAATAGAAGATGAGCAGCATACCTAAAAAATTACGTTATTCCAAAACTCATGAATGGGTGCGTCAGGAAGAAGAAGGATTTACTATTGGTATCACCGACCATGCACAAAGCATGCTAGGCGATTTAGTTTATGTTGAATTACCAGAGCCCGATACTCATTTTGAAAATGGCCAGGAATGCGCTGTGGTTGAGTCGGTGAAAGCGGCTGCTGATATTTATTGTCCTTTGGCGGGAGAAGTTATTGAAATCAATGAGGCTGTCATCGAGCATCCTCAATTGGTGAATGAAGATCCCTATGGCAAAGGCTGGTTATTCCGGATCAAGCCTTTTGAAAATGATCTCAAGGAATTATTAACCCCAGAAGAATATACGCAACAGGTTGCTTCAGAGGCGCACTAATAGGGAGTTCAGCTAGAATGCCTTTTATTCCGCATACAGAAGAAGATGTTCGAGTCATGTTAGCTGCCGCGGGTGTATCTTCTGTTGAAGACTTATTTGCTGAGATTCCTGAAGACCTTCGTCAGGTTGATTTATCTGCTGTGCCCGAAGGTATTTCCGAAATGGAATTGTTTCGCCTGATGCACGATCGTGCCAAGCAAAATAACAGCTTGCAATGCTTTATCGGTGCTGGTGCCTATGAGCATCACATTCCCGGCGCAGTCTGGGATGTAGCTACACGCGGAGAGTTTATGACAGCTTATACACCCTATCAGGCAGAGGCCAGTCAGGGTTCTCTTCAGCTGATGTATGAATTTCAAACCATGATGGCCAGTCTGATGGGATTGGATGTTTCTAATGCTTCCTTGTATGACGGTGCCTCTGCCTTAGCGGAAGCGATACTCATGGCCATGCGCTGGGTGCATGGCAAAAAGGGACAGTTGATAGTCCCAACGATCCTTTTGCCGCAAACGGTTCATCCGCATTATCGTCAAGTGATCCAGACTATTGTTGGCCAACATGAAGCCAATATTGTTGAAGTGCCCTATGAGGCCAAGACAGGACGGATTAGCATTCAAGCTTTAGAGACTACTGCGTCAGAGGCGCATATTGTAGTGTTACCCCAGCCCAATTTTTTTGGGGTCTTGGAAGATGTCGATGCGTTGTGTGATTGGGCCAAGCAAAAAAATATTTTAGTTATTGGTCAGGTCAATCCCTTAAGCGCAGCCCTGCTTAAGCCGCCAGGTCAATGGGGAAAAACAGGCGCAGATTTGGCCTGCGGCGAAGGTCAACCCTTAGGCATTCCTCTTTCCTACGGGGGTCCTTATTATGGATTTTTATGTTGCAAAAAGGAATATATCCGCCAAATGCCTGGTCGCATTGTAGGGCGCACGGTAGATGTGGATGGCAAAGACGGTTTTGTGTTGACCTTACAGGCGCGTGAGCAACACATTCGGCGTGCCAAGGCCACTTCCAACATTTGCACCAATCAAGGTTTGATGGTAACCGCCTCAACTATTCATATGAGTCTCATGGGGCCCCAGGGCTTGCGTAAGGTGGCCATGGTCTCGCATCAGCGTGCTAAAGCACTGCAGCAATTACTCGCTGCTATCAAGGGTGTAGAAATTGTTTTTGCCTCGCCTTTTTTCCATGAATTTGTACTGCGTTTGCCGCAAGCTGTAGAAACTGTTTTGCAGGCTTTGGCTCGGCGACATATTCAAGGGGGGTATAATTTAAAACAATATTATCCCGAGCTTGGGGAGAGTTTATTGATCTGTGCCACTGAAACTAAAAGCCAGGAAGATTTACAAGCTTATGCCCAAGCTTTGCGGGAGGTGCTCTCATGATTATTTTTGAACATTCGAGAAAAGACCGTATCGCTAAGGCCCAACATCCTCGTGAAGTGGTAAAGGATTTTGATCTTCCCGCAGCTTTTTTAAGACAGGATACACCGCTGTTGCCAGAGGTATCGGAGTTAGAAGTAGTACGTCATTATACCCAGCTCTCACAAAAGAATTTTTCGATTGATACTCATTTTTACCCGCTGGGTTCCTGCACGATGAAATATAATCCACGAGGCATTCATCGCATGAGTCAGTTGCATGGATTTTTGGGGCATCATCCCTTGTCCTTAGATGAAAATAGCCAGGGCTTTATGGTCTGCATCTATGAGTTACAGGAAATTATCAAGACGATGACCGGCATGCATGCTGTTTCTCTGACGCCTATGGCAGGCGCGCAGGGTGAATTAGCGGGTGTGGCTATGATTCGCGCCTATCATCAGTCTCGAGGTGACACGGCGCGAGATGAAATCTTAGTTCCCGATGCAGCGCATGGTACTAATCCTGCTTCTGCAGTGCAATGCGGATTTAAAGTGCGCGAAGTGCCTTCTAATGCTGAAGGTGATGTGGACTTAGCTGCTTTGAAGGCCGCAGTAGGGCCTAGGACTGTGGGAATTATGTTAACCAATCCTTCCACCTTGGGTGTTTTTGATCGCAATATTCAAGAGATTGCCAAGACAGTTCATGAGGCGGGTGGTTTACTTTATTACGATGGCGCAAATTTGAATGCTATTCTCGGCAAGGTGCGGCCTGGTGATATGGGCTTTGATGTTATTCATTTAAATCTCCATAAAACTTTTGCTACGCCTCATGGCGGTGGTGGACCGGGTTGTGGCCCTGTGGCTGCTAGCGCGCGTTTGGCTTCTTATTTGCCTGTACCTATGGTAGCTCGGCAAGCTAATCATTATCGTTGGCTGACTCAGCAAGATTGTCCTCAAAGCATAGGTCGCTTGTCAGCTTTCGCAGGTAATGCTGGCATTATTTTGCGAGCACATATGTATGCGAGATTATTAGGCCGAGAGGGTTTAAAACGGGTTGCAGAATATGCTACCTTAAACGCTAATTATTTATTGGCCCGTCTCAAAGCTGCTGGTTTTTCACCTGCTTACCCCACGCGTTTGGCGACCCATGAATTTATTATCACCTTGAAATCGCAGGCTAAGACTTTGCATATTACAGCCTTAGATGTAGCTAAGCGCTTATTAGATTATGGTTTTCATGCACCTACCATGTATTTTCCCTTACTGGTTCCGGAATGCTTGCTGATAGAGCCCACTGAAACCGAAAGCAAGGAAACCTTGGATGCCTTTGCCAATGCCTTGATTCAAATTCTCAAAGAAGCAGAAACTGATCCTGAACTACTCAAGCAAGCGCCGCACAAATTACCGGTAAAAAGATTGGATGAAGTGAAAGCAGCCAGGGATTTGGATGTGGTGTATCAGCCTTGGGGTAAGGGCTGTGAAAAAAATGCAGAGATTACGACTTAAAATCATTACATAGAGGTGATACTTATGTTTTCATGGCTATATTCAAAACCAGATTTAATTCAAGCAGCTAACCTTAGCATGACACCGCGTAACAGTGGATTAGTGAATTGGAATCGAGAAGTTCAGGGTGCTAATTTAAATCAATATCCTGACTTGGTAGTGCGCTTAGACGAAGACTTGATGAGTGATCCGGATTTGGATGTTACGAATGTTACTCAGGTTAAAGCTTCAAAGCTCTTATTTATTGAAAGATTGCAAATCATTGTAGAAGCTATGAACCGAAAAGCTCGTGTTAGCTACACACATTTTCAGCCATTGTTTGATGCTGTTGATAAAGCTGGAATTATGAATATTCATGCTAACCCAAATTTAGATACGTTTTTCATTAATATGATTGATTCCAAGAAAGAAGCTTTGAATGTTGTTAGTAAAGCAGCTCAAGCTAAGATAGAAGACTATATTAGAAAAAAAATTCATGCGATTGCTTTAGCGTCTAACGCGGCTAGTGAATCCATTAAGCAATTGGAGGACTTGTATAGTGAATTTCGTCGGGCGATTTATTCCCCTATTTTTAACGTGCCACTATGTAAGTATAAATGGAGTAGCTTTTTTGAAAGTGAATGTTTTTCTGAACTACTCCCCTTAGGAGAGGAAATTAGAAGTGCAATACAACATGCTCAAGGAGATGGCACGCCGCGACCAAGCTCAACAAGATTACGAACAGAATCACCTATTTTCCGGCCTGTTTAGGCATATTTTACAAAATTATTTCTTCCCCTGAAAAATCGGCAATAACTTGATCGGTAGTGGGCTTCGATTAAATTTGGACAAATTGCATACAAATTTTCTTTGTGGTAAAATTTTCGGCTAAATACCTTAACGAGGAAAAGAAAATGGCGCAGGCTCATGCTTTATTAAATAATTCCAGTTCCAGCTCTAACGTTTATAGTCCTTCAACAACAACTCAAGCTTCATTTTTTCAACAATATGCCCATCTTTTTTTTATTGATTTAGATGTTTATTTATGCACCAACAGAGATTTAGCAGATTTTGAAAAAAATGAACCAGGCTATACCAAAGCAATTATCAATGCTTATCTCATGGCTTTTTCAACGGAGCCTTTTGTTTTGAATTTTGAGCTAATTAAGAAAATTCATCAGGCAGCAATGCAGCATTTACCTTCTCAAGAGGATGAAGGTAAGCCAGGCACTTTAAAGAATATGTGTAACAATTTTAAAATAAGAATGGGTAATGGTAATAAATTTGCTGTTAATCCATCAGGAACAATAGAAGGAGTAAAGGAGTTTATAGAACGATGGATCTTAGATTCAAAGGCAGTTCATGGAATAGACATCACTCTTGATGTAGGCTTGTTTTCGTATGGATTAGTATGGAAAGTTCCAGAAAATTCTCAAAAGTGTTTGACGTTTGCTATAGTTAATTTAGATAAGGCAAAAAATCCAATATCAGTTAATAAGTGGTCAGAATATGACCATAAAAAGGATTTTGGAAAAATCAGAAGCATATTAAGTAATTATGGATCTGAATGTGAGATTATTATTAATGCTATGATAAATTTACAGGAGTATAGCCTACAGGAAGTTAAGGAAATATATGATCAGAAGATGCATTTTATAATTGATCATTATCATCAAGCTATTAAGATGAGCAAAACTGTGGATGAAAAGATGCTTGCCATTATAGATTTTGTGCAAAGTTATATTCAGCTTCATTATTTTTGTGATGGTAATACCAGGACTGGTTATGTCTTGTTAAATGCGTTATTGCACAGTGAGGGTTTGCCGTTAGCTCTGTTAATCAATCCTAATCGTTTAGAATGCTTTGATCGTGCTACACTATTAACGATCGTGAAGCAAGGACAAGGATATTTTAATGAATTTCTTGGATTTAAGGTTCCAACCCCTGATCAGGATTCCAGATTTACTAAGATAAAAGATCGTTTGTACGCGATAAAACCTTACTCAATCAGCGGTTGTGATCAAGAACTGACTGCTTTTATTCGGCAGGTGCTTCAAAAAAACTTACTACGAACCTACTTGAGCTTAGCAGCTAAATCTCTTCTCTTCTTCTTATCGCCGGAAAAAGCAATTGATCAAGTTGAGATTGTCGACATTGATGAACAAAAAAAAGAGACAATGATCTTATCTTTGAAGCTTGCGAAACCTGATCAAAGGCATAAGCTTTATGAACTTTATCATCGGTTATCAGATCTTCATCTGGCAGATATCACGCTAACTCCAGGACTTAGGCCTAGTTATAAGATAAATAAAAAATGGCTTGATGAAATGATTAAGTGTAATAGCGAAAGCCTGGCTGGATTGATTGAAATTTTGAATCTGGAGTCGGTAGAGAATTTAAGATCCAAGCTCAAGCCTATGAAAAAATCCTTTACAGGGTAAATAACTTGAAAGCTGCGTCCTTTCTTCAGAATTGCAGAAAGGATACAGTTTTATGCAATTACTTCTTCCCCTGAAAAATCGATAACAACTCAATCGGTAGCGGGAAGACAATAGTGGAATTTTTCTCTTCCGCAATCGATGACAAAGTCTGCAGATATCGTAATTGCAGGGCTTGAGGGTTTTGTCCCAAGATCTGTGCGGCATCTAAGAGTTTATTTGCGGCTTGATATTCACCGTCGGCATGAATCACTTTGGCGCGTCTTTCACGTTCTGCTTCGGCTTGTTTTGCAATGGCGCGAATCATACTTTCATTGAGATCAATTTGCTTGATTTCCACCAGACTGACCTTGATACCCCAGGCATCAGTATGTTCATCCAAAATTTGTTGAATATTTGCATTGAGTTTATTCCTCTCCGCCAACATTTCATCTAATTCATGCTGGCCTAGAACAGAACGCAAAGTGGTCTGAGAGATCTGTCCCACAGCAGCAAAATAATCCTCTACTTGAATGACAGCGCGAGAAGGATCAATCACGCGAAAATACACAATGGCACTGACTCGAACCGATACATTGTCCCGAGAGATCACATCCTGGGGTGGAATTTCCAACACAATGGTACGTAAATCAATTTTCACCATTTGTTGAATAATAGGGATCATTAGAAAAAGCCCTGGCCCCTTGGTGGAAGTAAATCTTCCCAAGGTAAATACCACCGCGCGCTCGTATTCGCGCAAAATTTTAATGGATGACAGTACAACCAGTGCGACGAGGCCTAATATGACGTATATTGCATTAATCATGATTAACATCCTTCTTTTTTATACTTTCAACTGTTAATTTTAAACCATTTACCTGCGTAACTCGAATGATTTGTCCTGCTGTTACGGGGTGAGATGTTTTTGCCTGCCAAATTTCACCAAGAATCCGGACTTGAAGTTGTCCATGTTCAATGGATAACACTTCTCCTTCTTTCCCTATTAATCCTTCTTGTCCAGTGATGATTTTGTGGCGTTGGGCTCGAATAGCTAGGCCTAAAATCAGGAGCACAAAGATGAGGGTGCTTAGGCCCACACCAATGATGAGCGACCAAGCTAAACCTGAAGCAGGCATCAGGCTATTAAACAATAAAAATGAGCCGGCGACAAAAGCAATAAATCCGCTGATGGCTAAAAATCCAAAAGAGAATAGATAAATCTCGGCTATCATAAAACCAATACCCATGAATAATAGCGCCAGGCCCACATAATTGATGGGTAGTAGCTCAAAGGCGTAGAAGGCTAATAAAAGACAAATCACGCCGATAATTCCTGGTGCAATCAGGCCGGGAGAGAAGAATTCAAAAATAATGCCATAGATGCCGATGAGCAAGAGAATATAGGCGATGCTGGGATCAGTGATTGTTTGTAATACTTGGAATTGCCAATCAGGTTCGATGGTCTTGAGTGAAATATTTTTTGTGGACAAAGTTTGCGGTTTTCCTTGGACTTTGATGTTTGAGCCGTTTATTTTTTGCAAGAGATCAGGAATATTGTCTGCAATAACATTAATGACTTTTTGATTTAAGGCATCTTGGGCTGATAGACTAGCCGCATTCGTCACTGCTTTTTTTGCCCAATCCATATTGCGACCATGCAATTGTGCCAGGCTTTGAATATAAGCCTGGGCATCTTGAGTCGTTTTGGCCTTTTCGATTTTTGTGTTCTCTTTATTTTCCTCAGCCAGCGGTATGCTGCCGATACTGACTGGTGAGGCAGCTCCTAAATTAGTGCCTGGTGCCATGGCAGCCAAATGACAGGCATAAAGAATATAAGTGCCTGCGCTGGCAGCTCGCGCTCCTGAGGGTGTGACAAAACAGACAATGGGGATAGGAGAAGCGAGAATGGCTTTATTAATTTCACGCATAGCTGTGGCTAAACCACCTGGGGTATCAATGCGAATAATGACTAACTTGGCTTGTTCCTGGGCAGCCTGATGCAAACCCTGACTAATGTAATTCTGCATGGGTGGGCCAATGGCACCATGGATGCTAAGCACCAGCCCTTCCTTTTCAGCTTTAGCCAAAGAGGAAAAAAGCAGACAAAAGATCAGTGAGCAGAGCGTTAGGAATTGGGTCATTGCTATATTATATCTTAATTTTCCCACTAATAGGGCTCTGGTCTTTTTCTATCCCGTTGAGCTATACTGTTTTTTGTGGATGTCCCAACAATAAGGAGCTTTGAAATGAAAAAATTGATCGCAATGCTTGGTGTGTTAGTCATGTTAGGTGGAATTGTTAGCTGTACCTGTCAGGCCCCACAACCCATGAACTACAAAGGTGAAACCCGTTAATTTGGGTTATCACCCTAAAAACCCAAGCTGTGAGCAATTTATCAATAATTGATTTCAGCTTGGTCATATTTTTGATACCAAGAGCGCTTATTATAGCGCTCTTGGTTTTTTTATGGTCTTTAATCAATTTGTTGCACAAACACTCCTCGCAATGACGGAATTGATAGATCTAATATTTAATCCTGGCAGGGAACTTGATTTACAGCACTCCCTCCAAACCATAAACCAGTTTCTTAAGCTTCATCACCTTCTTACAGGCCAGCAGTATGCCGCGCATAAAGCATTGTCGATCTAGAGCATCATGTTTTAGGGTCAGAGTTTCACCCACATCGCCAAAAATAATTTGCTCATGGGCGACTAAGCCGGGTAAACGCACGGCATGAATGGGGATTTGTAAATAATTCGCGCCGCGGGAACCGCGCACGTTTTCATAGATTTTAACAGCAGATTTCTTGGGCGCTTTTCTCGCATCAGCCAAAGCTTGTGCTGTGTAAAGTGCAGTGCCAGAGGGACAATCTAATTTACGATCATGATGCATTTCAATAATTTCAACTTGAGGAAAATATTTCACGAATTCCTGGGCGTATTTAATCATCAAGACCATGCCAATGGAAAAATTGGGTGCAATGATCCCGCCGCGTTTGAGTTTTTTGCAATTATCCTGTAGTTTTTTGACTTGCTGGGGAAGCAGGCCCGAAGTACCAATAACGGGTCGGGCGCCAGCTTGAATGATGGTCTGGGTGTTTTTGAAAACCGAACCTGCGTGTGTGAAATCAATGACAACCTGAGCTTCTTTTTTCTTAATCATGCTGGCTAGGTTATCTTTGTGGCCTGCTTGCCCAACCAGTGAAAAATGAGGATCCTCGATGAGGGCTTCGGTTGCTAATTTTCCCATTCGACCAAAAGCACCGTTTACAATAATACGAATCGTCATGAGTTAGTTCCTCTCCATTATTAAGGAGTCGCTCCCACGGTTAGAGTAGCTATCAGCAAAATAGGCTCCACGGTACATCCCTGTACCATCCCGAACTTCATTCATGGTTCTAGTCGCCTATTTTGCTGATAGCTACTCTAACCGTGGGAACGGCTGTTATATAGCAATCCACCACTTGCCTTGTTCAGTTGCGTGAGCATGTATGGTGTGCCCATAAAGCCGAGTTAAGTTAGCTTCTGTCAAAATATCCTTGCCTCCCGCCAGGGTCTCGCCCTCACCAAAAAACATCAAGATATGGTCGCAATATTGCTCAGCAACATTAATATCATGCAAGGCCATCAACACGGTTATTTTCTCATGGCGGGCCCGAGATTGAAAATAGTTCAATAAACGCCTTTGATGGCGCAAATCCAGATGATTCAAAGGTTCATCCAATAAGTAAATCGAAGGATTTTGGGCCAGCAAGGTTGCCATAGTGAGTCTGCGCCATTCTCCGCCTGACAAACTCAGAATATTTTGATCCCGCTGTTGATCGAGTTGCATGATTTCGAGTGCCGCTAAAGCAGCTTCGCGGTCGGATTGAGTTTCTAGAAAGGATAGAAAATGAGGATAGCGACCAGCCAGACAATATTCCCAAACCGTCTGGGGAAAATTAGCCTGGCTATCTTGAAAAAGCAGGCCAATAATTTGTGCGCGTTGTTTGGAAGGATATTGCGAGAGTTTACGTTTCTCTATATAAATGTCACCTTGCTGGGCTTGATGCAAGCCGCCGAGCGTATGTAAGAAGGTGCTTTTGCCACTGCCATTTTGTCCTAGAATTCCCCAGATTTCTCCTGGTGCAGTGTTCAGGTCCAGATTCTGGCAAATGCTTTTATTTCCAATTTCTAAAACCAGCTGCTGAGCTTGTAGAGTGTAAGCAGGTTTCATGTGAATTTTTTCTTTTCTAATAAGAGGAGAAAGAGAGGAATGCCGAAAAGAGTAGTAACAATGCCAACGGGGAGTTGTTGTGGTGCCATGAGGGTGCGTGCTAGCAAGTCTGCTAAAGTGAGCAGACTGCCTCCAAATAAAACACTGGCAGGTAAGAGTAAGCGGTGGTCATAGCCAAGGAAAAGGCGTAAAAAATGAGGGGCAATTAAGCCAATAAATCCAATACAGCCAGCTAGGCTAACAGCGCAAGCGGTTAAAAATGAACTGAGTAAATACAGTAAGCCCTGTAAGCTAGCGGTATTGATACCTAGGGCCTTGGCTTCTTTTTCACCCCGACTGAGAATATTGAGTGCAGGTGATAGCCAGATGGCTAGCCCTAAACTGATACCTAAGAATAAAGTTTCTAGAATGGGTAGGCCTGCTTCATTCAAATCGCCGACTAGCCAAAATAAGAGGCTATGTAAAACTCGATCAGGAGCGATGAAAAGGATAAAGCTAATCAGAGCAGAAAACCCATAGGCCAGCGAAATGCCCGTCAAAAGTAAGCGAGAGGTTTGCCAGATTTGTCCTCTTACTAAAAAAAGCGTCAAGGCGATAGCAGCAAAAGCGCCTAGCCAGGCTGAACCAATCAAATAAATTCCACTCAAGCCGAGGAAAATAGATAGTAGAGCTCCCAAGGCAGCCCCACCAGAAATACCAAGAACATAGGGGTCAGCTAGAGGGTTACGTAACAAGACTTGCATTAAACAACCTGCCAAGGCCAGTAGGCCTCCACTAATAAAAGCTGACCAAGCTCGAGGCAATCTAAGTTGCCAAACGATAGAATTGCTCAAAATATCACCACCACCAAATATAGAGTAAAAAACTTTCACAAATTTAATAGATGTACTACCTTTGAACACGGAAAGACCAATACTGAGCAGAGCCAGGGCTAAGAGTGAGATCAAAATGAGGGTTCTATTTTTCATGGCGCTAGTTTACTCCAACTATAATTTTTTAAAAGAATTCAAAGATTTTCTTCGATGAATGTTTTATATTAATGGGTAATTATTTTCCTGCTGAGAGGTTGTCATTACGAGGAGCGTTTTTTGCGACGAAGCAATCCATGTGGATTGCTTCGTCGCAAAAAACGCTCCTCGTAATGACAGCAGCGATAAAGGTGGTTCAGCGCAATGATAGATGAACAGGGTTATCGTTATGGCGTGGGCATTATCTTAGTCAACGCGAATCGTCAGGTCTTTTTAGGGAAACGTCTCGGGATGGATGCCTGGCAATTTCCGCAGGGTGGCATGCGGGAAAATGAAATCCCTGAACAAACGATGTATCGTGAGTTAAAAGAAGAAATCGGTTTGTCTGCTAGCGACGTTAAAATCATAGCAGAATGCAAAGACTGGCAGTATTACGAATTGCCCAAGCGTCTGATTCGTCGTCGGACCAAGCCGGTTTGTATTGGCCAAAAGCAAAAATGGTTTTTGTTGTGTCTAGTTAATTCACAAGCCAAGATTAATTTGCTGGCAACGGAAGATCCGGAGTTTGACTCTTGGGCTTGGGTTTCCTTTTGGCACCCTTTACGGCAAATTGTTTCATTTAAGCGAAAGGTATATGAGGCGGTGATGCAAGAGTTAGCTCCCTATTTATCGAGATACTTTAAAGACGAACATGACACGAGTTAATAGCTGATGTTAACTACCCTAAGGCGAATTATTCAAGGTGTATCCGGTACTTCTGATTTTAAAGAAGCCCTGAGCATTATGGTCCTTGAAATTGCCAAGGCCTTGGAGACAGAGGCTTGTTCCATCTTTTTGCTCGATCGGCGTCATGGAGAATATGTCTTAATTGCAACGCTGGGTTTAAATCCTGAGGCTGTGGGCAAAGTTCGTATTCCCTCAGATAAGGGTTTGATCGGCTTGGTGGGGGAGCGTGAAGAACCCATTAACATTGATGATGCTGCCAAACATCCCCGTTATATTCATGTGGCTGAAGTTAAAGAGGAAGTTTTCCGTGCTTTTTTGGGTGTCCCTGTTATTTATCACCGCCAAGTTTTGGGAGTGCTCATTGTTCAACAGAAAGAGCCGCGACGCTATGATGAGGCTGAAGAAGCTTTCCTAGTAACCTTAGCGACACAATTGGCGGCTATTATTGCTCATGCGGAAGCCACAGGACAATTAGCCCTCTTGTTCGATGCCCATCTTAAAAAAAATCGTGAAGCTGTGTATTCCGGCATCTCGGGTGCTTCGGGTATTGGCATGGGCAAAGGCATTGTTATTTATCCCTTGTTGGATTTGGATGTGGTGCCTGATCATGTACCCGATAATATTGAATCTGAGATTGCCCTCTTGGAATCCGCTCTAGAATCTGCTCGCTGTGATATGCAATTACTCAGTGAACGCTTAAATCCTAGTCTCGATTCTGAGGAGCAAGTGCTGTTTGATGCCTATCAACGCATGTTAGAGAGTAGCGGACTGGGCCAGGAAGTCATCGAGGAAATTAAAAAAGGTAATTGGGCCCAAGGCGCCTTGCGCCGCGTGATTCAAGGGCATATGCGCCGTTTAGAAAGTCTAGATAATGAATACATGCGTGAGCGTGCCTCTGATCTCCGTGATCTGGGGCGGCGTGTGTTATCTTATTTGCAACCGAATACGCGTGTTTTGCCACAATATGCTGAAAGGACCATTTTAATCGGTGAGGAAATTACGCCCACAGATCTAGCAGAGGTTCCCGAGGGTTGTTTAGCCGGGGTGATTTGTGCCACGGGATCGAGTATTTCACATGTGGCCATTTTAGCTCGGGCCCTGAATGTGCCCACGGTGATGGGCGTGGGCGATCTACCTATTTTCGATTTGCAGGACAAAGAAATCATTGTGGATGGTTATTATGGCCAGGTCCATGTATCTCCCCCGGCCGTGGCACAGTTGGAATTTCAAAGAATAGCTGAAGAAGAAAAGAAATTAGATATTTCTCTACAAGTTTTACGTGATAAACCTGCAATTACCAAGGATTCACACCGGGTGAATTTGATGGTTAATACAGGGTTGGGTGCTGATATTAGTATTTCGCTTGCGGCTGGCGCTGAAGGGGTGGGCTTATATCGCACAGAGATTCCTTTCTTGATGCGCGAACGATTCCCCTCTAGCGAAGAACAACGCGTGATTTATCGACAATTGCTGTCTTCTTTTGCTCCTCGTCCGGTAATCATGCGTACCTTGGATATTGGGGGTGATAAAGCCTTACCCTATTTTCCAGTCAAAGAAGATAATCCCTTTCTGGGGTGGCGCGGTATTCGCATCTTGTTGGACCATCCTGAAATTTTTCTCTCACAGGTTCGCGCCATGATGCGGGCCAGTGAAGGCTATAATAATTTGCGCATTATGTTTCCCATGATTACCGATGTCAGTGAGGTGGATGAAGCTTTGCGCTTGTTGAAAAAAGCTTATACTGAAGTCATAGAAGAAGGTTGCCAGATTGATATGCCGCAAGTGGGTATCATGATGGAAGTGCCCTCAACGATTTATCAGGCGCGTGCCTTAGCTAAGCGGGTAGATTTTCTTTCTGTGGGCAGCAATGATTTGACTCAGTATTTGCTAGCGGTTGATCGTAATAACTCACGGGTGGCTAATCTATTTGACTCTTTGCACCCCGCCGTGCTACGCGCTTTTATCCAAATTGTCGAACATGGACACCAAGAAGGTAAGCATGTGAGTATTTGTGGTGAAATTGCCAGCGATCCTATTGCTGTGATGCTCTTAGTTGCTATTGGCTTTGATTCATTAAGTATGAATGCTTCTTCTTTAAGGCGAGTCAAATATGTGATTCGCCAGTTCACTAAAAAACAAGCAAATAAACTCTTGCAGGAAGTGTTGAGTATGGAGAGTGCTGTGATGATTCGTTGTCACATGGAATTAGCCCTGGAAAAAACAGGCCTTGGCAATTTAATTCGAGCAGGAAGGTGATTCAATATGCTGACATATCCTCCCATTAATCCCGTGGCTTTTCATCTCGGTTCCTGGCCTGTCTATTGGTATGGTCTGATGTATTTATTTGGCTTGATTATTGCCTGGATGTTGATGTCTTGGCGTGCCCGCCATACTCAGCAATTTAGCCAGGAACAAGTCTCCGATATTTTATTTTTCTCGGCCTTAGGAATCATTATTGGTGGTCGTGCTGGCTATATGCTGTTTTATGATTGGCGAATTTTATTGGCGCATCCGCTGATATTGTTTCAAACCTGGAAGGGTGGGATGTCTTTTCACGGCGGATTGATTGGGGTAATTTTGGCTTTATGGTGGACATCTAGAAAATGGAACTGCTCCCTATTTGATTTGACTGATTTTGTTGCGCCGGTAGTACCCGTGGGTCTGGGGTTGGGACGTATTGGCAATTTTATTAATGATGAGCTATGGGGGAGAGTCAGCGAAGTTCCTTGGGCCATGATTTTTCCTAACGGCGGTTCTCTTTCTAGGCATCCCTCGCAACTTTATGAATCCTTTTTGGAAGGCTTGGTGCTATTTATTATTCTGTGGACTTATTCACGCAAGGCTAGGCCCGCAGGAGTAGTGTCCGGCGCATTTTTATTATTGTATGGCAGCTTCCGCTTTTTTATTGAGTTTTTTCGTGAACCCGATGTGCAAATTGGGTTCTTATGGGGCGGTCTGACCGAGGGGCAATTGCTTTGCCTGCCAATGGTTCTCCTCGGGGCATTTTTATTACTGTTAGCTTATAAAAGAAGGACGGCGACATGAAACAATACCTCGAATATTTAAATCATATTATGACCCAGGGGGTAGAGAAAAAAGATCGTACTGGTGTTGGCACTCGTTCTGTGTTTGCCTATCAAATGCGATACAATTTGCAACATGGTTTTCCCATGGTAACAACCAAAAAATTACATACCCGTAGCATTATTCATGAATTGCTATGGTTTTTGCAGGGAGATACCAATATAAAATATTTAAATGATAATCAAGTCACTATTTGGGATGAATGGGCAGATGAGCAAGGCAATCTAGGGCCGATTTATGGTAAACAATGGCGAGCCTGGGGGGCAGGAAATGGAAAAACAATTGATCAGATTGGAGAGCTCATCAAGCAAATTAAAACTAATCCTGATTCACGCCGCTTGATTGTTAATGCCTGGAATGTGGGTGAGCTTTCGCAAATGAAGCTGATGCCCTGTCATGTCTTATTCCAGTTTTATGTGTCCCAAGGCCGTTTGTCTTGCCAATTATATCAGCGTTCTGCAGATTCATTTCTGGGCGTACCTTTTAATATTGCTTCCTATGCCTTGCTGACGCATATGATCGCGCAACAATGCGATTTGGATGTGGGCGATTTTATTTGGACAGGAGGGGATTGTCATATTTACTCAAATCATTTTGAGCAGGTGCAATTACAGTTAACACGCAAGCCCTATGCTCCGCCGCAATTGCAGATTAAACGCAAGCCCGCTTCGATTTTCGATTATCAATTTGACGATTTTGAGATTCTAAACTATCAATGCCACCCCCACATTCGTGGCGAGGTGGCTGTATAGCATCTCCTCCCCCACGTTTTTTGTGGGGGAGGGTAAGACTAAGCCGTCCTCAAACTATAAGTCTTGATATATTTAGAGAAATCACTTAGAGCTTTGATGCCAGTTGCTTCAGCCTGTTGGCACCATTGATAAAGGTTATCAATCAAATCCTTTTGAGAAGCGGTGGTTTGCTGCCACATATTTTGTAATTGAATACGCAATTGATAGGCTGCTTTTAAGTTTTTGAATTGTGAAAGGATGCTTTCCAGGCGCTGTTTGCTATTTTGATCAATGAGCAGGTTATCACGAATCAATAGGGCACGCATGCGAGATAGCAGGGTCTTGCTTTGATCACAAGCCCGTTGTTTTTCTTCACGCAGTACGGGCACAATTACTTTTTTGCTGTACTCAGCCAGTAAGTGAAAACGATTACGCATTAGGGCCTTAATGGTTTCTGCATCAATGGTATTTTTTTCATGTTCAAATGCGGGCTTGGGTGGCACATAATTAGGTTTGGCTAGGCCCACGGTTTGTAGCAGGCGAATCATCAGCCAGCCTATGTCAAACTCCCACCATTTCACAGAAAACTTAGCAGAATTGCCGTAGGTATGATGGTTGTTATGTAGCTCTTCTCCACCAACAAAGAAAGCCAGTGGAAAGAGGTTGCGAGAAAAATCGGGGGTTTCAAAATTGCGATAACCCCAATAATGACCGACACCATTGATAAAGCCTGCGGCAAATAAGGGAATCCACATTAATTGAATTGCCCAGATGGTGATGCCGGGAGCACCGAATAAAAAGAGATCGATGCCCAGCATGATAAAGAGGCCATAGCGGTTTAGGCCAGTGTAAACATAGCGTTCAACCCAATCATCCGGTGTGCCATTGCCATAGCGTTCCAATAGTTTGGGATCTTGTTTAGGAGCGGCACGATATAATTCGGCTCCCTCAAAGAAAACCTTACCAATGCCATAGATAATCGGGCTATGAGGATCATCCACTGTTTCAACCTTAGCGTGATGTTTGCGATGAATAGCAACCCATTGCTTGGTTAACATCCCGGTAGTGAGCCACAACCAGAGGCGGAAGATATGACTGATGATGGGGTGCAACTCCACCGCGCGATGTGATTGATTGCGGTGTAAATACAAGGTAACGCTAAAAATAGTCATTTGGGTAAAGGCCAAGATAATTAACAGATAGCCCCACCAGGGAATATTGGAAAAATAACCATAACCATAATTCGCTAAAAAGTTCAGCATTAGATTCTCCTCGAACGATTGCACTTTCGTTTAGTGCTTGAAGGATTTTAGCATATTACAGGGGGAGGAGGAAGAATGAGGAAATGCTTATTTTTTTCAATATCTTATCATGTTATCCGTGTTTGTGATTAATGGGATTTCCTTCCCCTTTATCCCTCTCATCTCTTTCATGATTTCTACAGTAATCACGTAGCTCACTTTCCCAACGACTTTTTTGTGTAATAGGGCCACTCGCTTATAGAAACCTGCAAAGCCAACAAGGTCGCTTGGCTTGCTTTTTGCATCAGCTTGCTAGAAAAGGAGAATCCTGTCTCTGGTGGGAATTGATCTAGAACAAATGCCTTATAGCCCTGAGGTTGTTTTAAAAAAATGGCAACTTTCATTAGCAACCCCAGCCGATCATAAAAAGAACATATACAAGAAATAGATTTTTCAGGTTAAATGCTTGCATATCATTCCTTAAATTTAATCTATATAATACTGTATAAGGAAAGAAGTCGAAAAAACTCAGGAATATTTATATTATAAAGGATAAAAATAGTGTCAAAAAAAGATCCACATTTAGATCGAGAAGCTCAGAAATATACAAACCCCATTCCTAGCCGCGAATTTATTTTGGAACATTTAGAAGAGCGCGGCCGTCCTGCCACTCGGCGGCAATTACTCTCGGAGTTAAATTTAAAAACTGCGGATGAGCAAGAAGCATTAAGACGCCGCTTGATTGCGATGGTTCGCGATGGTCAATTACATGAAAACCGTCGTGGTGCTTATGGTCCGGTGGCTAAAATGGAATTACTGGCTGGCCATATTGTCGGTCATAAAGATGGCTTTGGTTTTGTAATGCCTGATGATGGCAGCGATGACCTTTTTATTGGTCCCCGACAAATGCGCATGGTCTTTCATGGCGATCGAGTATTAGCACGTGTCTCGGCAGTGGATTCTCGTGGACGACGTGAAGGCATTATTGTTGAAGTGTTGGAACATAATACAACTGAAGTGGTTGGACGCTATTTTGAAAATTCAGGCGCGGCCTATGTGCAGTCCGTTAATAAACGCATCACGCATGATGTTTTGATTCCACCCAAAGATCAGGATAAGGCCAAAGATGGGCAAATGGTTATTGCTAGCATCACTGCTCAACCCACCTTGCATACCCGTCCTGTGGGTAAGATTATTGAGATCCTGGGTGATCATATGGCGCCTGGCATGGAAATTAACGTTGCCATCCGTAATCATGAATTACCTCATGTGTGGCCCGAGGCAGTATTCAAAGAAACAGCGGCATTCCCTGAAGAAGTGCCAGAAGAAGCATTGCCGGGGCGTGAAGATCTGCGTCATCTACCTTTTGTGACCATTGATGGTGAAGATGCTAAAGACTTTGATGATGCCGTATATTGTGAACCTAAAAAAGATGGTTTTATTTTGTATGTTGCTATTGCTGATGTTAGCCATTATGTGAGACCGCAAACTGCATTAGATGAGGAGGCGCTCAAGCGAGGCAATTCTGTTTATTTCCCCGGTCGCGTGATTCCTATGCTGCCTGAGGAATTGTCTAATAACCTGTGTTCCTTAAAACCTCAGGTGAATCGACTAGTGTTGGTTTGTAAGATGTTAATTAATGCTCATGGCAAGGTGACCAAGCATGAATTCTTTGAAGGGGTTATTAAATCTCACGCTCGTCTGACTTATACCCAAGTCTATGCCATGGGCGTGCAGGGGGACAAGGCTTTACAAGAGCGCTTTAGTCATCTGCAGCTCCCTATCAAAAATTTATTTGATTTATATCATGTCTTGCGTACCGAGCGCGAGAAAAGAGGCGCTATTGATTTTGATTTTCCCGAGACCAAAATTGTATTCGGCTCCAGTCGTAAAATTAAGCAAGTAGTGCCCACAGTGCGTAATGATGCCCACCGTTTGATAGAGGAGTGCATGGTAGCAGCGAACATTTGTGCTGCACGCTATTTATTAAAACAGGATTATCCAGCGCTCTATCGTGATCATGAGCCGCCTAGTGTGGACAAGATTAATGACCTGCGTCGTTTTCTGGGGGAATTGGGTATCAAGTTATCTACCAAGAAAGATCCGACGCCAGCTGACTTTGCTGGGATTTTAGTTGCGGTTGAAGATCGTCCCGATGCTCATTTAATTCAAACCATGTTGCTGCGTTCCTTAAGCCAGGCTGTTTATAGTCCGGTGAACAAAGGCCATTTTGGCCTAGCTTGTGATGCCTATGCGCATTTTACTTCACCTATTCGTCGCTATCCCGATCTTTTGGTACATCGCAGTATTCGCAATGCTTTACACGAGAAACAACCTCCTGAGGATAGGATCGCGGTGTTTGAAAAATTTGGCGAACATTGCAGCATGACGGAACGCCGTGCTGATGATGCTACCCGCGAAGCCATCGACTGGCTCAAGTGTGAATTCATGATGGATAAGGTAGGTGAAGTTTTTGACGGCATTATTTCGGGGGTAACAGGTTTTGGTATGTTTGTAGAATTATCCGAAACCTATGTGGAAGGTTTAGTGCACATTAGCACTTTACCCAATGATTATTATCAATTTGATTCCATGAAAATGACCCTGATGGGCGAGCGTTCTAAACGCTGCTACCGTTTAGGCGATCCCGTTAAAATCAAAGTAGCTCGTGTGGATTTGGATGAACGAGAAATTGATTTTGTGGTGGCTGATGATGATCTGCGTGAATTTGAAGGCAGAAAGTCACCTAAAAAGAAAATCAAGAAGAAAGAAAAAAAGAAACGCAAAGAGAAAAAGAAGAAGAGAAGAAAATAATCCTATATCTGTGACCTTGAGTAGGGAAGGTCACTCTTAAGGTATTTATTATGAGCGACAAAAATCTTATTTTTGGCTTACATGCCGTCGAAGCTTTACTAGCCAAACAAGCGGAACGAATTCTCCATGCTTATTTGTTGGATAGTGCCCTCAAGTCTGGTCGCGGCGACCATAAAATACAGAAAATTTTTAAACTACTTAAGCAACAGGGCATTTCCTGTGATTTAGTTTCTCGAGATACGCTGGATCGTTTAACTCAGCAGGGTAATCATCAGGGTGTGGCTGTGCAATGTACTAAGAATCGAGCTTATGCTGAAAGTGATTTGGAAGATATTCTGGAAAATATCGAGGGTACACCCTTATTACTGATTCTCGATGGCATTCAAGATCCTCATAATTTAGGAGCTTGTCTCCGCACAGCAGATGCTGCTGGTGTGCATGCCGTGATTGCACCCAAGGATAAATCGGTTGGGATAACCCCTACGGTGACCAAGGTGGCTTGTGGTGCTGCGGAAACGGTGCCCTTTGTGCAGATCACCAATTTGGCCCGAGTGATAGAATATTTAAAAAAACAAGGCATTTGGATTTTTGGTCTGGCAGATCAAGCTGAGAAAACCCTCTATGAAGAAGATTTAAAAATTCCCCTAGCCTTGGTCTTAGGTAATGAAGAAAAAGGCATGCGGCATTTGACTCGTGAGCATTGCGATATCTTACTTAAAATCCCTATGCAAGGCTTTATCTCCAGTTTGAATGTGTCGGTTGCGACGGGGGTTTGCCTCTATGAAGTTGTCCGACAACGAAGTTAATAAAATCAATTGCCAAAAGACTCCTCGCAATGATGGAATCGATTTATGCAGCCGTAACCTCTTCTAACTAACTGATTTATAAAACAATACACCGTAAACCCCACTTAATCATATATAGACTATACTCAATTTAGAATCTTAAAGATTGATGTCTTGTAGGCGATATGATGAATAAATACAGGTAATTGATCATGGTCGATCTTAGTAAAATACAATCATACATAGATTTTACTGAATATCTTTTTGACGAAAGCATATATGAAAAAGTTGATGGCTATATTGGGTTTTATCAAGAAGCAATTAATGAATTAAGAAACAGTGCAGATTCAGAAGAGAAGTCGATAAATCTACGTAAGATTCAGTCAGCCATCAATCAGCTTTTAACCGAAGAGTATAAGAAGGGGCTAAGCAATTCTCAACAAGGAACATTGGTTGGCTTGCAGAATGTTTTGAACATGCTGCTTAGTAATAATGAGCAAATTAATTTACCGCCATCCTCACTCGCAGTTTCTGTATCAGCTGCTCCTCAAGAAACAAAAGCGGAGCAGCTTCTTCAAGTTTCTACTTCAGCTCAGGACAAAAAACTATCTTTGGATAGGATTGTAGATTTTTTGAAAAAAGAGCTTAGATCTAAGGTAAAAGAAGAAATAGGTGGTTCTGAGGAAGATCGTGAAAAAATTTATCGATTTGCTCGTCTCTTATTTTATCGTCTGCAATCAGATTCTAGTGGCTCGCTTCTTTCTGAAGAAAATTACAGAAAATACTTCAAAGAGCGGCTCAAAGTTAATCCAGAAGAATTTATTAGGGGGCCGCTACAATATGCCCGTGAAGTTCACAAGATTTACAATAAAATTGAACCTAACATTTCTCGTGAAGAGGCTCAATTAATAAATCAATTAGGGGCAGATCTAGAAAAAAAATCGCAAGATGAGGAAAGCTATAGAGGAGCATTAAAGGAGTATGAAAATGAACCTGATATATCATTTGATGATAGCCATGATATCTTGGCTTCAACAGTGCAAGCAGGGCAGGCTGATAAAATTCTTCCTAAGATAATTGCTGCGGGCATTAATCAAGGAACTGCTAATGAACAAGAAAATAAAAGTAATACGACGCTTTTAAAGCCGCTTTCACCTTTGAATCCTGTGAATGAATCGCTTGGACAACCTATTTCAAGACCAGTAGAAGAAAAACAAGCTTCGATAGGTGATGAAAAAGCAAATCAAGCTGAGACCCATGATTTAAAAAAAGAGTCAGAGGCTCCCTCTCGGTCTTCTATTACAAAAGTACCATCAGAAACAACTGTGGAAGCAGTAAAATCTAATCAAGCTTCAGAAAAAGTAGTGCTTGAGTGGGCAAGAAAAAGATTCTCAAAGAGTGCTGCTTTGAGAACAGAGATAAAGGAAGAGAAAAAATCTGCTTCACAGGGATTAAGGGCTGTCACGGTAGCTGAGTTGTTAGAGCGAGATAATCAATTTACAATAGGAAATGAGTTAAAAAAAATGTTTGGCAGCGATCAAAAGGTAATCGAAGCTTATTTTCAGATATACCAAATATTGAAAGAAGAGAGCCCATTCAAGAGTGAGCGTAGTGACTCAGGCATAGCGGAAAATCAATTTTTTGCTTTTGTTGATCATTTCAATCGAGCTAAGCTTGGAGCTGCTTTAACGGTGGGTCAAGTTAAAAAAATTGAAGCTCATATGGATAGTATTGCGACAAAAATTGCGCTCACATCAGCTGAAAAAATACAAGAAAAAATACTTTATAATATTATGAGTAGAGATTCAGAAGATCATTATCTCGATGATTTGCAAAGAGGAGATGTGAGTATAAGAACATTAGGGGAGTATTTTGAAGATGCTTTTAATCCAGAAGTGGTAGGTAATGTATTTCATTCGTTGGCGAAAGATCTAATTAAGCAATATCCTAATAACTACCTAGAAAAATATGATAAAGCAGCTTTAATTATTTCGGGATTATTTTCTACTCATCAGTCAAAAAAAGTCGAAGAAAAAGATATTTCAGCGATGTTGAATCAAGCTATTCCGGGATATACATCTCAGGCAGAGTTTCTTTTTTTAGTGGGAGTGATAAATCGCACTAATGATATAACATTAAACGGACAAGAACTACGATTAAAGGATCAGACTGAAAAAGAAAAACTTATTGCCAAACCAAAGGCTGATTTACAAAGGCAGGAGCTGACGCGACTTCCGGTCTTAGGTCGTGTCAGGCAATTTGAAGCTAGAGGGAAGCCTCCATTGCAGTCCAAGTTAGAAATGCCCATTGAGCAGAAAAAGGAGCAAAAAACACTTTATACTCTAAAAGAATTATTTCAAGCTATCTTAGATCGTCATGACTTTGGCGCTAATGACAGGTTATGGCAATGTATAGATAAAAACCGCACAACGGATAATAAATTGGTGTTGAACACAGACCAACCGGGTTCTGCTATTGCAGATAGAGCAAGAGTTTTAGTCGAGGCTATCAATAAACGTGGTCGTATACCTCGAAAACAAGGAGATCAATTAGATCTCGATGAATATTGGGATAAGATTAAGAGCTCATCGTTGGTTTTTCAAAAAGTGCCTTCTGTTCCTCCTCAGAAGACGGCACAGCCATCAGCATCATCAAATTATAATGAGCAGCATGAGTTAAAGGCGTTTGAGGTCAGTATCAGTGGGCTCACCAAGAAATATATAGCCCGATGGCAGGATAAATTTGAGATTTTAGAAAAAGAGCGGTTAGCTGAGACAGATATTACTAAAAAAAACGCATGGATCAGTGAATTTGAAAAATTGAATAAATCAGTTGCTCAGGAGCTGATAGATGAGGCCAAAAAAGAGTTAGATAAAACTATTAAAAAGATGGATCCACTGATAGCTCCTGGTAAGCAAAAAGAGCTTAAATCTAGGATGCAAGTAATCTATTCCTCAGCACTTAGAGAGGGCTTAGAAACACTTAAGAAAGCCGTGAAGCAAGAATTAAACCTTGAGAAAAAGCAAAATGATCTGCAATCAAAATTGGCTATATCGCCTGAGCCTATGCTAGCAAGACTAGAGTCCAAATCACCATTCTCCCCTACAATACCGCGTCCCTTACCAGTTTCACCACTGCGCCATGGACTTTTGGAGCCACTGCGTCGTTCATCCATATCTACGCCAGTCTCACCAGTTTATGATTTGACAAAAAGTTTAGAGATGCTTGAAGTCAGAATTAATAAGCTTGCGAAAAAAAGTGCGGTTCAGATACAGAGCAAAGCTAAACAACGGAAAGAGGAAGGGAAAGGGATGGATGCAGCTCAAACAAGTATGTTAATTAGCCAATCTAATCGACGGATCTTTGAGGATTTTGTGGAAGCAGCGAGAAATAAGCGAGATAAAGTCATTGAAGAAATGAGGTCAGAGGTTAATGGATCACAGGCTCAGGAATTTGAAGCGAAGATCAATGAGACCTATTCTAAAGTCTTCGAGGACGGTAAGAAACTTATTCAACAAAGTATTCAAGATGAATCTGAAATTGATGTAGAGCAGAAAAATCTTACTCAATCTAGACAAGATTCTCAAAAAGCTTCCGAGGTGAAAGTAGAGGATGAAAAGGGAAAAGGACAAGATTTTGAGTTTTCAGATGTAGATGTGGAGGAGATAGATGTAGTTGAAGTTCCTGCTCAAAAAGCTTCCAAGGCAAAAGTAGAGAGTGAAGAAGAGCAAGATCTCGAGCTTTCAGATGCGAATATGGAGGAGATAGATGTAGCTGAAGTTCTTGCTCAAAAAGCTTCCGAGGTAAAAGTAGAGAGTGAAGAAGAGCAAGGACAAGATCTCAAGTTTTCAGATGCAGATGTGGAAGAGGTAGATGTAGCTAAAACTCCTAAGCCTATAAAGAGGGCTAAAATACTGCGTTCACCTTCGCTGCCAGTATTAACACAAATGACATTGCCGCTACCGGCAGCTGGATCAAATACACAACATATACCTCTTATATTACCGTCTGGATTACCAGGCGGATCAACGCAAGCTATGACTGCTAGATTGGAGTCAGTTGACAATGGTGTGTTAAAAATAAAGGCGCAAATGGAAATATCTTCAGAGCATGCTAAGCCTAATAATTATCTCTTTTCAAGAGGTGCTTTGATAGTTGCTTCAGATGATGATGTAGATAATGATTTAGATGATGATAAGGATGATGATTCTGCTGGCTCTTTAGCATTTAACCCATTGCTCCTTTTAAAGGAACTCGAAAAACTGGATAATATTCTTTACGTAAAAGCCTATGAAACATCTACCCGCATTCATGAGACCCTGGTTGGAAGAAAGGAGGTATTGAATGAATGGGGAACAGAAACAGTACAAAAATTCAAGGAAATACTAGCAAAATTACATGAGGTGTATCCATCGTCGGGATTTGATCGATATATTAATCGTGTTATAGCGATAGAAAATAATATTCAAACTTTGCTGGATCCTAAAAATGGGAATGGTATTAGATTAAAAGCAGATGTTATTAATGTTAATTATAGGGGGGGGAGATCTAGTGAAAATTTTTCTGAGATGGCTTATGTTGCTCAGGATGAAAGTGTAGCTTCTATTGAAATGCGATTACAACCTAAAGAAGGTGCTGATGAGCAAGTAAAGGCAGTTTATACACTAATTCCCGGGGATCCTGGTAAACTTAAAGTAAATGAAATAGATTTAAAAAATTCTACTTATGATCAAGATGGTGAGCTTAGCCCTCAAGCATTAAAAGCTGCTGCTAAATTTGTTAACGATTATATTCATTATATAAAAAAACCCAATGAGATATTAATCATTCGCCCTGGGGCCAATGCGGAGTTATTCAAGGCCGCCAAATTTTACTGTGCAGCCATGGTTAACATATTAAAGCAGCATCCTGAGGAAGCTGCTAAATATCAATGTCGAGATAATGAATTAGAGAATTATGAGCGTGATAATAAATTTAAGGCCTATTGCGATAGTCTAAAAAATAGCCCGGGGATAAAAGATTTAATGCATTATCTTGAGTCAAAATCGAAGCCGCAGCTTCAAGAAAGTTTAGATGGATTTATAAATGCCGAGGTTGTTCAAGAGGCGTTGCAAAAGCCAGCCTCAGCAAATACAGATACTATCCCTTTTAGGCATATAAAATGAGATGATACACATATGCATAGAAAACAAGGCGATGAATCTGATATCAATACCCGAGTTTCTAAAATCTTAGATCAAATTAGATTCTTTCAATCTGGCAATGAAGATGAATTTATAGCAACCCAGGAGAATCTTAGAAGAGATTCAGATCCACAATGGTCACTCATTTTTCAGAAGGAAAAAATTAAGCCCGAGGTCAAAAAAAGCGCTTTGAGTGCCTTGATTAGACCAGCTCAACAAAAACAAGAAGAGGAAAAAAACAGCATGAAGAATGGAGGCTGTGGAGTGAAAACGACAAAAGTCTGAGAGCTCTTGAAGTTCAACTTTTTAAAGTAGATAGCCAAATTGCTTTTTTAGCCAAAAAACTAGTGTCTTTTAAAGACAGAGCGCTTGATGATGGTTTTTCTCCCGAGAACATATTCTCCTCTCAAGGTAAATTTATCAATGCCTTTAAAAAATTAAGTATCTTATGGAGAGAGCAATTTGAGGAAATCCAGAAGCTCAGTCAAAGTGATCTGGTTCGTGGAGAGGAAAAGGCACGGAAGTTATTAGAATCGATTTCACCCATCAAGGATAAGGATAAGTCTTGGACTTCACACGATATCTATCAAGTATTATGAAAATAGCTCACAATTTCAGCATTTCATTGAACGTGATGATTGTCCTTTGACCGAGCATTTTTCTTCTTTCCTTAAGAGCAAGGGCTACTTCAGTGCGGATATTACAGCGCTCGATGACAAGACTAAGCATCACATTTATGACAAATTATTTGGCGCTTTTCTCTATGAAGATTACAAAACGAGGAAAGATCAACAGCGATAGGCTCTATTCAAACCATCAAAACGACCAAGGATGATAGGGAAAGAACGCTGGCCTTAGGGCAACTGCTTGTCGATGTTAAAGATTTACGAAAATTTTATGGCAGCGTGGGCTGTTTTCAGGCCACCTTATTTTTACTAGATGTGGGGAATTATTATACGAATCTTAAAAAGGATGAATTTGTCTTAGCTGCTTGCTATTTTCATGGAAAAGCAGCTAAATATTAGCTTATGGGTAAAACACTACTCAAAAAAGATAGTCTGAAGGATAATCCTCAGATTATTGCTCATATTTGCCAAGGCAATATCCTAGCTATGTTTGGTAAAGAGAGAAATACCTGGGAGAAAGTTGAGGAATTGTTTTTAAAGCCCTTGGCTAAAGATAACATGTTTTATGATAGCCTGCATGAAAAGGCGCACAAAAAACTGGATGAATTAATCCATGGGAAGAAAAAAGCGAAAGATTATAAATAATATAAGATTGTCAGTGTTAGGATGACATAGGTGACTCTAACATTTTTAAACATTAAACCTAAAAAAGATTACATCACCATCTTGAACGATATATTCCTTGCCTTCCAAACGCCACTTACCCGCTTCTTTGGCACCCTGTTCGCCTTTGTATTGAATAAAATCAGCATAGGAAATAACCTCAGCGCGGATGAAGCCTTTCTCAAAATCGGTGTGGATCACACCCGCCGCTTGGGGAGCGGTAGCATTCGCCGGGATTGTCCAGGCGCGCACTTCTTTGACGCCAGCAGTAAAATAGGTTTCCAGCCCTAGTAACTGATAAGCGGAATGGATGACACGGTTTAATCCGGGTTCGTCTAGTTTCAGATCTGCCAGGAAGACTTTTTTCTCTTCATCGTTTAGCTCTGCAAGTTCAGCCTCCAGGCGCGCGCAAATGACCACCACCTGAGCACTTTCCTCTGCAGCAATTTTCTTAACTTGATCCAGAAAGGGATTATTGCTAAAACCATCTTCTGCCACATTGGCAATATACAGGGTTGGCTTCATGGTCAACAGTTGCAAATGTTTCAGTTGCTGATTTTCTTCGGGGCTTAGTTTTAAGCTACGAATGGGTCGACCTTGATTAAGATGAGGTTTAATGCGTTCCAAAGCGGCAGCTTCAGCTTGGGCTGCTCTATCACCCGCTTTAACGCCTTTCTGTACACGCTGTAGAGCCTTATCAACAGTGTCTAAATCAGCCAGGGCTAATTCAGTATTGATTACTTCGATATCTGCGACAGGATTAATGGCATTGGCGACATGGATGACGTTGGGATCTTCAAAGCAGCGCACGACTTGGGCAATCGCATCTGTTTCACGAATATGGGAGAGAAATTTATTGCCCAGACCCTCTCCCTGGGATGCGCCTTTGACTAGTCCAGCGATATCCACAAATTCAACAGTGGTGGGAACAATGCGTTCAGGTTTTACCATGTCAGCAATTCTATCCTGGCGAGGATCGGGAACCGGTACAATGCCGACATTGGGTTCAATGGTGCAGAAGGGATAGTTTTCTGCAGAGACCGCAGCTTTGGTCAAACAATTAAATAAGGTTGACTTACCTACGTTAGGTAGCCCCACAATGCCACATTTTAAGCCCATAATAATTTTCCTATTGTATATTTAATCGCTAGTGTGTAATTGTTGCATGGCTTTTTGAAATTCGCCATTCATGATTATCGGTAAAACCTCGCCAGCTTTTTGCAAAGCTTGCTCAATGAGGTGTAGTTCTGATTTAGAGGGTGGTTTTAATACATAATCTGCAACATCTCTGCCCTGTCCGGGGTGGCCGATGCCAAGGCGTAAACGATGAAACTTCTTGGTATGTAGATGATCAATGATATCAGTCAGGCCATTATGACCACCGGCGCCGCCATCAAATTTGAGGCGTGCTATTCCAGGAGGCAAGTCCAGTTCATCATGAATGACCAAGATAGCTTCAGGAGGAATTTTATAATAACTGGCCAGAGCTTTGACGCTTTGACCACTGTTGTTCATGTAGGTGTTGGGAATGAGTAAATGACATTCTGCCGTAAAGGCTGCAGTTGATCCTTGAAATTTTGATTCGGGTCGCAATTGACATGATGCTGAACGTGCGAGTTGCTCTACGAACCAAGCGCCGGCATTATGCCGCGTTTTTGCATATTTCTCGCCAGGATTTCCAAGACCCACAATCAATTGAATGGATTGCGACACGATGATTGCTCTCCCTGACCGCAGGAGCTGTCATTGCGAGGAGCATTTTTTGCGACGAAGTAATCCATAATGGATTGCTTCGTCGCAAAAAATGCTCCTCGCAATGACAGCTCCTGCGGTTTCTTCTAAGAAGTCGTTATTTCTTTTCTTCTTTCTTAGCTTCTTTCTTTTCTTCACCAGCTTTCTGTTCGGTAGCTGGAACTGCGGCACCTTCAGCGGGTGTGGCTTCAGAGCCGGCTGCAGCAGCAGGAGCTTCTTCTTCAGCGCGCGGCATGTGGATGTTGGCTACTGGCAAGTCGCGACCGTGGCTAAGCGCAACGATTTCCACGCCTTGGGGCAATTTGATTTCAGAAAGATGCAATAGTTTATCCATGCCAAGACCAGAGACATCAACCTCGATGAATTCCGGAAGATTGGCGGGAAGACAGCTGATTTCAATGTCGGAAAGCAAGTGGGATAAGAGACCGCCTTCTTTGATCCCAGGCGCTACATCAGCACCGATAAAGTGCAGAGGAACATGCATTTTGAGTTTTTCATTGGCTTTGATGCGGAGAAAATCCATGTGCAAGACGCGAGCCTTGAAAGGATGGCGCTGCAAGCCTTTTAAAATAACTTTTTCTGATTCATTGCCAATTTTCAAGGTTAAAATATGGGTATAAAAACCTTCATTTTGTAAGGCAACTGTGACCTTATTATGGTCCAAGAGCAGAGGGGTAGCCTCTTTATCAGCTCCGTAAATAATAGCTGGGACCTGCTCTGCGCGACGTAGGCGGCGGCTCGCACCTTTCCCCTTGTCTTGACGCACTTGTGCTTCGAGTTCGTATGAAATAGCCATGATAATCTCCAAAAATATAAATAATAATCTTCGTACCTGCGACCGATACGAAGGGTTGCCTATTCTAACTGAATGGTTAAAAAAAGATAGGGTCTGTTTATATTTCTACTATCCCTAAGGGTTACTCCATAAACATCTGACTTAAAGAATCTGCGCTACTAATGCGACGAATAGCTTCAGACATCATCTTGCTTAATCCTAAGCAGCGAATGCGTTTCTCTTTCTTGGCTTCTTCGGAAAAAGGGATGGTATCAGTGACGACTAATTCATCCAAGACTGAATTTCTAATATTTTCAATTGCTTGCCCAGAGAGTACAGGATGAGTGATATAGGCAGCTACCCGGTTGGCGCCATTATCTTTGAGCGCTTCGATAGCTCGACAGAGAGTGCTGGCAGTATCTACAATATCATCAACAATAATGCAATCACGTCCCTTCACATCACCGATGATATGCATGACTTGGGCCTCATTGGGGCGAGGCCGACGTTTGTCAATGATAGCCAAATCAGCGCCTTCAATGCGTTTAGCCACAGCTCGGGCACGAATAACACCACCCACATCAGGGGAAACGACCATGACGTTTTGATAGCCATTTTTGCCAATGTCTTCGAGCATGATAGGAGTGCTATAGAGGTTGTCAACGGGCATATAGAAAAAGCCTTGAATTTGGTCGGCATGTAAATCCACGGTGACCAGGCGACTAATGCCTACTGAGGCCATCATATCAGCTACAATCTTGGCAGTGATGGGGACTCGGGCTGAACGCACACGACGATCTTGTCGGGCATATCCAAAATAGGGGACTACAGCGGTAATTTTGACAGCGGAGGCACGGCGCAAGGCATCAGCCAGGAGCATTAATTCCATTAAGTTATCATTGGTTGGAGCACTGGTGGATTGAATAATAAAGACATCACGACCACGTACATTTTCTTCGATTTCAACCAGGGTTTCGCCATCGCTAAAGCGGCTTACAGTAGCTTTTCCGAGATGAACTTTAAGATCTTTGGCTACGCGCTGGGCGAGGTTTTGAGTTGCGTTTCCACTAAAAACCATGATTTCTGGCATAGTGCTTCCTTAATTACGGTATAGGGGATAATCATACTGGGGTGCTAGGATTCGAACCTAGGAATGCCGGGATCAAAACCCGGTGCCTTACCGCTTGGCTACACCCCAACGTAGGCGGCTATTTTGCTTATCGCTGTGAGTAGTGTCAATGGATATTTACATAATTTAATCCAATGTAAGCATCAACAAGCTAAAGATGTTCTCCAGAAAAAATCAAGATGGAAACTACTTAGCTTAGTTCCACTGATAAATGACGAGCTTGATATTGAGCTGGGGATGGGTGAGAACGATTTTGCTGGGTAACTCCCGTTGTTTAAACAATGCGTACTGCTTATACCAAATATGCCAGTTATTCTGATGGAGATGTGTGAGGCGATGATAGGCATCATATTCGGATTGGGCGGGGAGTTGAGGAACAGGTAAACCGCGTGCCCAGTAATATAGGTTGGAAACAGGAAGCTGCCAGCCAGTTTGACTGTATAACAATTGTTCTGGATTGCTGGCATGAAATACTTTGCCTTGGGCATCTTGGAGGCTGACAGAGCCGGGTTTCCCAGAAATTTGTACAGCATTGGCTCCCATAGGGCCAAACAGAAAAATAAGATAGGATTGATCATTTTGTTGCCAGTTTATATTGACGCTGCCTGTATCTTGCGGGCTGTGGATAGCAATCAGTCCTTGCAGATTCCATTGATTCATCTCTGCTAGCTGCTGCTGGCGTGTTTTCAAACTGATCTGCTGGGGCTTGGAGGGTGGTGGCAGGGAGGCACAACTAGAAAGGATTAGTGCGAGAATTAGGTAGAGATATTTGGTCATCGTTCTTCCTTTTGCTTTTTGTCCTATTTGTTTTAAACTACACCCGGCTATCAGTTTATAACAAACTCAATTGAAAAAAAGTACTTATGACTATTATTGTCTGTGGCATTAATCATAAAACCGCTTCAGTTGCTCTACGTGAACAGGTTTTCTTTTCCGTGGAAAAGTTGCCACTCTATCTGCAAGATTTATTGGCCAGCGGGGTAGCAAAAGAAGCTGTTTTGTTGTCAACTTGCAACCGTTCTGAGCTTTATTGTGAAACGGATGAAGTGAATCAGGTGATTGCTTGGTTTTGTCGTCAAGGTAATGAACCTCAGGCTGAGAATGTGCAGAAAGAATTGGCAGATGTGCTTTATCTTTATCAAGGCCAAGCAGCAGTGGAACATTTGATGAGAGTGGCCTGCGGTTTGGATTCTATGGTTTTAGGAGAGCCTGAAATTCTAGGTCAAGTGAAAACTGCTTTTTCGGAAAGTTGTACAGCTGGTGCGGCGGGTAGTTTATTCTATCGCTTGTTTCAACAAGTCTTTGCAGTAGCCAAAGAAATTCGTTCTACGACGGCCATTGGTGCCTGTCCCATGTCCATTGCCTCAACGACTATGAATATTGCTAAAAATTTATTGAACCAAGATCCTGATAAAAATCTCACTGATGCTCAAGTGGTCTTGGTTGGTGCTGGGGAAACGATCCAGTTGGTATTGCGTTATTTGCAGGTTTCTCCGGTTAAAAAAATATGGATTGTTAACCGTCATGTGGAAAAAGCAAGACAACTAGCGAACACTTATGGTGGGGAAGCCCTGGCTCTAGATCAATTAGAGACAGTCTTGTCCCAGGGAGATTTGGTGATTACAGCCACGGCGAGTGTAGAGCCTATTGTAACAGGGGCGATGCTGGAGAAAGTGATGCAACATCGAAAAAATCCCTTGAGCATTTTTGATTTGGCTGTGCCGCGTGATGTTGAACCTCAAGCAGGCATTGTGTCGGGAATCAAACTCTATTGCATCGATGATTTAAAAACGATTATTCAAGAAAATCACTCGAGCCGTCAGCATGCTGCGGACAAGGCTCAGGAAATGATTAAGAAACGTGGTGAGGAGTTGATGGTGCAGTTGAGTTCTCAAGATCAAATCGCTGATACCATTAGGGCCTATCGGGAGCAGATCGAGGCTATTTGCGAATTAGAACTGACCAAGGCCTTACGACAATTAGCGAATCAGCATGATGGACTGAGCGTCGAGCACCTGGAAAAAATTCTGCGAAATTTTGCCTATGTGGTGACCAATAAATTATTGCATGCTCCCTCGGTGCAACTGCGACAGGTGGGTTCAGAAGGTCGTCTCGATCTTTTGCGTCTAGCCAAACAATTGCTGGTGCCCGTGGTTAACCCTGAATTGGATACGAAGACCCTATGAAACCTGTAGTAGAAAAAAAAATTAATAGCATGGTTGAGCGTTATCGTGAGCTGGCATCCATTCTCTCCGATCATACTGTTGCGGACGATATGAATCGTTATCGTGATTTATCCAAGGAATATGCTCAATTGGAACCTGTGGTAGAAAAATACAATGTTTACCAAGGTTACGGAGAAGAGATTGCCGGCATCAAGAGCTTAATGGAAGAAGAGACTGATGCTGAAATGCAAGATCTGGCCAAACAAGAATTAAAAGAAGCAGAAGAAAGAAAAGAAAAGGTCGAGCAAGAACTGCAAGTGATGTTATTACCCTCAGATCCGCATGATAATAACAATATCTTCTTAGAAATTCGTGCTGGAACGGGCGGTGATGAGGCGGCTATTTTTTCTGGTGATTTGTGTCGAATGTACACCCGTTATGCGGAAACGCAGCGCTGGAAAGTAGAAGTTATCCATGAAAGCTTTGGCGAACATGGCGGTTACAAGGAAATTATTTTGCGCATCATCGGTAAGGGTGCTTATTCTCGTTTTAAATTTGAATCCGGTGTTCATCGCGTGCAGCGTGTTCCTGAGACGGAGGCCCAAGGTCGTATTCACACGTCCACCTGTACCATTGCTGTTTTGCCAGAAATGGATGAGGTCGATAGTGTTGATATTAATCCTGCTGATTTGCGTATTGATACTTTTCGTGCTTCGGGTGCCGGTGGTCAACATGTGAATAAGACTGATTCAGCTATCCGCATTACCCATTTACCGACAGGTTTGGTGGTTGAATGTCAGGATGAACGTTCACAGCATAAAAACCGTGCCAAGGCCCTGGCCTTGCTCAAATCCAAAATGATTTCCCAGGAAAAAGAAAAACAAAGAAAGCAGCAAGCAGAAACGCGGCGCAATTTAGTGGGAACCGGTGATCGTTCGGAGCGTATCCGAACTTATAATTATCCCCAGGGGCGGGTGACAGATCATCGAATTAATTTAACTTTATATAAACTGCCTACCATCATGGAAGGGGATATGGATCCCTTGATTGAGATTTTGATCCATGAACATCAATCTGATCTGCTGGCTTCTTTGGAATAAGGTCTAAACGAATGCCCACGATGACCTTGGCGCAGGCCGGCCTTTGGGGTTCTAGAGAGCTTGCATTCAATAGTGATACGGCTCATTTGGATGCAGCAGTGCTTTTGTCTGAGGTGCTTCAATGCTCGCGCGCTTATTTAATTGCGGAGTCAGGATCATTTTTGAAACCGGAACAAGAACTGCTTTATCGGCAACATATCACACGCCGTAAACAGGGTGAGCCCCTGGCTTATATTGTCGGCCATAAAGAGTTTTGGTCTCTGGATTTGCAAGTAACACCTGATACCTTAATCCCCAGGTCCGAGACAGAATTATTAGTAGAATTACTGTTGCAGTTATTTCCCGCAAAGAATCAACGGCAGCGTGTTGCTGATTTGGGCACCGGTAGTGGAGCAGTGGCTCTAGCTTTAGCTCAGGAAAGACCCTCCTGGGAAATTTTTGCTACCGATCAATCTATCGCGGCTTTACGGGTGGCAACTCAAAATGCAGCTAATTTAGGGATTAATAATATCCAATTTTGCCAGGGTGTTTGGTGTCAGGCGCTGCCGGTATTGCTTTTCGACGCCTTGTTGAGTAACCCTCCTTATCTGACAGAGCAAGAATGGCGGGTTCGGCCACCTGAATTGAGTTTTGAACCACGCAGCGCCTTAGTTTCTGGGTTAGATGGCTTGCGTGATCTGCAAATCATTATTGCATCAGCCAAGCAGTATTTATCGCCGGAGGGTTATTTATTATTAGAACATGGCGCTACTCAGGCAGGCCAAGTCCAGGCTATATTGATGCAAGCAGGCTATGTTGAAATAGTCTCTTATCATGATTTGGCTGGAATGGACAGAGTGACTGTCGGACGTTGTTTAAAATAAATACGTTGTTTCACCGGGCGCTTTTTGGTATAGATGCCAGAAATGGACTACAATTAGGGAATAATTAGGAGAATCTTCATGGCCATTAAAGAAATCCGCGAAAAAGATATCTTGGAGCCTAGCCTTGAGACCTTGGGCATTGAGCCCTATAAGGCTAAAAAAACGGAAGCATATATGGGCACTAAGATGTTAACACATTTTAGAAAGATTTTAACGGCAATGCGGGATCAAATCATGAAGGGGGTAGATCGAACGGTTACCCATATGAAGGAAGAGGCTATTAATTATCCAGACCCGAATGACCGGGCAAGCCAGGAAGAAGACTTTCGTTTGGAACTGCGTGCCCGTGATCGCGAGCGTAAGTTATTGAAAAAAGTGGAAGAAGCTCTAGAACTGATCAATACCAAGGAATACGGTTATTGTGAGGTTTGCGGCGTGGAAATCGGTCTGCGACGTCTCGAAGCTAGACCCACAGCCACTTTATGTGTTGATTGTAAGGCCCTTGAAGAGATTAGGGAAAAGCAAAAAGCCTCAGATGAATGAATAAATTACACACCAAACGGCTATCCCAAAAGATCGGTTTAAAAATGGCTAATGTCTTGATTTTGTCCATTTAATTACCAGATGATGAGATAAAAGCGAGACGAGACCCCTGAAATCTTTTAGCCTAAGGTCTATAATTATAAAGGTAATCATCCAATGAGGTCTAGCGCTATGCCAGCACCAGGCGGTCCTGCTCAGCAGCAAGAAGATAGTATGGCTTTGTTGTGGGGCCTGATAGGTTTTTTTGCCATTTTGGGGATAATTTGGTATTCCCTTCATGATCAAATCGTTTATGGCTACTTAACCCTCAAGATGTGGGAAATTGATTTATTGAGCTTATTTACCCATAGCTCAGCGGTCATGCAAGCCAAAGCACAAATGGCTGTTGCTCGTACTTCTGTCACAGAATTTAGTTCCATGGTTGCTTATGGGCAATTAGTTGGTACTTATATCCGTATTCCTTTGACTATTCTGATGGTGTTTTTGATGATTGTAGTATTTCGAGGGGATTCTACGCGCTCTTTCAAAAGAATTTATGGCATGAAAACCTTGGCTCAGGCCGAAGTGCAAAATTGGCCGCAAATTCAACCAGTGATAGGTTTGGATTTGGTTCACACTGATATTGATACTGGTCCTTGGGCTATGGCTATGACGCCTATTCAATTTTGCAAGAAGTATAACTTAATCGAGGAAATACGCCGTGTGCGAACAGAAGGCATGTCAAGGAAAGATGCTGAGAAAGTGGAAGTGATGTTAAAGAAAGGTGAGGCGAATAAGGTTTTTGCTTTACAAGTCGGGCCGCGCTGGGAAGGCGTTAATCGCTTGCCCGCCTATGGGAGGGCGCTTTTTGCGGCTTTAGCAGCACGCACTAATGCAGATACCAAGGCAGCCCAGGCTTTGTTCCAGCAACTCAATCGTTCCTCGGCTAAACAGAACTTTGATTACACCGGTGTGGATGCACTGATTAAGAAACATGAAGGTAGCAAAGCAGTGCAAAGAATTATCCAGGATCATGCCTATATTTTAACAGTGATGGCAGGCATGCTGTTTGGTGCGCGAACAGATGGTGTGCAGGCGACGGCGGATTTTCTCTGGTTAAAGCCTATCGATAGACGATTATGGTATATGTTGAATACCATGGGCCGGCAAACTCCTTTTGTGGAAAGTGCAGGACCTTTTGCGCATTTTCTGGCGGAGAGAGAGGCGGGACGCAAACTGATTGTGCCGATGGTTGAGAATGCTACCGTGGCATTGGAATTGGCACTTAAGTCGATGATATATAATCCGGATGCTTAAAAAATCTGTCATTCCCGCTTTCTCGGGAATGACGACAGTATTCTGGCATTTGAGGTCAGTGCTTATGATGCAAAGAGGCTTAGACGAACAGCAGGAAATGGCACCGCAGCTATTGCTGCGTGATACCCGCTCGCTGGAAATGAAGATCAAGGATTTTTTTAAAGATTCCTTGAATGCAGCTATTGTGATGCTCTTTATGGCAGGTGGTGTTTTCTATGTTACTCCCGCCTCTGATTTTTTGGCTTTAGTTGGCTTTTTTATTTTTCTTTTCGCTTATTCTCAAAGGCAAGTATTGCCATTTCGTTTGCCCTTAAGAGCCAATACCCTCGACTATAACGATATTATACCGGGTGTAGGCAAGCCGAATAAAGCTAGAGGTATTTGCTTCTTTGGAAATAAAAAATCAACCGGTGAGGAGCTATGGTTCAGCAATGAAGATATGCGTACCCATGTGTTGATTTTTGGATCCACCGGTAGTGGTAAATCAGAAGCGTTAAAATCCCTGGCCTTCAATGCCTTAGTGCAGGGTAGCGGCTTTCTCTATGTTGATGGTAAAGGCGACAGCAGTTTATTTGCTAGCGTGTTTTCCATGGTTCGTTTTATGGGACGTGAAGATGATCTCTTATTAATTAGCTTTATGACCGGTGCGCGCGATATTGTCGGTGCTCAAGAAAAGCGCCTGTCAAACACGATGAATCCTTTTTGCACGGGTTCTTCAGACATGTTAACGCAGTTGGTAACCAGTTTGATGGACTCCGGTAGCGGCGGTTCTGATGGTGATATGTGGAAAGGTCGTGCCATTGTTTTTGTCGCTGCCCTATTTAAAATTCTGGTGTATATGCGTGATCAAGGTAAAATTCTGCTTGATGCCAATTCCATCCGTAGCTATTTTGATTTGACCAAACTCGAGTCGATTAGTTTGGATAAAGTGTTCCCTCGCGATAATCAGGATCCAGTGAGCCTGGTAGATGCCCCCGAGACCGTGCTTGAACCGCTTAACAATTATCTGACTACCTTGCCTGGTTTTGACAAGACTAAAAAAGGCAAGCAAAGCTCGACTGTGTTTGAACAGCACGGATTTATTACCATGCAGTTAACTCGCGTCTTCGGTTCCTTGGCAGATACCTATGGACATATCATCCGTACTAATTTAGCTGAGGTTGATTTGAAAGACGTGGTATTGAATCGGCGCATCTTGGTGGTACTCTTGCCTGCGCTTGAAAAAGCGCCTGATGAATTAGCTAATTTAGGCAAGGTGATCATTGCTTCTTTGAGGGCGATCATGGCTTCTGGTCTTGGTGAAGGCGTTGAAGGCACACACCGTGATTTAATCGGGCGTAAAATTACTAATTCACCCACGCCTTATATTTGTATTTTAGATGAGTATGGTTATTATGCGGTAAAAGGTTTTGCTGTGGTGCCTGCGCAGGCACGTTCTTTGGGTTTCTCCGTTATTTTTGCGGGGCAGGATTTGCCCGCTTTTCAAAAAGCTTCTAAAGAAGAAGCAGCCTCTATTGGTGCGAACTGTAATATTAAAATTTGTATGAAGTTGGAAGATCCAACGGAAACCTGGGAATTTTTTCAGAAAACGGCTGGTGAATCCTATGTCACTAAGGTGGATTCTTTCCAGACCAATGCCAGCTCAATGTTGAATAATTACATGGATGCTCGCTCAGCTTCAGCTGAAAAGCGTGCGCGCATCGACTTGCTCGATTTAAAAGAACAGACTGAGGGTGAAGCCCATATTTTCTTTAAGTCTCGTGTGGTCCGTGCCAGAATGTTTTATGCGGCGCCCAAGCCCACCGATAAAATGCGCTTGAATCATTTTCTAAAAGTGGAGGCACCTCCTACTCGGAATTTAATTGATCTGGATCATCGCTGCGAGCAATTCGTTAAAATCCTTAAAGAAACTCAAGGCAACTTTTTTGAGCATCCCCATGATGAAGGCGATGAAATACATCTAATTACTGAATCCATGAAACAAAATGCGGGTAGCAATCCTATTGAAAGGTCTATTGCAGCCTTGTTGGCTATGCAACATCAGGAAACCTCTCCGGAAGAAGTCGTAGAGGAAGAAGTTTTGCCCGATGGCAAGGTTAATATTTTCAGTAAAGCAGTATTGTCAGATCGGGTCAAAAACTTAGTGGGGCCTGCTGATTTTGAGAAATTTAGTTCCCCTCTGCTGAATAAGGTTATCTTGAAGGATAAGATCAGTTTACTAGAACGAGTTTTGGGGCGTTCTGCTTCTCAAGTTAATGTGATCACTGATGAAATTGTGAAAGATATGCTGATGGCCACAGATTATCCTCCTGAGATCGAGGGCCTGCTTAGACCTAATGAAGAAGTCGTTGCTTCTGCGCAAGAGTTGTGCGACTACCTTCAAACCGTCAAGAGTACTGAAACGACAACTTCAACAACTTCTTAATCTGGTTATTGTCATTCCCATCTTTGCAGGAATGACAGGACTTCCTTTAATCCCCTAAAAATGTCAAGATAAGCTGGTTCTTTAAAAGCGAAAGGGCTGGACTGTGAGGATACAAAAGTGGAATCTTCTGTTAATTTTTCGCACAGGCGCACTTCTAGGGGCAATGTTAATTCTTATGAGTTGCGCTTCTTCTGATGTTTCACGTAATTCTGCTACCGAAGTTGATAATGTCTATGGTAGCGCCAGTAAAATAGGTTCTGGATCAGACCCACTAGGCGCTTATCAAAATGCCAGTCAGAAAGTAAAAGGTGGAATCATTGGCGGTGCAGCGGGTGCGGTGGTGGGTTCGGTCAGTTCAGCGGTTGGTACGGTGCCGGGTGCGATAGGTGGTGCAGTTTTTGGTGCGGCAATCGGAGCCTATATTGATTCGCACACTAATTGGCAAGATAAACTAGATAATGCTGGCGGTAAAGTTATTATCTTGGGTGATCAAGTCAAAGTGATTCTGCCTTCAAATAATTTATTTCACAGTATGAGTGCTCAAATTAATAATTCAGCTTATTCGACGCTTGATTTGGTCGCTGATTTTCTATGCTCCCTCGACAAGATTTCAGTGAAAGTGGCTGCTTATTCGAATGCCACAGGTTCAGCGCTGGTCAATCAGGAAATCACCCAGGAGCAGGCAGATGCAGTTGCTCGCTATCTTTGGGCTAAAGGCGTGAATGCACGTTTAATAACAGCGATAGGCTATGATGGTAGTCATCTCATGACAAAGAATAGCTATGATTGGAACAATGGCGATAATTACAGAATAGAAATCACTGTTGAAAAGGTGTAGCTCAACGGAGGTAAGATGGTAGGACGGAAATATGAAATAGCCCGTATGCGTGCCGAGCTGCATCGCGATAATTATCGTCAGCTGTTACGCGTTTTGATTGCGTTAAATATTGTTACCTTGGCTTTATTAGCGAGCATTATTTATGTTATTTTCTTTCATCCCACGCCAACTTATTATGCAACAACTGCCACGGGCTTAGTCATTCCCTTAGGGGCACCGCTGGTGCAGGAACAGAAACAAGGAAAGGGGTAGGACGCATGGATCCCAAAGATCTTTTCCAAAAAGAGCGCAATAATGATTTTTACAGGGTTTATCAACCGCGTTTTATCATTGTATTAATGGGTGCCACCGTTGTAGCCATGGTTTGGGTGGGCATTGTTTTGTTTCAAGTCTATAAACGACCCTTGCCAACTTTTTATGCGATGCAGCCTAATGGACAGAGAATGGCGCTTCAGCCCCAAGATTTACCTAACTTAATGCCGGACACTATTTTAAAATTTGCCTGCAAGGCGGCGGTTGCTGCTTATACGTTTGATTTTGTGAATTTCCGAGCCGAGGTGGGTTTGGCGCGGACTTATTTCACCAGTGCCGGCTGGGATGATTATCTGGCCTCGGTGGTCAAAGTGCTTAAGGGAATTGAACAGAATAAATTATTTGTTACCGGGGTGGTCAATGGGCCACCCGTTATCTCAAATCAGGGTGAAATTAGCGGTGTTTATTCCTGGCGGGTGCAAATTCCTTTCTTGGTTACCTATCAGAGTGCTCAAAAGGCCGAACAGAAAAAATTTACGGTACAGGTCACTGTGGTACGTGTGCCTACTAGAGAAGATCCCTTAGGAATTGGGATTGATCAGTTTGTCATGTAGTAAACGGATGGCGGGTGATAAATGATGATGGCCAATGAAGAAGATACGAAACAGAGCAATGCCTTGGTGATGATTTTTTTGAGACAGGCTTTTTATCTACAGCAATTACGCTTGGCTTTAGGTGCAGTATTGTTAAACCTCGTTCTCATTGCGGTACTCTTGGGCATGCTGGTCTATTTTGTGAAGCATCCTGTGCACCCTATTTATTTTGCAACAGACAACGTGGGTCATTTAATGGTCGAGCCTCCTGTGAGTCAGCCAAACATGAATCTGCCCGATGTGATGAATTGGGCTGCTCATGCGGTGGAACAAGCTTACACGTATGATTTTATGAACTATCGTGAACAATTTCAGGCGGCGCAAAAATATTTTACAGATTTTGGGTGGCGGCAATATATGAAAGGTCTACAAGCTTCAAATAACTTGCTGGCTTTGGATGAGCATAAAATGATTGTGGTCGCCAAAGTGGTGGCTCAGCCGCAAGTACTGATTCAAGGTATTTTGGGTTCTCGGTATGCCTATAAATTTCAGATGCCGATGCTGGTTACTTATTATGAGCCTCCTTATGACGAAAAAACGAAATTCTCTAATCCCTTGGTTGTCACTGTTATTGTTGAAAGGCAAAAGCTATCAGAAAGCGACAATGGATTAGGCATTGTGCAGTTAATTGCCGGCCTGGCCATTGGTAACCAGCAGCAACAAATGAATAGCCAAGGGGGCTGAGATGCAAACATCTGCTAAAACTGAGCAACAGAAAGCCGCTGATACTGAAGTGGTAGGGTATATTCGGGATAATTTTTACCGAGATGGCTTTAACACTGTCCTATTGTCTATGGCAATGGTGGTAGCTGCTATTGGTCTATTGATTATTTTGTCGCTGTACTTTTTTTTGCATCAAGTTTTACCGATCACTTTTCCCGTGTATCCCGATTGGCGCATCCAGCCAGATGTGCCTCTCGATAGCCCCTATCTGCATGCTGCTGATTTACTGCAATGGACGAGCGAAAAAGTGCCGACTGTTTTGAATTTTGACTTTATGAATTATGAACAAGATATAAAAAAATCGGCTCCTCTCTTTACGACTAATGGTTGGCCAAAATACCTTGAATTGGTCAATACCTTTATGGGGTCTGATGAGGTGTTGCAGAATAAGGATTTTGTAAAAACTACTCCCTTGGGAGCGCCCATTGTCTTAAATCAGGGCATTGTGGAAGGAAAGTATGGTTGGTGGGTACAAATACCAGTAGAGGTTAGATATAGTGGGGTATCAGGAGTGAGCCATACGACTAAATTGATTATCCAGACTCTGATTGTTCGTATTTCAACCCTAAATAACTTAGACGGGGTAGCGATAGAGAATATTATTGCAAAAAAGAGTTAGAATGAGCTGTCATTGCGACGAAGCAATCCACACGGATTGCTTCATCGCAAAAAACGCTCCTCGCAACGACGGCTGGCAGACCAAATAGTTGAGAAAAAGTATGAAAGCAAATAAGCCAAGAGACAAAACGTCTCTGAGATCTAAATTTGTCCAAAGGGCAAGTGTGGGGTTATTGGGGTTTTTCATTATTTCAATAATGCCTTTAGGGGTCAGGGCGCAACAAGAGGTGCAGCCCCAAGCGAAGTCTGCAGCAAATGCTCAGCAGTTTGAACAATGGCTGAGTAAAAATGGTTATGGATCGGCTGCCAAGAAAGGGGGGGGTGCTGGAGATCCTCCGGCAGATCTAGCTCCAGAAGAGACAGTTGCACCTGCTGGTCCAGTTGTCTTAGGTCCTTCACCGCCGAGCTTGGAAGATAATCAGCAAACCATGTTAAATTCTATTCCGCCATCACTGAATCCACCGAGCGAGGATCAACAAAAGGCCTTTAATATGCTGCTCAAGCAAAATATGCCCATGACCACGGATCAGGTCGTGCAATTACACCAACAAATCGATATGGCGCAGCGCGCTGCTGCGGTGCCACCTAATGTTCCACCCAAGCCCGTTTCCACGACCTTGATGATTAATTTGGCGCCGGGCTCAACTCCACCCCCGATCCGCTTAGCGCAAGGCTATGTGAGTTCCTTAGTTTTTGTGGATTCAACGGGAGCACCTTGGCCGATAGCAGCCTATGAAGTCGGTAATCCCAAGGCGACGAATATCCAATGGGATGGCAAAAGTAATATTCTCTTACTGCAAGCAGTTGCTCCCTATAGCGATAGTAATTTAGTGATTCGATTGCATAACTTGCCTACACCAATTACTTTAGAGTTGATATCGGGTCAGCGAGTGGTGGATTTTAGGGTTGATATTCATGTTGCTGGCATGGGGCCCAGCGCTAAAGAAGTGTCCTCTAAGTTTGGCTTACCGTCTAACCCCAACACCTTATTGTTAAATGTGCTAGATGGCGTGGCTCCTCCAGGTAGCAAGATGTTAACGGTGAAGGGTGGCGATTGCCAGGCTTGGTTGCTGGACGATAAGATGTATCTAAGAACGCGTTTTACCGTTTTATCTCCAGGTTGGATAGGAAAGATGACCAGTTCAGATGGTATGCAGGCCTATGAAGTGCCGCGTACTTCCTCTGTGCTGATTTCTCGATATGGAGAGCCGATTGAACTGAAAATTGATGGATTCTAAAGGCGAGAGATTCTGATGGCTTTCCAATTGCCCAAGATTGATTTGACCGATGCTAAGACGCGAGTTTTTATTATTTTTGGCGGCGTGCTCACCTTTATCGTCACCATTTATATTGGCATGCATTTTTTTAGTGGAACTAAAGTAGCATCTGGTCCTTCCAAAGTTGCTGGTGCACCAGGCGGGCTTCAATCGGTTCCCGGTGGACAGCTAACGCCAGAATATTATCGCGCCTTGGTCCAGGCCAATGAACAAGCGGCTAAACAAGCGCAGATCTCAGGAGGCAGTGCGGTCCCTACACTCTTGAATGAGCCAGGAGCCCAAGAAAGTTTTCAACAAGCGCCTACACCTTCCTGTTCAGTGGTCTGTCCCTCTGCGGAAAATGTAACGGTCGATAATGACATTAATGATTTGGTCAAAGCGGGCAAATTGACAGCGGAAGAGGGCAAGGCTCTGTCGGACATGGCTAAGAAAAATGTAGCTGTCAATGAGTATGCAGCGCAATTAGATGAATTGGTGAAAAAAGGGAAGCTGACCCCGGAGCAGGCGCGAAAGCTGCTTGATGATTACAAGAAGCAACATGAGAATGCATTGCTTAAAGAAAGCGGAGCAGCCATGGATGATCTGATTAAGTCTGGTCAATTGCCGCTGGACTCAGCCAATGAATTGCTCGAGATGCAAAAAAAGCATGTTTCACCCGAGGAGTATTCTCAAAAACTGAGTGAGTTAGTTAAAGAAGGCAAAATTTCTCCTGAGACAGCGGCACAGCTTTTAGCCCAGTACACCCAGCAGCATGCCAAGGAAAAAGCAGCTGAAGCGATGGGACAGCTGGATCAAATGGCGGCATCAGGACAAATCTCGCATGAGGTGGCTAATGAATTGAAAGATTATCAAAATCGGCATGTATCGACTAAAGAGTATGCGGAAGAACTGCAACATCTCGTTAACCAAGGCAAGCTCACCCCTGAGCAGGCACAAAGGCTATTGGCGCAATATAGCCAGCAAATTCCTCCGGATGTGGCGAGGGAGTTGGCAGACTATCAACGTAAGGGGGCCTCGGTTGCTGATTACCAGACAGAGCTGCAGCGGTTGGTCGATGCGGGCAAGATTACACCGGAACAAGCGCAGCAACTTTTAGAGGAATATAGCCGAGTGAAAGCGCCAGGAGCACCGGTAGGCGTGATGAATGGGATTGTTAAACAAGCAGAAAAGGCCAATGAAGATGCGATAAAGGAGTTGGTGAGTACGGGGAGAATTTCACAGGAAACCGCGCAAAAGCTGATTGAATTACAACATGCTAATGTGCCCGTTGATGAATACAAGCGGCAGCTCGACGAATTGGTCAAAGAAGGTAAGCTAGATCCAGCCGATGCACAGAAGTTACTGATTAGTTATATGCAGCAAAAAGGCGCGGGTGTGCAGGATCTTTTGGCTAGTGGGAAAATTTCTCCTCAAACTGCGCAAAAGCTTATGGAAATGCAGCGGGGCAATACTTCAGTTGAAGAATATAAAAAAGAACTAGATCAAATGGTTCGAGAAGGAAAAATTTCAGCTGCAGATGCTCAGCGTCTCCTCAATAATTATTCGCAAATGAAAGAGGCTCAGGGTGTGCAAGGCTTGGTGAAAGAAGGGAAAATCAGCCAGGAAACCGCGCAAAAATTGATGACCTTGCAAAAAGCCAATGTTCCTGTTGAAGAATACAAAAGACAATTAGATGAATTGGTGCGAGAAGGTAAAATTAGTCCAGCGGATGCACAAAAACTCCTAGTTGATTATATGCGGCAGAGAGGTGGCGGGGTACAAGATCTGCTGTCCAGTGGAAAAATTACCAAAGAAACTGCCGATAAATTATTAGAATTACAGCGAACGAATGTTCCTGTTGAAGAATATAAACGTCGACTCGATGAAATGGTCAGAGAAGGCAAGATTTCTCGTGAAGATGCCGATAAACTTCTCAATAATTATCAGCAGATTCGCGGGGTCGGAGTACATGATTTATTGACGACAGGCAAAATTTCACAGGAAACCGCGCAAAAATTAATGGAATTGCAAAAAGCCAATGTTCCCGTAGCAGAATATAAACGGCAATTGGATGAGATGGTGCGCAACGGTAAGATGTCGCCCGAACAAGCACATAAGCTATTGGCAGATTATCAAAAATTGCATGACGTCCGTGATGAGGCTGATAAACTTACCAAAATGCGAGCAAATAAGGTAACACCAGAAGAATATGCGAATGAATTAAATCGTGCAGTAAAAGCAGGAGCGATTACCCCGGATCAGGCTGCCCACCTTTTACAGGAATATAAAGAAAGTCAGAATCAGTCAGTGGCGGCAGCCATTCCCATGAAGCCCTTGCCTGCTAATATTAAAGGCGGAGAACAATTTGCGGCACTCGAAAAACGGTTACAGACAGCTCCACCGCAGCCTCTGCCACCAGCAGCGGGAGGAAAGCCGGTAACAACGATTACGCCTGAACAATTGAGCGCTGAACAAGCCAAGGCCAGGGCAGTGGCTGAGCAGGCAGAACAACAGCGTCTGCAAGCCTTGATGGGGGCGATGTCCTCTCAGGCGGGTCAACTGATTTCCTCCTGGCAGCCACCCACGATGACAGGACAAGTGGGATCATCTGAAATGGAAGATCAAACCAAAGCTAAAGGTAAAAAAGGCTCAGGAAGCAGTGAATCAGCGGCTGGCTCTTCTTCCGGGGCTGCATCTGGTGCTGCTGGTGGAGCAGCGACTACCCAAGCTCCCATTATCAAGGCAGGCGCAATCTTGTATGCTGTTTTAGATACCGGCGTGAACAGTGATTTCCCCGATAGCCCAGTGTTAGCAACCATTGTAGATGGAAAGTTTAAAGGGGCTAAGTTACTTGGAAAATTGGCTATTACCCAAGGACAGGATCGTGTTTCTCTGACTTTTAAGCTGATGAATATGGACGAATGGAATGCTGGAAAAACTGTCAATGCTTTTGCCATTGATCCTGATACTGCTCGTACGGCCTTAGCCAGTAATGTGAATTATCATTATTTTATGCGTTACGGTGCTCTAATGGCTTCTTCCTTTATTTCAGGATACGCTACTGCTATTAGTACCTCAGGGTCAACAACCTCTTTAAGCGTGACAGGCTCAACCACGACGACTCCTGTGCTGAGTCCCGCAGATAAATTTGCCGCAGGTTTGGGACAAGTGGGTAAGACTTTAGGTACAGCAGTGCAAAGTTATACAAACTTGCCGCCAACTGTAGTGATAGACCCGGGTACCAGTTTAGGTATACTATTTATGGCAGATGTATCTGGATGAATTTAGTCCGATTTTTGCTATTACCCAGGGAATGGGAGGGTAGTGAAATATCAGCAAATCCTAATAAAAAGCACTATACTTAAATAAATAAGGGTTTTTAAGATGGGTGGCAACCTATGCTAAATGAGCATGAAAGAAACGAAGGTCCTGAAGACGGAGAATATCATTTCTCTGATGAGAGCGGCTATGACACTAATCATGAGGAAGAGGCCAAAGCACCAGAGATCAGTGAACAGAGTAATTTAGCCGCAAAATTTTCTTCCTATCGCCGCTTTGTCATTATTGGTGGCGCTTTTGCTGTTGTTCTGCTTATTACCTATTTAATTATCCCTCCTCTAGCAACGACGCCCTCTACTGAAATTACTGCTGTATCGGCACCACCTTCAACGCCTGTAGAAGTGCCAGTTCAAGTGGCGACTACTCCAAAACCGGTAGCTGTTCCAGTAGCCAAGCCAGCAGCGGAAACTAAATTGACTAAAGAAGCCCCTAAGTCTATTCAAGCTGAAGCGCCAGTTGCCCCTAAGTCATCTAGTTTAGCTAATTTAATTGAAGCAGAAAAAGAAAAACTAATGGCAGAGAAAGCAGCAGTTATGTCTAAGATTAAGAGCCAGGAGACTAAATCCCAAGAGTCTCCATCAACTGCGCCTAGCACTGTAATTACAGTGCCTCCCACGGAAGCTGCTTTGCCTGCGGCTGTACCCACAATTGGAAGCCAGGATTTTATTAATGAACCGGTTAGCACCCTCATCTCTTCTTCTCAACAGCAGGTTCAAGCTACGGCAGAAACCAAGGCTACTATTGATCGATTGACCGCTATGCAGGAGGCTAACACCAAGGCGCTTGGGCAAATGCAGGCTCAATATACACAGAAAATTGCTGATTATGAGGTTCAGAATAAGGCCTTACGAGATCAGGTTCAGACCTTGACTACCCAGCTGGGTAGTATGGAAGTGCAAATCAATAAATTAGTGCAAACCTTGAATCGACAGCAACAACAAATGTCACCATCTCCACCACCACCTGGAGAAGCCGCAGTGAATAGCATGAGTGAAAATGGCCCTAATTTACAAAATCCGCCTATTTTGGTTAATGCACAACCTGGCTTTAAGTCAGGTTATTCAGTGCAAGCTATTATTCCGGGTAGAGCTTGGCTAAGAGCAGAAAGTGGCGAAACGATCACTATAGCTGAAGGAGATGTCCTAAAAAGTCTAGGTAAGGTGACCAAAATTGATCCATATGATGGTACAATACAAGTAGATACCGGCAACCGTGTGATCACCTTGACTTATGGTAGTGGGGAATACTCTTAAAAATATAATAAAATCAATCTGTTGCTTTGTCTCGCGTTGATAACGGCGGGGGGTGCTTGATGTGGCTCTATCGAGAAAATAGCAAGGCCTTATTCAAGGCGCTAATCAGTGCTTTTGGTCTTACTGCTCTATTTTATAGCAATGGTGCCTACGCGGTTAATGCACCCAATTTAGCCGTCATGTTGACCAATTTTGCTACTTCTGTTCCTAGTTTAATGCAATTAGTCACTGCTGGAGCCTATGTTATGGGCATGTTTTTTGTTGTTGCCGCTATTATGGGCATGAAGCATTTTGGGGAAATGAGGACCATGGCTTCTCCTGAGCACAGTATTGCTGGTCCTTTAATCGAATTATGCGCTGGTATCGCCTTACTTTATCTACCCTCGAGTATACAAACGGGTTTAAGTACCTTTTGGACAACAACCAATCCCTATGCCTATGTTACCAGTGCAACGGATCAATATTCGATTTTTATTAATACCTGCTATACCATTTTTCAATTGCTGGGTATTATAGCCTTTATTCGGGGCATACTCATATTAACCAAGTTAGGCGGTGGAAGGGGTCAGCAGGGAATGCTGGCCAAAGCTGTTTCGCATATGGTCGGCGGTATTATTTGTATTAATATGTACAATTTTATTCAAGTCTTGGAAACCACCGTTGGTTGGACTCCCTAAATGGTTGCTCCATTTTAGCATTTACCGCTTAACCTTTTATAAAAATAAGCGTAAAATCCTTAAGATATGACTGCTAACTTAATGGAGGGAACTTTAATGTTAAATGCTAAACTGATCGGTTTAATTTTTCGTTTAGGTATTGCTGTTGCCTTGATGGCTCTGGGAGCCGAAGCATGGGCAGACTCAGGAGCAGGCATTGGTGGAATTGCTCAGAATGTCACAAGTAACTTAACCAGTATCGCCAAATTAATTACAGCAGGTTCCTATGTGGCCGGTATGGCCTTTGCAGTAGGTGCTATTGCCAAATTTAAACAACACAAAGAAAACCCTCAACAAATGCCGTTGAGCACACCTTTGGTTTTGCTTTTTATCGGTATCGCCTTGATCTTTATTCCTGCAGTGTTCAAATCAGGTGGCGGAACTTTATTCGGCTCTAGCGGCACCAAAGCTAGTGTTTCAGGCGTAACCAGTTTCTAGTAAAGAATGCTAGATACCTATTCCGATGCCCGAACTTAAGCTGGCAGCAAATTTGACTGGGTGGCGTCTTTTTATACGACGCCGCTCCGACAAAGCATTTGAACCTCTAGCTAAACGTATTTACCTGCGCGATCAATACACCTGCCAATATTGTGGTTTTCAAGCCCAAGAATTTCAGGAAATCGTTAATATTGATGGTAATTACCTCAATAATAAAATAGACAACATGATTACGGCTTGTTGTTTCTGCGTCCAGTGCTCTTTTTTGCAAGCGGTTGGCTTAGATGAAATGGGCGGTGGACAAATTATTTATCTTCCTGAGTTAAACCAAACTGATTTAAATAGTTTTTGCCATGTTCTTTTTGTGGCAATGGGTAATACCACGGGATTTCAAGACGGAGCGCAAGCTGTTTATAGAAGCATGCGTTTCCGCAGTCAAATTGTAGAAAATAAATTTGGGGCCAGTACCAGTAATCCTGCCATTTTTGGCCAAATGATTCTGGAGTATCAAGAAGCTCATCCGGGAGAATCCCTGGATCAATTGTTAAGGGATTTAAGATTGCTGCCCTCATACACCAAATTTAAAGTGCAATTGGATGTCTGGGCGCAAGCTGCTTTGAAAGAATTAGAAGGAAAGGGATGATATAATATTCGTTCGTCCTGCGTGGTTGTCATTGCGAGGAGCGTTTTTTGCGACAAAGCAATCCACATGGATTGCTTTGTCGCAAAAAACGCTCCTCGCAATGACAGCCACTCATAAAATTAAGGAGCTTAGCAATGCGCAGCTTTATGGACCCGATTTTAGAAGGCTTGGATTCTTTCCTCGCCTGGTTCGGGACAGAGCTAAAACAAACGGTTGAATCCTATTGCGACTTAGAGACGGCAGATGATGTTCATGCCCTGGTTGCGCGTGATGGCTCTTTGCTCTCTGTTATTCGTGTTTATGGTGTTACTAAGTTAGTAGGCTCAGAGGAATTTAATAGAATCCATGAGGGCTTAACCCTAAGTCTGCAAGCCAGTTTAAAGCGCCCCGGCCATGCGATCCAAGTTTATTTTTCCTATGACCGTGAAACAGTTAGACCTGAAATTGAAGAAGTACTGGGTGCTGCACGGGGCACTGCTAAGCGCCTTAATCTCGAATTGGATGATTTATTTCGAGAGCGTGTCGATTATCTAGCTAGATATTGCGCGCATGAGGAATTATATTTCATTTTGTGGACTCGGCCTTTTGCCATTTCAGCTGATCAGCTAGGGCGTTCCTTGAAGGACAAGGGAAGCTTTATTAGTGAACATAAGATTCCACCTTTTCAAAATGGCCAGAACCTGATTGCCAGTATCCCAGAAATTCGTGAGGCACATGCTGCCTATGTACGCTCTGTTATCAATGATATCGGGGGCTTAAGTCTACATGCAGAGCTTCTGGAGGTTCATGAGGCTGTGCGAGCTGTTCGTCTCTCAGCTGATCCCGAATTTACAGCGACGGAATGGAGACCTGTTTTGCCAGGTGATAAAATTCGTGCCCGTGAGCTGAGTATTAGCGCGGGAGATGGTTTATCAGGGATCATGTATCCTCCGCTGGCCAGACAAGTTTTTCCTCGAGATGCTTTTTCTCTCGACCTGAGAACCATCAGGGTGGGTGATCGAATTTATACTCCTATCTTTATTGAATTATTTCCTCAAGACATTAAGCCCTTCATGCATTTGATGGCTCGTACACTACCCACCAATGTCCCGTGGCGGATCTCCTATTTAATAGAAAGTGGGGGCCTCGCAACACTGGGATTTAAATCAGCAATGGCCTCTATTCTGGCTTGGACAGCTGCGCGTAATGCTTTGCTCCATGATGCTGCCAAGCTGTTGTCGGACATTGAAATTAATACAGATGATGCTGTAGTCAAGTTGCAAGTCAGTTTAGCAACCTGGGCACCTGAAGGGAATTTGCGTTTGCTACGTACGCGTACGGCGGAATTAGCCAAGGCTGTAGAAGGTTGGGGAACCTGCGAAGTTTCGGAAGTGGCGGGAGATGTTTTTGCTGGAATAGCATCTAGTATTTTAGGTTTTACCGCGAACAGCGTTGCCACACCTTCAGTTGCACCCTTGTCCGATGTTGTTTATATGCTGCCTTTTACTCGGCCTGCTTCTGCTTGGCGTCAAGGCGCTATCTTGTTTCGTTCTCCTGATGGCAAATTATGGCCCTATCAACCGGGTTCTTCACAGCAAACGACTTGGATTGATTTAGTATATGCACGACCTGGTTCAGGTAAATCTGTTTTGTCGAATTCTATGAACCTGGCTATTTGCCTGTCGGGCGGTATTCAGCGTTTACCCCGCATCGCCATCGTCGATATTGGTCCATCGAGTAGTGGTTTAATTTCACTATTGAAAGAAGCCTTGCCGCCAGAGAATCACCATTTGGTGGCTTATCACCGTTTACGCATGACGCCGGATTATTGTATTAATCCCTTTGATACTCAATTGGGTTGCCGTTTTCCAACAGCCCAAGAACGTGCTTTCTTGGTAAACTTTATTACCTTGCTGGCCACACCCTTGGGTGCTGAACGTCCTTATGATGGGATTTCCGATATGGCCGGTCTCGTCATTGATGAGATGTATAAGCAGCTGTCGGATCAAGGCAAGGCACATCCCTACACCCGTGGTATCGAGCCGCTGGTCGATGATCTTTTGGATGAAATGGGTTTTGTTTTTGATGAACACACCACTTGGTGGGAAGTCACTGATGCACTTTTTGTAGCAGGGTTTCATCATCAAGCTATGTTGGCACAACGTTTTTGCATGCCTATCTTAGCGGATATTACTTCCGTTTGCCGTTCACAAATTGTCGAAGACTTGTATGGCCAGGTGAAGGCGCCGACAGGTGAACCTTTGATGCAAGCTTTCGGGCGTATGATGTCCAGTGCTATCCGTGAGTACACTATTTTATCCAGTGTAACCAAGTTTGATCTTGGCGATGCCCGGGTTGTTTCTTTAGATTTGGATGAAGTGGCCAAGAGCGGTGGTGAGGCAGCGGATCGACAAACGGCTGTTATGTATATGTTGGCGCGCTATGCTTTGGCCAGGCATTATTATTTAACAGAAGATTCTATTGGTGATTTTCCTCAGGTCTATCGTGAATATCATCGACAGCGGATTAGTGAAATCCGTGAAGATGCCAAACGCATTGTCTATGACGAATTTCATCGCACCTCTAAGGCCAGGGCGGTTCGTGACCAAGTTATTCTGGACATGCGTGAAGGCCGAAAATGGAATGTGCAAATTTCCTTGATTTCTCAATCCTTGGATGACTTTGATCCCGTGATGATTGAATTTGCTACTTCTATTTTTATCATGGATGCGGGTCCTGAGCAGGCTATCCGTAAATCCACCGAAATCTTTGGTCTTTCAGATACGGCACAAACTGCTTTAAGAACCCGAGTGCATGGACCGCGCGAAGGTGGTGCCACTTTCTTGGCCCAATTTGCCACTAAGTTTGGTATGAATACCCAACTGTTAACCAATACCCTAGGGCCTGTGGAATTATGGTCCTTTAGCACCACAGCAGAAGATGCGCGTACCCGCAACAAGCTCTATCAACGGTTAGGGCCTAAAGAAGCCCGGCGTGTCTTGGCAAATATCTTCCCCAGCGGCTCGGTGAAATCCTTGGTTGAAGCCAGATTGGTCGCTTTAAAAGAAAAAGAAGGTGTCATCGAGGAAGGTGCTGATGTCGGTGTGATTGATCAATTGGTCACTGAAATTCTCGAAGCCTATTCCAAGAATCCCGATGTGAGAAGTTTATCTAAATGATTTTGCAAACAAGATCCTTACTCTCTCAAAATAAAATGAGAAATCAGCAGTATTATTCATTTTTACGTTGTAAAAAAAAGACGGTCCAAGATCTAGTTAGTCTAGGATCTTGCCTCATGCGACGGCAAGGCCTACATCCTCATTTTTTTGGCGATAATAGCTTATGGGAAAATGCTCGCTATCTAACGTATTATGCCTTACAACTACCACCAACAGATTCAAATTGTTTGAACCTTCATCTCAGCGAGGAAGATATTCTTGCGGTGTTTGCCTTATTTGAGAAAAGGATCGTAGAAAGAATACCCGTCGAATATATTACCCATGAAGCGAATTATTTAGGAAGAAGCTTTTATGTTAATGAGCATGTCTTGGTGCCGCGTTCACTCATGAATACTCGTTTCCAAGAATTTTTGTCTGAGGTCTCTTGGAGCAGTAAACGAGTTTTAGATCTTTGTACGGGCTCTGGTTGCATTGGCATTAGTTTAGCTTTACTTAAGCCGGATATTCAGGTTGATCTGGCAGACATTTCATCGCAAGCTTTGCAAGTGGCTGCTATTAATATAAAAAGGCATGATTTAGAGAATCGAGTGCGTTGTATTCAAGGTAATTTATTTGAAAATATTCGCGATCAATACGATTTAATTATTACTAATCCTCCCTATGTTTCCACTGCGGAATATCGTCGCGGTCCCTGGGAATTTAAAAATGAACCCAGACTAGCTTTAGAATCAGGTGAAGAAGGATTAGATCTGATTCATCAGATTTTGCAGAATGCTAGCAAGTATTTAACACCGCAAGGAAAATTAGTTGCGGAAGTCGGTTTTCCCGCAGCAAAACGCTTGAAATGGCGCTATCCGCGTTTGCCTTTCAAATGGTATACCTATCGTAAATCTTCAGGAAAAACACCTTTCCTCGCCATGGATTGCATTTTCGAATGCCAAGCCCGAGATTTACCACCCTCCCTTTACCGAAAAGCAGGTTGGATGAGGAAATTTTGGGAGTGGGTGGTGAGTTAGCTTTGTCATCCCAGTAAGTAGGGTGGATTAGGCGCGAAAGCGCCGTAATCCACCAAGCCTTCGGGGGTGAAATCCAGAATCAGCGATACTGTATATCCAATACGCTGTTTTCTAAGTACCTTACAGTTGATTCATTGACACATTGATTTAGCCATTCTATACTCCTCTTCATAATATCACCAGGGGTGCTTTGATTATCAAAGCTGAGAAACACCCTTATAACCTGCTCTGGATAATGCCTGCGGAGGGAGAGTGAAAAATCAATTAAAATTGTGCCTGATTACTCAGGCCAAAAATCAAGCACTTACGAATTATCAAAAATTCATCACCCAAGCTGTAGAAGGTGGGGTGACACTGGTTCAACTTCGTGAAAAATCAAAGCCCTTGGCTGAGCTTCAAGCCATGGCGCTTGTGCTTAAGGCTCTATTAAAACCTTATAAAATCCCCCTGATAATTAATGATCAGGTGCAACTTGCCAAAGATATTGATGCTGATGGTGTACATCTGGGTCAAGGTGATCTAGCGCCGCAGGAGGCAAGAAAAATACTGGGGCCTGATAAAATGATAGGCTGGTCGGTGGAGACTCTTCAAGAATTGAAATTAGCCAATCAAATGGCTGATTTGAATTACATTGCTGCCAGTACAGTGTTTGCGAGCAAAAATAAAATGGATTGTAAAACGATTTGGGGTTTGAATGGCCTTAGAGAGCTTGTACGAAAATCTCGACATCCTGTTATGGCCATTGGTGGTATTCATGTGGGCAACGTTCAACAAGTGATGGCAAGTGGGGCTTATGGAGTTGCGGTAATTAGCGCGCTACATGACTCGCTGGATCCTAAGCTGACTGCAAAGGAGTTAATAATGAAAATAGAGGAAAGAAAATAATATGCTTAATCCAACCAATGCTGCGCTCATGCGGATAAAACAAGAAAAGCCCTTGGTGCTTAATATTACTAATGAAGTGACCATGGATTTTGTCGCCAATGGTTTGCTGAGTTTGGGCGCTTCGCCCATAATGAGTAAAGCAGAACAAGAGATTGAAGATTTATTGAAGCTCAGCAAAACGGTGGTCATTAATCTCGGTACCCTGGATGAGAAATTTATTAGCCTTTGTCATTTGACTTGCCGTATCGCCAATCAGCTTAATAAACCCATTGTGCTAGATCCCGTGGGTGCGGGAGCAAGTCATTATCGAACAGCTACTTGTCTTTCTTTAATCAAGGATCATCGCATTGCCATTATTCGTGGAAATGCCAGTGAAATAATGGCTTTGGCGGGATCGACGGGCTTAACCAAGGGTGTGGATAGTAGTGCCCAGAGTCAAGAGGCTCTGGAAAGTGCAAAATTACTATCGCGACGATACCAGGGGGCTGTGGTGGTGAGTGGAGAGACCGATCTGATTGTTGATCAGGATCGCGAGGAGCTGCTTAAGCATGGCTCAGTTTTGATGCCCAGTATCACAGGAACAGGCTGTCTGCTCTCAGCGGTGGTTGCTGCTTTTCATGCTATTGAAGCAGATCGCTTTCAAGCCGCTGTGACGGCGGCTTTATTTTATTCTCTTTGCGGCGAAAAAGCAGAAAGCCTGGCTCAAGGTCCTGGCACTTTTCGACTACATTTTTTAGATGTCTTATATTCACCACTATAAGGAGGTGCTTATGCAAGAGACTCATTATCCCTGTGTGTTGACGATTGCGGGAACTGATCCTTCCGGTGGGGCAGGTATTCAGGCGGATATCAAGGCGATTTCTGCTACCGGTTCCTATGCTGCTTCAGTTATTACTGCCTTGGTGGCGCAAAATACCCAAGGTGTGCAGGCGATTCAGGAAGTTCCTGCTGAGTTCGTAAAGCAACAATTAGATTCGGTATTGAGTGATTTAAATATCCAAGCAGTTAAAATTGGTATGTTACATCATGAAAAAATTATTGATATCATCGCTTCACTGTTGAAAAAATCCAAGCTTAAAAATATTGTTCTTGACCCTGTCATGGTGGCCAAAAATGGTTGTGAACTACTGCCTGCAGATAAGGTTGCTTATCTTAAAAACAATCTCTTGTCCTTGGTTGATTTGGTTACCCCAAATATTTTTGAAGCTGAGAAAATTCTGGGAGAGAAAATAACCCATTTGACGGAGATGGAGGCAGCAGCAGAAAAGATAGGCAGTCATTATGGTGTTAAGGTTTTACTCAAGGGTGGGCATCTGGATTCTGAGCAAGCGGTGGATGTGTTCTATGATCCTGCACATGCCCAGCCAGTTTGGTTTATCGCTAAGCGAATTGTAACCCGGAATACACATGGTACGGGTTGTACCCTGTCTTCTGCTATTGCATCCTATTTGGCTCAGGGCTATGTTTTGCCTGAGGCTATAGAAAAAGCTAAGCAGTATATGACCGCCGCCATTGACTCTGGAAGCCGACTACACATCGGGCATGGTTGCGGTCCCGTGAATCACTTCTATGCGGTGCGGTTATGATTTTTGAGAGAATGAAACAAGCTGTTGAGCATCTCCTGCCAGCTATTCATGCTCATCCTTTTAATCGTGATCTGGCTAAAGGAAGCTTGTCGCAGGAGATTTTTAATTTCTATGTTAAACAGGATGCTCTATATATTCGCGATTTTTCGGGGGCCTTGTTTCTGGTGTCGCAGCGCTTGCCGATTGCTGCGCATTCACGAGCTTTTTTAAACTATAGAGAACAAATTGTCCGTTTTGAAAGTAAACTTCAATCCCAATATTTGAGACGGTCTTTTTCACTAGGGTTTCATGATGTTCAATTCTGTCCTAATCAAAAAATTCCGGCGATAGAGCGTTATACTGGTCATTTGCTAGAGACGGCAAAGAAGGCTTCAGTCGAGGTGGCAGTGGCCAGCTTGATCCCCTGTTTTTGGGTTTACAATGATCTGGGTAGAACAATGCAGTATAATCCGACTAATCCTTATTCTTCCTGGATTCAATCTTATTCAGGAGAAGTTTTTACAGCTGCGACTCAATCTATCACCTGTATTGCGGATGAAGTAGGGGATGTGAGTTCCCAGTTTATCCAAGAAAAAATGATCCAGGCTTTTACTTTATCCACCAAATATGAAATATCATTTTGGGATAGTGTGTATCACAAATCGGAATACCAGCATGATGCAAATCCAGAAACCCAATTCAAATACAAATGAATTCAGTTTAATTGATAAATATTTTAAGCAGCAGCCGATTTCAAGGTCCGATGTAGTTTTGGGTATCGGTGATGATGCTGCCTTGGTGCGCGTGCCAACTAATCGGTTATTGGTTTTAGCGATCGATACCTTGGTGGAGGGCGTGCATTTTCCGCAACAGACTAAAGCAGGGGATGTGGGATATAAGGCCCTGGCTGTTAATCTAAGTGATTTGGCTGCTATGGGCGCTGAGCCTGCTTGGATCACTTTAGCTCTTTGTTTGCCAGAAGCAAACTCTGAATGGTTAGGGCAAATGAGCTCTGGTATCTATGAATTAGCTAAACAACACCAAGTGCAATTGATTGGCGGAGATACTGTTCGGGGACCTCTGAGTTTAACTATTCAAGCGCATGGCTTTGTTCCGCCAGATCAAGCGCTTTGTCGGCGAGGGGCTAAACCCGGAGATAAAATTTATGTCAGTGGGACCTTGGGAGATGCGGGTTTGGGATTAAAAGTGCTGCAGGAGGAGTATTCACTGCCTAATCCAGAAAAAGAATTTGTACTTCAGCGCCTCAATAGACCCAGTCCCAGAATACAGCTCGGACTACTCTTGAGAAATTTAGCCAGCAGTGCTATCGATATTTCAGATGGTTTACTGGCGGATTTAGGTCACATTTTAGAAAGCAGCCAGGTCGGTGCGGAAATTGAGGTTGAAGCTCTGCCCTTATCGGCTGTCTTGAAAAAAATATCCTTGATCGAAGCGCAACACTTAGCTTTGAGTGCAGGAGATGATTATGAGCTATGTTTTACGGTATCATCTGACAAGGAAAGTGAGCTGCTAGAAAAATTGAATGCTAGTGAAGTGAGGTGCACTTGTATCGGAAAGATCCGGAAGGAATCGGGATTGAAAGTGGTGGGATGGGAAGGGCGGTTGGTGGCGTTAGGGTATAGACATTTTTCTTGATAATCATAATTTTTATACAATTAAACCCTGTAGAAGGAATTAATTTAACTAAAATTATAATTATTTTGCGATGAATTTACTGACCTTCCTGAAGGGGAGAAAATTCTTGTGTATTCCCTTTGTGAAATTGCTGCTGAAAAAACGGTAGCACTTCTTGATCGAGCAAGAACAGAGCGGTTTCGGCTATAGCCTCGCGATGACGACGTCGCGTTTTCAAGTGCAAGAGGAATATATAAAGTTATTTTTGCCTTAATCAAGGCGCTGGTCCTGGTTTGAAAGTCAAAGCAAGAGTAACTACTTCGCGCCATTTCTGATCCGCGGGAAGATTAAACCGGGTATAAGAAAGTGTTTCTATGTGGTGAGTATTATTCTCGCCTCGAATGAGGATGCCATTGATAGTTGACAGTGTCTCAGAGGCAGGAGCATAGTTAATTATTAGAGAGATCAATTCACCGTTAACGGAACCGATAACCTTAAACCATTGGTCTTGCCAAAGATTTTTTGTTTCCTCGCGTCCAACTGCTGTTTTGAAATGACCCTTTACTTGACCACTGGAATCGACCTCTAACTCGAGTTCAGAGCCAAATTTATTGTGCCAGAGGCCAGAAAAATGTTGGTTTTTGTTCATAAAGTTAGGCTAGCACTATTTAGTATTAGCGTCAATGTTGTGAATGTTCACGAATATATAGCTTCAAGTGTAATGGATATATATCTCGTAAGGCCCAATACTTTTTAAATAACGATAATCTTTAATAAATCGATTAAACTTAGGATACCGAGAAAAATAAGTCAGATAATCCTGGCTCGATTTAAAACGAGGAAGACCAACTGTATTATCAAAAATCACTAAATCAGGCTGGGTTGTTTTAAGATCGGTGAATAATAAATTTAAAAAATTATCTTCATCTTGGGCAACTTCGAGAGAGGGTTCATGTTTCAATATGCCCCTTAAAACCCAGAGCGAAGGGAAGCGACTAACATATTGGGCTTGGGTATAGGCGCTAATCACAGAGCAGGCTCCATGAGTGGGAAGACAATAGATGCGTTTTGCCCGTGCCAGCTGGATGACCTCATTCAAGGCTGGGTTGTTTCGAATAGCAACCTCAGAGTTGAAAAGATGAAGACCATAGACCACAGGAATCGATAAGAAAACGACAATTAGTCCACCCGCTATGAGTTTGTTCGGTGCTTCGGCTATTAACAAAGCACCCAGTAAGATGCATAGGCTTAAAGCAGGTAGCACATGATAATACCAGGCTGTTTTAGGGAGTAGGAAACTCAGAATAAAACCGAGAAGGGTGCAGGAAAAAATAAAACCCAGCGTCGATGAGCGCAAGATCTTACAGAAGGCTGGAATGAAAAGAGCCACAATCAAGCAGAATAAGGCTGGCGGTCGATCTAATAGCGTGCTCCAGGTTTCAGCGGAACCGATAAAATAATATTTAGAAACTAAGGGTAAAATAACTTGCACATAATCGGGTTGAAAAATAAATAGGGATAGAGCATAGAGGCTCAAGAGGCCTGCAATACAAAGTGTTTCTACACGAAACAAGCATGCTGTACTTTTTTCTCTTAGACAAAAATAAAATTCAGTTAACAAAAGAGGCGGTAGAAAAAATGGTTTTAGGGCAAACCCTAATCCAGCGCTAATTCCGCAAAGCAGGGCGGGAAAAAAAGGAATGGGAGCTTTTTCAATTCTGGCCAATACTAGAAACCAATAAGGAAGCGTAAAAATAAGTAATAAATGCTCTCGTTGAGCGAATTCACACAGAGGCAGGAATAAGAGAATTAAAGTGATGGTGATTAATAAGTTCAGTCGTATTCTAGTGTTCAACTGACAGCGTTTGATAAAATAGTTACAGGCTAAGATGGAAAGTAAGGCTAGACTGATGATATAAAGGCGGACAGCCAAAATCAGCTTTATTTTAAAGAACTGCATACTGAGAATGACGGGAAAGTAGAGATATAAAATTAAAGGCGGGTTGGTTTCAAAAAAATTATTGATATAATTTCCACCATGAAGCAAGTGTTGGGCAGCATGAATGAGATAGATCACGTCCCCTTCCAGATAGAAATAGATCTGTAGCCCATAGGCCAGAAATCCTGCAACTATAAGCGATAGACGTGTCGTCATTTAGTCTTTTTGCACATAAATCTGCGGATGATGATCATTGCTGGCAATGACTTTGACAAATTCACCTGGATTAGAGCGATGAGAGGTGCTCAGCTCTTTATTTTTGGCTAATACCCGTTGTTTGTTATTTTCAGGGAAAGCGGACTGTGCTTCTTTTTCTAGGCCCAGATTGCGAATCTTGGAGTAATGTCCAAGTTTTTTAGTATAGTTGGTAGCTTGTTTTTCCACATCCTGGTAATGAGGGGGATTGATTTGAGGTTCCTCTGGCAGACTGGCTTCCTTGATAATAGGTATAATCACCGGTTTTTGAGGTTCAACGGGCGTATTGTTGGCCTCATTCTGAGAGGGTTTGGGGTTGATGATGGTGGGCTTGTCCTCGGTTTGCAGGTAATTTTGAGTGTAAGACACCAAGGTCTGTAGCCAGTTCCGAATGGGTTCAGGATATTTTTCAGCCACAGTACGAATAGTGCTCATGGCATCTTGCTGGGCTTTTAATTTTTCTTTTAGCAGAGCCTCTGTAGTGGCTTGCTGGATACTGTTTTCTAGTGCACCGAGTTTAGCTACATGAGTGGGATTTATTCCGGCATTTTGCTGTAGAAATTGGTGTAGTCCTTTCAGGTTAGTGAAGATCTCAAAGAGAGAATCTTTTTGCTGAGTTTGCGTTTGATTGAATAAAGTATTTAGCGTCTGTAATTTTAGACTGCTGGAGAGAATAGGATCCAAATCGGTATTGTTATGAATAGTTTGTAGCAATTGTAGCAAGGGAGAATGTGTGCTGATCAGATTCATGATCATGGCATCAGTTTCAGTTAAATTTTTTGGAGAGTTTAATGAAATATTGTCAACCAGGCTTTCCCAAACATCAATGTAATTATTGATATAGGTTTTTTCGAGTTGTGCGCGCAGGGTGGCGATGGTTTCAGTGGTGGTTAATAGTGCCTCAGGTCGGATAAGCTTTCGGCCTAATACTTCATTGCCCATGATTACTTCCTTGGCTGCTAGAGGGATCTGATCCTTGATGATCAAAGAAAAAGCTTGGGCAGTAAACATAAAGGGAATTTGTGTCATCGTGCCCTTGCTAATTAGGGCCGGAGGGGTGCCAATATTGGTGCCAAAGTTGAGATCACTTTCCTGGTTGTTATTAGCTGTGTTTTTGACCAGGATGTAGGCCAGTTCAGTGTCCGATAAGTGGTTAAGCGTTTTTCGCGTTTCTTTAATCAAATTATTGTTCAGGGTGTTTTCTTGCCTATATTGCAAGGCATTTTGCAGATGTTGGGCAAAGTTAGTTTGAGCGAGAATATTGTTCTGCGATTTCCGGCTAAAAGTAGGCGAAATTTGTTCTAGGGTATGGATGATAAAATTGCAGGCTAATTTTTGCGTGTCCACGGTTTTCAATTTATCCGTGCCTTGTTCGGGCTGCTTGAGCATGAGATAGGCTTTTAATGCAACATAAAGCTGCTCGGGATTTTTATCATTGGTAGTGCCTTCAAGAAATTTCTCAAATTCATTTCTAACCTGCGGCAGGATAATGTTTTGCAGAGCTTTGCGATACACTGCAACAGCGGTGTGCTGAGAGCGGCTGGAGTAGGGGGTTTCGATTTGCTTCAGGCGAGAAGCCGGTGTTGAGGTTTGAGCAGCTGCTTGTAAGGTATTGAGTAAAGGTAAAGCATTAGCAATAGCGGTTACAGCAGATTCCTGAGAATTGCTTTGTTGCAAATAAAGTTGGTATTCGCCGATATGATGTTGCACGGAAGACAGTTGAGATAAGCCACGTTGGAAATCTCTGCCCAGGCTTAAGACGAAGATAAAAAGAAAGCTGAACCCTAGGCCATAAGCCAGCTTTGGAATCCATGATTTTCTTTGATGAAATCGTTGCATTAAGTGCTGAGAAGTATGCGGGAGTAAATAGGAAATCACATGCTTGATAAAATAGGGTCGAGACACAAAAGGCGAAGAGGGCAATATGTCCAGAGCTGAAGGCAAGTCATGATGAAATAGAGTGGCGTTTGCAGAAGGATTTTCCTGGGTTGCACTGAAGAGATAGGTACCTTCCAAATCAAAATTAGGATTAGCAGTGTTTAATGATTTGATAAGTTGCCCCAGGGTTTCACGGATGAATTCCAATTGTAGGGGAAAGTCTTTGATCAAATGCCGTGATTGAGGAATTCTTTCCTGATTTAAGCGCCAAATAAGTTGTTTATTCAATCTTTTGATTAGCGCATTAAAGCGTTCAGTGAACATATCTAATAATTTTTCATGCTCCTTGCGTCCTGACAGCGGGATACCCCAGGGCTGCATGAGTTCATCGCTGCCAATGTCATTAAAGAATTCTGAAAAACCAGGTAAGAGATCGCATTTGGTGATAAAGAGGTAGACAGGTACTTTTCCGAATTTACTCCCGTATTCGCTTAGGCGTTGCTTGAGTTCCTGAAACCATTGTGCTTGTTGTTGTCGTGGCTGTTTCATTAATTCGGGAAGCGGTAGGGCGACAATCAGGGCTCCAATATTATTTTTTTGCCGGTATTTGATGAGTAGCTGTAACAGGCTTTGCCATAAACTAAGCTGGATAGGTGACTTGGATGTTGGGATTTGTTCCTCTTCTTTTTGCTGCAGGCTGGAGTTGCTGAGAGGGTCTTTAATTGGGGAAAAGGTATAATGGCCGGGTACATCGATCAGCACCAAATCACGAGTCACCCACCAATCGCAGGTTGAAGAAGCTGCAACCATTTTTTCCTGTCCTTCCTGTTTCCGTTGTTTGGAAAGAATGAAATTAATATTGGAATGGGTGAGTAGGCTGGTTTTTCCAGAGCCTGGAGGACCAATAAGCAAATACCAAGGCAATTGGCTTAAAGGGGTAGAATAGCCATGTTTATCAATGATGGTTTTCTTTAAAAATTTGCTTGCCCCGATAAAGCGCCCCCGTAGCGTATGTAACATTTGTGCTAGATTTTGGTCCTCAGGGGACAGCGGGTGAAGATAATCTAAACATAGAAATTTGAGTGCCCAGGCTAAAAACAAAGCCAGAATTAATACCACTCTTTTATGGGGCTCATGTAAAGGATAGTGATGCGCCAATAGCAATAGAGGCCCATATTGCCAGATAACGAAGGCCAAAAAGGTTAAAGGAATTAAGAGCCAATATTTTTTAGAAGGCAGAAATTTAGAGATGGGTTTCATATAAAGAAGATTTTCCGATTTGTTTTAAATCCTGGTCAATTTGGGTGATCATCGTTCCTAATGAATAACCAAGGCCAGACATCACCATTAAAACAAAGCAACTCATCAAGATTAGGGTCCATCCCATACTTGGAGTGGGGTTGGGTTTACTGGGCATTTTAATGGGTTTGAGAAGATAAGGGGAAAGATTTTTATGAAAGTCGCCGCGATAGGCCCGAATCTGTTGATATAGGTTCTGAATAATCTTTTCAAACTGAAAATTATTGTATGGGTTTGATTTTAATTCTTCCGATGTGGCCTGAATGCTGCGATAAGGTCCTACAAAACCCAGGCTCAGGCAAATATACATCAATTCTAGAATATCAATATAAAGGGCTGGTTCTTTAATGATTCGTTCCAGAATTATAAAAAAACGGTCCGGATTAACAGTATCAGGATGAAAAGCGGATAATAAGCTATACTGGTCCCATTGGCCTTGCGAGCCCCAGGAGGTGTTCTTAATGACATCGTCCAGGGTTGCACACAAAGCATAGCGGCTTACTAGAATATGTTCAGAGCTATAACCTTGGGATTTTGCAGTGTTCTGAAAAGTCTGAATTTCTTGCATCAGCTCTTGGTGCAATTTGCTGAGATGGCGGTAATTATTTAATGGCTTGATCTGTCCTGCAATAGAAAAAAGATTAGCAGCAGCGTCAGCAATGGGATTAAGCCCGGCTTTGGGTTGATGAGTAATAATTCGTCGCATGGAGCTCAAGGCATTAAAAGAAGATTTGAGCGTTGCTGGTGAAGAAGATGCTTGGGCGGCTTCCTGCTGCGAGGCATCAAAAGTATTCTGCTTAATCACGGGGTCATGAGGCGTGGTGATCATCTTTCTGTCCCTTTTGTATTACCAGCATTATACCGAATTGTTGGCTTGGAGAGGAGTAGTATTGAGGAGCAATATATTGCCCTGTCAAAGGTGGGAATAACAGAGAAAAAAAATCCCGCCATTGGCGGGATTTTAGTAAACAGCTAGGGTGTGCTTTAAATTAGTCCAGCATACCGTATTGTTTGAGTTTCTTACGTAAGGTGCCGCGGCTTAAGCCCAACACAATCGCTGCGCGCGATTGATTATTGTTTGTGTATTCCATTACGGCACGCATCAGGGGCTCTTCTACTTCTGCCAGAACGAGGTCGTATAAGTTCTTGGGAACTTCGCCCTTCAATTGCAGGAAGTAATTTTCGATAGCCTGACGAACGCTTTCGTGCAGGGGCTGGTTTTTATGCGCAATCATGAATGGTGACTTTGCTGCGACTTCCTGTTTATTTAATATTTCGGTGCTCATACGTTTTCTCTCATTTAAAAAAACCTGTGCTAATTATATACCATTGTTCTTTGTTAGATCAATAGCTAAAACTTAGTTTATTTTGTTATGAAATTAGGGATCATTTTTGATCTTAAAATACCTCTAAATGGTTGAAAATTATTCAGTTTATAATGACCCTTAATTACATATTCATCCATTTTTCAAGATAATGAATGTTGACTTGTCCATTCTGGAATCCTGCTCCTTTGAGAATATCTTGGTGCAAGGGAATATTGGTTTTAATTCCATCGATCACGATTTCATCCAAAGCATTGCGCATACGAGCCATAGCAATGTCGCGATTTTCACCGTGCGCAATCACCTTCGCGATGAGAGAATCATAATTGGGTGGAACCTTGTAGCTTCCATAGATATGTGAATCAATGCGAATGCCAGGGCCTCCGGCAGCATGGAAATAATTGATAGTTCCTGGGCAGGGCACAAAGCTACGCGGATCTTCAGCATTTACCCGACATTCGATAGCATGTCCATAAAATTGAATATCATCCTGGGTATAAGCTAATTTTTCGCCAGCAGCGATACGTAATTGCTCTTTAACGATATCAATCCGGGTAATCATTTCTGTGACAGGATGTTCTACTTGAACACGGGTATTCATTTCAATGAAGTAGAAGCGGCCATCTTCATATAAGAATTCCATTGTGCCAGCGCCGCGATATTTGATTTTGCGGCAGACTGCAGCGCAGCGTTCACCGATTTCTGCGCGCTGCTCGGGGCTAATGCCGGGAGCGGGCGCTTCCTCAATGATTTTTTGGTGGCGTCTTTGAATAGAGCAATCACGTTCGCCTAAATGAATTGCATTTCCTTGTCCATCGCCTAATATTTGTATTTCAATATGACGGGGATTTTGGAGATATTTTTCCATATAAACGACGTCATTATTAAAGGCAGCCAGTGCCTCGCTTTTGGTCATAGCAACAGCATTCAATAAATGCGATTCAGTATGGACCACGCGCATGCCACGCCCACCGCCACCACCGGCGGCTTTAATAATAACGGGATAGCCGATTTCTCGTGCCATCCGAACGGTTTCAGCATCATCCTGGGTAATGGGATTGCCAGAGCCAGGGACGCAGGGGACATTCTGTTCGCGCATAAACTGAATGGCGGCAATTTTGTCGCCCATTTGACGAATAGTTTCAGCCTTGGGTCCAACAAAAATAAAGCCGCTTTTTTCTACTTGCTCAGCAAATTCAGCATTTTCAGCTAAAAATCCATAACCGGGATGAATAGCTACTGCATCGGTAATTTCAGCAGCGCTAATAATGGCAGGAATATTGAGATAGCTTGCGGTCGAGGGAGCAGGGCCGATACAAACGGACTCATCTGCTAAGCGAACATGTAAGAGGTCACGATCAGCGGTGGAGTGAACAGCTACCGTTTTAATGTCTAACTCTTTACAGGCGCGCAAAATGCGAAGTGCTATTTCACCGCGATTGGCGATGACTACTTTATCTAATATCGCCATCGGTGCCTCCTTAATTGGTATATTTATTTTGATTGAATGGGTAGGGTGAGTTTTATTCTATGACGAACAAGGGCTGATTGAATTCGACTGGCATGCCATTATCAACAAGAATAGCGCTAATCGTGCCCGCTTTATCCGCTTCAATCTGATTGAACATTTTCATCGCTTCAATCAAACAAAGCGTATCCCCAAGGGCTACCTTTTGTCCTAAATTAACGAAAGGCTGGGCTCCTGGAGAGGAAGATAAATAAACGGTGCCCACCATAGGTGCGCGCAGAGAATGCTTATTCGCTACAGCAGCTTCTGCGGTTGCATTGGCGCTAGGAGCTTCTGCAAGGGGGTTCGCAGCGGGTTTGAGGGTTGCAGCTAGGCCTTCATTGCTGCTAACCAAGGCAGGAATAGGGGCTGCTTGGGCTATAATAGGGGCCGATTTCACTTCGCGAGTGATTCGTACGGATTCTTCACCTTCCCGGATTTCAATTTCTGCAATGCCAGTTTCTTTAATTAATTCAATGAGCTTTCGAATCTTGCGCATGTCCATAGAATGCATGCTCCATATAATTTTAAATAGGCCTCGAATTTTGCATGATATAAAGAAGTTTGTCTAGATGTATGCAAATTTGCAGGAGTTAGGCGAAGATCGCAGCAGATTATCTTAAAATATGGCAGAACACTTCTGTTTCAAATAGCCTAGGGCAGGAGGCATGAGAGAGACCACAATCACAGCTAAAATAACCGTGGAGAAATGCTCTTTAATAAAAGGCAAATTGCCAAACAAATAACTGATATACAGTAAGCTACCCACCCAGAGCAAGGCGCCGATAATATTATAGATAAAGAAACGATAGACCTGCATAGCCGCAATTCCAGAAATAAAAGGAGCAAATGTTCTAATAATGGGAATAAAGCGCGCAATTATGATAGTCTTACCACCATGGCGCTCATAAAAAGTTTGAGCAGTTTTTAGATAATGAGGGTTGAAAAAACGAGATTGCTTAAATTGAAAAACACGAGGCCCCAGTAGGCGACCGATGGTATAATTCGTGGCATTTCCCAGGATAGAAGCGCAAACCAATAACAGGAAGAGCAGATGGATATTAATCATCTGATCTGTACCAGCGGCGAGGGTGCCAGCGGCAAATAACAGAGAGTCGCCAGGGAGGATGGGGGTGATTACCAAGCCTGTTTCACAAAAAATAATAAGGAATAAAATAGCGTAGGTCCATAGCCCATAGGTGTTGGTCAGCGTAATAAGATGCTGATCTAAATGTAAAACTAAGTTAATAAGGTAATGAATAGTTTCCATAATCTTTAATCTAAATAATTTGAAGGTGAAATAATGACATTATTCTCCAGTCCTCGTCAATTTCCAAAAACGCGCATGAGACGTTCGCGTTACGCGGATTTTTCACGACGCTTAATGGCTGAAACCGCCTTGACAGTGGATGATCTTATTTATCCCATATTTCTAACAGAAGGTAAGCAGGTTCGTGATCCTATTGCATCGATGCCTGGTATTGAGCGCCTCAGTCTGGATATGCTGCTGAGAGAGGCGGAACAACTACTTGAACTGGGAATTCCAGCAATTGCTTTGTTTCCTGTGGTAGCTGGCGATAAGAAAACCTTGCATGCTGAAGCAGCCTATCATGATCAGGGTTTGATTCCTCAAGCAGTACGAGCCTTGAAGCAGACGTTTCCTGAACTGGGATTGATTACTGATATTGCCTTGGATCCCTATACTGCTCATGGTCAGGATGGTTTGATTAATGATCAAGGTTATGTGCTCAATGAAGAAACTAATGCGGTTTTGGTTAAGCAGGCGCTGTGCCATGCGGAGGCGGGTGTGGATATTGTGGCTCCTTCTGACATGATGGATGGCAGAATAGGTGTTATTCGCCAAGCTTTGGAGCAAGCTGGTTATCTGAACACTCAAATTCTTGCTTATTCTGCCAAGTATGCTTCTTCATTTTATGGTCCTTTCCGAGATGCTCTTGGATCTAATGGCTGTCTGGGAAAAGGTAATAAATCACAGTATCAGATGGATCCGCGGAACAGTGACGAAGCCTTGCATGAAATAGCCCTGGATCTTGCGGAGGGGGCTGATATTGTTATGGTCAAGCCTGCCATGCCTTATTTAGATGTGATTCGCCAAACCAAGGAAAAATTTCGGGTGCCGACTTTTGCTTATCAAGTTAGCGGGGAGTATGCCATGTTAAAGGCCGCTGCTCAGGCCGGATGGTTGAATGAACAGGCGGTGGTGACAGAATCCTTGTTGGCGATTAAGCGTGCGGGGAGCGATGCTATTCTGACATATTATGCCAAGCAAGTGGCAGAATGGAGGTTAGGAAAAAGATTAGGGTAAATCAAAGGCATGGAAAACTCATTACAATCATGGCTGCATGATTCGGGATCATTGATAAAGCGGTTAAGGCAATATCAGTTGCAGCCGCAAATCAAGGTGTTGAGGCAGGGTTGGTATTATCCCCAGTCTGCGGAGCAGATTTGTTTAGGTTTGAAGTCGCGTCGCTATCTTTTTGTGCGCGAAGTTGAGATTTTGCATCAGGACCATCTGCTGTTATTTGCCCGTACAGCGATACCAGCTTTGACTTTAAAGGGTCGTGAGAAAATGTTGATGCGACTGGGTAAACGTTCCCTAGGGTCGATATTATTTTCTTGTCCACAGTGGGAGCGCAGCGCGTTTGAATTTAAGCTGGAACATTACCCACAATATGCTGCTCAAAAGCTTTGGGAAAGACAATCCCTTTTTTATTGGAAAGAAAAATCGATTTTATTAACAGAAGTGTTTCTTCCATTTTTGGTAGATTTTATAAAAATGTCTATAATATGAAAAAACCTCGTTCGCCCTGAGGAGAGAATGATGATTGAACGTCTAAAGCAATATTTTCTATTAATGCGTCTGCATAAGCCAATCGGCATTCTCTTATTGCTTTGGCCGACGCTCTGGGCTCTATGGTTGGCTAATGGAGGGAGTCCTGCTCAGCGTTTATTATTTATTTTTATTATGGGTACTATTCTCATGCGATCTGCGGGATGCATTGTTAATGATTTCGCGGATCGACATTGGGATGGACAAGTGAGGCGTACTGCCCAACGTCCCTTGGTTACTGGCAAAGTGCGGGTTAGAGAAGCCCTGTTCTTATTTGTTCTACTCTGCTTAATGGCTCTTATGCTGATTTTAGATTTGAATTATCTTACTTGGGGGTGTGCTGTTTTAGGTCTGATCTTTACTGTCTTTTATCCTTATATGAAGCGTTTTACGCATTTGCCGCAATTGGGTTTGGGCGTGGTTTTTGCTTGGAGTATTCCCATGGCCTTTGCCGCCGAGCAGAATCAAATTCCTGGGCAGGCTATTTTCCTCTTTGCAACCGCTATGCTCTGGCCCGTTATCTATGACACGCTCTATGCCATGACAGACCGCGAGGATGACTTAAAAGTGGGTATCAAATCAACGGCTATCTTATTTGGCGGTGCAGATCGTTTGATCATCGGGGTTTTGCAAATGGTGTTTTTGCTGGCTTTGAGCATTGTAGGGTTCCTGTTTCATCTGCAGCTGATTTATTATGTCAGTTTAGCATTATGTGCGTTTTTATTTCTTTATCAGCAATTCTTGATTCGCAATCGTAACCCCAGCGCTTGTTTTAAGGCATTTTTAAATAATAATTGGGTGGGCGCTTTGATTTTTATGGGCATTGCATTTAGTCTATGAAAATAGTAGCTGACATTGATATTCCCTTTATACAGAATTATTTTGCTGATCTAGGTGAGCTCATTTTAAAGCCAGGCCGTCTCATTGAAAGGGCTGATATTCTGGATGCTGATTTGTTAATCATTCGCTCAGTGACACCTGTGAATGAAAAACTCTTGGACGGCACGCCAATTAAATTTGTGGGCACCGTGACCACGGGTTTTGATCATTTGGATACTGCATGGTTAGAGCAAGCAGGTATTTTATGGCGCGCAGCCATAGGTTATAACGCGCTGCCCGTGGTGGATTATGTTGTTGCTGTACTTGCTGCTTTACAGGAGCAGCGACAGTTGCTTCTGTCTCCTACTGTGCGAGCGGGCGTGGTAGGCGTGGGACGTATTGGTTCCCGAGTAGCTGAGTGCTTAAAGCTACTGGGTTTTGAGGTATTCTTGTGTGATCCTCCGCGCGCTGATCAAGAAGATAATTTTTTTTCCGCACCACTTTCTGAGATTGCAAAATTAGATTTTATCAGTTTGCATACCCCTCTAGAGCGTGGCGGAAAGTATCCTAGTTATCATCTGCTTGATTCAACTTTGATGTCCTGTCTTAATCCGAATGCTGTATTATTGAACGCGGGTCGAGGAGAGGTAGTGGATTGTTCCGCGTTGCCGGTTTGGCCGGGAGAATATTGCTTTGATGTTTGGGAGCATGAGCCGGATATCAATTTGCAGATCTTGGAGAAAGCGCAAATTGCCACACCACATTTGGCAGGTTACTCTGTTCAATGCCGTTACCGCGGCATCAATATGATTTATCAAAATCTGTGTGATTTGGGAATTTTGCGCGTTGGGAAAAAACAAATCCCGCTTTTGCCGCGAAACCGTGTCAGCTTTGACAATCAGCAGTTAAATTGGCGAGAGGTGGTGCTGGCTTTATTTAATCCCCTCACAGTGACAGAATCTATGAAAAAGACTTTATTGACAGAAAAAGTATCATTGCCAGGGACCAGGAAATGCGCGACACTATTTGATAAATTACGTCAGCAGTATATTGGTGAGCAGATCCAAAGACATGAATTTGCTTACACGAGCGTTACTCAGCTGCGTTTAAAAGAGCAAGATCGATATATATTAAGCCAACTCGGAATCACTATTGAAGAGTAGAAAATATGATACATAGTATGACAGCGTTTGCTCGTGCTCAAAGTCAAGGGGCTTGGGGTACAGCCGTTTGTGAAATCAAATCGGTGAATCACCGTTATCTGGAAATCAGGGTACATTTACCCGATACTCTGTATGAATTAGAGCAGGCTATGCACGAGTTGCTTTGCCAGCATGTAAAGCGAGGGAAAGTAGAATGTTATTTTCGCTTTCAAGGGATAGATTCAAGCAATCAACCCTTGCAAGTTAATGCGTTACTGGCCAAACGCGTCCTAGAGGCAAATCAGGAAATCATGAAGCTGAGTTCAGTGTCTGGGGCAATCAATCCCATGGACATTTTGCAATGGCCGGGTGTTATTCAGTCCAGTGAAGCCAGGCTTGAGGGGGTTCACCGGGAGGTGATGAAGTTGTTGGAAGCGGCAGTGAAAGACTTACTGGAGGCCCGCCTTCGTGAGGGTGAGGAATTAAAGAATATTTTTCTACAACGCTTAGATAGTATTAAATTGGAATTGGGCAGAGCCAAGGATCGCATCCCGATGATTTTGCAACATCAGCGCGAACGTATTCTTAAGTATTTTAGCGATACGCAAATCGAGATGGATAAGCAGCGCTTAGAGCAAGAAATGGTGATGTTCACGCAAAAGATCGATGTTACCGAAGAAATTGAACGCCTTGAAACGCATGTCAATGAAGTGCGGCGCGTCTTAAAGCAAGGAGGGTTGATCGGTCGGCGTCTAGACTTTCTCATGCAGGAGTTAAATCGTGAAGCTAACACCCTGGGTTCGAAGTCAGTTGATGTTGATACCACGAGAGCTTCTCTGGAGATGAAAGTGCTGATTGAGCAAATGAGAGAGCAAGTGCAGAATGTTGAATAAGGGGTTGTTATCGCAATGACGTTATCAAATCCTTTAACTGCAAGTGTTTTGCTTCAGGATGTGAAAAGCAGACCGCAGCTAAGAGGGTCAGCAGTGTGAATTTAATGAAGAGAACAATAATAATTTCCTTTTTCAATATTGTTCTCTTCATCTTAAATCCTAGGTGCCACCTTGCGCTTTAGTGACCAAAGATGGCGATGCAAACAGGCTGTTAGCGACTAAGAGTGCATTGGCCATGGCTAGACTGGCAGCGATTTGTTTGTTCATCAGCAAGATCTGATCCATTAATACATAGGTTTGCGAGTTGAACAATAAAGTTTGCCTTAGGACCCAGCCCAGATCATTGGTGGCGACAGAGGTCACCCAGTTGGAGTTGGTGGATTGTTGAATGAGATTTTTGCGAAGGGAATAATCATTATTATAGGTTTGAGCGTCTTGATATAAGCGACCCAGGACATAGGCATTATAGGTTTGTACTGCGGTGACGGTATTAAAAAATGATTGATAATTTTGCTGGTCTGATTGCTTGCCACGCCAACCAGCGCCCGGGATGGGTAGCTTTACAGCCAGCCCAGAGGCGTTCGTTATGTAATTCATTGAGGCATTAACGCCAGAACGAGGGTCAGGGCTGAGCGGCGGTTGTCCGAGTAAGGTCGTGTAGGTTAAATCATTCATATTCTGAGGATTGGCAGCAGTGATGTTAGCTGATCCAAAGAAAGTGTTCAGTATGTTTTGCTGGATGTTGAGTTGGTTAGCTTCGTTGCTAAGGTCATCATTAGCAATACCGGAGAGCCAGGTTGCTTCATTGCCCCAATTGGTGCCCCAATTGACGGGGTCTGTGCTGCTTGCATCAGCGGCAAGAAAAGTTGCTGCAAGTTGTGCAATTTGATTAAGGTAGGTCGGCAACTGATTGACTGCGCTTAAGATGGAGTTGGTATAATTTTGAATGTTTGTCAAATATGGAACGTCAATGGCATCAGCTCGGGCGATGGATACACAGGTTGTGGTGCTGATCGTTACCGCAGCTAGCGTGGTGAGTAGGGGCTTCAGTTTTCCAAAGAACTTAGGCATAGCATCCTCCTGATAGATCAATATTTAATATTCCATCCCCTGGATTGCGAAGGCTGATTTTGCTGAGATCCGGGGGTAGGGCTTTGGTTTTGATTGGGGTTTTGAAAACCCGTATACACTTGAGATTGAGCTGGTGAGTTGGCCACTGGCGCGGCGGGCATGGCCCCGGCAGTAGGTGTGGTGGCTTCTGCTGCGGGTTGTTGAGGCGAAATTGCGGTAGTGGTGTTTCCTGAACTGTTTCCAGCGGGTGCTGATGTGGATCCCGATGTACTGCTAGTATCCCCTGCAGAGGTGCCTGTTTCTGGGGTAGTTGCTGAAGGAGTTGAAGGAGGCGGTGTGGATGGCACTTTAGAGAGCTCTTGCTTTAACTGGCCGGATAAGGCCTGATTTTTTTTATCTTGAGCTTGTTGAAGCTGGCTCTGAAAATCAGAGCTGCTACCGCTACCTGAGGAGCTGGCGTTGGATTGTGCGCTTGCGCTCGAGGAAGGAGAAGTATTGCTAAGAAAATAGGATTGCGCAGCAGCATAACCGGTGAGAAAGGAGACGCCTATCATCAGCAGCGAAATGAGTATTTTTTTAAACATGAGCTTACTCCCTTAAAATCATTTCTACATATGTTCTTGTTCAAAAATTCTTAATACTAATTCAAAGCGTTCTACGGAAAATACTCGTGCCAGCAAGCGCAGGCGTTCGAAGACAATATTTCTTCTTAAAAACAAATTAGCCATTTGATTTTCAGGGGTGTTGTTTTCTTCTGCATACATTAATAATTTGGAGGCAGAGCCAGGATCAATTTGGTCTACTGATTGTAAAAGCGCTAGAATTCTGGAGGTTTTGATATGGGCGCAAAGCTTAATAAATTGTTCTTCTTTACTTAATTCAAATTTGCTTAGTTTTTCCAGAGTTTCACTGAGGCTGGCGATGGTTTGTTCTAAGGTGGGTTCACCGTCCAAGGTCCAATTTTCAGCTGTTTCCATATAAGAAATGACCCGATAAATCATGGGGTCGTCATAACTTTTCCAATACTCGTGCGCTGACTGCAAATCTAGCTTAGGCATGATACTTCCATTTTAAAGCCTTTAAGCTTAACAGTATACGGTAGTTAAAGGTGACTGGGTAGTGGCAGCTTGACTTCTACTATGATAGCTTCTTAGATGATACTGATAACTGGATATGGGATGATGATAGGGCAGGCAATAAAAAAGCTAATTCTTGCAACCCTGATGTTGGGGCTTGTTGCTTGTGTGAGCCATACTCACGATTTTGTGCAATCTCAGGTCCAAGATAATCTGCTACGGGAAGATTGGCAAAGTCAAATTGATACTGATCCCATGAAGTGGAATAAGCATGCGGATAATTGGCTCTGGTTTGGAACGCCTAATGCCCTTGAGCGTGCTAATCGTAGTGCACCCTATTCTGCTGCCATGAGTACGATGATGGTTCGAGTGCCTGACTTTACCCGGATTCAGGTCAATGGTGACTTTGAGGTCCAATTGGATGGCCGCTTCCAACATAATTCAGTGTATCTCTTTGGGCCCAATGAGGAATTGCGGCAAGTGGTGGTAGAGGTCAAAGACCATACCCTGGATATCCATCTTTCGCCGGAAGTTCAAGATCCCAAACATGTGATCGTACGTATCGCCATTCAAAATTTGCAGTCGCTAACTCATAATGGCAGTGGCAAGGTTCAAGGTCGCTTTGTCCGCGCTAATCCCTTATCGATAACCTCCAATGGCAGTGGTGATATTGTTCTTACTGGAAAGATTAATCTGCGTCATGTTTACCAGACTGGTGCAGGGGATGTTACCATTCTAGGAGCCTATAGCCCCTCCTTGTTTGTAGATTCCAAAGGCTCGGGTTCATTGAATATCAGTGGAAGAGTGGGCATTGAGTCTATTACACACTCTGGTTCTGGTAATGTGAATATTATCGGCGCTGATACTAATTTACTAAATATCAATGCAACGGGATCGGGCAAGATTGGCATTAGAGGTATTGCTAATTTGAGAAAAGTCAGTGCTAGTGATTATGTTAAGGTATATCTCTATTTGGCCAAGAGCGATAGTGCGTATGCTTATTTATATGATAAGGCCTATGTAGGTATCGCAGGACAGACCACGAATCTCTATATTGATGCGCGAGGGTCTTCAACCTTTGCTGGACGTTATTTACATAGTGAAGATACCTATGTCCGTACCCGGGATTGGGCACATGTTAATGTGACAGCGAATAACCGTGCTTTTGCAGTTGCCAATGGCAATAGCAGTGTTTATGTGTTGAGTTGGCCCAATGTACTTTCACCTTATGTAACGGATAATGCCATGGTGATTCCTATTCAGCCTCCGCCAGAGACGCCTGCGCAGGAGTTGCGACTCAAGAAGAAAAAAGCGAAGCGCATGGGTACTGAGACTTATTTGCCATAATTGGGCATCATTGTATCGAGGAGAAGGTGTACGCCAAAATGGCTCCACGGTACATCCCTGTACCATCCCGAATCCCGTCCTTGGTTCTAGTCGCCATTTTGGCGTACACCTTCTCCTCGATACTAATGATGAGAATTATTTATAAGCCCTTAAGAAATCCCGCGACTGATGTGCCAAAGGTGCTGGCGACGCGTGAAAGTATGGAGCTGGAGGGGGTGTAATCTCGGTAGTGAGACACTTTGAATTCTTTATCCATGACATCCAACAAATTACCTAAATGATCAACCAAGCCTAATTTGAGAGCGGCCGTGCCTGACCAGAAATCGCCATTGAATAGTGTGGCAGAGTCGACATGTAGTTTGTTGCGTCTGGCCGCTAGAACTGCATTATTAAAGTTTTCCTGGACTTCACCGAGCATCTGATTGGCCTTATCAATATCAGCCTTGTTTTGTGGTAAGAAGGGGTCTAAACGGTCTTTGGCTGCGCCAGACATATAAACACGTCTTTCAATACCCAGCTTGTTTAATAACTCGGTAAAGCCAAATCCTTTCAAGATCACGCCTACGGAACCGGTGAGCGTATTGGGGTTGACGTAAATTTGATCGCCAGCCACAGCGACATAATAGGCGCCCGAGGCCAGAAAATCCTCACCTACAATGATTACTTTTTTGTGATATTTATTTTTGTAGGTCAAAATAGCATCATGAATGATGGCAGATTGAACAGGAGTTCCCCCACCAGAATTGATGTCTAAGATGACCCCTTTAGCATGATCATCAGAGAAGGCTTGTTTTAATGCCGGTACCACCGTTTCAGATGAGAAATCATTGCCTGGTTCAATACTGCCGTCCAGGCGGATTAAAGCAACATAATTGCCATCGAGTGCTGACGGGGTAACGATATTGGCATTATAGGCAGTCCACGCAATCAATAAAATTAACGAAAACCAGGCTATAAAACGTAGATTTCTCCAGCGACGCTCGGCTCGTTTTTCCTTGAGTAGGGCTCTGACCAGCTCAATACCCAGTTGATTATAATCTGCTGGTTGCTCTTTTATTTCGCTCATGTTATTCATACCTGCCTAAAATTTTATTTCATTACAACAGAACTGACGTTATAATTCATCCCATTTTTACGGCTCCAAGACAGAAAGGAGTGTTATGAGCTGCTTATTTAAATTTATCTGTGTTAGCTTGCTTCTCGCAAGCACAGCGGTATTTGCGAATACCCAAATCAACCTAACCCCTGGCGTTGCTCCCATTAGTCATGACATTTTTGAGCTTCACATGACCATTTTTTGGATTTGTGTGGGAATTGGTGTCATTGTCTTTGGTGTAATGCTTTATGCCATCATTAATCACCGCAAATCCTTGGGTGTTAAGCCAGCAGAATTTCATGAACATTTGTGGCTGGAAATTACTTGGTCAGTGATTCCATTGATCATTTTAGCAGTTATGGCTGTTCCAGCGACCAAAGTGCTGATCAATATGAGCAACACTGAAAATGAAGATCTCACCATTAAGATTACGGGATATCAGTGGAAGTGGCATTATGAATATTTAGAAGATGCTGTCAGTTTTTATAGCAATCTTTCTACTCCCTATGATCAAATGTTCAAGAATGCTCCCAAGGGCGAGCATTATTTACGTGAAGTGGACCATCCTATTGTCGTCCCTATCCATAAGAAAATACGTTTCCTGGTTACTTCAAATGATGTCATCCATTCCTGGTGGGTACCGGATTTTGGTATTAAACGAGATGCGGTTCCTGGTTTTATTAATGAAGCCTGGACCCGAATTGAAAAACCAGGCACCTATTATGGACAATGTGCTGAGCTTTGCGGTATAAACCATGCCTATATGCCTATTGTGGTGATCGCAACTACTGAAGACCAATACAAGGATTGGGTAGCCCAGCAGAAAGGTGGAGGCAAGTCTGTTAGTGCTAGTGCTGACTTGGCTAAGCAATGGACCATGAAAGAATTAATGCAGCATGGCGAAGAAATCTATGGTCGGGTTTGTGCTGCCTGCCATCAGCCCACTGGCTTGGGCATGCCACCAACTTTCCCGGCTTTGAAGGGCAGTCCGATTGCTAAGGGTCCAATCAAAAATCACATAGATCAAGTTCTGAATGGCAAACCTGGTACAGCTATGCAGGCTTTCAAAGATCAACTCAGCGCAGTTGATTTAGCTGCTGTGATTACTTATGAGCGCAATGCCTTCGGTAATAGTACCAATACCTTAGTGCAACCAGCTGAAATTCAGGCTATCAAAGAAGGCAAATCTGTAGCTGAGGTCACAACTGAGGCTAAACAGGCTGCTAAAGTAACTCCTGCTGAGGGATCCAAGGCTGCTATTGCTGCTGCAACCAGTGCAACTGTTGCGGTTGCTCCTGTACCCGTTGTTGCCAAGACCTATACCAAAGATGAATTAATGAAAATGGGTGAACAGACTTATTTGAGTCGTTGTGCTGTGTGCCATCAACCGACAGGCCAAGGCATGCCGCCGACTTTCCCTGCGTTGAAAGGAAGCCCAATTGCTACGGGTCCGGTCAAAGCTCATATAGATCAAGTTCTGAATGGCAAACCCGGTACTGCTATGCAGGCTTTCAAAGATCAGCTTAGCGATGATGAATTGGCAGGGGTGATCACTTATGAAAGAAATGCCTTTGACAATAATACCAATACCTTGGTGCAGCCGGCGGATATTGCCGCAGCAAAAAAAGCGCCGAGTGAATCTAAATAAGTAAGGGAGAATACTAATTATGTCACATGATCATCCCTCAGTAGCGAAAAAAGGATTAATACCCTGGTTAACGAGTTGGGTGTTTACCACCAATCATAAGGATATCGGAACTTTATATCTGCTATTCAGTTTGTGCATGCTTTTTGTGGGCGGTAGTTTAGCTTTAATTATCCGAGCTAAATTATTTCAGCCGGGCACAAACTTTATCGGACCTGATTTTTATAATCAAGTGGTGACTACTCATGGCCTGATCATGATTTTTGGTGTGATCATGCCAGCCTTTGTGGGATTAGCCAACTGGATGGTTCCCATGATGATTGGAGCGCCCGATATGGCCTTGCCTCGTTTAAATAACTGGAGCTTTTGGCTATTGCCTTTCGCTTTTACCATTTTAATTAGCACTTATTTCATTGGTGGTTCGGGTCCTAATTTTGGTTGGACCATGTATGCACCGCTTTCCTCACAATATGGGCCGCCGAGTACTGACTTTGTCATTATCGCGATTCATATAATGGGTATTTCCTCAGTTCTAGGCGCCATCAATATTATTGCCACCATTCTCAACTTGCGCGCTCCCGGCATGACTTTAATGAAAATGCCCTTGTTTGTTTGGTCTTGGCTGATCACCGCATTTTTGCTGATCGGCGCTATGCCGGTATTGGCGGGGGTGGTGACCATGGTGCTATTTGATAGACATTTCGGTACCAGCTTTTTCAATGCTGCTGGCGGTGGTGATCCGGTGATGTTCCAGCATTTATTCTGGTTCTTTGGTCATCCCGAAGTATATATCATGATTTTGCCAGCCTTTGGCATTGTTTCAGAAATTATTCCAACCTTTAGCCGCAAGAAATTGTTTGGCCACCATTCCATGGTGATTGCCATGGTTTCGATCGCCTTCTTGTCCTATATCGTTTGGGGACATCATATGTTCACGTCTGGTATGGCCTTGGGTACGCAGTTATATTTCATGTATGTGACTATGTTGATCGCAGTGCCAACAGGGGTGAAAGTATTTAACTGGGTTACCACCATGTTCCGTGGCGCCATGACCTTTGAAACCCCGATGTTGTTTGCCTTGGCTTTTGTGGTGTTATTTACGATTGGTGGGTTTTCTGGTTTGATGTTGGCGATTGTACCAGCTGATTATCAATATCAGGATACTTACTTCGTTGTGGCCCATTTCCATTATGTATTGGTCACGGGAGCCATGTTTGCCATTGTGGGCGCTGTTTATTATTGGCTTCCCAAGTGGACAGGGCATTATTACAATGAATTTTTAGGTCAGGTGCATTTCTGGATTTCGGCAATTTCAGTCAATATTCTTTTCTTTCCCATGCATTTTCTGGGATTGGCTGGTATGCCGCGTCGTGTGGCGGATTATGCTCTGCAATACACTACGTATAATATGGTTGCTACCATCGGCGCCTTTATTTTTGGATCGGCCCAGCTTATTTTCCTCTACAATATTATTACGACGATTCGCAAGAAAGGGAAAAAAGCGGATGACCGTGTATGGGAAGGATCTCATGGTTTGGAGTGGACTTTAAGTTCCCCGCCTCCCTACCATAGTTTTACTGAGCCACCTCATATTACTTAAGGCTTATCAGTATGCAAAAGGCACAGCGCAAAACGATAGCTATTTTGACTTTGGCTGTAGTGATTATGTTTGGTTTTAGTTTTGCCTTAGTGCCTTTGTATCGTGTGGCTTGCAAAAAAATTGGTTTGAATACGTCCATTCCAATTAGCAATGTTCCCGATACAACACTTGCAGCGGATGATACGCCAATTGAGCTGTCACGGAATTTGAGTGTGCAATTTCTAACAACTACTAACCAGGGGCTATTATGGGATTTTTACCCCCGTACTAAAATCATAGGGGGAATTCATCCCGGTGCTAAAGTAAAAGTGGTATTCTATGCTAGGAACAATACTAACCGGGATATGACTGTCCAGGCTGTTCCCAGTATGACGCCAACAGAGGCAATTAAGCATTTTCATAAAGTGCAGTGTTTTTGTTTTGATAAGCAAAGTCTAAAGGCGGGTGAATCGAAGGACATGACTTTGGTTTTTCAGGTAGATAAGGATTTACCTCCCGAGGTCCATACGATTACACTAGCCTATACATTGTTTGACCTTACCCCAAAGCGATAAAGAAGGAGCTAGGATGAAACAGCAACATTATCACCCAGTGGATTATTACTTAATAGCAGATCCCAGCTATTGGCCATTGTTTGGTTCAATAGGGATATTTTGTGCGCTGGTAGGTTTTATTAACATCTTGCACAATCATATTATTGGTACTTACCTGGCTATTGTAGGTGTATTACTCTTAGCTTTTACCATGGCAGGCTGGTTTGGTGCAGTGATTAAAGAAAGCGTCAATGGTTTGCATAGTAAGCAAATGGACCGTACCTATCGCTGGGGTATGCTTTGGTTCATTGTTTCTGAAGTGGCACTCTTTTTTATTTTCTTTTTAGCCTTGTTTTATACGCGTATGTTTACGGTTCCAGAGCTGGGTGGTGAGCCAGGTGCGATTTTGCATGACTTGTTGATGGCTAGCAGTGCTTATACTCATAAATTACTTTGGCCTAACTTCCAATCCACATGGCCTTTACTCCAGAATCCTAATCCTAAGATGTTTGTGGGACCCAAGGATGTTATGGATACTTGGGGTATTCCAGCGGTGAATACCTTGATTCTGTTAAGTTCTGCCGTAACCGTGACCTGGGCACATTGGGGCTTGAAAAAGAATCGTCGTTGGCAGGTTAATTTAGGTTTAGCTTTGACCGTGGGCTTAGGATTATTCTTCATTAGCATGCAAGCTCATGAATACTATTTAGCTTATTCAGAATATAACCTGACTCTGGCCAGTGGTATTTATGGCACGACTTTCTTTATGTTAACCGGCCTGCATGCCATGCATGTAACCATGGGTGTGATCATGCTGACCACTATTCTGATGCGTTGTATTCGTGGCCACTTTTTGCCGCAACATCATTTTGCTTTTGAGGCGGTGTCTTGGTATTGGCATTTTGTGGATGTGGTCTGGCTCTTCTTATTTTTATTTGTATATTGGCTATAAGCATTTATGCCTTGGCTCATTAATCCAGAACAGCTTGATAATTTTCGCAAGAACCAAAAAAATTTGGTTGTTCTGGATGCCAGTTGGCATGGGCCGGACAGTAGTAAAGCCAAGCAATATTTTCTGGAAAAACATATTCCGGGTGCCCGCTTCTTTGATATCAATGCTTTTAGCGATACGCAGACCACTTTACCCAACATGCTGACGCATGATGAAAAGCATGCTGCGGAACTCTTGGGTGCTTTAGGCTTGCGTCCTGATTGCAAGATTATTTTTTATGATCGTTCTGATTTTCATAGCAGTTGCCGGGCATTGTGGATGATGAAGATGTTCGGCCATCCTCCTCAATTGCTTTATATTCTAGACGGTGGTTTTGCAGCTTGGGAAAACCAAAATGGCAAGCTAGAATCGGGTGAAGTACAGACAGCAGCTAAGTCCTATCCTGTGAAGTTTCAAGATAAATATCTTCGCACCCTGAGCCAAATGACGCAGAATATATTACACCCCACGGAACAGGTAATCGATGCTCGACATGCTATCCGTTATTCTGGCGGCACTGAACCTCGGCCCAACTTAAGGTCTGGTCATATTCCAGGAAGTTTTTGCTTTCCTTTTACCGTCCTATTTGATGCCCAAGGTTTATTTTTACCCCCAGATAAGCTGCGTCGTCGCTTGGAAGGGACAGGATTTAGCCTGCAATATCCCGCCATTACCCTTTGCGGCTCCGGTATAACAGCCGCAATATTGAATTTTGTCTTGGATATTTTAGGCAATGAAAACAATACCTTATATGATGGATCGTGGTCTGAATGGGGTGCCCTTGAGCTCTATCCAGGAGAAAAGAGCGTTCAGGAACGTCCTGTTAGTACCTGTATTTGAACCGTTCACCCTGAGTAGGGAAAGCGCCGTATCGAAGGGTCAGAACCCAAGATTGGAGCTATAATTAGCTTATCAAGGGAAAAAGGCCAAGACTATTATGAAACAAGTCCTGCAACCTGTAAAAGATCCTATCCATGCGAAAATCCTGATTCCAGGTTCTAAAAGCATATCTAATCGTGCTTTGCTCTTGGCTGCTTTAGCCAATGGCGTATCTGAAGTACGCAATATTCAGATTAGCGATGATATTCGCTTTATGGTCAAAGCCCTTTCAGATCTGGGTGTTTCCATTCAATTAGATGAAAAGGCTCATAAAGTCGTTGTGGGTGGCTGTAGCGGTCAATTTCTAAATAAGCATTGTGCAATTTGGTGTGGAGAGTCGGGGACCTTGGCGCGTTTTATCATGGCAGCTTGTGCGGGGGTCTCAGGTGCTTATTATTTTGATGGGGCAGCGGCTTTGCGCAAAAGACCTATGGGGACCTTGTTGAATATTTTAGTCAGCCAGGGTGTTACTTGTATTCCCAATGATACGGATAATTTACCCATCACGATCATTAGTGCCAATGGTTTGCGCGGCGGTAAAGTATTTGTAGATGGCTCCAAAACGGGACAAACAGTATCAGCCCTGTTAATGATTGCCCCCTTTGCCCGTTCTGCTTTAAGCATTAGGGTAGAGCACTTGGTGAGTCGTAGCTATGTAGATCTGACTTGTTCAGTGATGGAGGAATTTGGGGTGCATGTGGATTGCCCTCATGATTTAGAATTTACAGTCACTCCACCCCAAAGCTATGATGCGCGTGATTACACAGTGGAGCCTGATTTATCAACCGCGTCTTATTTTTTTGCTGCAGCAGCAGTCACTGGTGGTGAGATGACCGTGCAGCCTATTCATCGTTCAGCTATCCGCCAAGGCGATGTGATATTTTTATCGATTCTGGAAAAAATGGGCTGTGAAGTTCTAGAGCAGAGTTCAGGTTTAAAAGTTGTAGGTCCGCTTCGTTTGCAAGGGGCCGAAGTCAACATGCAAGATTGCCCCGATTTATTTATGACCTTGGCCGTGATAGCCCCCTTTGCCAAAACTCCGACAACGATTACTGGCATAGGTCATGCCCGTTTTAAAGAATCAGACCGTTTAACAGTTATGCGCCAAGGTCTAGAAAGCTTGGGTGTGCATGTTGAAGAAGGTGATAGCTGGATCAAGATTTATCCTTCCATTCCCCATGGGGGGATTGTCAAAAGCCATAACGATCATCGCATCGCCATGGCTTTTTCAGTGCTGGCACTCTGTGTTCCCGGCATCATCATTGAAGATGCGGAATGTGTTTCTAAATCCTGTCCTGAGTTTTTTCAAATGTGGAAGAAGTTGCAGCCGTGATTATATATTGCAGCAGCTCCCAGTGAGGTGGGCGGTAAATTAGCAAATAGGCTCCACAGCACATCCCTGTGCTATCCCGAGTTCCTTCCATGGCTCTAGTCGCCTATTTGCTGATTTACCGCCCACCTCACTGGGAGCTGCTGCGGGGAGCTATCGATTCTCTACTTTTTTCGCGTATAATAATCCTCCCCAAGCTCCTTTCGTCTAGTGGCCTAGGACATCGCCCTCTCACGGCGGTAACACGGGTTCGAGTCCCGTAAGGAGCGGGATATAATCAATCGCTTATAAATTTAGACGTCGGGCGGATTCTAGCTCCAAATGCGACAGTCATTTTGGCGCATTCAATTTTCAAGTGCGAATTCCACCTGAGGATTTAAGCGCTCCTCTATGCTCATAAAATACTTCATTGAGTGTGAGATAATCTAAACACCTCATAGGCTGATTATTCAATTTATCCACGATCATTTCAATATCTTGTTGTGTACTGTTTTCAATACTAGATTGTTTAGGCAGATACCATCGCAACAAACGATTCGCATTTTCTAGGTTAATTGCGCTTGATGTTGAGGATGCGCGCTGTCGGTAAAGTAAATTGGCTCTTTTTTCCATGCTCTTTTCTTCAATCTGCAATAGTACTGAATAAATCTTTCTTATTTCTCTCTGTCAGCTTTTGCCGGTACGCCATGCGCCTTCTTATAGCAGAAATTACTTGAATGCAGCCATTTTATCATTCTACTAACGCTATATTTTTTTCCGTATTTCTGCCGAACATACTGACAAACATCTTTTACATAAAGGGAAGCTACTTCTCGAAGATGGTCAATCAAATCTCGTGTTTCATTATCAGTCAGCTTACTGTTGCTTCCATCACTTGCGGCTTTAAGCTTCTCATTTCTTTGGTAATCATCAATATGACGACGAATGGTTTCATCATCCAGCAATAAAATTCTGGAAATTTCCGAATAGCTATAGCCATCATCATAAGCTAAGACAGCCTTAATTCTGTCTCGAATTCGGCCATCACGCTCTTTTCGATGCCGCTGGATTAATTCGGCTCTTTCCTTGGAGGTTAATATTCTTTTCATGAAAAGTTTTTTACTATATTTTTCAATTTATTGCAGCAAATTTCGCATTTTCAATGGTGAGTGATATATCCTCACTTACTCTCAGTAATTTATACGATATTCAATTTTATATCATGAGTGTAAATTTATACTCATAAGAAAATAAATGAGGTGGTGCTGCGTATTTCGGTCGGAACGAACGCTTGTTTCAGTCTGAAAGCGAACACTGATTTCGGATTTGCTCGAACGTTGATTTCGGCCTAGTCGAACAAGTTAATCAGCTCAACGGCATTATCTGCTA
>Ga0105240_10000197_pt1 | contig 123221 bp, 102 predicted proteins | sample KBSC54metaG_FD_80426 | JGI IMG/M metagenome (GOLD analysis project Ga0105240, IMG submission 80426) | Corn rhizosphere microbial communities from Kellogg Biological Station, Michigan, USA - KBS C5-4 metaG | ecosystem: Host-associated > Plants > Roots > Rhizosphere > Soil | place: Michigan...
ATACCAATAGGAGGAAGCCATGTCGAAGCGGACCTTCCAGCCCAGCAAGCTCAAGCGCGCCCGCACGCACGGCTTTCGTGCCCGTATGGCCACGGCCGATGGTCGCAAGATTCTGAACGCCCGTCGCGCCAAGGGCCGCAAGCGTCTGATCCCGTAAGCGGCACGCGATGATGCGCGCCGCCGGTTTGCCGCGCGAAGCGCGGCTCCGCCGCGCTAGTGACTTCGCTGCGTTACGCCAAAACAGCGGCCGCTCAGGCGGACGCTGTTTTGCTGTGCGCTATCGCGGCAATGGCCTCGATCATGCCCGCCTGGGGCTGGCCATCTCAAAGCGCGTGTCCAAGCGCGCAGTGGATCGCAACCGGCTCAAACGGCTGGTTCGCGAGTCATTTCGTCGCATCCGGCACGAACTTCCCCCTGTCGATGTGCTGGTCATGGGGCGTGACCACGCCGCTGGCCTGACGAGCGCCGAGTTGCTGGCCGACATCGATGCCCTCTGGGCCAAGCTCAAGCCGTTGAAGCTGGACGATTCGGCCGGCACAATGGTCCGTTGACCTTATTTCTTTTGTCTGCTGCGGGCTTTGTGCCGTAGCGCCCCACCCCGGACCGCTCCGCGATGAATCAAACGCGCACGTTTCTTATCTTCGCCTTGTTGGCTTTGGCGTATCTGTTATGGACCGACTGGGAGAAGGACTACGGCCCACAACCGGCTCCGGTAGCTGCCAACACCAGCACGACTCCGGCCGCCGACGGCACAGTACCTGGCGCCAACGGCAGCAATGCGGCGATTCCGACGACCGGCACGGGTGGTGCCGAGCAGCCTGCGCAGCTGATCACCGTCAGCAACGACCTGTTGCGCCTCACCATCGACACGCGCGGTGGCAGCGTGGTGCGTTCGGAATTGCTCAACTATCCAGCCGAGCCGCGCACCAAGAAAGATCCCAACCCGGCGCCGGCACGCCTGCTTGACGACGACCAGGCGCATTTCTTCACCGCACAAAGTGGCCTGGTGAGCGCGCAGGGCAATGCCCCCGATCATCGCGCCGTGTTCCAGAGCGCGCAGACCAGCTATACGCTGGCCAACGGCCAGAACGAGCTCAAGGTCGACCTGACCTGGACCGGTGCCGATGGCATCAAGGTCACCAAGACCTACACGCTCAACCGTGGCTCCTACGTCATCGACCTGGCCCAGCGCGTCGACAACACTGGCAGCGCCACCTGGCAGGGCAACGCCTATCAGCAGCTGCAGCGCCTGGCGCCGGCCACGGCCAAGAGCTGGTTCCAGAGTTTCAGCGATCCTTCGTCGCACAGCTTCTTTGGCGCTGGCTGGTACAGCCCGCAAGACAAGTTCGAGAGCCTGGGCTTCACCGATTTCCAGAAAAAGCCGCTCAACCGGTCCATCACCGGTGGTTGGCTGGAAATGCTCCAGCATTACTTCTTCGTCGCCTGGATTCCCAAGGCCGATGAGGCGAGCACTTTCTCGACGAGTATCACCAACCCCAACACGGCCACACCGATCTACCTGATCCGAGCGGTCGGTCCGTCGATGACGGTGGCACCCGGCCAGAACGCCACGTCGAGCGCGCGCTTGTATGTGGGGCCGAAGTTGCAGGGCACGCTCGACTCGGTCGCACCGGGTCTTGAGCTCTCCACCAATTACGGCTGGCTCACCGTCATCGCGCAGCCGCTGCATTGGTTGCTTTCCACGCTGCATGCCTTCGTCGGCAACTGGGGCCTGGCGATCATCGTTCTGGTGCTGCTGATCAAGGCCGCATTGTGGAAGCTCACGGCCACGCAGTTCCGTTCCGGCGCGAAGATGCGCAAGCTGCAGCCGCGCGTGAACGCCTTGAAGGAGCGCTACGGCGACGACAAGGTAAAGATGCAGCAGGCCATGATGGAGCTGTACAAGAAGGAAAAGGTCAACCCGATGACGGGTTGCTTGCCGGTGCTGGTCACCATGCCGATCTTCTTCGGCTTGTACCGCGTGATCATGGAAAGCGTCGAGCTGCGCCAGGCGCCGTTCTTCGGATGGATCCACGATCTTTCCGCGCCCGATCCGTTCTTCGTGCTGCCGGTACTGTATGTACTGGTGATGCTCGCTACGCAGTGGCTGACACCGCCGGCCGCGGGCATGGACCCGGCGCAGGCGAAGATGATGAAGGTGATGCCGGTATTGTTCGGCGTGATGTTCTTCTTCTTCCCTGCAGGTCTGGTGCTGTACTGGGTGACCAACGGCCTGATCAGCTTGAGCCAGCAATGGTTTATTACGCGGCAGGTCGAGCGGGCTGACCAGAAGATCAAGACCGCTTGACGAAAAAGGCCGCGAAAGCGGCCTTTTTTATCGCTACCATTCCACCATGACTCACTCCAGCGACACGATCGCCGCCATTGCGTCTGCCGCCGGTGCCGCCGGCGTAGGCGTGCTGCGCGTTTCCGGTCCGAACGTACCGGCTATCGCCGGGCAACTGTTGGGCCGTGAGCCGCAAGCACGCCATGCGCATATGAGTGCATTTCGCGATGTCGATGGGCAGCTGATCGATCGCGGTTTGCTGCTCTACTTTCCCGCTCCTGCTTCCTATACCGGCGAGCACGTGCTCGAACTGCAGGGCCATGGCAGCCAGGTGCTGCTCGACGCACTGCTTCACCGTGTCTGCGAACTTGGCGCGCGCCTCGCGCGACCTGGCGAATTTACCGAACGTGCTTTTCTCAACGGCAAACTCGACCTCGCACAAGCCGAAGCGGTCGCCGACCTGATCGCGGCGCGTTCGCACGCTGGCGCACGCGCCGCATTGCAATCCATGGAAGGTGTGTTCTCGCGCAAGGTCGACGCCTTGCTGCAGGCGTTGATCATCTTGCGCGTGCACATCGAGGCGGCCATCGATTTCCCCGAAGAAGAAATCGATTTTCTTGCCGACCCGGCCATCACCGCGCAACTGCGCAGGCTACGCGCGCAACTTGCCGAACTGCTGCGCGAAGCGAAACGAGGGCTGCGTTTGAACGACGGCTTGCGCGTCGCCATCGTCGGTCGACCCAATGCCGGTAAATCCAGCCTGCTCAACGCGCTGTCGGGTAGCGAACGCGCCATCGTTACCGATATTGCCGGAACAACGCGCGACGTGCTGCGCGAGTCATTGCAGCTTGATGGCATTGCACTTGAACTGGCCGACACTGCCGGCCTGCGCGAAACCGACGATCCGGTGGAGCGCGAAGGCGTACGTCGCGCGCACGGCGAACTCGCGCGCGCAGACGTCGTGTTGCTGGTCACCGATATCGAAAACGCGCAAGGCGATGTCGCCTTGCTGGCCAACGTGCCGCCAACGGTAGAACGCCTCGTACTCGTCAACAAGATCGACCTTGCCGCTACCCCGGAGCACACCGAGCGGCGCGACGGTGCCGCGTGGCTTTGGATCTCCGCCAGGACGGGCGCCGGCCTCGATACCCTGCGCGAAACGCTCAAGCAACTGGCCGGCGCCGGCGGCGGTGAAGGTGCCTTCAGCGCGCGTCGACGCCATATCGTCGCCTTGCAGCAGGTCGCGATCCACCTCGACCGTACGGCCGAGATCCTCGACACCAGCCGCGCCGGCGAACTGGCTGCCGAAGAACTGCGCCAGGCTCAACAGTCACTTGGCGAAATCACCGGCACCTACAGCAGCGACGATCTGCTTGGCGCCATCTTCGGATCGTTCTGTATCGGCAAGTAGTTCGCTGGTCTCTTCAGGTGAACCCCGGCGAGACGAATGCCGTGTTTATCCACAGCATCGCTGTCACACCTCACGAACAGGCGCTAACATGTTGGGTTTGCTAGATAGTCCTTCGCGAACCCACGCATGTTCTCCTTCATTTTCGGCGGCTTCGGGCTGTCTACGCTCTGGTTGATCCGGCCCTTCTGGCGCCTGCTGCGACCCCTGTGGCGTCGTGGCGAGTCGACCGTGATCGGTGGCGCCGGCGCCATTCGTTTCTGGCTGGGTGTGCTGTTTGTGTTGCTTGCAAGCGCGACGCTTGAAGGTATCGTCGTTGACTGGGCAACGGCGGCAGCGCCCGTCGGAGGTTCGGTCTGTCGCGCCTTGGCCGTCGGTATCGGCAGCTTGATGGGTAGCGCCTTGACGGCATTGCTGGCGCTCGCGGCGCTGGCTGTCACCCTACCCTGGTATCTGGGTGTTTCATGGTCGGTGGCACTGGGCCGCGCGACCGACATCATTGAACCGATCGGCGCGTTGACGATCGAGGCGGTACAGCGCCTGTTCGCACGTGCAGGCTCACGCGCTTCACGGCGCCCGCGTTCCGGAGCGGTGCGCCGCTCGGATCGCTCGCAGCGTCCTGGGCGTGCACCGACAAAACAGACGAGCACGATGCCTCCAGCCGCGGCGCCCAAGCCTTCGTCGCCGGCCCTTAACCGCGGTGCCGCGCCACGTGAAAGAGTGATCGACCAGCCCTGGCTGCTGCCCAAGACCACCCGGGTATCGTCCGCGTCACCGTCGTTGCGCCGTGAGTTCGCTCCACGGTCGCCTGCTGTCTCCACGGGTGCCGTGGTGGCGGCGGCACAGGCCGCGTTGCAGCAAGTGCAGCAGAACCAGGCAACGCCGGAGGTGAGCAAGGAACTGCCCGGCGACGAGCGGGAAATCACGACGCATATCGAGTTCCCCGATGACGTCGCTCCTGTCCACGAGCCCGATGCTGGGGCCCAGGTGGCGCTGGAGTCGTCACGATGGTCACGTGCCGTCACATCTTCGCCTGTACGCGCACGTGGGTATGCAGCGAACGATGAAGTGGCTGAAACAACGGTCGCGTCGCCGCCCGTCGCCGCCCCTGTCATTGCGCAACGACTTCGCGCTTCGCCCCGCTTGCCCGGCCTCGATCTGCTCTCCGCACCACGTCAGGAGAGTTCGTCCATCGACGACGCCCAGCTTGCAGAAACGGGCGAACTGATCGAGCAACGCCTGCGTGAATTCAAGGTACCGGTGACGGTAGTCGGCGCATCGGCCGGGCCGGTGATCACGCGTTTCGAAGTCGAGCCTGCCGTAGGTGTTCGCGGCAACCAGATCGTTGCGTTGATGAAGGACCTGGCACGCGGCCTCGGCCGTACCTCGATCCGCGTGGTCGAAACGATTCCCGGCAAGACCTGCATGGGATTGGAGCTGCCGAACGAGCAGCGACAGATGATCGCGCTATCGGAAATATTCGACTCGAACGAATACCGTGCCTCTGATTCGCTATTGACGCTTGCGATGGGCAAAGGCATCACCGGCGAGCCGGTGGTGGCGGACCTGGCAAAGGCACCGCATATGCTGGTGGCCGGCACGACCGGTTCGGGCAAGTCGGTGGCGGTCAATGCGATGATCCTGTCGATGCTCTACAAAGCCACGCCTGATGACGTGCGCATGATCATGATTGATCCGAAGATGCTGGAGCTTTCGGTCTACGAAGGCATCCCACATCTGCTGGCGCCGGTGGTTACCGATATGAAACTGGCGGCCAACGCGCTCAACTGGTGCGTCGCCGAAATGGAAAACCGCTACAAGGTGATGTCCGACCTGCGCGTGCGCAACCTGGCCGGCTTCAACCAGAAGGTGCGCGAAGCGAGAGCCGCTGGCCGTCCGTTGATGAATCCTTTTCCGGCGCACCCGGAAATTCCCGAGTTGCTCGACACCCTGCCGATGATCGTCGTGGTGATTGACGAGCTGGCCGACCTGATGATGGTGGCCGGCAAGAAGATCGAAGAGCTCATTGCGCGGCTTGCGCAAAAAGCGCGCGCCGCCGGGATTCACCTGATCCTCGCGACGCAACGCCCATCGGTCGACGTGATCACCGGCCTGATCAAGGCAAACATCCCGACACGCGTTGCATTCCAGGTGTCGTCGAAGATCGACTCGCGCACCATCCTCGACCAGATGGGCGCGGAAAGTCTGCTCGGCCAGGGCGATATGCTTTTCCTGCCGCCGGGCACGGGTTATCCACAACGCATTCACGGCGCCTTTGTTGCCGACGAAGAAGTGCATCGCGTGGTGGCCTGGCTCAAGCAATTTGGCGAGCCGGATTACAAGGACGAGATTCTCGCCGGGCCGCCTGGCGAGGGCTCGGGCGACCTGTTTGCGGAAGATGGCGCGGATGCCGAACTCGATCCGCTATACGACGAAGCGGCCGCCTTTGTGTTGCGCACGCGTCGCGCATCGATCTCGTTCGTGCAACGACAGTTCCGAATCGGCTACAACCGCGCCGCCCGCCTGGTCGAAGCGATGGAAGCGGCGGGACTGGTGTCATCGATGGGTATCAATGGCCAGCGCGATGTCATCGCGCCGGCGCCGACGGAATGATTACGGAATCCAGCGACGTAACGTCGCATCCAGAAGGGCGTGATCGACGTCGCTCCGCTCGGCCAATTGATGCCCGGTTGCTTGGAAGTGGTCCATAGCATGCAGCATCCATTGGCGTAGATGATCGGGTATGGATTCCAGGCCACCCTCCTTGGTTACCGCCTTGCGCGCCTCGATATCGGCAATCCAGCTGCGCTCCTCTTCGGTTACCCAAGGCGCAGCTACCAAAGCGGCGAATCGTGTCGGCGGTTGCGAGCGCGCATGCTCGATCCAGCGACAAGCCAGGATCGGGCGCAAAAAGTAAAAGAGCTTCTTGATACGCACATGCTCGTTTTCCAGGTAACCGGCGTACGTGCTCTTGGCCATGCTCAGATAATGAAACAGCGCACGTGCGGGCTGAAAACACGCTTCGATGACAATACGTATGTCGTGCGCGAATACATCATCCTGCCGATAGACGATGGGCGAATCGAACCACTCGTTGAAGGCGAGGTTGCATTTCGACGAAAGACGGAGTGATTTGCGCAGCTCCCAACCGCTTACGTCCAGATCTCCCGGGAGCATGCGTTCGATCACGTCCCGTTGTTCGAAAACACGCAGATACCAATCGTGCGCGTGCGCATACACAAAGCGCACATCGAAATCGCTATCGGGCGACGCGAATCCCCAGGCGCGGCTCCCTGATTCGGCCGCATACAGCACACGCACGTTGTGCTCCCGTTCGATGTCGTGCAAAGCAGCTTGAATGGCTTCCTTCATGACTGACGTGTCTCCCATTGAGCTGTTATCTGCTGCAATAGCCGATCGGCGGCTACCGCATCGACGTTTAGCGGCAGATCGGGATTCGCATGCATTTCGCAGCGAGCGCTGATGTTCTGCGCCATAGCCATGATCTCATCGTACTGAAAGCGGCCGCGGCGAACATCCATCAGCAGGCGCAGGTTTTCCCCATCGAAACGAATGATGGGCTCGCCCCGAGTAAGGATCGATTCCCCGGAAAGAAGCAGGCGGATCGTATGCATGAGATTCTTGGCGTCGTAATCGAGCTCGCCCGTCTCCTGTTGCCGCCAACGCGCCTCGTTTCGCTCGCGCCGCCACGTCCAGTAGTTCTGATGATCCACGAGAGCCTGTTTCCAGGCTTGCTCATTGAAGAAGAGCAGGCCGGAAAAATGCGAAGACTCATGCTCAAGCGGAATCGACTCGCAAGCGATCATGTCTTCGCGAAACACCCCGCGGGCGTGCGCCCCATACCGGTACAGCCGGTAGCCATCACGAGCGTGTTCCAGCCGCGACGCGTGGAACTCGGTGAGATTCCATCCCAAGGTGGACAAAGGAATGGGGCGACACGGAGGCTGGCGTTCTGGCAATAAGTGCTCACGTGGAACGATATGGCAAAAGTCTTCCTTGACCGGTGGCTGCTCCGGCCTGGGCTGATTCACCCACTTGTTTTGACCCCGCGCTTTCTTGATCTGGCTGATCGCATAGCCGAGGTGTGTTTGCACGCTCTGACGAGATATGAACAGATGGCGGTGTTCAATAAGCATGCGCATTTCCGGCGACGTCCAGCGAACGCAATCGGCTGGCATGAACAACAGTTCAAGCACGTTGGGGTTTGCGCCAGCCAACAGTTCCACAACCCGGCGCAGGCTATAGAAGACGATATCGTTGCGCGCGTCGGCGATCTGGCTCACTGGAGAGTTCAGTCCCATATAGGCTCGACCAGGCACAGCGAAGATACCGCGTATGTCTTGGTCGCTCTCCGCCGTGGCGGTGCCATAGGCATGGCTGCCGCCAATGCATTCGAACAACAGCGCGGGTGAATCGTGAGCCAACAGGCTCTCAAGAGAATACATGCGGCGATCCTTGGATTGCCCGGCGGACGGGCAGCGACCATGCAAAGATCGGCATTAAGCCATGCCAACGCCATGGCTTCCAACTACTCCACCGACGCACGTCGTCGGCGGAGCGACAGGAAAGGTCAGTTGGCCGAGTCTTTCGTCACCAGCTTCAACGGCACCGCGACACCCTTGTCCACACTTTGATTGCTCAGCAGCTTCTGCGCGGTTTCCACGCCGAGACGGCCAATCTCGCCGGGCTGCTGGGCGACGGTGGCAGCCATCTTGCCGTCCTTTACCGCCTTGATACCGTCAGGCGTGCCGTCGAACGCAACCACGACGACGCTGCCGTGTTTGCCGCTGTCGAGCGCACGGAGCGCCCCGAGGGCCATCTCGTCATTCTGCGCGAAGATGGCATTGGCGTCCGGATGTGCCTGCAACAGGTTTTCGGTGACAGAAAGACCCTGCGCGCGATCGAAGTTGGCCGGCTGCTGCGCGATGATCTTCAAGCCGTCTTTCTGTGCTTCGTCGTCAAAACCCTTGCCACGGTCGCGCGCGGCCGAAGTACCGGGTACGCCCTGGAGTTCGAGCACATTGCCCTTGCCCTGCAGCTGCTGCGACAGGAACTTTGCCGCCATGGCGCCGCCGGCGAGATTGTCCGAGGCGATATGCGAAGCAACGTTGGCGCCGTCGACAGCGCGGTCGAGCGTTACCACCGGAATGTGCGCGTTATTGGCCGACTGCACGGCGCCGGCCAGTGCAGACGAATCGGTGGGGTTGAGCAGGATCACGCCGACCTTTTTCTGGATCAGGTCTTCGACACCGGAGATCTGTCGGGCAGGGTCGTCCTGCGCGTCGACAACGACCAGCTGCAGGCCGGCAGCAGCAGCGGCTTTTTGCGCACCATCCTTCAACTCGACAAAGAACGGGTTGTTCTGGGTGGAGATGGCCAAACCGATGGTCTTGTTGCCGCCGCCGGCTGCGCTGGATGAAGAGGCGGATGGCGCGGAGGCTTCGCCCGGGCCCTGCTGACTGCAGGCGGCAGCGAAGACGACGAAAGTGGCCGCGGCGATAAGCCTTAGCTTGCGCATGGTGAGTACTCCTTCAATAACACGGGGACTTTCCGTGGGGACTATTTACGGCGATCGATCAGCACGGCGATCAGAATCACCGCGCCCTTCACGACCTGCTGGTAGAACGACGATACGCCCAGCAGGTTCAAGCCGTTGTTGAGAAAGCCGATCAGCAGTGCGCCGACCAGGGTGCCGAACAGCCAGCCACGGCCGCCCGACAAACTGGTACCGCCAAGCACGACGGCGGCAATCGCATCGAGCTCGTAGCCGCTGCCTGCCGTCGCCTGCGCCGAGTAAAGGCGTGAGGTCAGCACAATGCCGGCAAAGGCCGAAAGCAGGCCGGACAGGCCATAGACGCCAAGCTTGATCGCCCAGACACGGACGCCCGATAGACGCGCGGCCTCTTCGTTGCCGCCGATCGCGAAGATGTGGCGGCCAAACACCGTTCCGCGCAGCACGAAACCACAAACGGCAAACAGCACGAACATCCAGATCACCGGTATCGGAATCAGATGCGCGACATAGCCATCGCCGAGCAGCGCAAATCCGGTATTGGATACACCGATTGGCCGCCCTTGCGTATACGAAAGCGTCAAACCGCGTACCAGCGTCATCATGCCCAGGGTGGCAATGAAGGGTGCGACGCGGCCCCACGACACCAGCACGCCGTTGATCAAGCCAAGCAGTGTTCCAACGCCGAGGCCTGCGCAGATGGCCAGACCCGCGCTCTGACCCGCGGCCATCACACCGGCGGTGATCGCACCGGAAAACGCGAGCAAGGCACCGACCGAAAGATCGATGCCGCCGGTGAGAATAACGAAGGTCATGCCGAAGGCGATCAAGGCGTTGATCGATACCTGGCGCAACACGGTGAGCAAGTTGCCGGTCGTGAGGAAATCAGGGCTCAGGATGCTGAGCGCGATCACCAGCAGGACAAGGCCGATCACCGAGCCGAGGCGCTGCAGCAGGGTCAGCGTACCGTCAAGGTTGAAACGCGATGGCGGTGTGGGAGTGGTTGCTTCAGTCATGAGAGCCTCAGTGGATAGCTTGATTTGCAGGAGCGGCTTGTGAGGTGACGGTCGCGACTGAAGTCGTTCCTGCAAGGTCGTTCAGTGTCCGCCCGTAGCGGCACGCATAATTTCTTCCTGCGACGTATCGGCAGCTTCAAGCAGCGCAGTGGCACGGCCCTCGTGCATCACCAGGATGCGATCGCTCATGGCCAGCACCTCGGGCAGCTCGGAAGAAATCATCACGATCGCCACGCCCTGCTCGGCAAGGCGATTGATGATCTGATAGATCTCGGCCTTGCCGCCGATGTCCACGCCACGCGTGGGTTCGTCAAGCAGCAACACGCTCGGGTTCAATGCCAGCCATTTGGCCAGCACCACTTTCTGCTGATTGCCGCCGGAGAGCGCACGAACATCCAGCTCCATATCGCGTGTGCGGATATGCAACTGCTCGATCAGCTCGCGTGCCTGCTTGCGCTCCCGGCCACGGTCGATGACGCCCAGGCGCGAGGGAATATGCGCCAGGCTGATGTTCTCGCGCAGCGAAAGATCCAGCACCAGGCCCTGACCCTTGCGGTCTTCGGTGACGAAGCCCAGGCCGGCATCGATCGCCTGCACAGGATTGCGGACCGTGAGCGGCTTGCCGTCCAGCGTGATACTGCCGCTGCGTGGCTTGCGCAGGCCAAACAGCAGGCGCGCCAGCTCCGTGCGCCCCGCGCCCATCAGGCCCGACACGCCGAGTACTTCACCGGCACGTACGTCGAAGCTGATATCGCGAAGATAATCGTCGCCCAGTCCGTGAACGGCCATGCGTACGCGTCCTGGCTTGGCGGTACGCGAAGGAAAGCGCGCTTCCAGCGAACGGCCGACCATCATCCGTACAACTTCATCGAGATCCAGACCGGCGACATCGCGCACGCCGACGAACTGGCCGTCGCGCAAGACAGACAGCCGGTCGCACAAGGCGAAGATTTCTTCCATGCGATGGGAGACATAGACAATGCCGGTGCCGCTCTTGCGCAACTCACGGATCAACGCAAATAGAGTGGTGGTCTCGCGGTCGGTCAGTGCGGCAGTGGGCTCGTCCATGATCAGCACGCGCGCGTCCTGCGCCAGCGCCTTGGCGATCTCCACCATCTGTTGTTGACCGACCGATAGCGTGTCGACCTTGGCATCGGGCGACAATGCCTGCATCCCGACACGCGCCAGCCATTGGCGCGCCTTGGCACGCATCGCGCGCTGCTGCAGCACGCCGAAGCGACGCAGCTCGCGACCGAGGAAAAGATTCTCGGCCACCGTCAGGTTGGGAATAAGATTCAATTCCTGGTGAATGATTGCGATGCCTTGCTTCTCGGCATCGGTAGGCGAACTGATGGTCGTTGCCTGTCCATCGACCTGAATTTCGCCCTGGTCCGGGCGGTACTGCCCAGTGAGGATCTTCATCAAGGTGGACTTGCCGGCACCGTTTTCGCCCATCAGTGCATGCACTTCGCCAGCGCGCAGTTCGAAGTCGACGCCACGCAGAACCTGCACCGGCCCGAAGGACTTATGGATGCCGCGCATGCTGACCAGGTTGGTATTCATGGGGATGCTTAGAAGGTGACGCCGGCGTGCAGGATCACATTGGCATAGGGCGAAGTTTCGCCAGTGCGTACGACGGCCCGGGCACTGGCGCAGGCGTGTTTGAAATCTTCGTGGGTCAACTCGTCCACCGTCAGGCCATCGGCGCGCAATCGCGCGCCCAGTGCGACCATCGAAGGATTGCGCGCGTTGATTTCACTTGCGACCGTAACGCGCTCTACCGCCAGCTCTCGATAAATGGCGTCGAATACGTCAGCGAAGCGCGGCACGCCCGCGACAAGTGCAAGGTCGACGCATGGCACGCCCAGCGGCACCGGCAGGCCAACATCGGCGATAACAATCGTATCGGTGTGCCCCATGGCCGCCACGATCCGATTGAGCTCCGCATGCAGCAGACCTTGGCGCCTCACGGCTGCTGCTCCAGAAATGCGTTCAAGGCGGCGAGGGTCGGCATGCCGCCGCGGGCGCCCAAGCGGGTCACCGACAAGGCACCGGCAGCGCAGGCCTTGCGCACGGCGCCGTCGAGATCTTCCTTGAGGAACACGGCAAGCGCGGCATTGAACGTATCGCCTGCACCCGTACTGTCGACGGCATCGACATGGAAGCCTCGCTGCGATCGCGGCTCACCGCCATCGCTATACCAGGCGCCTTCGGCACCACGGGTAAGCACAACAGGGCAAGGTGTACGGTGCATCAGCTCGCGGAAGTCTTCGTTGGGATCGGCTCCGAGCAGGATCGCCAACTCGTGTTGATTGGGCGTGACGAAGCGCGCGAGCTTGAGCCAGTCCAGTGGCAACGGCTGCGCCGGCGCAGGGTTCAAGATGACCGGGACGCCGAGGCGTTGCCCCAGGCGCAGCGTGGCTTCGACCGTTTCGAGCGGCGATTCGAGCTGCACCAGCACGGCATCGGCCCGGGCAATGGCGTCGCCAGCCTGCTCGACATGAGCGGGCGTCAGGCGGGCATTGGCGGCCGGGACGATAACGATCTGGTTTTCGCCGCCCGCGACAGTGATCGAGGCGGTACCGCTGCCGCAATCGTCGATGCGGTGCAGGTGCGTCAGCGAGATGCCTTCGCGCTCGAGGCCATCGCGCAGCTGGTCGCCAAAGGCATCGTCGCCAACGGCGCCGACCATGGTGACCTCGGCGCCCAGCCGAGCGGCCGCGACGGCCTGGTTGGCGCCCTTGCCACCTTGAAGGGTGATAAAGCGCTCGCCGAGCAGGGTCTCGCCCGGGCCTGCGAAGCGCGGAGCCAGGGTGACAAGATCCATATTGATACTGCCAACCACGACGACACGGGTCATGTGGTCCCTTTGAACGATCTACGAGACCGCGCAGGATACGCGATCCTGTGTGGTCCGGTAACGAAAACACTCCGGTTTGACCGCCAAAAGGGCGCTTTTCAGATAGATACTAAAAAGAGCCGTGAAGCCGGGTCGTCGGAGAATCTCCAAGAGCCTTTATTTCCACGGTCATTGATTCCGGCGCAGGCCGGAGCCCAGTGTATCGGTTATCGATTTTCGCCAGAACCTGGCTTCAAACGCGACAACCGACCGATAACGCCACTGGATCCCGGCCTGCGCCGGGATGACGCGTTGAGAGTTCCCTGAAATTATTTGCCGCTGGCGGGAGCCGCCTGGCCAGCCTGTTTTGCTTCGCGCCGTTCCATCATCTTCTCGCGCATGTCGGACCAGCGCTGGCGTTGTTGATCGGTCAGCACGGCGCTGATGCTGCCCTGCGTGCTCTCCATCAAGGACTGCAGCTTGGCCCGCTTGTCCATTGGCTTCAGGCTGCTATCACCGCGAATGGACTGCACCTGTTGTTGACGGTCCTGCAGGATCGCGCCGATCTTGCTTTGTTGATCGGCCGTCAGTTGCAGGCGCTTGGTCAGCTTCTGCAGCTGTTCCTGCGGATCCATGTGCTGACCTTGGCCACGGCCGGCCGGAGCGGTGGTCGGCGTACCGTCCTGGGCCGACACCGGGATAGCGACGAGGCAAAAAACCAGGGACAACGAGGCGAGCGTCAAGCGTTTCATCGGTCCGATCCTTTGGGGTGGGTCCAGGGCTGAACGCGTCGCCCGAGTGTGCCGTTGACGTTCTTCCGCTTGAAAGCCGGCGCAATGCCCCGAAAATCAGAGTTTCGTCGCTATCTCCAAAGGATTCCCATGATCGAACTGCATTACTGGCCCACGCCCAACGGCCACAAGATCACCATGTTCCTGGAAGAGAGCGGCCTGCCCTATGCGATCAAGCCGGTGAATATCGGCAAGGGCGACCAGTTCGAGCCGTCCTTCCTGGCGATCTCGCCCAACAACCGCATGCCGGCGATCGTCGATACCGAGCCGGCAGACGGCCAGGGCCCACTGAGCGTGTTCGAATCGGGCGCCATCCTCGAGTACCTGGCCGGCAAGGCCGGCAAGTTCCTTCCCATTGAACTCCGTGCGCGCTATGCCGTGCTGGAGTGGCTGTACTGGCAAGTGGGCGGGCTGGGGCCGATGCTGGGCCAGAACCACCATTTCAATCGCTACGCACCCGAAAAAATCCCCTACGCCATCGACCGCTACGTCAACGAAACACGTCGTCTCTACGGAGTGCTGAACAAGCGCCTGGACGGTCGCAGCTATATCGCCGGCAACGACTACACCATCGCCGATATGGCCGCTTATCCGTGGATCGTGTCGCACGAGGCGCAGGGCATGGATTTGGCCGACTTTCCGCATCTGAAAGCCTGGTTCGACACGATTGCCGCGCGGCCGGCCACGCAGCGCGCCTATGCGCTGGGAGAGCCGATTCGAAACGGATTCGACCTGACCAAAGACGAAGAAGCACGCAAAGTGCTGTTCGGCCAGGGTGCCAAACCGCAGGCCTGAGTGTGATCGGTTGCAAGAACAGACTGGTATTGCGTCACACAACGCGTTTTAATCTTTCGATCGTTTGTGTTGGCGCTTTATCAGGATGTTCTCTATGCGCGCGCTCTTGTTTGCGGCTTTGATGACGGTGGCTGTTCCCTCGATGGCTGAAAAATTGACGATCGAACGGATCTTCGACGGTGGCAACCTCGCAGGTCCCGCGCCCCGTGGCTTGCAGATCTCTCCCGATGGCACGCGTGTCACCTTTCTGCGCGCCAAGCCGGACGACCAGAACCAGCTCGACCTGTGGGAATACCGCATCAAGGACAACAGCACGCACCTGCTGGTCGACTCCAAGAAGCTCGAACCGCAGGGCGAACACCTGTCCGACGCTGAAAAAGCGCGCCGCGAGCGCGCCCGCACCGCCGGCCTGCACGGCATCCTGACGTATCAGTGGTCGCCGGACGGCAAGCAGCTGTTGTTCCCCATTGGCGGCAAGCTCTATCTCTACGACCTGGCCGCCGACAAGCCGGCGCCGCGCCAGCTCGACACCGGCGGTGACGTGATCGATCCGCGCATCTCGCCCAAGGGCCACTACGTGTCCTATGTGCGCGATCAAAACCTGTGGGTGATCGACCTGGCCGCCGGCAACGCGCACCAGCTGACCCATGACGGCGGCGGCGCCGTGCACAACGGCGAAGCCGAATTCGTCGCACAGGAAGAAATGGAGCGCAGCGAAGGCTATTGGTGGGCGCCTGACGACAGCCAGATCGCCTTCGAGCGCTACGACGAATCCAAGGTGCCCACGGTCAAGCGTACCGAGGTCTATGCCGATCGCACCGACGTGATCGACCAGCGCTATCCCGCTGCCGGTGACTCGAACGTGCTGGTCAAGCTGGGCCTGGTCGCGCCGTCCGGTGGTCAGACGCGCTGGGTCGACCTGGGCTCGGATGCCGACAGCTACCTCACCCGCGTGAAGTGGCTGCCCGACGCCAAGCATCTGAGCTACCAGTGGATGCCGCGCAGCCAGCAGAAGCTGGAACTGCGGTTGGTCGATACCAAGACGCTTGCGCAGCGCGTGCTGGTCACCGAAACCAGCCCGACCTGGATCAATCTCAACAACGACCTCACTTTCCTCAAGGACGGCAAGACCTTCCTGTGGGGGAGCGAGCGCAGCGGCTACCATCATCTCTATCTGTATGGGATCGACGGCAAGCTCAAGCACCCGGTCAGCCAGGGCGACTGGCAGCTCGATGGCGTACTGGCGGTAGATGAAAAAGCCGGCAAGGCCTATGTCAGCTCCAACCGCGATTTCGTGCCCGATCGCCAGGTCTATGAACTCAAGCTCGACGGCAGCACCGCCAACGCACCTGTGCGCATAAGCCAGGGCAACGGCACGCATCAAGCGGAGTTCTCGCATGATGCGGCGTTCTACCTCGACACCTTCTCCAATTCGCAGACGCCGCCACAGGTCAGCGTACACAAGCCGGACGGCACGCTGATCAGCTGGATCGAACAGAACCCGCTCGACGAAAAGCACCCGTTCTGGGCCTACCGGGACAGCCTGGTCAAACCCGAATTCGGCACGATCACCAGTTCGGACGGCCAAACGCTCTACTACCGCGTATACAAGCCGGCCGGCTTCGATCCCGCCAAGAAATATCCGGTGTTCGATGCGTACTACGGTGGGCCACACGCACAGCTGGTCGTCGACAGCTGGGGCGACTATTTCAATCAATACATGGCCAACCAGGGCTTCGTCGTCTTCACGCTCGACAACCGTGGCATGGCTCGTCGCGGGCGCAAGTTCGAAGATCCGATCTATCAGCAACTGGGCGCCGCCGAAGTCGACGACCAGCTTGCCGGCATTCATTGGCTGAAATCGCAACCGTGGGTCGACGGCAATCGCATCGGTGTATTTGGCTGGAGCTATGGCGGCTACATGACCACCATGATGTTGAGCAAGGCATCCAACGAAATCGCCGGTGGCGTCGCCGTCGCGCCTGTCACCGACTGGCACCTCTACGACACGTTCTATACCGAGCGTTATCTGGGCCGTCCGCAAGACAATGAAGCTGGCTACACCCGCAGCTCTCCCTTCGCCTGGCTCGATGGCCTCACGTCCAAGCTATATCTCGTCCACGGCATGGCCGACGACAACGTATTGTTCGTCAACTCCACCAAGCTGATGGCCGAGTTGCAGAAGCGCGGCACGCAGTTCGAGTTCATGGCCTACCCTGGCGCAAAGCATGGCCTCAACTTGCCTGGGCAGCGCGTGCATGTTTATCACCTGATCGAGAATTTCTTTCAGCAGCAGGTGAAAGGCGGACCAGGCAAATAACGAGCGGGCCTACGGCCCGCCAACTACCTGTTTCACGTCGCTCCAAACCTTCTCGATCTTCTTCTGCTTTTTCTTCGACGTCGAACAAGGCGGAATCGAGAAATAGTTGCCGTTAGCGAAGAACGACAGGTCTTCGTAGCCGGTCGTGGGACCTGGGCAGGGTGGGTTGTCGGAGAGGTCGTCGAATGCGCCGTCGCTGCGCAGCGCGGCGTAGAAGCTGTCGTAATCCGCGGGGCTCAGTCGCACCGTCTTGTTGGAATCGCCGGTGTGTGAAGACGACTGGATGGTTTTCTTGCCCTTGGCGTCGATGTCGACGGCATAGCGAGACCAGTTCGGGGAAGAGATCACACCGGTGACTTTGGCGTATTTCACCGCAAAATCTGCGGGACGCTGGTGACGCCTGGAGATCATGCCGCAGCCGGTGATTGTCACGGCCATGCCGAGTACGGCGATGACGCATAGGGCCTGGCGAAGGCGCGACCGAGCGGCACGTGCGCTACCGGTTGTTGGGTTAACACCGAGCATGCGTGCTCTCCTACTCGTTTAGCTATACAGCGATCATACCAACGCGCGCGGCGTAAGAACGTCGCGATCCATCGGCTTCTGCCTGGGTTATGAATTTGCGATGTGCGCGATTCTGCGCGGAACCCGTAGCGACTATTTGTCCAGCTTCGGGCCGCGAATGGGATCGACGGTTTTACGCGCATTGATTTCCACGTCGGTCACGCCAGGCTGCGCCTTGAATGCGGCGATAGCCTGATCGATATCCGCATCGGGCGGCAGCGTAACCACGGCAGCATCGCCCGAACCCATCGGCCGCACGAAGATCGTGCCGACCTTCGCGTTGGCCGCTTGCGCGGCAGCTGACTTGGGGCCGTCCTTGTAAGTGACGATCAATTGCTTGGCGTTGGGGGCAGCGTCGGCGGGCATGGCATTACCCCGGTAAACCTGTGCGTGAGCGGCGCTGGGCAGGCATACGCCGAGCATGAAAAAGGCGGCCAGCGGAACGACGATGAAAGTTCGAATGCGCATGGACCGCCTCTTTGTCAGTGTAGATATCGCCGGAGCTTACTCTTGCGCCAACCCCAGGCCGGAGCCTTGTTCGAGCGGCGGCGCAATGCCGGCAACAGCGAGCAGGGATTGTGCGTAGCCGTCTTCGATGCTGACGGTGGAAACCTCGTCCCAGGAGAAGAACGACGCTTCGCGCAACCATTCCGCGTCGGGACTGATTTCCTGCATATTGAAGCCGTCTTCCTCGACGCTGACCAGCTTGCCGATGTAGCAGACCTCGGCTTCCTCCTCGCTGTCGACGTGGACACCGATGACTGCCGACTGGCGCGCAGCCGCCTCGACGACGTCGCGGATGTTATCCAGCGGGAAGTTCTCCGGCAGCGTCGGGATCAGACCTTTCAGTGTCAGCGCCTTCTCCATGAACAAGGCATGCTTGTCCGGGACTTCCAGCTCGCTGACGTCGCGGTGGCGCATGATGTAGATGCCGTCATAGCTGATGGTGTCACCCACGACCCAAAGCAGGAAGAACTCGCGCCCGACGCCGCCTACGTATCCGCAGAAGCTGCCGTGTTCGAGTTCCTCACGCCATAGTCTGACCAGTTGGCGATTTTCCTGGGCTTCGCGCAATTGCGCGCGCTGCCCAGTGGTCTTCAGTTCGATGATCTTGCCCATGGGCGCAATTTTACCAGAGGGGGGTCGCCGGCTTGTTAGGGCCGGCTAACGGGCAAGAAAACTCGGCGCTTAAGTCTTTACAAACAATGGTTTGCGTCGATGCCGCAGGCCTTAGAGAATGTAACGGCTGAGGTCTTCGTCCTTGACCAGGGTGCCGAGGTTCTTGTCTACATATTCGGCGTCGATCGTGTATTTTTCGCCGGACTTGTCAGCAGCTTCGTAGGAGATCTTCTCCAAAAGCCGCTCCATGACCGTGTGCAGGCGGCGGGCGCCGATGTTCTCGGTGCGCTCGTTCACCTGGAACGCCACCTCGGCCAACCGGTCCACGCCCGAATCGGTGAACTCCAGGCTGACGCCCTCCGTACCAAGCAGGGCGACGTACTGTTTGGTCAGCGCGCTGTGCGGCTCGCGCAGGATGCGCTTGAAGTCGCCGACCGACAGCGCGGACAGCTCGACGCGGATAGGCAGGCGACCCTGCAGCTCCGGGATCAGGTCCGAGGGCTTGGCCAGCGAGAACGCCCCCGACGCGATGAACAGCACATGGTCGGTCTTGATCGGGCCGTATTTGGTCGACACGGTGGAGCCTTCGACCAGTGGCAGCAGATCACGCTGCACGCCTTCGCGACTGACGCCTGCACCGCCCCATTCCGAACGCTGGGCGATCTTGTCGATCTCGTCGATAAAGACGATGCCATTCTGCTCGGCGGCCTCGACGGCATGCGCGCGGATTTCTTCGTCGTTGAGCAGCTTGCCGGCTTCCTCGTCGATCAACAGGGGACGCGCAGCCTTGATCGACAACTTTCGCTGCTGGGTCTTGGCGCCGCCCATGCTCTGGAACATCTGGCGCAGCTGCTGGCCCATTTCCTCCATGCCAGGCGGCGACATGATTTCCACGCCGACGTTCATGGCGAAATCGAGCTCGATCTCGCGGTCGTCCAGTGCGCCTTCGCGCAGCTGCTTGCGCAGTTTCTGGCGGGTGTCGCTATCGATCGCCGGTGCCGGATCGTGGCTCCAGTCGCTGGGCGATTGCCGGCGTGGCAACAGCGCGTCGAGGATACGGTCTTCGGCGCGGTCCTCGGCCTGGGTGCGCACGCGCTTCATCGCCTGCTCGCGGGTGAGCTTGTAGGCCACATCGACGAGGTCGCGCACGATCGATTCGACGTCCTTGCCGACATAGCCCACTTCGGTGAACTTGGTCGCCTCGACCTTCACGAACGGCGCGTTCGCCAGCGTCGCCAGGCGGCGCGCGATTTCTGTCTTGCCCACGCCGGTCGGGCCGATCATCAGGATGTTCTTGGGCGTGACCTCGTCGCGCAGGCCCGGCTCCAGCTGCATCCGGCGCCAACGGTTGCGCAGCGCGATCGCTACGGCACGTTTGGCGTCATGCTGGCCGATGATGTAGCGGTCGAGTTCGTTGACGATTTCGCGGGGAGTGAGTTCGGACATAAGGTCACCGGAATCCATGGGTTTGGTACGTCATCCCGGCGCATGCCGGGATCGGGAGCGTGTCAGCCGTTGGGGAACGATCGGGTTACAGCTCTTCGAAACTGTTGTTGTGATTGGTGTAGATGCAGATGTCGCCAGCGATCTTCAGTGCCTTTTCGACGATGGTGCGCGCATCCATCTCGGTGTTTTCCATCAGCGCAAGCGCCGCCGATTGCGCAAACGGTCCGCCGGAGCCGATGGCGATCAGGCCATGCTCGGGCTCCAGCACGTCGCCGTTGCCGGAAATCAGCAGCGAGGCTTCTTTGTCGGCGACCGCCAGCATCGCCTCGAGGCGACCCAGGCGGCGATCGGTACGCCATTCCTTGGCCAATTCGACCGCGGCACGGGTGAGGTTGGCGCTGTGCTTGGCGAGTTTTTCCTCGAACAGCTCGAACAAGGTGAAGGCGTCGGCCGTAGCACCGGCGAAGCCGGCGATCACGTCGCCGTTCTTGCCCAGGCGACGGATCTTGCGTGCATTGGCCTTCATCACCGTATTGCCCAAGGTGACCTGACCGTCGCCGCCGATGACGACGCGGCCGTTACGGCGAACCGAAACGATGGTGGTGGCGTGGAAAGATTCCATGGGGACGCTCCAAAGACTTGAACCGATGAGGTGGGGGTGGTGCCGGACGGTTCAATGGTGCCGGTGGAGAGGCCGGCATCAAGGCTTTTCAGGCCTAGCGCTTCTTGGCCCGCGGATGCGCCGCGTCATACACCTTGGCCAGATGCTGAGAATCCAGGTGCGTATAGATCTGCGTGGTAGCGATGTCGGCGTGGCCGAGCAGTTCCTGTACCGCGCGCAGGTCACCGGACGATTCGAGCATGTGGCTGGCGAAGGTGTGGCGCAGCAGATGGGGGTGCACATGCTTGGCGAAGCCATTGGCAAGTGCGAGATGTTTCAGACGTGCCTGCACGGTGCGCGGACTGATCGGTGCGCCACCGCGGCCCCGAAAAATCGGTGACTCGGGCACGCGGCCTTCCGCTTCGCCCAGTGCACGCAGCGCGGAGATGGCGTGCCGGCCGACCGGCACGATACGCGTCTTGTTGCCCTTGCCGAGCACGCGCACTTCGCCGTCATCCAGGTTGAGATCGACCCAGCGCAAGCCGATCAACTCGGACAGGCGCAGGCCGGAGGAATAAAAAAGCTCGAGCATCGCGCGATCGCGCACGCCCAGGCTGCCGCCGCTGTCGGCTTCGACCAGCGTGGTCGCTTCGTCCACATCCAGTACCTGCGGCAACTTGCGGTGCACCTTGGGCCCGCGCACGCCAGCGGTAGGGTCATGGCTCAAGGTGCCTTCGCGATTGAGCTGGCGAAACAGGCTGCGACATGATGAGAGCAGGCGCTGCAGGCTCTTGGGCGACAGGCCGCCGCGATGTTCCGCGGCAACGAAGCTGCGCATGCGATGCGAGTCGATGGCGTCGAAACTGTCGATCTGCTGCGTTTCCATATAACGCAACAGCTTGGCCAGATCGCGTCGGTAGCCATCGACGGTGTGCACGGAAGCCTTGCGTTCGCCGGCGAGCCGTCCCAGCCAGGCTTCTACGTGCTCGTTGGGCTTCATCGGCACACGCGCGTCAGACGCCGTCCTGCGTACGTGCCAGGGCCGCCGTCACCGTAGCGGCGATCATCTTGAGGAATACCGTGCCCATGCCAGGTTGGAAATGATCCGGGTCCTTGCTGCCGATGGCGAGTAGCCCCAGTTCGCCCAACGGCATCACTGCGGCAGAACGGATCTCGCCGGCGTGCTGGCCGAACAGGCGCTGCAGGCGCTCGTGCGTCAGCCGGCCGGAGATCGGTTCGTGGTGAGCAAGGAAGTCGGCGAACTCCGGTATCGAGGCGCGGCCACCGGGTTCATGCACCAGCCAGTCGGCCGGTGGCAACGCGGCGTCGCCGAACAGCACCAGGCGCACCTGTTCGGTGTGGAAGTCTTCGCTCAGGGTAGCGATCACGCTGCGAGCGGCGACCGCTGGCGTACGTGCGCGCAGCACCGCAACGTTCAACTCGTGCACGCGTTGCATCAGCTGTTCGTTCTCCGCCGCGACGGCGATGAACTCGGCCATGCGTCGCTCGAGCTCGGCGTTCTTCTCGCGCAGGTTCTGCAGCTGATAGGTCGCCAACGAGGCGACCTGGCCTTGCTCGCGTGGCAGCTGCAACTGGGCGGCGAGTTCGGGGTAATCGGTGAGAAAGTCGGGGTGACGCTTGAGATAAGCGGCCACATCGCTGGCTTGAAGCGGATCCACGAGTGCCGTGTCGGTCATGCCTTGTCCTCAAATACCATGCGGCAGGGGCGCACAGCCGGAGTGTGCGACGAGTAGGGGCCGAGCATCAATCGCTGAGGTCCATATCCAGCCATTCACCTTCGAAGACGAAGGTGGCCGGGCCCGTCATCCATAAGGTGTGGCCAGGGCCAGCCCATTCGATACGCAGGCTGCCACCGGGCAGATCGACCTGCACGCTGTCGTCCACCTCGCCGCGCTGGTGAAGCACCGCCATGGCTGCGCAGGCACCGGTGCCGCAGGCCTGCGTCCAGCCGGCACCGCGTTCGTGTACGCGCAACTCAAGACGATCGCGCGCCAGCTTGCGCACAAAGCCGGCATTGACGCCCTCGGCGAAGCGTGGATGCGTAGTGAGCGCGGGGCCGACGGCTTCCAGCACCGGGTCGCTCAGATCGTCGACGGTCACGACCGCATGCGGGTTGCCCATCGATACCACGCCAAACTGGACCACGGTGCCCGCCAGTGGCCCAGGTGGTTGGCCGAGCGTTACGCCGATGTTCGGTGAGCCGCCATCGAAATGCGAGGCCTTGGCCTGGAAATCGGGTTCGCCCATATCCACCGACACGCGAGCGGCCGCCAGCAACTTCACCGAAACCGGCCCCGATGGGCTTTCAAGCCGAGCTTCGTCGCCCATCGACATCAGCCCGGCGCGATACAGCCAGGCGGCAACGCAGCGCACGCCGTTGCCGCACTGCCCGGCCAGCGAGCCGTCGGTGTTCCAGATGCCGTAATAGAACGAGCAGGACGGATCGCGCGCCGGCTCGATGGTCAACAGCTGATCGAAACCCACGCCGCGGTGGCGGTCGCCGATGGCGCGGACCCGCGCCACGTCGAGCTCGAAATCGGGATCACGGCCATCGATCACGACAAAGTCGTTGCCGAGGCCGTGCATCTTGGTAAAGCGCAACGTCACCGCCGACTCAGAGCGAGCTGCTGGCGGAAGCCGGCCTGGCCGCGCTGGCCGCGGGAGCGGGTGCGTGGACGACGGGCTTGGCCGGTGCAGCCGCCGGTGTGGCGGGCTTGGTCGGCATGTACAGCGGCCCCTTGTTACCGCAGCCCGCCAAGGCAAGTGCCATGGCACAAAGCGAAACCAGTGAAAGTGAACGACGCATAGTGAGAATTCCTGCCAGGTCGGCACCAGTATAGAACGGGCATGCTGGCGCAGTTGGCTATCATAGGTACCTGTAGTTTTGGTTGAGGTGGAAAAAACGATGGATTGGAGCGTCTGGCTGCGTTGGCCATCGACCATCCTGCTGATTCTTGCGGCAGTCATGCTGTTGGTGACGTTGATGCAGCTGTTCGTGCTGCGCGACCGCCTGCAGCGGGGGCTACGCCTGTCGGCCGGCATCCGCGCGGTCGTCGTGGTGATCGTATTCGCGCTGACCCTGCTGTTTGCCGGCACCGGCTGGATGATTCACGGCTACCGCCTGCTGGACGAGGAAACGCCTGTCGCCGAGATCGATGCGCGCATCTTGTCGCCCCAACAATGGGCACTGACCTTGCGCCGGCCTGACAGCAGCGTGCAGCACGTGACCCTTTCCGGCGATGCGTGGCGGTTGGAAGCGCTGGTGGTGAAATGGAAGCTGCCGGCGGTGCTGGCCGGCGTGCCGCCGCTCTATCGACTCGACCGCCTCACGGGCCGCTACGACGATGCAGGGCAAGAGGCGCAGGCGCCGCGTACGGTGATCGATCTGCGCGATGGCGCAGAAGACCTGGTGGGTCTGCGCAAGAACTACATGACCTGGCTGCCCGAGGTCGACACCGCCTATGGCGACGGCGTGTACCTGCCGCTGGTCGATCAAGGGCATTACACGGTGACGCTGTCACGGGCCGGCGGGTTGGTGGCGCGGGCCGATGAGGCGACTGAGCAGCGGATGGGGCAGCCGTTTTAGGGCGGTGAAGCCGCTCGCTGCGCTCGCTGTCAAGTCGCGCCTGCGGCGCTGTAAACAGTAAATAGGGAGAGCAAAACGAGAAGAGCCGCCGCTTCCCATTTACCCTTTACAGCGCCGCAGGCGCGGACTGACAGGCCACAGCGTGGCCGGCTTCACCGCTCCCGAAGCGCCTTCTCATACCGCAACGCATCCGCCCCATCCTGGTAGTAGCGTGCATAACGCCCGATCTGCCGATATCCCAGCCGCTCGTACAGGCGGATCGCCGTTTCGTTATCGGTGCGCACCTCCAGCCGCAGCGAGTGGCAGTGGCGCGCACGCGCGGCCGCTTCGACTGCAGCGATCAGTGCCGAGCCAACGCCTTTGCCGCGCGCTTCTGGCTTGCTGGCGATGGAATACAGGCGGGCGACCCGGCTGGCCTTGCGGAAGAACACCACGGCGGTGCCGAGGAAACGGCGATGGTTGGCGCTGGCCACCAGCACCTGCGCGGTGTCGCTATCGAGATGCCGGCGATACTGTGCGCGGCTGAGCCGGTCGCTGTCGAAGGTCGCATCTTCGAGCGCGACAAGGTCGTCCAGGTCGGAGAGTTCGGCGCGGCGTACGCGGACGGCGGCGGTGGCTGGCGTAGGGGTCATCGTGGCGTCCTGCGCTCAGGGGGAAGGAGAACAAGCGCGGCACTCTAGCGGTCCCTTCCCACGGCGGCAAACGCGACCGTCCAGGGCATTTAATTTGGCTTCAGTGCGCGCACTTGTGTGTGAGTGGCTATGTGCCACACTGCGCGCCTTGAACGCATGACGACCATGCGCAGAATTTTCACGTCCTCCTGCGGCGACGGATCGCTCGGGCAGGCTCAATGAGGTGTCATGACCCGGCTCGTCATCGTCGTCGAGAAAGCTTCCGACTGGGGCTCGTATTATCCGTCTGTGGACGTGGTCAGCGCGATGGACTACCTGCGCGAGCCGATCAACAACGATGACGACGAGCGCACACACGTCATCAACCTGTGTCGAAGCTACAAATACCTGGGCACCGGTTACTACGTATCGTTGCTGGCCGAGGCACGCGGACATCGCGTGATGCCCTCGGTACGTACCGTCAACGATCTGCGCCGACGCTCGCTGTACGGCCTGGATATCGACGACCTCAACCAGAAGCTCACCCACTTCCTGCCGGCAGGCGGGCGCGACACGACCGACTTCGGCATCCTGGTCTACTTCGGCGAGACCGCCTACCCGGCTCTGCAGGACCTGGCGCGTCAGGTATTCGAAACCTTTCCGTGCCCGTTGCTGCGGATCGAATTCGAGCGCGACCGCGTATGGCAGATCAGCTCGATCAAGCCGGTTGGCCTGCATACGCTCGACGATGCACAGGAAGATGCCTTCGCCGAGGAGCTCGATCGCTTCTCCAAAAAGCTTTGGCGCAAGCCGCGTGCGCGCAAGCGCTACCGTTACGACATCGCGATGCTGGTCGACCCGCAGGAGTCGATGCCGCCCTCGAACAAGAAGGCGCTGAAGTCCTTTATTTCGGCGGGCAAGGAGCTGGGCATCGAGGTCGATCCGATCGGCAAGAACGACTACCAGCGCCTGGCCGAATACGATGGCCTGTTTATTCGCGAAACCACCGCCAGTGACGACCATACCTATCGTTTCGCGCACCGCGCGGAAAAGGAAGGCATGGTGGTGATCGACGATCCGAGCTCGATCCTTCGCTGCACCAACAAGATCTTCCTCAACGACTTGATGGTGTCGCGCAAGCTGGCGGTGCCCAATACCGAGATCCTCTACCGCGACAACGCCAAGGGTTTGAAGGAAGTTGCCGCCAAGCTCGGTTTCCCGCTGGTGCTGAAGATTCCCGATGGCTCGTTCTCGCGTGGCGTGGTCAAGGTGGAAACCGAGGCGGCGCTGGAAAAAGCCGCCGGGGAGCTGTTCCAGCACAGCGCCCTGTTGCTGGCGCAGGAATTCGTCTACACCGAGTTCGACTGGCGCATCGGCGTGCTCAATCACGAGCCGATCTACGCTTGCAAGTACTACATGTCGCGCGGCCACTGGCAGATCTACAACCATGGCGCCAAGGGCACGGCCAAGTCCGGCGGCTTCGAAACCATCGCCGTGCGCGACGCGCCGTCGGAGGTGGTGAAGCTCGCGCTGAAGGCTACCCAGCCAATCGGCGACGGCCTGTACGGCGTGGACCTGAAACAGGTTGCCGACAAGCCGGTGGTGATCGAAGTGAACGACAACCCGTCGATCGATGCGGGCGTGGAAGACGCCTACCTGGGCGAGGACCTTTACCGCCGGATCATGCAGGAGTTCTTGCGCCGGATGGAGCGCAAGCGGCTTGGAATTGCTGATTGACGATGGGCAAGGCCGCCCGCTTTGCGGGTGGTGAGGCCGGCGTCTATGTCGCCTGCAAGGTAAATGGGTAGAACAACCTGGCTGGCTTTCTCTATTTACCATTCACCGTTTACAGCGAGCATAGCTCGCGGCTTTACCCAACGTGGGTCATGCCGGCGACTCGTCCTTGAGTCGCCAGGTGCATAGGCATCGTCCTTCGATGCCGCTCGCCGGTGGTGCACCGCGTCCCTTTCCACCGACGAGTCCCCTTTGCGGCTTCCTGCCGCTTTCATCCACTGCCAAGCGGAATGTTCTTTCCTGGCCCGTCATTCCGGTCTGCGCTGGAACGACGACCCTTGTTGTTTTTGATCAGTTCCAGACGGCGCTGTGCGCTGGCCGGCGACGGGTACGAGCCAGGGCAAGGAGTTGGCGCGGCAGGCCCGGCTCGAGCACCAGCAAGACCGACAAAGGCGCGGCAACCAGCCAGAACGCCGGGGTCCAGCCCCACTGTTCGCTATGCATCGGTATAAGGGTGGTGAGCAGAGCGGCGGTGCCGGCCAGCAGCCACAGGAGCGCCGCGCCGAGCAGGCGCTGGTGGCGGGCTTCGTGGGATTGAATAGGCTGGCGCATCGCTTCGCATCCGGTGATGGTGTGGAAGCGAGTGTGGGCAGCGGTGATCTCACGGACTGCGACCGCGATAAAATCGCCATTTGGCCGGCCCGACCGGTCGCCGGTTCATCACAAAGGAGTGCTCATGAAGGCAGGTCAGTTCGCGGTTTTCGGTCATCCGATCAGCCACTCGTTGTCGCCGCAGATCCATCAGGCGTTCGCGCGCCAGTTCGGCCTGGAGCTGGCCTATCGCACGATCGACGCCAGCCCGGACGACTTCGCCGATGCCGTGCGCCGTTTCTTCGCCGAGGAGGGCGCTCGCGGTGCCAATGTCACCCTCCCGCACAAGAACGCCGCCTATGCGTTGGCCGATGTTCGCAGCGAAGCGGCCACTCGCGCCGGTAGCGCCAATGTGCTGACCCTGCTCCCTGATGGCCGCATCGCCGCCCATAACACCGATGGGACCGGCGCCGTGCGCGATCTGACCGAACGCCATCAGTTGGACCTGCGCGGACATGACGCCCTGCTTCTCGGTGCGGGCGGGGCTGCCCAAGGGGTTGCCTGGTCCCTCATGGATGCCGGCGTGCGCACGCTGACCATCGTCAACCGCACCCCCGAGAAAGCCGACGAGCTCGCCGATGCAATCGGCGAGCCGTTGCGCGCGCATACGCGCTACTGGGAAGACCTCGACAACATCGGCAGTTTCGACCTGGTGATCAACGCAACCTCGGCCCGCGTGCTCGGCAAGCCACTTGACCTGCCGTTTGGTTTTGTCGGTAACCGCGCCACCTGCTACGACCTGTCCTATGGCAAGGCCGCCACCGGCTTCCTCGCCTGGGCGCGTGTCGCCGAGGCCAAGTTCATCGTCGATGGCTTGGGGATGCTGCTGGAAACGGCAGCCGACGCCTTCGAGCTATGGCATGGCCGACGCCCGGACACCGAGCCGGTCTACAACGAACTACGCCAGCAGTACGGCTGAGCATGAGTCTGAGTTGCCGCCCGGGTTGCGGCGCCTGCTGTATCGCGCCGTCGATCTCTTCGCCGATTCCCGGCATGCCCAACGGCAAGCCGGCTGGCGTGCGCTGCGTGCAACTTACCGATGACAACCGCTGCGCGATCTTCGGGCAGGCCGAACGACCGGCGGTGTGTTCCGGCCTGAAGCCGGCTATGGATATGTGCGGTAACGACCGCGAGCATGCCCTGTCCTACCTGCTGGCACTGGAGGCTGCGACAGGCTGAGGTCGAGGCCGCCCGGACGAACTTGCGATCCGCAGCACGAACGCGTTCTCCCCTCTAAACGCAGCCCCGTGCTAGCTTCGGCCGGCAGGGGGTTCGGGGTGTAACGGGAGTGCATCGTTATGTCGCAGCATGGTTGGGCTCGCCACGTTCTGTGCCTGGCGGGTTTGTCGTGTGCCTTGGGTTTGGCGGGCACGGTTTTCGCTGATGGAGCCACCCAGCCTACGGTGGGCTCGGCGAATGTCGCCGTCGCCGATCCAGGTGTGCCGCGCCCATCGGGCAAGCCTTGCGTGGTCGAGCTGTTTGGCGATACCACGTATACGGATTTCAGCAACCACACCTTCAGCTACGCGCCGCCGAGCGGCTGCCAGGGCAGCTGGTCCAAGGTGGTGCTGGAGGCGGATTTCTCCGTAACGGCCGGCCGCCAGTTCGACCGCACCGCCAATATCTGGATCGGCGGGGTCAACATCTACTTCGGCACCACGCAGGAGCCTTCGGCCACGGTGGCACCGAGCTGGCATGTCGAGCGTGACCTGACCGATTACACCGCCTTGCTCAAGTCGCCGCAGCAGGGACAGAGCCTGATCGGCAATATCGTCGACGGCACCTATACCGGTGTGATCCACGGTACCGCACGGTTGTTGTTCTATCCGGGCAAGCCGGCCGCGGCGGCCCCCGACGCGGTGTATCCGCTCGGTAGCGATCCGGTCGGAAGCACTGCAACGCTGACGACGCCCAGCGATACCTTGTCGAAGACCTTGACGTTGCCGCGCAACGTCGAGAAGGCGTACCTGGATGTATTCGCGCAAAGCCAGATCGGCGACGAGTTCTGGTACACCTGCGTGCCGGACCAGTACGCATCAGAAGTCGAAGAATGCGGTGGCGGCAATTTCCGCGAGACCGAAGTCAGCATCGACGGCCAGCCAGCCGGCGTGGCGCCGGTTTATCCATGGATCTATACCGGCGGCATCGACCCGTACATGTGGCGCCCGACACCTGGCGTGCAGACGCTCAACTTCATGCCCTATCGCGTCGACCTGACGCCTTTCGCCGGTGTGTTGAGCGATGGGCAGCCGCATCAGGTGGCGGTCAGCGTGGCCGGCGCGAACAACTATTTCTCCGCTACCGCCACCTTGCTGGTGTACCAGGATGCACGCAGCAAGCAGGTCACGGGTGGCATCACCCGCAATACGCTCGCCAACCAGCCGCCGACGCCCACTATCAGCGACACCTTGCAGAATGACGGTGCGGGCAATGTATCGGGTGCAATCAATACCGATATCAGCCGGCAATTCGTGATCGAGGGCTATGCCAATACCTCCAAGGGACGCGTGCAATCGACGGTGACGCAGACGGTCGGCTTCGCCGATACGCAGACATTCACCATCAACGCCACGCAATATCGGCAGGTCACTCAGCAGACCACGACGGTCAACAGCGTGAGCCAGAGCAAGCTGGGGCCATTGATCACCGCGGAATATCGCGAGGACGTCAGCTATCCCTTCTATCTCGATTACAACCAGACCGCGAACGAGGACGGCACCACCAACGTCGCCAGTGCGGTGAAGCAGGGCTACCAGAAGCACCTGGCGCATCGCCTGCTTGGTATCGATCTGTTCACGGCCGATATCGCCAACGCCATTAGCACCGGCGACACGCTGGTCCTCGACGCTACCGGCGCAGTGACGTCGCATAACGGGCAGCAGAGCACCCAGTATTTCAGCTACAGCGATTCGCTGCTGGGCTGCTACAAGGCTTCGCTGACCACCTCGGCCGGCACCCTGGCCAGCTATACGGACGGCAAGGGCTGCCTGGGTGGGCGTAACCGCGTTTCCTGGTTCGCGCATCCGGATGGGTCACCCGACGGGGGCAATGCCAGCCTGTTGTGGTGAAGATAGGCGCGCTTCCCGTTCAGGCGGGGAGCGCGTTTTTCGGAGAAGATCCTCCTGGCTCTACGTCAAGGAGATAAGGCCATGCGTCATCGACTGTTATGTTCCGTTGCCATGGCAGCAGCGCTGATCCTGGGAGGCTGTCAGACCATGTCGGCTACCGCACCCACACCTGTCCATGGCTACGTCACCGATATGGCGGCCTTCAACGCCTTCGTTGCCACGCACCCGACACCGGCGCAGTTTCGCGCCACGTATCCGGACGTGCAGCTGGTGATGCCCAATACGATCACGACCATGGATTTTCGTACCAACAACAGCCGGTATTTTGTCGAACTGGACAAGGACGGACGGATCGTGGGCGGACACTTCGGCTGAGCGTCGCTGCCTATACCTCAAGATCCCGGTCACATTACTGACACGCTGTCCGGATACGGTAATCAAGTTGTCGCGAGGACCTGTCTACAGGGGGCAGCTTCTGTTGCGACGGACCTCCCCGATCCCCCCGGTGTCATGAACGCTTCTCTCTCCGCCACGCCTAACCGGCGCGGGCTTATCTGGATCTCCAGCGCGGTGGCCGCCGTCGTGCTTGGCGCGATCGGTTGGTACGTTGTCGGCCATACCGGTGCGGGCTCGGTCTCCTTGACCGGCAGTGCGCCGGCGTCGGCGTCGAGCGCAGACGATTCGGGTACCGGCATTCTGCTCGGCCTGGCCGATACGGCGATCAAGGACAAGCACCTGGTCGCTCCGGCCGGTAGCAATGCGTACGAGTTCTACCTCTCTGTGTTGCAGCTGGATGCGCAGAACAAGACCGCCCAGCAAAACATGCATGACCTGTTCGGCTCCGCGTCCGAAGAAGTCGAGCGATCAATCAACAATAACGACCTCGACGAGGCCCAGCGTGAGCTGGGGCTGCTGCGTGAGTTCGACAGCACCAACTACACACTCTCGCTGCTGGGCGGCAAGCTCGATGCCGCGCGACAGGTGATGATCAAGCAGGACGAGGCGCGCGCGGCAGCCATCCAGGCGGCCAACGTACAAGGTGGCGCGGCGCACTGACGCCGTATCCAGAGCTCTCATCCCAAACGCGTCTTTCCGCACAGAAAGCGATCTGTGCGATGCAGCTGCGCAAAAAATCTCCTCACCAAATAAAAAGCCCAACGCCAATACGGCGTTGGGCCTTGATACAGTAGCTGCAAAAGTACGCTCCTCACAGGAACTGAGGAGCGGACCGGTGGATATCACCAGAGCAGGCTGGCGTTGCCGCCGTCCGGCGAACCATCCGGATGGGCGAACCAGGAAACGCGATTCATGTTTGCCGGGCAGCCCTTGCCGCTGGTGAAGCTGGCCAGTGCGCCGGCCGAGGTGGTTAGCGAGGCCTTGTAGCAACCCAGCAACGAGTCGGTGTAGACGAAGTTCTGGGAACTCTGCTGGCCAACGTTCGAGAAAGAACCGTCGGCACCGAAGGCCTGCGTGTTGCTCGCGCTGACAGCGTTGGACACATCGGCGGTAAACAGGTTGATGCCGAGCAGGCGATGGGCCAGGTGCTTCTGGAAACCCTGTTGCACTGAAGTGGCGATGTCAAAGTTTCCTTGATCGTCGATAGTTTCATTGAGATCGACATTCAACGGATAGTTGAATTTTTCACGATAGTCGGCGGTGATAAGGGAGTCGATCTTGCTCTGGCTATTGCTGTCGACGGTGGCGTTCTGAGCGATAACTTGATGGTACTGCGAGCCGCTGATGGTGTAGTTCTGAGTATTCTCGAAGCTCACGGTCTGTTTCACCGTCGATACCACGCGACCTTTGGACGTGTTGGCAACACCTTCAATCACGAACTGGCGGCCGACAGTTGTATTGATCCCGCCCGTCACATTGCCCGAGGCATCGGTCTGTAGTGTGTTACTGACAGAAGGAGTAGCCGGCTGGCTGGCCAGCGTGTTGTTCGTGACGCTACCGGTCACCTGTTGGCTGTTGGCATCCTTGTATACCAGCAGTGTGGCGGTGGCGGCGAATGAATTGTCGTTACCGGCAACGCTGAGCGCGACGGTGTGCGGCTGCCCATCGCTCAGCACCCCGGCGAATGGCGTCAGGTCCACACGGTATGGCAAGAAGTTAAGCGTCTGCGCACCCGGCGTCGGCTGCCACAGTGCTGGGTCCATGCCGCTGGTGGAAATCCACGGATAGACCGGAGCAACACCGGCTGGCTGGCCATCGATGCTGACTTCGGTTTCGCGGAAACTGCCGCCGCCGCAGGTCAGAGTTATGCCCGCAAGCTCGCTGGGTGCACAGGTGAACCACAGCGCGTCGCCATTCTGGCTCTGCGCGAAGACGTCCAGATAGGCTTTCTCTACGTTGCGAGGCAAGGAGAGGGTCTTGGACAGGCTGTCCGTGGCTGTATGGAGCACAGTAACTGCACCGACCGGATCGCTACCGAGGGGGTATACCGCGTCCGCAGCGGTGGAGGCGGGCTTGCCCGGGTAGAACAACAGACGGGCAGTACCGTGAATCGTACCCGGGAAGCTGATGGTGTTCGGGCTTCCCATGAGGCTCTGCCCTTGGCCAGACGACTTCAGCAGAGCGGTATAGTCGGTCAGATCGCGCTCGACGTGCCAGCTCGGCGAAAGCGTGTCGCTGGACTGTGGCGTAGTGCCCAAAAGCAGATTCACGCCACCGACCCAGATATTGGCCGTGCGATCAATCTGCGTGCCGCCGGTGATCGAAAAATCGGCTTCGAGCACAACTTTCTGCCAGCTGCCCTGGCAACCGGCCGGCGGTGCATAGTTGAACGGATGGTTGGTGGAATCGGTGTAATTTTCGTTGCTGAACAACTCGACCACGCACGGCGTGCCCGCCGGACGCGGCACGGCCGGATCGGCAACGACCGTGTTGGACGAACCGACCGTGGGTTGCGAAACCCCGCCAGCGTAAACCGTGCCCGCAAAACCCAAGGCACACAGGCTTGCAACGTAAAGAGCGCGACGAGCCAAAGCGCGATGCGACATGACGTGTATCTCCCGATGGATATGCAAACTAATAAGAAAAGCCCCTGCGCAGATCAAAGCCATCTGCGGCTTATAAAACTATCACGCGTTTTATTTAAAATGATTGAAAACACCGTCGTATAATAAAATTTATTCTCATGGAAATATTCCATGTAATAAAATCAATACGGAAACATTGGTGATCATAAAAGCATTACAAAACAGCAATGTAAGTAGCGGAAATATTCGCTGTAACAACCTTGGCCATGATTGAAAAACACCACGGTAAACACCGACATATAAGCCGTGCGTTTTAATCGATGAGCAGCCTTCGGCGCGTGGGGTATATATGCTGTCGTAACGATAATGTAGTCATCGATAACGCATGGTCGCCGACTGAAATAATATTTATGACAAGCACGGCCTGCCGAAGCAGCACCGGGTGCGCTGCTTTTGGAGGAATCTTGCGATCGCGCGTGTTTCTTGCGCCAGACAACCGTCGTCAGCCGGCGAGGTAGTCGTCCTTGACCCGCACATAGTGTTCGGCGGAATACTGCAACTGCTCCACCTGCTTGTCCGTGAGCACGCGCACGAACCGGGCCGGGTTGCCGAGCCACAGCTCGCGTTCGCCAACCACCTTGCCCGGTGGGATCAGGCTACCGGCGCCGACGAATCCATATTTTTTAACCACCGCGCCATCGAGCACGGTCGAATGCATGCCGATCAGGCAGTAGTCCTCGATGGTGCAGGCATGAATCACCGCACCATGGCCGATGGTGACGCCCTCGCCCACCAACGTCGGAAAACCACCCGGGGAATACGGGCCATCGTGGGTGACGTGCACGACCGCGCCGTCCTGCACGTTGCTGCGCGCACCGATGTGGATGCGATGTACATCGCCGCGCAATACCGCGCACGGCCAGATCGAGACGTCGTCGGCCAGCTCCACCGCGCCGATCACCACCGCGGCGGGGTCGACATAAACGCGTGCGCCGAGGGTGGGAGAGATGCCTTTGTAGCTGCGTAGGGTCATGAGGGGAGTTTATCGCCTTGAGCTTGGAAGTGAGTGGAGAGGAGTGAGGAGTGAGGAGTGAGAGAAAAGCCGGACTTGTGACGGCTTTGTGTGGAAGTGGCGTTAGCTGCGACATGTGCCTTGCCGGTCGCGATTGAAGTCGCCCCTACAACACCTTCCGCGCCGCGAGCTCTTCTCTCACTCCTCACTCATCTTCACTCACTCCTTGCTCAAGACTTCGCATGTATGCCTGTAGCCTGACTCGATCGCCGTCTGCCAATCCTTCCAGTCGAGCATTCCCACATGTTCCAGCGGTGGCGTCAGCAGCAGGTCCGCTCGTTCGCGGCGGCGCTCGGCGGGACCCTCGCTGTTGACCATGGCGGCACGCACCAGGGTCGAGACGATGCCGGGCCGGCTGATGTCGGCATCCTTTTGCATCAACACGCGCCACCATGGAGGGGTCGCGAATTCCTCGGCGGTCGTGGCCAGGGTGATTTCCGCGCGGATATCCACCGCGGTGATGTGTTCGATGCCGTCGTCGGCCATCACGTCGGTGGGCAGGTTGTCGACGAGCGCGCCATCGACGTAGACACGGCCCTGGTGCAGCACCGGCGGCAGTACGCCGGGAATGGCCGATGAGGCACGCAGCCAGAGCCATAGCGGGCCGTGCCTGTGCACGCTCATGCCGTTGCCCGACAGGCAGGTGGACACGCAAAAGAACGGCAACACCATATCGTCGATATCCAGCGCGCCGAAGGTGCTGCGCAGCATCGCCGAGGTGCGGTGGCCGCGTGTCAGCGCGACCAGCGGCAACGTCCAGTCCGATAGCGGCCGGCCTTGCATGAAGGCGCGGCGGAAGGTCTCGGTCATGGTCTCGATATCCCAGCCGCAAGCCACGCCCGCGCCCACGATGCCGCCGATACTGGTGCCGCCCACCGCGTCGAACACGTGGCCGGCTTCGTGCAGCGCGCGCAGCGCACCCAGATGCGCCATGCCGCGGGCGCCGCCACCGGCCAGCACCAGGCCGCGGCCATGGCCGCTGATCATCCGTGCGAGCCGTTCGACATCGCCCTGGTGGCCGATATGGTGATGCTGCAGCTCGCCGCTGAACTGCGCACGCCAACGATGCGCCGAACCCAGGCTGGGCTGGCGGCCCGGCTGCAGCAGGATCAGGTGACGCGGGCGGTGCCGTACCCGCGAAGGATGCCCCGGCGCGGTTTCCGGCCAAGGCTTGGCCGGCTGCGCGGCAAGTGCCGGCAGCAGCAACGCATCGGCCTGGCGCAGGCAGCGTTCCCGCCAGTGCGGGTCGAGCTTGGTATCCAGATAAATCACGAAACGCGCCTGCGCCTCGCGCTCGGCGAACCAGTCGCTGCCACGGCCAGCGCCCATCGCGGCGTCGATCACCAGGCAGTTGCCGTAGCACTCCAGTGCCTGCGCCAGCTGCATTGCCAGGACGCGTGCCGGGACATCGGTGCTCACGGGCAGCACGGCAAAGGTGCGTGGCGTGAACGGTACCGCCTCCTGGCGATCGCGCCGCAGCAAACGGTCGATGGCGACCTGTGCCACCCCAAGCATTGCCTGCGGATAGCGCGCCACCAGCGATTCGAAAGCCGCACGGTCCAGACGCAGCAGCTCTGAATCGCGCAGGGCGCGCACGGTGCGGCGGCGGACCTCCCCACTGATCAGGCTGATTTCCCCGGTGCTGTCGCCGGGGGCGATCAGCTCGAGCAGGTCGGTCGGCCCCTCGAACACGCCCAGACTGCCGGTTTTCAGCAGGTAAAGCGCGTCCGCCGGCTCGCCCGCCTTGAACAGCGGCCTTCCGCCGGGGAGGCTGAACCACACTAATTCGCGTTCCAATGCCGCCAACGCGCCCGCATCCAGATGCCGGAAGACGGCATAGCGTGCGAGCAGCCCGGCCAGATCCGTTGAGCTCATGATCGGCGATGTTACGGCGCGGTTTGTGACAAAACGAAAGCAGGGGCTCGGGAACCATGACGGACCGGCTTGATTTCGCCTCGCGTGGTCGCCACGCTGGTCGCCTGATCAAAGGAGCACCCATGAGCAAAGACAATCCGCTGCTGGCCGACGACGCCCTCCCGGCGTTTTCGAAGATCCGCCCCGAACACGTCGAACCGGCGGTCGAGACGCTTCTGGCCGACTATCGCAGCGGTATCGATGCCATCATCGCGCCCGGCGCGCCGCGCGATTTCGCCAGCGTCATGCTGAGCCAGGAACGGCTCGACCAGCAGCTCTCACGCGCCTGGGCGCCGGTCGGTCATCTGCATTCGGTCGCCGATAGCGAAGCCCTGCGCAAGGTCTACGGGCCCGCGGAAGAAAAGCTGACCGACCACTCGATCGAAGTCGGCCAGAATCGCGAACTCTATGCGGCCGTTCAGGCGGTGGCCGACGCACCGGCGTTTGCCGCCCTGGGCCGGCCCGAGCGTGCCCTGGTCGAACATGCGCTGCGCGATTTCCGCCTGTCCGGCGTGTCGCTGGAGGAACCCGCGCGCTCGCGCTTCCGCGAAATCGGTGTGGAGTTGTCCAAGCTGTCGACCGAGTTCTCCAACGCGGTGCTGGACGCGACCGATGCATGGCACGAGCATCTCACCGACGAACGCGATGTCGTGGGCATTCCCGAATCCGGCCGCGCGGTGCTGCGTCAGTACGCCCGGGACCAGAAGCTGGATGGTTACCTGGTGACGCTCAAGCAGCCCAGCGTACAGGCGGTGCTTACCTATGCCGACAACCGCGGACTGCGCGAGCGTGTGTACTGGGCGTATCAGACCCGCGCGTCGGATCAAGGCCCCCACGCCGGCAAGTACGACAACAGCGCACGCATCGAGAAGATCCTGGCGTTGCGGCACGAGGCGGCGCTGCTATTGGGTTTCGACAACGCGGCCGAGGAATCGCTGGCTACCAAGATGGCGCAATCGCCACTGGAAGTGATGGAGTTCCTGCGCGACCTCGCTACCCGCGCCAAGCCGGTAGCGCAGAAAGAGCTGACCGAACTGCGCAAGTTCGCGCATGAGGAGCTGGCGCTCGACAACCTGGAACCCTGGGATGTCGGCTATGCCTCCGAGAAATTGCGCCAGCAGCAGTACACGCTGGACGAGGAGCAGCTCAAGCCCTATTTCCCATTGCCGGCCGTGATCGAGGGCTTGTTCGGCCTGAGCGAAAAGCTTTATGGAATCACGCTCGCACAGCGTGATGGCGTCGATGTATGGCATTCGGATGTGCGCTACTACGACGTGCGCGACGCCGATGGCCGCGTGTTCGCCGGCGCCTACGTCGATCTCTACGCGCGCAACGGCAAGCGCGGTGGCGCCTGGATGGATGTCTGCCGTGCGCGTTTCCGCGACGGTGAGCACGAACAGTTGCCGGTGGCTTTCCTCACCTGCAACTTCGCGCCGCCGACCGAAGGCAAGCCGGCGTTGCTGACCCACGACGACGTGCTCACGCTGTTCCACGAGTTTGGCCATGGCCTGCATCATCTGCTGACCGAGATCTCGCTGCCGTCGATCGGTGGCATCGACGGGGTGGAATGGGACGCGGTGGAATTGCCCAGCCAGTTCATGGAGAACTTCGGTTGGAACCGCGAAGCGCTGGATCTGTTTGCGCGTCACTACGAAACCGGTGAGCGGCTGCCGGACGAGTTGTTCGAACGCATGCTGGCGGCGCGACATTTCCATGCCGGCCTGTTTCTGGTGCGCCAGCTGGAGTTCGCGCTGTTCGACTTTCTGCTGCACCTGGAATACGACCCGGCCGAGGGCGCGAAGACCATGGCGGTGCTCGAGCAGGCGCGCAAGGAAGTGGCGGTGCTGCATCCACCGGCCTGGCAGCGCTTCCCGCATGCGTTCAGCCACATCTTTGCCGGCGGCTATGCGGCCGGCTATTACAGCTACCTCTGGGCGGAATTGTTGAGCGCCGATGCCTTCGGTGAGTTCGAGGCGCACGGTGTCGTCGATCGTGCTACCGGCGAGCGTTTCCGGCGCGAGATTCTCAGCGTCGGTGCGAGCCGCCCGGCACTGGAGAGCTTTATCGCGTTCCGCGGACGCAAACCCGAACCGGAGGCTCTGTTGAAGAGCCACGGCCTGGCCTGATCCATCGCTTACAATGCGCCGATGAAAATTGCCTCGTGGAACGTGAATTCGCTGAAGGTGCGCTTGCCGCACCTCGCCCAGTGGCTGGCCGAGGCGCAGCCCGACGTGGTGGCGCTGCAGGAAACCAAGCTGGAAGACGCCAAATTTCCGGTCGACGAGATTGCCGCGATGGGTTACCGCGCGGTGTTCTCCGGCCAGAAGACCTACAACGGTGTGGCTATCCTTGCGCGCGATACGCATGCGTTCGAGGACGTGCTCACCGATATCCCCGGCCTGGACGATCCGCAGCGGCGCATTCTTGCGGCGACCGTCGGAGGCGTGCGTGTCGTCGATCTCTACGTCGTCAACGGCAAGGCTGTAGGCGATGAGAAATACACGTACAAGCTCGACTGGCTGGCGAAGATGCGCGACTTTCTTGCGCAGGAAATCGTGCGCCACCCGAAGCTGGTCGTGCTGGGCGATTTCAACATCGCTCCGGACGACCGCGATGTCTACGACCCAGTGGCCTGGGGTGAGGACATTCTCTGCTCGCCGCCAGAGCGTGCCGCGCTCAAGGCGATTACCGACCTGGGCCTGGCAGACAGCTTCCGGCTGTTCGAAGCGGCCGGGGAACACTACAGCTGGTGGGACTATCGTCAGGCGGCATTCCGGCGCAACATGGGCCTTCGCATCGACCTGATCTTGATCTCCGATGCCTTGAAATCCGTGGCAAAAGCGGCCGCCATCGACCGCACGCCACGACGCTGGGAGCGTCCTTCCGATCACACGCCGGTGACGCTGGATCTGGATATCTGATGAATACGCCCAAGAAAGATTGGCCCAGTTCGCTGGACGACAACGAGCTCGACGAGCTGGACCGTTATCTGCGCGTCCATGCCAACGACGGTGACCTGCTGCTCGATGGCGTGCACGGAATGCTCTCGGCGCTTGCGGTCGGGCCGCTGCAGGTGCTGCCGGAAGAATGGCTGCCCGAAGTGCTGCACGAACCGTTCGTCGACGAAGACGAAGGCAATCGCGTGCTGGCGCTGCTGGCCAAGCTCAACGATTCGATCAGCGCCGAACTCGACGTCGATGCCTATGAGCCGATTCTGGGCGAAGTGGATACCGAGGCTGGTCCTGTACTCAGCGCCGCGGGTTGGTGTGAAGGTTTCAGTCGCGCGATCGACCTGCGCGCCGGCCTGTGGGAAAAACGCCTGGCTGACGACCCCCACTTGATGGAACTGCTCGGGCCGGTGATGGCGTTGGCGGTGGACGAAGGCATCCTGAGCGCCGAGGCGGATTTCGAAAAGCTCAGTGACGACGAGTACGACGAGTGCCTTTCGCAGGTGCCCATGGTGCTGGGCGCCGTCGGTCAGTACTGGCAGGAACATCCCGCCACCGAAGCCGAGCTCGAAGCCCTGGTCCACGAAGAGCCCGAAGAAAAAACCGTTACGCCGCCGCGCCAGCGCAGCGGGCACTGGGTGCATTGAGCAAGCGCGCCGTCGTGCGATGGCGCGCCTGAGGGGAAGAAAAGGATGGCTTACGAATATGGTTCAAGCGCCCAACGCTTGGATTTCCCCAACCCATACCGGGTCGAGAATGTCTTTCGCATGGCTGCGGCCGTCATTCTTGTCTGCGGCGGTCTCTATGCGTTGTTTGTAGCGCGTACAGGACTAAGCGCCCACCTTGAGGGCTGGTCGCTCGCGCCCATTATCATCGGCGTCGGCATGCTGGCCGGTGGCATCAAGCACGCCGCGACCGCATTGAGCCGGTTGCGTTTCTTCTTCGGCCGCGGAAAACCCGAAGGGCTGGCTGGCGAACTGGCCGAAGGCCAGACGGGCGAAAAGCCTGATGCGCCGAAACTGAAGGCCACCATGCGCGGTGGCGCCATTGCGGTAGAAGAACCGACCGGCGCACTGAACGGCCTCCTCTACAGCATGGTCCGTCCATTGATCTGGGCCCCGCAGCCGATTCAATGGGTTGCCCAGTTGCAGTTTCGTACCGGCCTCACCTTGATCGTGGTGTTGGTGGCGTTGTTGGTCACCATGCTCGGCGTGTCCGAAGCCAACGATCTGGCCTGGCTTGGCCTGTTCTTCTTCGTCTACACGGCGGCCTTGCTGTTCATTCCGCTGGAGCGCGGCGCCTTGGCGCGTACGCACCTGGGGCCCGGCGGCCTGATCGGGCTGGTGTTGGTAGCCGTTCTTGCGCCGGTGCTGATTCATAACCTGTCGCCGCATCTGCGCACGCTCGGCGGTGTCGACCTGAGCGGGCAGGCTTTGTTGCTGCTGATTTGCGCGATTGCCGCGGTAGTGGTGTTCTTTATAGCGCTATTGCGCCAGATGGTTGCGCCGCCGCAGACGATCATGGCCTGCGAGATCGCCACGGTATCGATGAATGCGCCGCCGAATCAGGTGCTGGTGGAGCTCGATCGCGAAATGCAGCGCGGCTGGATCGAACAGATTCCCAATCGCCGCTATGCGCGGCAGATTCCGCAAACCCTCGGCGCCTCGGGAAGTTTCAACGGCGAGTTGCTGGAAGAAACCCAGCCGATGCCGCGCGACGACATGCGCAAGATCACCTTGCAAGATGCGCTGCGCGAACCGCGTTATCGCTGGCTGACTTTGCTGAGTGGCCTGGGTGTGCTTTACACCTTGGCCAGTGCAGTGGCGTTGCTGTTGTTCGCGCACAAGGTGTCCATGCGTTTCACCGAGCCGGTGATCTGGGAATACATCTGTTTTGCCGGCGGGATGTTCTCGCTCGCCACCTTTTGTCTGCGTGCAGGCCACATCCTGTGGTCGCGCTTCGATTTCACCTCGCGCCTGACCTGGGTGGAGGTCGATGGCAACTTCCAGCGCTCCAATACCGCCATCGGCGCGCAGTTCACCGATCGCGTGCGTACCGAGAAAGAAATCATCAGCGTCAATGACATGACCTTGCGTGTCTGGGTGGCCGAGGTCGACTCGGTGACCTTCGGTGCCGATTCGCAGCGTCGCATGATCGGCCTGCGCGGCCGGCCCGATCTGGCTTCGTCCCTGCGCGAACACCTGCAGCGTTTTGCCGAAGGTCAGAGCAGCGTGGATATGCCAGCGTCGCGGGCGGATATGGAAAAGATCGCCGCCATGAACTCGATGAACCGCGCCAGCGCCGGTGCCGACCCCCGGGCCGCGCTGCAGGGCGTCGTCGATGCGGTGGCGCCAGGCCCGGGCACGCCACCGGCCTTTGCCGCGCCGCGGCCCAGCGCCTGTCCAAAATGCCAGCATCCAGTATCGCCCACCGCCAAGTTTTGCCCGGAATGCGGTAACCCGCTCGGTTAGGAAACAATCCGTTCGCAGCACGCGGCTTGGCGCAGGCTGCGTTCGGCGCCATCTTGGTGGGATCTGAAGGTAAGAGGAACTCCTTATGACCGAGCGCAGCATTCTCCGCCGCATCCGCGGCATGGACACGTCCGACGGTGCCGGCGTGCGCCTCAAGCGCATCATTGGCCAACCCGGCCTTGATATGGTCGACCCGTTCCTGCTGCTGGACGAATTCCGTTCCGACCAGGCTGGCGACTATATCGCCGGCTTCCCGGAGCATCCGCATCGTGGCTTCGAAACCGTGACCTACATGCTTGCCGGTCACATGCAGCATGGCGACAACCATGGCAACCGCGGCGACCTGGGTCCCGGCAGCGTGCAATGGATGACCGCCGGCCGCGGCATCCTGCACTCGGAAATGCCGCAGCAGGAAAACGGCCTGATGTGGGGCTTTCAACTGTGGGTCAACCTGCCCGCCGCGGACAAGATGACCGCACCGCGCTACCAGGACATCGCGCCGGACCGCATTCCCGTGGTGCATCCCAGCGATGGCGTGGAAGTGCGCGTGATCGCCGGCGAGCTCGATGGCGCGACCGGTCCGGTCAGCGGCATCGCCACGGCACCGATCTATATGGATATCGCCGTGCAGGCGGGTGCGCAGATCGAGATTCCATTGCCGGAAGGCCACAGTGGCTTTGCGTATGTATTCGACGGCACCGATGCTTCGGTCGCCGGTGAGCGTCTTGGACGCAGCGAACTGGCCGTGCTGTCCAAGGGTGACAGTGTGCGTGTTGCCGGGCGAGATGCAGCAGCGCGCGTGTTGCTGGTAGCGGGCAAGGCGTTGCAGGAACCGGTCGCCCGTTACGGCCCGTTCGTGATGAACACGCCCGAGCAGATTCATGAAGCGATTGCGGATTTTCGGGCTGGGAAGTTTTAACGACGAGCAAGAGCGCCCCCTCACCCCAACCCTCTCCCTCGGCAGAGCCAGGGGAGAGGGAGCAAGGTGCGCAAGAACGAAACACTGAAGCCCCCTCAGTCGTCCCCTCTCTCCTGGCCGGCTATGCCATCGCCGCCCGACCTCACGAGGAAGAGGACGGTATCTACAACCTCTACTTTGCCCATCATCACTTGACCCGAATCGATTTGCGCGATCGCGATTAGACTGTCACCCATGTCATGGCACGTCTGTCACCCATGTCTCCGGTCTGTACAGGCCAGCAAAGAGAAAGTGACTCGGACACCGGCAGGTGTTCGAAACGCCCGCTGCGTAAGCGGCTAGGTCTCCCGAACATACAGACAGGAACGAAAACCACGGGCCCAGCCTATACCGGGATGACGAGACTGGACGCGTCATGTGAGGCTACGGAACAGCGATAACCACATTCGCCGGTACACGCCCAATAACCAACTCTCCCTCTCGCCAACGCGCAGCTTTACCATTCACCCAGGCCTTGCCATCGGGTGCGCCCGCATAAGGCCATCCCAGCACCAAACCGCCAGGCGGCACGGTCAATCCGGCTGCGACCTGTAGCTCCAGTCGCTTCCCGCGCTCGTGCAACGAATAACTCAGCACCCCATAAGACGTCCGCAACCGCTCTATCCCAACGCCATCGCCTTTGAGCCACTGCGAGGGAATACCCGCAGCCAACACCAGCGCGTGATCCTTCGCCCGCTCATACGCAAACAGGTCATACGCCGACCGCAGAAAATCCGAAGCAATCCACGCATGCGGCATATCCCCGACAAAACGCGGCTTGCGCGGGTCGCGCCCGACCACCTCCGCCCACTGGTTCCATGCCGCTGGCCGCCGATCGGCAAAGAAGAACGCCAGCAGCTGGCCGATACGATCACGCCAGCCCAGTCGTACAAAGCTTGCGATAGTGCGTACCTCATAAGGCGTGTAGTCATCCCACGCATTCTTGCCGTCGCGGCGCGCAACAAAGCGGTCCCAATAACGTTGGAACGTCTGTTCGACCCATGCAGGCGGCAGCCAGGTCTGGCCATCGCCGGGCGAGAGCGCAATGGTGGTGGACGTTGCATCGAAGTCACCTAGCTCGGCAGCGCCGGGCAGGTAATCGATATGGTGTTGTGCAACGGCCGCATCGATGGATCGAGCGAAGTCCTTGCGAAAGGCATCGCGCGATGCGGCGATCCTTGTCGCTTCGTCCTGTTTGCCCAGTACACCGGCAAGCTCCACGGCATCGTCATAACCCTTGAGTGCCCAGAAATCGTCCCAGTACGAATGCATCGGCTTGGCCGAATAGCCTTCGTGGCTGATGGATGCCGGCATCAAGCCAAACAGGGGTGCCGGCCCGGTTTCGCTGGCGCGCAGCTTGTCCATGTAAGCGATGGCGCGTTCGACGTGAGGCCATGACATCTCAAGCGCAGCTCGGTCGTGCGTGTATCGCCATAGCTCGGCGACGGCAAAAATCAACTCGCCATGACTGTCGTTCTCCGGCACCGGATCGGAGCCGCGCGCATCGACACAGCAAGGCACCTTGCCGTTGCTGAACTGATGCGGCGCATACCAGTGGACGAACTCTGCAGCGACATCGGCATGTCCGCTGCGCACCAAACCTTCGGTCATCATGGCGCCATCGCGTATCCAGGTCCGTGCGTACGAGCGCGTGCCAGGTTGCAGTGCCGGCCCGTCGCGCGACATCAGGATCTGCGCGAGCGCGCTGCGTGCCGTATCGGCAATGGCTTGCTGCTCGGCCGGCAGGTGCAAGGCGACGCGATTGAGCTTATCGCGCCAGGCGTCTGCGGTTTGCCGCAACTGTTGTTGGAGCCAGACCGTGGGCTTGTCGCCAACCGATGGCGTCGCTCCCGTCCATGGCATCAGCAGGGCGAACTGTTGCGTGCTGTGCGGCGCGAGCGTTACGCGATACAGCATGGCGGCCTGAGCGAACCCTTTGGCGTCGTCCAGATGCTTCACGGTCGGCTTATCACCGTGCGCCAGGCGCTCGGGCAAATTGCCCTCATCGAAAGAACCGGCGACAAACGCATCTGTCGCCTGCAGCGGCTGCACGGTATAGGTGTCGTTGATACGCAGCGTGTGGCCGTTCCAATCGAATCGATGCAATGGGCTGATGCCGCCGGGCGTATTGAGGAACTGTGTCGGCGGATTCACCTGGAAAGGCCGCGCCAGCAGCGCAAGCGTCAGCTGTCGTGGCCGGTCGCCATCGTTACGCAGCACGTAACGCAACAACAACTGCGAATGCGCCTGATTGCCGTTGGCGACAGCGGTCGTCTCCAGGCTCAGTCGGTCGAGTTGCCAGCGTACGACAGGCATCGGCAAATAACCGTCCTGGAGGCGCTGTGTGTTCTTGCCGCTCGCCCAGTCGATCACCTTGCCGTCTTCGAGCAGCATCGGCTCGATCGACCAGCCACCCTTGTCTACCTCCACCGCGCCATCTTCGGATATCAGCGCCGAATGCCGGGCACCACCATCGACACCGACCAGCGTCCAATAGCTCTGCTCACCGGAGAAACCACGCGGGTACATGCCGCGCGGTGCCTTCTTGGCCTGATCCTGGAAGAAGGCATTCGGCGTTTGCGGCAAGGGCTTGGCGGCATCATGCGGCGGTAACGCCTGCAAGCGCAGGTTGGAGACGCAAAGCTGCCCCTTGCCGCCCTGGCCCGCATAGACAGTGAACTCGACGGCCGCGGTTCGCCTGAGCGTGTGGTCTTTCGACGGCCCCCACGCGAATTCCACCTGGCGATCATCGGCGTCGATGGCCTGCCACTGCTCCTTGGGTTCGAACGCTTCCTGTCGATACCACCACACGTTGTCGCCGCTGGCATCGATCAACTTCACCTGCAGGTCGTTTGGCCGCATGGATCCGCGAGCGTCGAAAGACAGTGCGAAGTGCTCGGGAAAGTCGATCGGCAGATCGCGGTGCAGCGTCGCCGCGCCAGACACACCGTTGAAGTCGAAATCCAGGCAGATGCCAGCCCCATGCTTGCCTTGGATCACATGCAGCGACGTGTCGATATCGTCGGTGCCGCTGGCATGCCATGCACCGGGCTGGCTGAAATCGTCGAGCACATGCGGTGCCGCTGCGTGGGCCGCACACGTGCCCAGCAGCAGCGTCGCCGCCAGCAAGTCCCGCCATCGTTTCATCGGCTAACCCTTTACGCTGCCCAGCAACAGCCCTTGCAAGTAATAGCGCTGCAACGCCAGGAACAGCGCCAGCACCGGGAGCACGGTGACCACCGAGCCGGCCATCATCAGTTCGGAGTCCTGTACGTGCTCGCGCGACAGCGATGCCAGCGCGATCGGCAAGGTGTAGTGCTCCTGGCCGGTCAGTACGATCAGAGGCCACATGAAGTCGTTCCATGCAGCGAGAAACGTGAAGATCGCCAGCGTCACCATGATCGGCTTCAACAAGGGCAGCACGATCTGCACGAAGATGCGCATCTCGCCGGCACCGTCGATGCGTGCTGCCTCCAGCAAGTCGTCGGGAATACCGCGTGCATACTGGCGTACCAGGAAGATGCCGAAGATCGTCGCCATGCCAGGCACGATGACGCCGGCATAGCTGTTGACCAGGCCCAGATATTTCAGCAACAGGAACAGCGGCAGCATCGCGACCTGGGCAGGAATCACCAGGCCGCCGATCAGCAGCTGGAACAACCGCTCGCGACCGGCGAAGCGCAGTTTGGCGAAGGCGTAGCCGGCCATAAGATTGCAGGCAAGCGCCAGCAGCGTGATGGCGGTCGAGACCAGCAAGCTGTTGATCAGGTACCGGCCCATGCCGGCATGGACGAACAGCTCGCGATAGTTGCCGAATGTCGCGTGCCTGGGCAGCAATGGTGGCGGCAGCGAGCTGGCTTCGCCAGGCTGCATGAACGATACGGAGAGCATCCACAGCAGCGGGAACAGCGCGACAATCGCGCCACCGAGCAGCAGGCCATTGATGATCGCCTTGCTGAAGCGTGTCTCGTTCATGCCTCGTCTCCGCGTTGCGACACGCGCAGCAACACGGCGGTCACCACGAACATGATGACGAACAACAGGAAGGCCACGGCGGAGGCGGAACCCAGGTTCCACCATTTGAAGCCTTCCTCGTACATCAGGTACAGCACACTGGTGGTGCTCTGTAGCGGGCCGCCTTCGGTCATCACGTAAGGCTCGGCAAACAGCTGGAAATAGCCGGCGACCGTGAGGATCGCCACCATGACCAGGGTGGGCTTGAGCATCGGCAATGTGATGTGCTGGAACTGGCGACGGATCGACGCACCATCGATGCGGGCGGCCTCATAGAGATCCATAGGGATCGCCTGCAGGCCGGCGAGGAAGATGATCATGTTGTAGCCAAAGTTCTTCCACACCGCGAACAGGATGATCGTCGGCATGGCCCAGTGCGGATCGCCCAACCAGTCGATCGGGTGAATACCGACGCTTTGCAGGAAGTAGTTGGCCCAACCGTATTTGGTGTTGAAGAGGTAGCGCCAGATCACTGCTGTGGCGACCACGGTGGTGACCACGGGTGCGAACAGTGCAGTACGGAAGAACGACTTCATGCGCGCCAATGGTGAATTGAGCAACAGTGCTGCACCAAGCGAGGTCGCGATCGACAGCGGTACGCCGACGATCACGAAGTAAAACGTGTGCCCCAGTGCCGACCAGAACAGCGGCCGATGCAACAGCTCCCAATAGTTGCCTAGCGCGACGAAGCGCAGGTTGTGCAGGTTGGCTAGCGCGTATAGATCGTAATCGGTGAGGCTCAGCAACAGGGCTGCGATGACGGGGAGCAAGAAGAACAGGCCCAGGACGAGCAAGGCCGGTGCCAGGAATATCCAGGCGGCGCGCGTTGGATTCATGCATTCCCTCCAGCCGTCATCCCGGCGCAGGCCGGGATCCAGTGTCGTACGCGCTGGGTTTTCGCAATAACCAAGCTCTTCAGGCGCTGGATCCCGGCCTGCGCCGGGACGACGACTATGGATAGTGAGAAGTTTTTCATGGGCGCGTCTCTTTCCCATGCTCCAACACCCAGCGCCGCTTCTCCAAGATCCGATCGGCACGCCGATCGATCTCCTCGGCCGCCTGGTCCACCGTCAGCTGACCCGCCACAGCCTGCGCCGCCACCAGCTGCATCTCGGTCACGATGCGTTCCCACTCGGGAATCGGCGGTGTCGGCTTGACGCGTTCAAGTTGCTCGCGAAAGGCCCGCGCTTTGGGATCGTCACGCAAGGCGCCGCCTTCCCATGACGAACGCCGCGGCGGCATGTCGCCAAGCAAGTCGTAGAAACGCTGCTGGATATCGGGGCGCGACAGATACTCGATCAACTGCCAGGCCTGTTCCTTGTGACGGGATGTGTTGAAAATCACCAGGCTCGATCCGCCAGCGTTCGATGCGCCGGGACCGTCGGGCCCGGGCAGTGCAGCGGTCGACCAGTCATCCTGTTGTCCCGCGGGAAGGCGCTTGCGAAACTCGCCGATATTCCATGGACCGGAAAAATAGAACGCGTAGACGCCGCGTCCAAACTCGCTCCACGGATTGCCCGCTTCGACATTGGTGATCGCTGGCGCCTGATGCAATTTGAATGTATCGACATAGAAGCTGAGCGCGCGCTTGAAGCCCGCACTGCGAAAATTACCGTAGCGGTTGTTGTCGCGCAGGATCGGGTCATCCTGCTGCAACGCGAGTGCCAGCAGCTGCTCGAATTCGTTGGTCGGTAGTAACGCGCCGTAGATCTTCCTGTCCGGATGGCTGGTGGCGGCAAGCATCTGCCGCCACTCGCTCCAGTTCTTCGGCGGATGGTCGAACCCGGCCTGCTTGAGCAGATCGACGCGATAGAACAGCAACCGAGTATCGACATACCAGGGCACGCCATACAGCGTGCCGTCGATAACATTCGTGCTCCAGATGCTGGCGAAGTAATCGTCCTGCCGGATCACCTTCGATTGCGCGACACGTTGCTGCAGCGGTTCGATCGCGTTGAGCGCGGCAACTTCCGGGATCCAGGTATTGCCCAGCTGGCTGATATCGGGCGTGGAACCGCCGGCGATGGCGGTGAGCAACTTCTGGTGCGCCGCGGTCAACGGCAGCTGCTGCACCTTGACGTGAATCTGTGGGTATTCGCGCTCGAAATCCGGGATCAGCTTGGCGATGGCCTCGCCTTCGCGTCCAATGGTCCAGAACACCAGCTGATCGGGATCGTCATTGCGCGCGCAGCTGGTAAGCACCAGCGCCAGGCCGAAGCCCAGCGTCAGTTTTGCGAGCCGCCGCGTGCGCAAGGAAAACCTCATGGTTGCGCTGTGCCCTCACCCAGCCAGCCGCCGCTGAATCCGGCGCGTTCCAGCCCCTTGCGGATGTACGGATTCTTTTTCATGACCTTCCATACGAAATCGCTGCGCCAGTTTTCGATCATCAGCACGATCGGTCCCTGGTCGAGGCCCAGCTGCACGGTGTCGGCCCAGCCCATCTCCGGGACCAGTCGGCCGGTACGCAGCTGTACATTCTGGACGTGGAAGCTGGGATTGAATGCATCGACGAAACCGTACTTGTTGTAGATGTATTTGCCGTAGCGCTTCTTCATTTCTTCAAGCGCTGGCACCACGATCTCCGGCGCAAACGCGATCGAGCCACCGGCGGCAGTCGGTACGATGGTGCAGTCGTCTTGAATGTAGTCGATGCCCGCACCGCGCGCGGTGTAGCCAAAGAACTTCGGCTGTTGCGCACTGGCCGCGCCCAGCACGATATAACCGCCCGGACCGTTGCTGGCGGTCAGCCCCCAGATGTCCTTGCCATAACCGGTGCAATTGCCCGGATTGGCCATCGCATAGGCACGCTGCGAATAGGTGGCGCGCCGGCTGTTCTCGAAGTAGTCGAGGTTTTTCTCGCGGCCCCATGCGTCGCGGATGCCGCGGAAGTCCACCCATACATGGCTGAACTGGTGACCGAACAACGGTGCGAAACCAAGATGTTCCTGGCCATAGAACGTGCCCCAGGTACGCTTGTAGCTGGCGCTCCAGGCAGTCCAGGCATCGTCGCCGACCGGATGCGTCGGCGAGCCCAATGCGAGGATATAGACCAGCATGCCTTCGTCATAGCCGGTCCAGTCGTGCGGAATGAATTTGCCGCCCGGTGTCCAGCCCATGCTGATCAGCGGTGCGCGCGGTTGCGCCCATGACCATTCGACGCGGCGATACAAAGCATCGGCGATCTCGCGGATTTCTTTTTCCTTGGGTGTGTCGCGGTCGTAGTACGACTGGGCGAACAGCACGCCCCCCATCAGCAAGGTCGTGTCGACGGTGGACAGTTCGGCCCAACGCGCCTCGCGCTTGCCGGTCTGCATATTGAGGAAGTGATAAAAGAAACCGTGGAAGCCGGTCGCATCGTCTTCGCTGTCGTTCTGCGGTGCGTCGCGGAAAAATTTCAGGGTGACCAGAGTGCGATCGATCGCTTGCTCGCGCGTGATGTAGCCCCGTTCTGCGCCCACGCCGTATGCGGTGAGCCCGAAGCCGACCGAGGCGATGCTGGCGAAAGAGTCGGTGGGGTAGTGATCGGGTATAAGCCCGTTGGCTGGATTGGCGCTGTCCCAGAACCAGCTGAAGGTGCGCTTCTCCAGGTCCTCGATCGCCGGCGGGATACGTTTGCCGGTCGCCTGCTGGTGGGTCGGCGCGGCCTGGGTCTTCTTTGCCTGCGCCGCCAAAGGGCTGAGGCAAGTCAACGCGGTGGCGAGGATCAGGGCAAGGCGGGTGGGTTTGTTCAAGTGCATGGCGCTGCCTTTTGGAGCAAAAAAAGCGGGCGGGTCCTTGATGCCACGATCCGCCCGCAGGGGAAAGCATGTTGTATCACGTAAACGTTTACGTCGGTTCTCCAAAAAAGAGCCTCAGGGCTCTCTTGGTAGTTCATGGAACCGCTGCGCCGATCCTGCGGCGCAGCGGCTGCCCATTTCCTTCGGTCAGAACTTCACGCCGACGGTGAGCTTGAGCTGACGCGACACATCGATGATGTTGCCAATGGGGTTGTACATGACCGGCGTACGGCTGATGACGCCGTTGGCACCATAGTTGGTGATGTAGTCGTTGTAGTTCGCCCAGTTGAACAGGTTCAGCACGTCCAGTCGGACATACGCATCCAGGTTGTTCCACACCTTGAAGTTCTTGGTGGCCTGTATGTCCAGGTCGCGATAGCCAAATACCTTGCCGCCGATAAGGAACTTGCCGGTACCCGGCGGAACCGCGCTGAACGCCTGGCAGCCGTCGGGTGTTGCGGTCGGGCCAGTCGATCCGAAGCAGGCCTGGCCAACCGATGCCGTCGGTGTGGCGAGCGTCAGCTTGGCGGCAAGCAGGAAGCCCCAGGGACCGTCGAACGTACCGGTGGACACCAGGCGATGCTTGGCGATCGGGCCACCGACAAACGGATAGTCACCGACGGTCGGATAGTCGAAGGCGTATTGGTCGGTCAGGTCTTGCTGGTCGTGGTTGAACTTGCTCTTGGTGTAGGTATAGGCAAATGTCGCGCCCCAATGCGATTCGGGCGTATATGGCTTTTCAACCGAAATCAGCCCCTGGGTCGTCTTGGTCTTCAGGCCATTGTTGGCGTAGATCATGCTGCCAAAGCCCGGAATCGGATTGCCGAACGGTTTGTTCGTGCCCTGGAAGAACGAGCCATCCGGGAAGCGGTTGCCAAGCTGGAAGATCAGTCCGTCGAAACTGTTGACGCGCTGGATGGTGACGTCGGTGTTCCAGTCGCCCAGCTTGTTGCGCATACCGAGGCTGATCTGGTCGGAGTATGGCGTCTTGAGGTGGTTGGTAATCATGTCCACCTCCTTGCCCGCGTTGCTACCGGCGACCAGGGCCTGCAAGTTGTTCAGACCCGTCAGATAGATCGGATTCCATGGGATACATGTGGGACCAGGCGTGCACGGATGGGTAGCGTCGAAACCCTGGAAATTGATCGTGGGCTGAGACAGCACCGATTTGGTCTGCTCCAGCTGCAGGATCGTGTAGATGTCGCGGTCGTACGAGCGGCCCACGCCGCCATGGAACACATGCACTTCGTCGCCATTGACGTCGTACGAGAAGCCGAAGCGCGGCTGGAAGTTCAGGCGCGGCGCATGGCGATTGTGACCATTGCTGATGTAGTCGTTGACGTTGATGCCGCCCTTGGCCAGCGATTGCGCGTAAGTCTGCCCCGGGGGTGCGCCTGTATTGGGATCCTGCGAATTGAAAGCATTCACCACGGCTTGTGGGGTGACGTAGTTGATATACGAAGGCGTTATCTCGTAGTCCCAACGAATGCCCAGGTTCAAGGTCAGGTGCTCATCGACGGTCCAGTCGTCCTGGATATAGGCACCGAACTGGCGATCGACCGTACTGGCGGTGGGGTTTTGCCCAGGCGTCGGCGATGGGAATTGCACCTGATAGGGCAGATCCAGGGTGCCGCTGTCGGGTGTGACATCGTAGAAGAATTGCGGATTGAACTCGCCCGCATCGCGTGCCGTCAGGCGGACCCATTTCGCCTTGAAGCCTGTCTTGATGACATGGTCGCCATGCCATTCGATATCGTTGAAGGTGAAATCGTCCTGCAGCGCCGGACCCTTCTGACCTTTGTTTTGCGATGCCAACGGCGAAGCGGCACCTGTAGCCAGGATCGACTGATTGTTCGAACCCAGTGCCGTGTAGACCTGGCCATTGCCGATATTGGTAGCCGTTGGCGTGTAGAACGCGTTCTCATAGGTCACCTGCAACCGGTTGAACCAGCTGTCGGTGCTGTGATCCCAACGGATGTCGTAGCGCTTGTCGGTATTCTTCGTGCTGTAGGACGCCGATGCCGCCACGCCGGTCGTGATGCCACTTACCGCTGTCTCGTCGCGATACTTGCCGCTGACTTCAATGCGGTCGCGGTCGGTCGGCTCCCAGTCCAGCTTGGCAAAGTACAGGTCTTCTTTGAACGGCTGGCTGGCTGGGCCGAGCTGTGCCTGCGCGCTGGCTGGCAATTGGCTGGTATAGGCGACGGGACCGCCGGGGATCACGGTGACGGGCTGGTTGTATTCCTTGCCTTCATACGTGACGAAGAAATGTGCCTTGTCCTGGATGATCGGGCCACCCAGGGCGAAACCGTATTCCTTGTTGTGCGAAGGGATTTTCTTGCCGTCGGCTTCTTCCGCGGGCGTTTCGGCGCGCACGGACTGGTTGGTGTAGTTACCAAACGCCTCGCCGTGGAATTCATTCGTACCGGACTTGGTTTCCGCCGTCACAGCCGCGCTGGAAACCTGGTCGTACTCGGCCTTGTAGTTCGAGGTGATGACCTTGTACTCGCCGATCGCCAGCTGCGGGAACGGATTGCCTTGCGTATTGTTCTGGCCGGAAACACCGGTCGGCAGGACGTAATTCTTCTGGCCGACACCGTCGATATAGACGTTGATCGCACCGGAGTTCTGGCCGCCCGCCTGCAAGTTGGTGTTGCCGTTCTTCACCGTGAACACCATGCCCGGCACGGTATCGGCGAATTCGAGGAAGTTGCGCGTGATCTGCGGAATCGTGGAGATCTGGCGCTGCGACACCGACGTGCCCACTTCGGAAGTCGTCACTTCGGCAAGCGTGGTTGCGTTGACGGTGATGGCGCCCAGATCCTTCGCATTGGCGCTGGCCGATACGGGCTGTTCGGCTGGCGTGCCGGTGAAATTGAGTGTGCCCACCGAGGCCACGGTCAGCGTTACCGTGCGCTGGTTGCCGGGGCCGGCGTCGACTTGATAGGTGCCAGGTGGCAAGCCGACCAATGCGTAGCTGCCGTCCTTATCGGTACGCGTGCGTCGAGTCGAGCCCGTAGCCACATTCTTGGCGACGATATCGGTATCGACTGGCCCTTTGCCTCGCAAGGTAGCGTCGGAGGTCTGCGACCAGGCGACCGAAGGCAACAACGCCGCGGTAGCGACCAGGCCCGCCAGGGCCAGTGAGATTTGCATCGAAAGTACGTGTCTGCGTGCCATGGCTTATCTACCCTCCCTCAAGGGTCGAAACAGTGTGCTGTCGGCGAGATGCCGTTGTTGTCATGATCCCGGGGATGCACGGCGGGGAGCCCCCGCCCACGCCGTGACCTCAGGAATGTTTCTGGTAAAACCCGTTCAGTGCGAGCCGCCAGCCCTGGCGGCGTTACGATTTCGAAGACTTGTCGCTGGAACCTCGTACGACCAGATCGGCGTCGACGCGCTGCCCGGAGTGCGCGGGACGTTCGCCGTTCTCGATGTGTGCAGCCAACTCGTTCAGCGCTTCCTTGCCCAGCTCGGCGATGCGTACGCGCACCGTTGTCAGAGCCGGTGTGACGTAACGCGCCATCGGCACGTCGTCGAAACCAGCCACCGCGATGTCGTCGGGAATGCGCAACCCCGCTTCGCGGATGGCGGCCATGCAGCCGATCGCCATCATGTCGTTGGCCGCGAATACCGCATCCGGACGCGGCTGCATCGCCAGCAGCTGTTGCCCGGCGCGATAGCCGGAGTCCTCGTTGAAATCACCCGGCAGCACGATCGCCTGCTGTCCGCGTTCGGCAACGACCTTTCGATACGATGCTTCGCGTTCGGCTACGTCGCGGTTCTTCGGCGGCCCCTGGATAAAGGCCACGCGCCGATGGCCACCGTTGAGCAGATGCTCGGTCATCAGCCGTGCGCCGCCGTGGTTGTCGACCGATAGCGCGGGATAATCGTCGCCGTCGAGCACCGTATTCATGAGCACCGTGGGCAAACCCACCGGCAGGTTCTGACGCAGGAACGCGGCGTCGGCATGCGGCGACATCACCAGCAAACCGTCCACGCGGCCCTGCATGGCACGCAAGGCGGCAGCCGCTTCATCGGCATCGTCGTGCGAACTGGACACCAGCAGATGCAGGCCATGCGCCCGCGCCGCCAGGTCGATACCGCGGATCAGCTCGGAAAAGAACTCGCCGTACAGGTCAGGTAGCAAGGCGCCGACGGTATGCGTCCGGCGAGTGATCAGGCTGCGCGCCGCACCATGGGGCACATAACGCAGGCGGGCGGCGACCTCGCGAATGCGCTCGAGCGTGTCGGCAGTGACGCCACCATGCCCGTTGAGCGCACGCGACACCGATGCCACTGATACGTTGGCTTCGCGTGCCACGTCTTTGATGGTCACTGCCACGATGTGAGAGCCCCAGTGGATGCCGCCCGAACGACTTCGAGCGCAACGTAAACGTTTTCATGAGAGGTTGTAAAGCTTTTGCAAATCAAAGACTTTGCTGCAATGCAATATGTTTGAAGCACGAATTTGCTCCTTTTTCGGGTGATTTGCCGGGATTTCGCCATTGAGGGATGGCGCTCCCGGGAGTGTGGCGACGCAACAACTTGCCTCACAAGTTTTTTCGCATAGGCCATGAAGAAGACGGCGGTCCGGCCGATAACCCCACTAAGGCCGACGTTTTCGAGGAAAACGGGCTCCTGTCTAGGCCAAAGGTCGACTGTAAAAAGTCATCAGAATGTCGTTAAATTCTGATTAATCTAAGCACCGGCAAGTCGCTGTACCCTAAACCTCCCGCAAAAAGCGAACTTAAGCGCACTAACTGCTTGTTTTTATTCCTATGAACACTCTGCTGCTACTCATCGTTGTTGCTTTTCTGCTGGCACTGGCTGCCAGCGCGGTGAAGCGGGTGCCTTCGGGACAGGTAGTGAGCGTGTATCGTCGCGGCAAGCCGAGCCGCCTGCTGCAGCCGGGTACCCACCTGACGCTGCCGTGGGTGGATCGGGTTGGCCACCGCATCGATCTGGGCGGGCAGGTGCTGCGTTTCGAAGAGCCGCTGGCCGATGCGCACGATGTGCGCGGCACGGTCTACTGGCAGGTACTGGAGCCGGAGCGTGCTGACGCGGTCATCGACCAGGTCGACCAGCTGATCCGCCGCGGCGCCCTCGCCGTGCTGCGCGATGAACCCGAAGCATTGCAGGCCGATCGCCGCGACTTGAACACACGCCTGAAGCTGGCCATGAACAAGGCGCTTCGCGAGCGCGGCATGATGGTGACGCGCGTCGAGTTGGACATCGCCTAAAAGCCTCACCTCGTACAGGTCAAAGCCCGCTACGGCGGGCTTTTTTATGGATCCGCCCTGGCTTGGCGCCGCCGATGCCGGGATACTTTCGCCCTTCGCTCCGAGATGACTGCCGATGACGACCCGTGCCGCTTTGCAAACCCAGCTCGAAAACGGCATCGCCGCGCTCGGCCTGGAGCTGCCCGGCACTGCGATCGATCGGTTGCTGGACTACCAGGCTTTGTTGCAGCGCTGGAACGCCGCATACAACCTGACCGCGGTGCGTGAGGCCGCGGAGATGATCTCGCGCCATTTGCTCGATTCGCTCGCGATTCTGCCCTACGTGCGCGGCAGCCGCCTGGCTGACCTGGGTACCGGACCCGGCCTACCGGGCATCGTATTGGCCATCGCCGCGCCAGGGCGCGAGATGCTGCTGGTCGATTCCAACGGCAAGAAGGTGCGCTTTCTGCGCGAGGCGATCCGCTCGCTCAAGCTCGATGGCGTACGAGCGGAGCAGTCGCGCGTCGAGGCGGTCGAGAGCCAGTTCGATTGCGTCACCGCCCGTGCCTTTGCCAGCCTGGCCGATATGCTCGGCTGGGGCGGGCACCTGCTGGCACCGGAGGGCGTCTGGCTGGCCATGAAAGGCAAGCGGCCCGATGAGGAATTGCCGGGCATGCCGGCCGGCTTTGCGGTCCAGGCGACGCACGTTTTGAACGTGCCGGGCGTGGATGGCGAGCGCCACTTGCTGGAAATCGGCCGTATACCTTAGGCCTGGACCCTTGCGGGCAGGCTCTAAAGCTGAACCAATGGTACTCTAGCTCCCCTTTTCACCTGCGCACGGTATCGACCAATCCATGGCCCGCATCATCGCTGTCGCCAACCAGAAAGGCGGAGTTGGCAAGACCACTACCGCCGTCAACCTCGCTGCGGCCCTGGCGGCTGCCAAGCGCAAGGTGTTGTTGGTCGACCTCGATCCGCAGGGCAACGCCACCATGGCGTCGGGCGTGGACAAGCACGAGGCCAAGCCCAACGGTTGTGAAGTGCTGCTGGACGAAGCCACGCTCGAGCAGGCCATCGTGTCGACCGAAGGAAACTACGACCTGTTGCCGGGCAACGGTGACCTGACCGCGGCCGAGCTGAAATTGATGGACGCGATCGCTCGCGAGAGCCGCCTGAAAGAACAGCTGGCCAAGCTCGGCGACAAGTACCACACCGTGTTGATCGACTGCCCGCCGTCGTTGCATCTGCTCACGCTCAATGCGTTGACGGCGGCCGATGCGGTGTTGATTCCGGTGCAGTGCGAGTATTTCGCGCTGGAAGGTTTGTCCAGCCTGCTCGATACGATCAAGGCCGTGCGCCAGCGCTTGAATCCCAAGCTTGAAATCGAAGGCCTGCTGCGCACCATGTACGACGTGCGCAACAACCTCGGCAACGAAGTGTCCGCGCAATTGACCCAGCATTTCGGCGACAAGGTGCTGCGCTCGATCATTCCACGCAACGTGCGCCTGGCCGAGGCGCCCAGCCATGGTCAGCCCATCCATCTGTACGACCGCAGCTCACGCGGCGCGATCGCCTATATCGGCCTGGCCGGCGAAGTCATTCGTCGCGAACGCGGCCTGGCCGCAGGCGCTGCGAGCGAACCGGTACCGGCAGCGCAGGACGATGGCGACGATGTCGCCCTCGATAGCGCTGTCGATATTCATCAGGAGTAAGCATGGCAGCAGCGAAGAAGCGAGGATTGGGCCGCGGCCTGGACGCATTGCTCGGCACCGGTGTCGAGAGCGACAGCGCCAAGCCAAACGTGCTCGAACAGGAAGGCGAGCTGCGCACGCTGCCCATCCACCACATCCAGCCGGGCAAGTACCAGCCGCGCCGTCATTGGAACGACGAGGCGCTGGACGAGCTGGCTGCATCGATCAAGGCACAGGGCCTCATCCAGCCCGTCGTGGTGCGCTCGATCGGGCCGAACAGCTATGAGCTGATCGCCGGCGAACGCCGCTGGCGCGCTGCGCAGCGTGCACAGCTCAGCGAGTTGCCGGCGTTGGTCAAGGATGTGCCGGAAATAGCCGTGCCAGCGATGGCGCTGATCGAAAACATCCAGCGCCAGGACCTGACCCCGCTGGAAGAAGCCGATGCGCTGAAGCGGCTGATCGACGATTTCGATCTGACCCACCAGCAGGCCGCCGATGCGGTCGGCCGTTCGCGTGCGTCGGTATCGAACATGCTGCGCCTCACCGAGATGCCCGAGTCGATCAAGCGCCTGCTCGATGAAGGCAAGCTGGAAATGGGCCACGCCCGTTGCCTGCTGACCTTGCCCGAGCGCGATGCCGAGCGCCTCGCACTGGAAGCGGCACGCAACGGCTGGAGCGTACGCGAGCTTGAAGAAGCCGCACGCCGCGCGCAGACCGCCCCCAAGGGCAAGGCCAAGAACGCTCCGGCGCGCGATCCGAATATCGCCGACCTGGAGCGCCAGCTGGGCGAGCGTTTCGCCACCCGGGTCGAGTTGGCCCATGGTCGCGGTGGTCGCGGCAAGCTGGTGATCCACTATCACAGCAATGATGAGCTGGAAGGGATTCTCGGCAAGATCCGATAGGGTGAATGGAAAGAGATCAGGAGCGAGAAAACAGGCGAGCAGAACCGGCCCTCATTCCTGACCTCTTGTTACCAGACCATTGTTCCTCGCCGGTACAGCCGGCCGCCATAGAATGCGCCAAGCGCTGCGTAGCCACTTTTCAGAGTTCGTACCAAGGTCATCCTCATGTCTCAGCTTTCCGTCGTCGTGCCGGTCTTCAACGAGCGTGACAATATCCCGCCATTGCTTGCCGAAATCGCTGCCGCGCTGCGCGGCAAGATCGAGTTCGAGATCATCTATGTGGATGACGATTCCAGCGACGACAGCGTCGCGGTATTGGCGGCGGAGAAAGCCAAGTACCCCGAGCTGCGCATCGTGCGCCACCTGACCCGCAGCGGCCAGAGCACTGCGGTGTGGAATGGCGTGCATGCGGCAAAGTCGCCATGGATCGCCACGCTAGACGGCGATGGCCAGAACGACCCGGCCGACATCCCCAAATTACTCGCAGCACGCGATGGCGCGGCGGCGGAGATCCGGTTGTTTGCCGGCTGGCGCACCACCCGTCGCGACAGCTTCAACAAGCGCATTTCCTCGAAGATCGCCAATGCGGTGCGGTCGAGCATGCTCAAGGACAATACGCCGGACACCGGCTGCGGCCTGAAACTGTTCGAGCGCAGCGTGTTCCTGCGCCTGCCCTACTTCGACCATATGCACCGGTACTTGCCGGCCCTGGTCAAGCGTGCGGGCTTCGCCAGCCAGAGCGTGCCCGTCGGCCATCGTCCGCGTACCGCCGGCAAGTCCAAGTACGGCATGCTGGATCGCCTGTGGGTGGGCATTGCCGACTTGCGCGGCGTGGCCTGGTTGATGCGGCGTGCAAAGGTGACGCGGGTCGAAGAACTGTAAATGGCTCCTCTGGCGCGAGGCGTCGGGGCTGCTATGAGACTCGTGCAAATCAATCAAGATGGTCAACTTGATGAGCACGTAGGTGATTTATCAGGGCTGGCGCAGCAAATGTGCAGCGCCACGGCTGATATGTATCGTCGGGCGGAAGCGTTCACGCCGCCGTGGGTAGGTTATCTTGCGGTTTGCGACAATGAGATTGTCGGCACGTGTGCGTTCAATACGGCCCATTTCAAAGCTCCGGCGAAAAATAAAAAAGCAGAAATCGCCTACTTTACGTTTCCCGAATTCGAGGGTCGTGGCTTCGCCACTGCAATGGCCGGGTCGCTCATTGAAATAGCCAGGGTGGCATGCCCCGACGTAACCGTCATGGCGCAAACAGCGCCGCAGGAAAATGTTTCCAATCGCATATTGAAGAAACTAGGGTTTAGTTTAACCGGCGCTGCTTCTACTCCGGAAAATCAAGAAGCATGGGAGTGGCATCTTCCCTTCGGGAAGCCCTGAGCAGCCAGTCGATTCCTGGCGCGCCGGGAGTCTCGCCGACTCCTGGCCTTCACTCCCGACAATCCACAGGTGGGCTATGCTATCGGCTTGATCATGCGTCGAGCGGGTCGTCCATGAGCATCTTCATCAAGCGTGTCTACGAGCCGGCCGCCAAGGCCGATGGTTATCGCGTGTTGGTTGACCGGCTATGGCCGCGCGGCCTCAAGAAAGAAGACGCCGCATTGGACGAATGGGCCAAGGAAGTCGCGCCCTCGCCCACGTTGCGCAAATGGTTTGGACACGAGCCGGCACGGTGGGATGCGTTTCGTCACCGCTACGCCAGCGAGCTCGATGCGAAGGCCGAATTCTGGCGGCCATTGGCGACGCACGCGATGCATCACAAGCTGACCCTGCTTTTCGGTGCCCGCGATGAAGAACACAACGGCGCGGTCGCGCTGAAGGCCTATCTCGACGCCTGGCTCAAGGTTCACGGTCCGCGTTGACCGACAAGCCGGTGGGTTTCCAGTTCTCCATCGCCTGCCGCGTGCGCTCGCGGCCCAATTCGATCAATTCGTGCGCACGGTAGAACTCGTAAGGGGTAGATACATTGCGCGGCAACTGAACCAGCAGATCCGGCTCGTATGCGGCCATGCGCAGCCGCGACAGGTTCGACTGCATCAGGTCCATCGACTGGGTCAGCAGTTCGAGCAGGCCCGGTTCGCGGGGCTTGTCGGCGCCGTGCGGGATCAGCCGGCCGAGAAAGCCGCCGACGCGATTGCGCGCGCGCGGCGATCCGGCTTCGCTGGCATCGACGGCGGTCTCCGGCGAGGCCAGTTGCGGCGGCCCGTCGAGACTTACCGCGATGAGATAATCGGCCGGCTCGCGAATCAGCGGCGTGACCGGCAACGGATTGAGCAAGGCGCCATCGACCAGCCGGCGGTCGCCGATGACATGCGGACGAAATACGGTCGGGATGGCGATCGACGCGCGGATCGCATCGAACAACGGCCCGCGCGTCAGCCAGACTTCGCGCTCGCGATCGATATCGGTAGCTACCGCGGTATAGGCCAGCGGCAGCTCCTCGATCAGCACATCGCCGACCAGTTCGCGCATCCTGCCGATAATGCGTTCACCTTTGATCAACCCGCCCCCGGAAAAGGTCCAGTCGACCAGCTTGAGCACATCCATCTTCGCCAGGGTGGCTACCCAGTCGCGATAGATATCGAGCTTGCCCATCGCATACACGCCGCCGACGAGTGCACCCATCGAGGTGCCGGCGATCGAGATGATCTGAAAACCACGCGCTTCGATTTCCTCGATAGCGCCGATGTGCGCGAGGCCCTTGGCGCCACCGGCGCCCAGGGCAAGCGCGACGGTGGGTTTGCGCGGTGTGCTGAGCGGCTTTTCGACGATTTCGGCTAGGCTCATTGGCAGCAGTATGAATGATCAGCGTGGCGGCTGACGATAGGCGCCCAAGGCCAGGTCCAGCAGGATCTTCATTTCTTCGCGCAAAGAAATCGGCGCGATGATCTCCGCGTCCGGGCCGTATTTGAGCACGTCCATCAGCAATTCTTTGGAATTGGAGTAAGGCAGTTTCAGCTCGTACTTGCCGTCGGACAGCCATTCGCCTTTCTGCTGCGAATGCCAATGTTCATCGGCAACCCAGCGTGCCGCGTGCTCGGAGAATCGCACGGTTGCCCAGGCCTTGGGCTTGCCGGCGAAGATGCCGTAGCTCGATGCGAGCATTTCATTGAGGTCGTTCTCTGCCACGTCGATAGCGAGCGCATCCTGCGCCTGCGGTTCGACGATGCGGTCGACGGCGAAGCTGCGCAATGCCTCGCGATCGTGGTCCCAGACGTCCAGGTACCAGTTGTCGCGGTAGTGTGTCAGTCGCTGCGGCGATACCGTGCGGCGGCTGTCTGCGTTGGTCGTGCGTGCACGGTAGCGAAACCGTAACTGCTTGCGTTCGAGAACGGCACCGGCGACGGTGCGAAATACTTGCTGATCGAGCTTGCGCTCGCCCCAGGAAATCACCCGGATGCGTTCGATCGGCAACGCCTTGCCGCTGCCCTGGTCGGACAAAAGGTGTTCGATGCGCGCCTTGAACGGAGCCAGTGCGCCGGCGAGCACGCCGGGGCCGGAGCGGCCGATCAGCTCGTTCAGCGCCAGCAGCGCGGCCAGTTCGTCCGAGGTCAGCCACAGGCCGGGCAGTTCGAAGCGTTCGCCCTCGCCTTGCTCGTAGCGAAAGGCGGCATGTTCGCCACCCGCGCTCTCGATCGGCGCACCCAGCGCGTCGCGCAAAAAGGCAACGTCGCGATAAAGCGTGGCACGCGAGCACTCCAGCTCGTCCATGAGGCGAGGCAGCGGCACCGGATAGTGCGCCGACTTCAGCAGGCGGTGCAGCGTGAGAATGCGCTCGTAACGATCCATGAAATAAAGTGTCTGTTTAGAACTTCGCCTAGCATGGGCATGCGTAGAGACACTAGCAAGTCCAGGACGTCATCCGCGCACTATCCGTGAGACTGTGTTATTAAAACTGGTTCACAGTTCAGGATGACATTCATCGGCGGGCTTGGTACCGGTCTGCGCGGTGGTCGAGTCCGCGAACATTCTTCACTGTCGTTTGCCAATAGCGCGTAAAGGATCGATGGAGCACAGCGGCGAGATTTCCCGAAGCGACATGAAACCGCATCGCGTGCGCGCCGGCCGAGGCCACGGGCTGGATGCCGGCTTGCCTCGCATGTTGCTGGAAGTACTGGCATTTACCGGCTATGGCATGTGGATGCTGCTGGGCCTGGCGCTAGCCTTGGGGATCTACAGCAACGGACGTGGCGAATCGCTGGTACCGCTTTCGCTGGGGGCGGGCTTTGTCACCCTCGGGCTACTGGTTGCCTGCCTGCGCTTGCCGTCGGTCCCCGATTGGCACGGCTGGCGGATGGGCCGCGGCAGCCGCCCCACCCGCGAAGCTCTGCTTGCCTTGCTTGCGTACCTGCCGATGCTGGCGGTGGCCGCCCTTGCCCGTGGCGATAACGATTTCTGGGCCACGCGCCTGGCCGGAGCCGCCCTAACGCTGACCAGCCTGGCCGTACTGATCTATACCGCGCATGGTTTCGGCGTGCGTCGCGCACCCGACCTGACCCAGGCCACCTCGCACCTGCCCATCAGCCGCGTGCTGTCCGCCTGCTATGCCGGTGGTTTGTGGCTATGGGTCTGCCTGGCAGCACAAGACGACCAGACCACCATGGGCAGCACCTTGTATTGGGTATTGAGCCTGTTGGCGCTGGCTTTGTTATTAGGCGGTGTCGAGGGCATGCGCTGGAGGGCTCTGCAAGGCCAAGGCCTTGAAATTCATGCAAAACCCCGGGGCATCCCCTCCTTGTCGCCGGCGCGGTTTCTCGCAGCGGTGCTGGTCTATGCGCTCCCTTGCATCGCCCTGCTGGCGACGGGTTTCGAATGCGCACCGCTCTGGCTGGCGGTCATCGCGGCCGTCGCGTGCGGGCTGGGCAAGACCCTAGAGCAGCGCCTCTACGAATTGGCGCTGGCCCTGCGTTCGCATGAGACAGGTCTGGCCTGAATCTCCAGCTTTGTTCACTGCACATTCAATCGGCTCCGTTAAGGTTCATTGATTACTTTTATTTAACTAAGTGGATCGATCCAATGAAAAAGACCTTGATCGCCTGTTTGGTGCTCGCGGCCCTAGCGAGCACGGTTCACGCCCAAGATGCCGGCACGTCCGGCGGTACTGCTTCCAATGCAGCCAATAATGGCGGCTGGAGTGGTTCGGGTGAGTTTGGTTTCGCTTCTTCGCGTGGCAATTCCCGTACGGACAACGCCAATGCCAAGCTCACCCTGAATCAGGAAAACGAGCTGTGGAAGAACAACTTCTTTTTCAATGGCTTGCGCTCGAAGGGCGAAGTGCAGGTGCAGGACGACCAGGGCAATACGATCAACCGCCTGAGCACCACGGCCAACCGCTATGACGCTGGCGCCTCGGTCGGCTACAAGCTCGATCCGCGTAGCTACATCGTGGGCGCGGCGCGCTACGACCATGACGATTTCGGCGCTAACCTGTGGCAGGGCATCGTCTCGATCGGCTACGGCTACGTCGCACTGAAGAACGAAAAGATGGAGCTCTCGTTCGAAATCGGCCCCGGTTACAAGCAGTACCGCCCAGCCGACCAGCAGGTCACCTTGCCCGACAATACGATTGTCAGGACCCGCCAGCCGAGCGAAAGCGAGCCGGTCGCGCGTGGGCTGGTCAACCTCAAGTATCGCCTCACCGGCAATACGGCGCTGGAAGACACGTTGCTGATGGAAGCGGGCACCAAGAACAAGTACTACCAGAACGACATCGGCCTGTCGGTCAGCATGACCAAGAAGCTCGCCGTGAAGCTGGGCTATCAGGTCCGCTACAACAGCGACGTGCAGGTTGGCATCAAGAATACCGACACGCTGGCGACGACGAACCTCGTGTACAACTTCTGAGGTGGCGTGAAGCCACCCGCTGGCGCTCGCTGTAAGTCCGCGCCGGGGCGCTGTAAGCGGAAAAGGGGAAAGCGGCCGAGGATCAGTTCTCGGTCAGCATTTCCCCGGCCCCTTGCAGGAAAAGCGCCTCGGCCACGCGCTGTCCCAAGCCCTCGGCATCGTCGCTACGTCCTTCGAGTGCTGCGTGCAACAGGCGTCCGCTTTGCACGTCGCCGACCATGCCGCGCAGATGCAACCCGTGCTCGGTCACCACGCACCAGCCGCCTACCGGCACCGTGCAGCTGCCGCCCAGGGCGCGATTCATCGAACGCTCTGCACTGACCGTCCAGCGCGTTTCTTCATCGTCCAGCGCGCGTAGCAACTCCAGTACGGCCGGTTGGTCGCTGCGTGCTTCGATGGCGATCGCAGCCTGGCCCGGGGCAGGCAGCCAATCGGGAGCGGTGAGGCGGCTGCGAATACGCGAGGCCAGGCCAAGGCGCTCAAGCCCGGCGCAAGCGAGAACGATCGCGTCGTAGTCGCCCATGTCGAGCTTGTTCAGCCGGGTGCCGACATTGCCGCGCAGGTCGAGCAGCACCAGATCCGGCCGTAGCGCACGCAGTTGCGCCTGGCGGCGCAGCGATGAGGTGCCGACACGCGCGCCTTGCGGTAGTGCGGCCAGGTGGTCGTAGTCGTTACTGACAAAGGCGTCGGCGGCATCGGCACGTGGCAGGATCGCCGGCAGCGTGAAGCCGGGCTCCAGGTCGGCGGGAACGTCCTTGAGTGAATGCACCGCCAGGTCGGCGCGACCTTCCAGCATCGCCACCTCCAGTTCCTTGAGAAACAGTCCCTTGCCGCCAATAGTGGCCAGAGGTTTGTCGAGGATCTCGTCGCCGCGGGTCGATAGCGGCACCAGTTCGACATGCAGCGACGGATACGCGGCACGCAACCCGGTAGCCACATGCTCGGCTTGCCACAAGGCGAGCGCGCTTTTGCGGGTGGCGATGCGCAGGATGGAGGGAGTCATAGACGGGCACGACAGGGGAAAGCCGTATTGTTGCGTAAAAACCGTTACCGGGTGGCTGGCGGATGGTCGCGGTCAGCCCATGCGCAGCAGCTTGCGTAACGCCGGCAGGTTGCGCCGGCTGACTTCCGGCGTCAGCTCGGTACCGCCCAGGCGTGCCAGCACGCGACCGTCGGTCAGGGTTTTCAGGCCAAGCAGGCGCTGGGTCGGTACCAGGCAATTGCGATGCAGGCGGACCAGGTGCTCGGGATAGGCCTCTTCGAGCTGGCGCAGCGATTCGTCGAGCAATAGCCGGCCAGCGCGATGCTGGACGACGACGTATTTCTCTTCCGCCAACAGGCAGATCACTTCGTCCAGTGCGATACGCACCTGCTCGCCATGCTGGCGCCCGCGCAGGTAGCGGGTCGATTCGCGTGGCGCATGGCTCAGTCGCAGGCGCGCGCGTTCGAGTGCGTCGCGCAGGCGCTCCAGGCGTACCGGCTTGAGCAGATAGTCGATCGCGCCCAGGTCGAATGCCTGCACTGCATGGTTTTCGTACGCGGTGCAGAAGATGATCTGCGGTCGACCGCGACTGGCGAGGCGCCTGGCCAGTGCAATGCCATCGATGCCGGGCATGTTGATGTCCAGCAGCAACAGATCCGGTTGCGAGGCATCGAGCTCGGTCAAGGCTGAGTCTCCGTCGGCAACGCTACCGGCAATCGCGACGTTGTCGCATTCGCCGAGCAGTGCAGTCAGCCGCGCACGCGCCAGCGGCTCGTCGTCGACGATGAGCACGCGCAACGCGGTGGTTGTCGCCATCGTCATCATGGTGTCTCCGGCAACTGTACGCGCACGCAGAAACGACCGTCGCGCGCGCCCGCCTCGACGCGGGCGCGCTGGCCATAGCGATAAACCACACGCTGGCGCACGTTGTCCAGGCCATGGCCGGTACCCGGCTCGGAAGGTGTCGGGGCGAGTGTGTTTTCGATGTCGATCATGAGGAACTTATCCTGGCGATAGCCACGCAGCACGATCTCGCCGCCCTCGCGCGAAGGTTGAATGCCGTGACGCACGGCGTTCTCCACCAGCGGCTGCAACAAAAGACGTGGCAATGGATAATCGCCCGGCAGGGCGTCAAGCTCGCGCTGCACCCGCAGACGGTCACCCAGGCGCAATTGTTCGATGGCCAGATATCGATCGACCAGGGCGAGCTCGTCGGCCATCGTACCGTCGCGCGACTGGTGCTGGCCAAGGGCCGCTCGAAACAATTCGGAAAGGTCTTCTACCGTGCGCTCCGCAGCATCCGGATCGACCCGCACTAGGGCGGCGACGGTATTCATGCTGTTGAATAGGAAGTGCGGACGGATGCGTGCCTGCAACGCGTCCACCTGGGCGCGACTGACCGTTTCCAGGCGCACCTGCCATTGGGCAAGCACGTAGAAGTAACGCAGCACGGCGGCACCCAGCAGCGCTGCAATCAGCACGCTGTTGCGCACGAAGGCGAAACTGCTGGTTCGTAGCATGGCTTCTATCGGCAAGGAGATAGCCAGCCAATGCACCAATGCGCTTGCTGGCGCGACCATCAGCAGAATCCACAGCCATGTGCCGACATACGACAGCGTTCCAGGCAGTTGCTGCAACCACGGACGCAACTTGCACAGCGTGACACTGAGCACCAGCATCAACCATTCGATAAACGACACGCACAGGCAGTAGCCGCTCCAGCTCACACCCGAGGAGGCGAGCCAGACCACCGTGGCGGTCAACGCGCCGATCACCAGCAGGGCAAAGATCACCGGCAGGCTGCAGAAATCCGGCAGCGGTGCGTTATCGGTGGCAGGGTGGATGGCGTCGCGCATGGCGACAGTATGCCCAAGAGCCAAGAATGGCGTCTGTGCGGTGTCTCAGCTCAGACGAAGCGCCGACTCAGCCAGTCGCGTAAGTCGACAACCTCTTCGTCGCTCACGGAATGGGGCATCGGATATGTATGCCAGTCTACGGGATAGCCGAGTGACTGCAGCAGATCTCGCGACGCAACGCCCCGACTCAGTGGAACAATGGGGTCGCCGGTGCCGTGGCCCCAGAAAATCGGGACCGAAGCATTGGCTTCGTTGCGCTCAGAGGAGAAATGTTCCTGCATCGGCAAGTAGGTGGATAGTGCGACGATGCCTGCCAGGGGCCTGGCGTGGCGTAGTCCGGTGGACAGCGCGATGGCGCCACCCTGCGAAAAGCCTGCCAGCACGATGCGTTCGTCTGGAATGCCCCGCTGGTTTTCCTGTGCGATCAGCGCTTCGACAGCGGCGATCGACGCCCGCATGCCACTTTCATCCTGCCGATTGAGTAGATCGATGCCGATGATGTCGTACCAGGCGCGCATTGGCATGCCGCCATTGAGCGTTACCGGGCGCACCGGTGCGTGCGGAAACACGAAACGCAATGCAGGCCAGTGCGATACGACCAGATCCGGAACGATGCGTGCAAAATCGTTGCCGTCGGCGCCCAGGCCATGTAGCCAGATGATGCTGTAAACCGGTTGGGCGGCGGTTTCGCGTTCGACGGTTGGCAGGGTCATGCGGTGGGGCTCACTGGCTGGCGGGACGCGCGCCGATCGCGGCGGGCTCACATGCGAAACGCATGATCGAACGATTGGCTGACGTCCCGGGTGAAATCAGCAAACTCGCGAGCGTAGCGCCAACGGGATGCCAGGGAAACCAACCCATGGCGCTTGCGGCAGCGGCTGTCGTGGTTATCCTGTCCGGTTTCGAACAGGGAGCATCCCATGCGCCGAACTCTTGTCGCCGGCCTGGCCGCCTTGGCCGCGCTGCCGTCTGCTTTTGCCCAGTCCGCAGCAGGTGGCTCGCTGGACCTGGAAACCATCATGGCCAATCCGGACTGGATCGGTGCCGCCGTCGAGCAGCCTTATTGGAGCGCAGACGGCCATGCCCTGTATTACGCGCTCAAGCGCGACGACAGCAAGGTGCGCGAGCTGTATCGCGTCGAGGTGGCCAGCGGCCACTCGAGCAAGCTCACGCCGGCAACACAGGCGCAGGCCGATGGCCCTTCGGTGTTCGACCGGGAGCACCACTACGCCGCCTTCGTGCGCCATGGCGACATTTTCCTGGTCGAGCTTTCGACCGGCCGACGCATGCAGGTCACCCGGACACCGGAAATCGAATCGGCGCCGCGCTTTTCCAGCGACGGCCGCGCGCTGCAGTTTCGCCAGGCCAACGTGTGGTTCACCTACGACATCGCCGCACGGGTGGTCGCACCGGCTGCACAGCTGAAATTCGCAGACGATCCGAAGGACAAGGACAAGAAAACCAACGACCTGACCGACGACCAGCTGCGCCTGTTCAAGGCCTTGCGCCAGAACAAGGCCGACAAGGACGGCTTGCGTGACAACGACGATGCGCTGGCTGCCGTCGATTCGAGCCGCGCGCCCGAGCCGATCTACCTGGGCGACAAGGCCGATCTGATCGACGCGGAACTCTCGCCCGATGGTCGCTGGATGCTCCTGGTCACCCAGCCCAAGGACGCCGGCGAGGGCAAGAAGCCGCAGGTTACTCACTATGTTACCGATTCGGGTTATGCCACGCAGCAGGAAACGCGCGTGTATGTGGGTCACAACGATCCCACGCCGCAGTCGCTGTTGCTGGTCGATCTCAGCCAGCGCAAGAGCTATCCGCTGGAGACCGGCAACCTGCCCGGCATCAAGGACGATCCGCTCAAGGCGCTTCGTGCCAAGGCCATTGCCGAGCTGGAAAAGAACGGCAAGAAGGATCAGGCCAAGGCACTCAAGGCGCCCGATGAGCGCGCGGTGCGCATCATTGCCGATGCGGACGATGGCGGTGGCGGCGGCATCGTGTGGAGCGACGACGGCCATAACCTGGCCATCCAGCTGCGAGCGATCGACAACAAGGACCGCTGGATCGCCAGCGTCGACTTCGGCAAGCATGCGCTGGTCAATCAGCACCGCCTGCACGATGACGCCTGGATCAACTGGAACTTCAATGATTTCGGTTGGCTCAAGGACAACCGCACGCTGTGGTACCTGAGCGAGGAAACTGGCTACTCGCAGCTCTATACCAAGACGCTGGACGGCAAGGCACGCGCGCTCACCCAGGGCAAATTCGAAGTCAGCCATCCGCAGTTGTCCGACGATGGCCAGTGGTTCTACGCGCGTACGAACAAGGTCGCGCCCTATAGCTATGACGTCTATCGGCTGCCCAGTGGCGGCGGCGAGCTGACCCGCCTCACCCAGTACCAGGGCATGGACGATTTCCTGCTCTCGCCGGACAACAAGCAGCTGGCCGTGTTGCATTCGGCACCCTATGTATTGGCGCAGCTGGCGGTACAGGACGCCGCCGGCGGCACGGCACGCGAACTGACCAGCACCATGAAGCCTGCATTCACGGCGCATCCGTGGATTGCTCCGCAGATCGTCGAAGTAGCGTCCTCGCATGGTGCCGGCACGATCTGGGCGAAGTACTACGGCCCCGCCGATCCGGCCGCGGCTGTAGGCCGCCCCGCGGTGATTTTCGTGCATGGCGCGGGCTATCTGCAGAACGTCACGCTGTCCTGGTCGAACTACTTCCGCGAGCAGATGTTCCATAACCTGCTGGTGCAGCAGGGCTATGTCGTACTCGACATGGACTACCGCGCCTCCGACGGCTACGGCCGTGCGTGGCGTACGGCGATCTATCGCCAGATGGGCCATCCGGAACTGGAGGACCTGCTCGACGGCAAGGCCTGGCTGGTCAAGCAGCACGGCATCGACGCCAAGCGCATCGGCATCTATGGCGGCAGCTACGGTGGCTTCATGACCGAGATCGCGCTGCTGCGTGCGCCGGGCGAGTTCGCGGCCGGTGCCGCGTTGCGGCCGGTCAGCGACTGGCGTCTGTACAACCACGAGTACACTGCGAACATTCTCAACGACCCACAGCTCGATCCGGAAAGCTATCGCATCAGTTCGCCGATCGAATACGCCGACAAGTTGCAGGATCCGCTGTTGATTCAGCACGGCATCATCGACGACAACGTGCTGGCAGAAGATTCGATCCGCCTGTATCAGCGCTTTATCGAGCTGCACAAGAAAAACTTCTGGATCTCGCTGTATCCGATGGAGCGCCACGGTTTCGTGCATCCCGATTCGTGGCATGACGAGTATCGGCGTATCGACGAGTTGTTCGAGACCTACGTGAAGCAGGCAAAGCCGCAAGCAACGCCCTGAGTCGTCTCGAACCGGCATGTTCAAGCCGGCATGATCGCGGAGCGGTCCCTGGGTTCGTCGCACCCAGGGCCGTTTTGTCGCGATCATCGCCGGCTTCGTCGCATGCTTCAGCGGGAACGGAGATGATCGGCCAAAGTGCCGGCACCTTCCCGACCCGGTGACCGAAGATGAAGCACGTACGGAAAATCCTGCTTGGCGCCTGCATGGCCTATGCGTATGTGGGTACGGCAGCGGCGGCGACCGATGGCCGATTGCAGAGCGTGCTGGAGCAACGCTTCTCAGGCGACCGCACGGGGGCCTGCGTGGCGGCGGCGATGATCGACCACGACCATATTTCGCGGAGCATGGTCTGTGCCGACCCCTCGCAACATGGCCGAATCAGCGCGAACAGCGCCTTTGAAATCGGCTCGGTGAGCAAGACCATGACCTCGGCGTTGCTCGCCGAGCTGATCCTGCAGCACAAGGCGTCACTCGACGATCCGCTGTCCGCCTGGTTGCCGGCCGGCAGCAAGGTGCCCGATTTCGGCGGCCAGCCGATCCTGCTGCGGCATGTGGTGACCCATACCTCGGGTTTACCAGGGCTGCCCTCGCGCATACATCCAGCCAACCCGGCCAATCCCTACGCCGATCTGGACGAGGCGACGTTGCTCGCCTCGCTGGGCGACGTAAAGCTGCAGCAGGCCCCCGGAGTGCAGTTCGCCTACTCCAATTACGCGATGATGCTACTGTCCTCGGCGTTGGCACGGCGTGCCGGCACCGACCTGGAGAGCCTGATGCAGGAACGCCTGTTTGGCCCGCTCGGCATGAAGGACGCCTATATCGCGAAGGTGCCCGAGGGTGTCGTTCCTGCGGTGGGGCATTACCCGAACGGAACGGTCGCGCCGGCATGGACGTTCCAGACCAACCTGGCAGGTGTCGGCGGTGTGCGTGCGACCCTGGACGACATGATTCACTACGTACAGGCCGAGCTCGGCCAGGGCAAGGTCGATGCCGCCACGCTCGCTGCGCTGCGGCTGACGCAGCAGCCGATAAAGACCGCCTCGGGTCGACCGATGGCCATGAACTGGATGCTGCCCAACGTAGGGCAGGCCACCATCGTGATACATGAGGGCGGTACGGGTGGGTTTTCCTCGCTCGTTGCCTTCGACCCGGCCAGCCAGCGCGGCCTGGTATTGCTATCCGATACCGCGCTGACCAACACCGGTGGCCTGGGCGAAGTAGCCCTGCCGCTGTTCGATCCGACCGTGCCATTGCGCAAGTCGCGCCGCAGCCTTGCCGCGCCACCGGCGTTACTCGACGCGTTGGCCGGCGACTACCGCTTGCAAAACGGCATGACCATGACGCTGCGGCATAAAGGCGACGTGCTGACGGTGCAGGTGCCAGGCCAGCCGGAATTCACCATGGGCTACGACAGCGCAGACGATTTCTATCCGCTGAAGCTCGATGCCTTGCTGCATCCGAAGCACGATTCGGACGGCCACGATGGCTTTCTCTGGAAGCAGGGCGGCGGCGTGTTTTCCGCCGAGCGTGTAGCTGCGCCAGCCGCGAAGACGCCCTGATGCCTGCACCGCGCACGTCGCCGCAGCCATCGGCTGAGGTACACGGTAGGCTTCACGCCATGCCGTCCCGCGCGCCACTCGACCAGCCCTTGCCGCCTGCCATGTTGGCAAGCGGCGATGGCTGGTGGGTCCGTTATCGCCACTATCCAGTTTTCAGTCGCCGCTGGTGGCTGGGCCGTTGTTTGCGGTTCGGCTCGGTCTGCGCGGTGTTGGCGTTGCTGACCGCCATGGGCATGTGGTTCATTTCACGCAACGTACAAGCCAGCCTGCAAGGCGCGCTTCCGCTCTTTGTGACATGCACTGCCATCACCTGCCTCGGGCCGACGCTCGCCACCGCCGTCCGCCACCAGGGTTGGCCGACCTTCTGGGAACGCCTTGCGCTGGTGCTGGCGATCGTTATCGGCGTCATCGTCAGTCTTGCCGTCAACCGATGGGCATCATGGACCATCATGGAAGCGTTCCGGTCCGCACATATGGCGCCAGCAGCCAGACCTTCGGCCGTCGTGGCCGGGTCGGCCACGCTCAGAGGCACGATCGTCGGCGCAGTCATCCTGGTCAATGCAGCCATCTACGCCATGCTGGGTGGAGGCATGGCGCTGTATGCCTACCTGGAAGAGCAACGGCGCTGGGAAAACTCGGCGCGCGATAGCGAGCTGAAGGCGGCGCACGAGCAACGCCAGCAGGCCGAATGGCAGCTCGGTCTGTTGCAGGCGCAGGTCGAGCCGCACTTCCTGTTCAACACCTTCGCCTCCATTCGCGCCTTGATTCGCAGCGAGCCCGATCGCGCCGAGCATGCCATCGACACGCTGGTGGATTACCTGCGCGGCACCATCCCTCGCCTGCGCGAACACGACGGCAGCATCGCCAGCAACCTGGGCGAACAACTGGATCTGTGCGCGGGTTATCTCGAACTGATGCACGTGCGCAGCGGTGGACGGCTCGCTTACCGGGTAGATGCCGATCCAGCCTTGCGTGGCCGTCGCTTTCCGCCGTTGCTGTTGTTGACGCTAGTGGAAAACGCGATCAAGCACGGCGTCGAGGGTCGTCCCGGGCCGGGTATGGTGAGCGTGGATGCGCAACGCACGGAGCATGGCCTGCGTGTCCGCGTCGCCGATGACGGGCTCGGGTTGCGCCTTGGCCCAGGCCAGGGCGTTGGCCTGCATAATCTGCGCAAGCAACTGTCGGCCCGCTATACAGGCCGTGCGACGTTCGAATTACGCAACCGCGAAGGTGGCGGCGCGGTTGCGATTCTCGATGTCCCGGATGAGGGCGAGGCATGACCCAGGCAGTACGTGGCATGGTGGCCGAGGACGAGGCGCCGCAGCGGCAGGCATTGTGTGCGAGCCTCAAGGCGCACTGGCCGACGCTGGACCTGGTGGCCGTCTGCGAAGACGGCGATGCCTCCAGGGTCGCCGTCGCGCAACATCATCCTCAAGTGGCTTTTCTCGATATCCGCATGCCCGGCGCCAGCGGGCTGGACGTGGCGATCGATGTCGTTGCGCACGGCGGCCTGGTGGTTTTCATCACCGCCTATGAGGACTACGCGATCAGAGCGTTCGAGGCCGGCGCCATCGATTACCTGCTCAAGCCGATCCAGGATACGCGGCTGCAACAGACGATCACGCGCCTGCAGGAGCGCCTGAATCAGCCGGCGGATGGTTTTGCGGCCCAGCTCGAAGCCGTCGTGCGTCGGCTGCAGTCAGCCAGGCCGGCACCCACACGCTGGATCACCGCCAGCGTCGGGGACAGCGTGCGCATGTTCGATATCGACGAGGTGCTCTACTTTCAGGCACAGGACAAATATGTGCGGGTGGTGACCGCAGGCGACGAAGCGATCATCCGTACGCCGCTGAAGGAACTGCTCGACATGCTGGACCAGGACACGTTCTGGCAGATCCATCGAAGCATCATCGTGCGCGTGTCCGCGATCGCGCGTGTGCGCAAGAACGAACTGGGTCGTGCGGAGCTGCTGCTCAAGCAGCGAGCGGAGGTGTTGGCCGTCGGCGCCAGCTACCTGCATCGTTTCCGGGGGATGTAGCCCTCATGGGCAAGAGGCGATGCGAGAAGCGAGCCTACTGCCGCGCCTTGACGCTCAGATACTCGCCGTGTTCGCCGTACCGTTTGCCTTTCGGGTCGACATTGGCGCACAGGTGCCCGTCGCAGATGGTCACATCGGCATGGTTGTACATGCTCACCAGATCCGCCGATATCTGGTTCTGCTTGATGACATCGGCATAGTGCATCGCCAGCCAGCCGCCGCCGCAGAGCAGCAGGAGCAGGCAGACGACCGTCACGCCGATCACCTTCCAGACCAGCATGCGATGCAGCTGCTCCATGCGCTTGAGCTGCTGCGCCAGCGCACTTGCCTCCGCGCTTATTTCGCCGCCTGCCGTGCGCAGCCGTTGCTGATAGTCCTGCACCGGGCGTTCCAGGCCGTCGCGCACCTGGCCCATGACCTGGTTCGGCAGGCCCTGCAGCGAGCCCTCCGCCGATTGCTTCACGATGGCTGGCAGGTGTTGCGTTACTGACTGCAGGGTCTGGCCAAGGCTATGCAGATTCTGTTCGATGTGTTCGCAACGACGCTCGAACTGTTCCATCAATACTGCGGCGTTGCCGACCAGTGCTTCCAACTCTTGCTGCTGCATAGTCCCTCGCTCTCCCCTTGATCAGCCGAGGCGTTGCGGGCCGCGTGTGGGGTTGTCCGGTTGCGGTTGTTGCTGCGTCTGCTGCTGCGCGGCGACCTGTTCCTGCTGGTTCACCACGGCTTTCGCGTTGGCTACCAGGTTTTGCGCAGGTTGTGTCTGCGCGAGCGCCTGCGTGTCCCTGCGCATGGCCGCCCAGTCGCCGTTCTCGGCCGCGTTTGCCATGCGCTGGAGGCGTTCGGCAAATTCGTTGCGGCCGGCCGGTTGAGCTTGCGTATGCCCCTGGCTGTCCCGTGCATCGGCATGTGGCGCCGATTGCGCGCGCGTGTCCTGCAGGTGCTGATAGGTGCGATTCAATTCATCCTTGACGTTGCCTTCGGCGGCGAAGTGATGGCCGAGAAAACCGCGACCGGTCCAGTTGCCGTCGTTGCCGCGCGTGTAGGTATAGCCGTCCGAGCCCTTCAACATGTTTTGCGCGGTCGCCACCGCGTCGGGCTCCTTGCCCAGCTTCGACCACCCAAATTGCTGATACGCCTGCTGATAGCGCTCGGCGATCGCCGGCATGGACTGCTGGCTGTTCTTGGCGATCACCGCATCGGCTTCGCGATCGAGCTGCGCCGCCCGCTGCGGGCTTGCCTTCTCGGTATGCGAGATGAGCATGCCGTGTTCGATAAAATGATCCGCCACACTGCGTGACCATTGATGCGTTGCCGGATCGCGTATCCAGTTGCGCTCGGTGATGCTATGCGTATCGCCGCCCGCGGCCTTGAGGTTGTAAGGGTCCTGCGGCGTCGACGCACTGGCGAGCGCCAGCTGTACCGCCACGCCGCTCGCCTTGTAGTTGAGCTCATTGGAAAGCGCGGCATCGGCCTTGTGCGTCGTCATCGACATCGGGATCGACATGCCGTCGAAGCTCGGCGCTGTCGGATCGATCTTCATTTCGTAACGCTTCCAGCCCTCGGCAGGTTTGTCGGGGTCCAGGTGCCAGTGATTGCCGTCCTTGTCGGTTTGCGTATAGACGCGATAACGGTCTATGGCATCGGCCAGCTTGTTGCCACCGATGGCGCCGATGACTCCGCCCGCCGCGCCGGTAAGCAATGCACCCGGTCCCGATTCGATCCCCGCCGCTGCACCCAGCTCCACACCGAACGCGGCGCCACCGAGCATCGACAGATTGCGCGAGCCGAAGTGGATGACTTGCGATTGGGCACCCAGGCTATTTTTCTGGCCCAGCAATTCGGTCGTCCGATTGGCAGTCTGTGTCGCATCGACAGCCACCGCTACGGTGCCCGCGACACCGGCGACTTTGCCGACCTTGGTGGTGATGCCTTCCGGGGTGACGACTTTCCTTGGCGTCAGGCCTTCGCCGGTAACCACCGTTTCGGGTGCTGTCACCTTGGGCGCGGTTTCATGCGGGTGACTATTCGCGGTTGCAGCCTTGGCGGCCGGGGCGCCCATGGCCACGGTGACATGTGGCGCGGTGTATCCCGTATTTACGCGCGACAGGCCGTAGCCTTCCAGCTCGGCTGCGCTGGCGAAGCCCTTCGAGTCGACGCCGAGGCTGTGCGCAAACTCCTTGGACAGCGTTACGCCCTTGCCGGACGGCGCGTTGAAAACAGGTTGCGCGGTGGCGTGGATAAAAGGCTCCTGCACCTTCGTCAGCACGGCATCGATGCCGCCGTTGGCCTGAAGGTGCTTCAGGTTCGCTACGGGTTCGCCGCCAAGGGTCCGTACATTGGGGTTGTTCAGTACGGCAGGAACCTCGACCTGGCCAAACACTCGCTTGGGGCTTGCGGCAGAGGCGACAACGTCGATATCGCCACGCAGGGACTGGGCAAACTCGTTGGATGCGCGGCCCCAGACGCAGTTTTTCAGCGAGGTGGGATTGTTCAGCGGGACATCCGCGTTTCCATAAAGAAAATCGTTCGCGAATTTACCCGCGTCCGCCGGTGCGACACCTTCGGATACGGCGAGCGACCTGACGCGATTCTTGATGCTCGCGTCGACATTCGGGTCGCTCAGGAATTTGGCCCTGGGCGTATTGTCGATAATGTTGAGATGTGCGTTCTCGGAGAGCTCAAGAACGATGTCGTGCGATGTCGTCGCGCCGACTTTTCCGCTGTAGAGCGCGCCACCCTCGCCATTGGCGGCGGCAGGAAATTCGTGGGCGATCCGCTGGATATCCTCGAGCGATTTCGCTTTGCTGATCTCTTCGATCTGCTTTGAATAATCATCCATGGCACACCTCTTTTAATAGACGCGTGAAGCCGATCAGCCTTTGAGAATCCAGCCGTCGCGGAAATGGACGGTTCCAAGAAAATGTGAGCCCTCTACTTCGTAGAGCGGACTGGGACGACTTTCGTTGTCCAGGGTGTAGATCTGTTCGATCAGTCGTATGGTGGAGGTCATCACCAGCTCGATGGCGCGCTCGTCGAAGAGTGCTCTTCCATCGGGGTTCCCCACGTTGTCCCTGGACTCGTAGCCGAAGGACGTGACTTCGAGATTGAAGTCATGCTTATTTTCGGCGTAGATCTGCGTTATCTCGCCGTACCACGGTGCTTCGGCAATTTCGACCGCAAAGGTTTCGTGGCCAAGCTCATCCCATCCGCGGATGCCACCCGAAAATTGCGCTCTGGTCGGGCCGACATCAATCCAGTCAAATCTATTCATTGAATTTCCCTTCAAATGAAGCGATCGGGGCGCAAACCGGGCATCCCGACGCGGGAGTATGCCCGAGCAACGGCGATTTTCCACTTGCGTGGCGCACGTTCTGGCAGTCCCGGCTTGCCTAGTTTGCCTGTGCTGCGAAGTAACGCCCCGGCGGCAAGCCATAGCTGCGTCGGAACATCGCGACGAAGGCGCTGACGCTGGCGTAGCCCAGGGCATCGGCAACATTGGCCACCGGCTCGCCTTCGGCCAATCGCTCCAGGGCGCGCGACAGGCGCGCCTGCTGTCGCCACTGCGCAAAGCTGCAGCCTGTTTCACTGCGAAACAACCGGCTGATGGTGCGCGGTGAAACGCCGGCCCAGGTGGCCCACTCTTCCAGGCTGCGCGAGTCGTGCGGGCGTTCGAGCACGGCATGCGCGATGCGGCTCAGGCGGCGGTCGGTGGGGATGCTCAGGTGCAAGGGCTCGATCGGTGCGCGACGCATTTCATCCATGAGGACGGCAAGCACGCGTTCCTGTTCGGGCTTGAGCGCGTCTTCCAGCGTCCAGCTGCTCGCGCGATAGACCAGGGCGCGCAATAGTTCGTTGGCACTGAGTACGCAGGTTTCCTTTGGCATGCCATGCGCCGCACGGGGCGCCACGAATACGCCCCAGCCGCGCATGGCGCCGGAGATGCGGATCGTATGCATCTCGCCGGGCGGCATCCAGCCGACACGTTGCGGCGGCAGCGTCCACGAACCGCTGCGTGTGCGTACGCTGAGCAAGCCGCTTTCGACATAGAAGAACTGTCCACGCAGATGGCTGTGCCAGTCCTGCTCCTGGGCATGCATGGGGTCGTGCTTGTCGACCACATAGGCAATGAGGTCGGGGCCGTCGACGCATTCGATGCGGTGGAAGACCTCGTCGTGGGTAAGGGCAAGCGTCATGGCTGGATCACGATAGTTTGTGGCCTGTTAACGATATCAGGCCATCGCGATTCGCGCGTAAACTCCATGGCGTCGCTCCCGCGTCCTTCCCCACAGCGACCCGTTTGCCAGCCGTTGTCACGGCCAAGCCCCTTCGGACGTATTCCTGAAGACAAGACCCGGACGCATCAAGAACACAAAGAAAGGAGATCGGCATGTTGATTTCCGACTCACCCTGCGTGCCCACGGATGCCGCCGAAGCGTTGATCCGCTTTGTCGCCCATGCCCAGTTGATGCTCGATCCGGCAACGCCGGAAGCATTGCGCCGCAGCATAGAGCCGCAACTATTGGCTGTGCTCCCGACCCTGCGGGCGCTCGGTTTCTTCGACTTGGTCGAGATCAGGGACCCGGCGATGCGTACCCTCATCGCCGACGAAATGGCTCTGCGGCGCGGTTTGCCGCGGGTAAAGGAGTTAGCTGAAGCCTGAACAATCGCCGCGGCAAATGGTGCCTAAAATATATTTGCCTTGACAAATATTATTTCGGCAATATTATGCCTGGCATGGAAAAGAAGAATCCCGCAGCCTTTGCCGCCTCCAACGAGAAGGTCTCCAACGAAAACCTGGGCGTTCTGCTCGGGCTCGTCCGTGGAGAGCTCGTTCGCGATATCGAAGCGGAGATGGCCGAGCTGGGGATGGATCTTCGCTTCAACCAGTTCCTGATCATCAAGCGTCTCGCGCTTATCGGGCCGATGTCGGCTACCGAGCTGGCGCGTGCCGTGGAGCTGGATGGCGGCGCGATGACCCGCCAACTGGACCAGCTCGAAAAGAAGGGATATCTGAGGCGCTGCCCGCACGAACAGGATCGCAGGGCATTGCGCATCGAGCTGACTGAGGCCGGGACGGCCGTGTGGAACCAATTGTCCGACTGCAACGATCGCGTACTGGCTGCGGCCCAGCGATCGTTGAACGACGTCGAAAAGAACCAGCTTCACGAATACCTGGCGCGCGTACTGCGCGCGCTCCGCGACAAGACCTGAAACGACTATCCCGGGATATTCCCATGCGTCTGCACTTAATTGCGGCTGCAACCGCTATCTCTTTGGCCCTCGCCGGCTGCGCGAGCAGCGGCGGCCTGCATCCGGAAGGCAGCCTGACCGATCCGGCCACCCTGAAGGCCGATCGCAGCCTGAGCCGGCTCGAGCTGTCGCCGGCTCAGTGGCCGCAACAGGACTGGTGGACCGGCCTGGGCGATGCCCAGCTCAGCTCGCTGATCGAAGAGGCCCTGAAGGACAACCCCAACCTGGCCATGGCCGACGCGCGCTTGCGCGAAGCCCAGGCCGAAGCCGGTATCGCCGATGCCGCGCGCGGCCCGACGGTCAACGCCGGCGCCTCGATTGCCGGCGCGCGTCTGCCGACCACGATCGAACCGTTCGGTAACGGCCACTTCGCCGCCGCCAAGTACGCCTACGGCAGCTTCAAGTGGGATGCCGACCTGTGGGGCGGCAAGAAGGCCGCGTGGGAAGCGGCCGTGGGTAGCGCCCACGCTGCCGAGATCGAAACGCGCGCCGTGCGCATCGAGCTTTCCACCAATGTGGCGCGCGCCTATGTGCAGTTGTCGTACGCATACGCGCAGCAGGATGTCGCCAAGGCCGAACTCGATCGCGCCAATCATTCGTATCAGTTGACCTCCCAGCGCGTCAGCGCAGGTATCGACAACCAGATGCAGTTGAAGCAGATCGAGTCGGAAGTGGCCAGCGCGCAGCAGCAGATCGCGGTTACCGACCGTGCGATCGACTCGGCGCGCTCCGCGTTGTCCGTGCTGCTGGGCAAGGGCCCGGATCGCGGTCTCGACATCGCGCGTCCGCAGACGCTGCAGCCGACCGCACTGGCCGTGCCGGACAATCTGTCGATCGACCTGATCGGTCATCGCGCCGACCTGGTCGCCGCACGCTGGCGCGTGGAAGCGGCAGATCAGAGCATCAAGGAAGCCAAGACACGCTTCCTGCCCGACCTGAGCATCAGCGCGATGGCCGGCATTATCGGCCTGGGGGGTGGCAATATCTTCCAGATGCCGGCGCGCTTCTACGAGGGTGGCCCGGCGATCAGCTTGCCGATCTTCGACGGCGGCCGCCTGCGCAACAATCTTGCCGGCAAGGATGCGCAGTACGACGAGGCCGTGGCGCAGTACAACCAGACCCTGGTTGGCGCGGTGAACGACGTGGCCGACGACCTGTCCGGGCTGAAGTCGCTGCGTGACCAGATCACTGCACAACAGCGTGCACTCGATGCCGCTACCGATGCATGGAAGCTGGCCGATCAGCGCTACAAGGCCGGCATCGGCAGCTACCTGGAAGCACTGAGCGTGCGCCAGGAATTGCTGGTGGCTGACCAGCGCATGGCATCGCTGCGTGCGCAGCAGGTCGACCTGTCGGTGCAACTCATTCAGGCGCTCGGCGGCGGTTTCCGCCCGCAAGCCGACGACGCCAATCTCGTTTCCCGTTCTAATCCTTCTCGTTCCTGAGGCTGATTGTCATGTCTAGCCAGAATCCTCTCGCAGCCGAAGCATCGGCTGTTCCCCCGAAGAAGAGCCGCCGCGGCTTCCTGCTCCGTCTGCTGGTGATCGTGCTGGTATTGCTCGCGATCGCCTGTGGCCTTTGGTACTACTTCGACGGCCGTTGGTACGAAGCAACCGACGATGCCTACGTAAACGGCAACGTCGTGCAGATCACCCCGCAGGTGCCGGGTACGGTGGTGACGATCGGCGCCGACGATGGCGACCTTGTCCATGCCGGTGACGTGCTGGTCAAGCTCGATGCGGCCAACACCGAAGTGGCGCTCGCCGAAGCCAAGGCCAACCTCGCCAGCACGGTGCGCAAGGTGCGCGGCTTGTACAGCAACGTGTCGGGTGCACAAGCCGATGTGTCGGTACGCAAGGTAGCGGTCGACAAGGCACGCGCCGACTACAACCGCCGTCGCGACCTGGCCAAGTCCGGTGCGATTTCCAGCGAAGAACTGTCGCATGCACTCGATGCGCTGACCTCGGCGCAAAGCGCCCTGACCACCGCCGAGCAGCAGTTTCAGACCAACAAGGTGTTGGTCGATGACACCGTCGTCGCCTCGCATCCAGATGTACAGGCCGCTTCGGCGCGCCTGCGCCAGGCCTACCTGGACAACCTGCGCACCACGATCATCGCGCCGGTCGACGGTTACGTCGCCAAGCGTTCGGTGCAGCTGGGCCAGCGTATCGCCGTCGGCGCGCCGTTGATGGCGGTTGTGCCGCTGCATCAGGTGTGGATCGATGCGAACTTCAAGGAAACCCAGCTGACCCATATGCGTATCGGCCAGCCGGTGGAAGTCACCGCGGACGTCTACGGTGGCAGCGTGAAGTACAAGGCCACGGTGCAGAGCCTGGGCGTGGGTACGGGTAGCGCGTTCTCGTTGCTGCCGGCGCAGAACGCCACCGGCAACTGGATCAAGATCGTGCAGCGCGTGCCGGTGCGTATCTTCTTCACCGATGCCAAGCAGCTCGACGAACATCCGCTGCGCATCGGCCTGTCGATGGACGTGTCGGTTGGCCTGCATGACCAGACCGGCGCCATGCTGGCGCAGAAGGCGCCGACCGCACCGGCCTTCAATACCGATGTCTACGGCAAGCAGCTGGCCCAGGCCAACAGCGTGATCGACGAGATCATTCACGCCAACATGGCCGGCGCCAATGCGCAGGCCAATGCGTCGAAGCAGTAAGAAACCTTTGCACCCCGCCAGCCCGGCGGGGTGCCTCAAGCCTTCGCAAAGAACGCCATGAACACACCATTTCGTCCGCCGAGCATTGGGCTGTCCACGATCGGCCTGTCGCTGGCGACCTTCATGCAGGTGCTGGACACGACGATCGCCAACGTGTCGTTGCCCACGATCGCCGGCAACCTGGGCGTGAGCGTCAACCAGAGCACCTGGGTGATTACCTCGTTCGCGGTGAGCATGGCGATCGCGTTGCCGCTGACCGGCTTTCTGACCCGCCGCTTCGGCGAGGTGAAGCTGTTCATCTGGTCGACGCTGCTGTTCTCGCTCGCCTCCTTCCTGTGCGGCATATCGCAAAGCATGGGAATGCTGATCCTGTTCCGCGCGATCCAGGGCGCCGTGGCAGGCCCGATGTATCCGATCACTCAAAGCCTGATGATCTCGATCTATCCACCGGCCAAACGCAGCATGGCGCTTGCGCTGCTCGCGATGGTGACGGTGGTGGCGCCGATTGCCGGCCCGATCCTGGGTGGCTGGATCACCGACGACTATTCATGGCCGTGGATTTTCTTCATCAACGTGCCGATCGGCATCTTCGCCAGCATGGTGGTGGCCAACCAGATGAAGGGCCGCACCGATGTGCTCTCACGGCCGAAGATGGACTACGTCGGCCTGATCACCTTGATTGTCGGTGTCGGCGCCTTGCAGATCGTGCTCGACAAGGGCAATGACGAAGACTGGTTCAACTCGACGTTTATCGTGGTCACCGCGATCATCTCGGCGGTATCGCTGGTGGTATTCCTGATCTGGGAGCTGACCGACAAGGAGCCGATCGTCGACTTGAAGCTGTTGCGTCACCATAACTTCCGCATGGGCACGATCGCGCTGGTGCTGGCTTATGCCTCGTTCTTTGCGATCGGCCTGCTGGTGCCGCAGTGGTTGCAGCGCAACCTGGGCTATACGGCGACCTGGGCGGGCTTTGCTACCGCGCCACTGGGTATTTTGCCGGTGCTGCTCACCTTTATCGTGGGCAAGTACGCCACGCGTTTCGACCTGCGCCTGCTCGCCTCGTGCGCATTCCTGGTCATGGGTACTACCTGCCTGCTGCGCTCGCAGTTCTATCTCGACATCGATTTCTATCATGTCGCGATGGTGCAGTTGCTGCAGGGCCTGGGCGTAGCATTGTTCTTCATGCCGGTGACGACGATCCTGCTGTCGGACCTGCAACCGCATGAGATCGCCGCTGGCGGCGGCCTTGCGACCTTCCTGCGCACCGTGGGCGCGAGCTTTGCCGCATCGTTGACCACCTTTGTCTGGGATCGCCGCGCGATCGTGCATCACTCGCAGCTGACCGAGCACATCACGCCGTACGACCAGAGCACGCAGGCCGCGTTGGCGCAGATGGGCGACAACCAGCACACGATGGGTGTGATCGAGCAGATGATTACCCAGCAGGGTTATCAGATCTCGTTCAACGAAGTCTTCCGCGTACTGGGCTGGATCTTTTTCGCACTGATCATCGTGGTATGGATGGCGCGTCCGCCGTTCTCGGCGAAGACGGGTGCGGCCGCAGGTGGGCATTGATCTGGAGCGGGAAGTCTGGCCGCTACGCGGCCTGTAAAGTCTGCTGCCTTGCAGCCTGAAAAGAATAAAGAGAGAAAGCGAAAGGCATATCGGCTATTCCACTTTCCTTTTTCTGCTTGCATAACGGCCGAACGATCGGCAAAAAAAACGGCCTGCAAGGCCGTTTTTTTATGCGCATTGCCAAAGCGATGCTTACAAATTGAACGCCAGGCCCACCAGGGCCATCGTTTCACCGCGGTTCGGATCGTGGATGCCGCCGTTGGAAATATGGCGGACCTGCAAGCTCCAGTGCTTGAACTCGTAGCCGATGGTGTTGACGAACTCACCGGTGCTGCTCAAGGCAATCGTCTTGCCGCTCAGGACCGCGACCTGCGGGGCCCAGAAAAACCCGTGGTACCAATCGTCATCGCTACCGTATTGAAAACGTACGCCACCGGCTGCCAACTTCACATCGTCGGTGGTGCCGAACTTCGTTCCGCGATAGCGGGCGAGGTTGCGGCCGTTGATATAGCCAAGCGAGAAATCGCCGGCCCAGGTGAAATTGCTGTGGCCGAGCTGACTGTCGTTGAGAATCAGTTCGCCAAAGCCGACGTTTGTGCCGTAACTGTCCATGTAACTGCGACCGCCCTGGATTTCCAGACGCGCGGCGGCGGCGGGAAGGGCTATGCCCAGGAGGGCGAGCGCAACAGCACTGCGGACAAAGGTCGAGGAACGCATTTGAAAAATCCTTCGCTTTAAGGGCTTTTTGTGTACTTCATAGTTTATTAAAACGGGTCGATGTTAAGTGAAGCTTTCAGCGCTGAATTCAAGGACTCTGTGTTGCATTTCCCGAACGCCGATCTGGCGTTTGACTTGAAAAATTACCCGGGTACTATGCGTCCATAATTTTGACCGGGTAAAATTATGGACGGCGTTGCCACTTGCACCGCATTTGTTGGTTCTCGACGGATCGCCTCGGGTCCCTTGGCCGAGGTGGTACTGGCCACCAAACGTATTGTCGATGCGCACCCGGATGAGCCTGTACTCATTTTCGACGACGGCAGTGCACGTCAGGTGGAGATCGACTTTCGTGGCAGCACGGACGATGTCCTTGCCCGCCTCGATACCGGCACGGCAAGCCGCGGCCCGGGGCGGCCCAGGCTCGGCGTTACTGCGCGCGAGGTTACCTTGCTGCCGCGTCATTGGGATTGGTTGGCCGAACAGCCCGGTGGTGCATCCGCACTATTGCGCCGGCTGGTCGAAGATGCCATGCGCCACGGCGGCGCGAAGCTGCGCGGGCGGCAAGCGTGCGAGGCAGCGGATCGCTTTATGCGTACCATGGCCGGCGATCTTGCCGGGTACGAGGAGGCCTCGCGTGCGTTCTGGCGTGGTGAGGTCGAGCGATTCGACACACTCATTGCCCCATGGCCGGTCGATGTGCGCGATCATCTGCGCAAGCTGGCTGCGATCGCATGGGACGAAAGCCCCACTTCGTAAGTCCGACGCAAGTCTTATCCAACTTTTCTAGAGCGAAACTGCATCCATGTCGTCCCCTCACGCGCGCCGGCCTTTGTTGACCGAAGGTCCGATCGCCAAGACCCTGCTGCTGTTTGCCTTGCCGATCCTTGGCAGCACGGTGCTGCAGTCGCTCAACGCATCGGTCAACGCGATGTGGATCGGCCACTACCTGGGCGAGTCCGCGTTGACGGCCACCAGCAACGCCACGTTGATCCTGTTCCTGCTACTCAGCGCGGTGTTCGGCGTCAGCATGGCCTGCACCATCCTGGTCGGCCAGAGCCTGGGTGCGCGCAATGTGCGCGAGGCCAAGCGCGTGGTTGGCACCAGCGCCGGGTTCTTTCTGGTTATCTCGGTAGCGATCGCGGCCTTGAGCTATGTGTTCACGCCCGGCCTGCTGCGTGCCATGGGCACACCGGCAGATGCCCTGCCGTATGCGGTGCCGTATCTGCGGATCATCTTCCTTGCGTTGCCGTCGATGTATTTCTACAACTTCATGATGATGACGCTGCGTGGCGCCGGTGACTCGCGCACGCCGTTCCTGTTCATGGGCTTGTCGGTGGTACTCGATGTGGTGTTGAACCCGGTATTGATCTTCGGCGTGGGGCCGTTTCCCAAAATGGGCATCGCCGGTTCGGCCACCGCAACGCTGATCGCTCAGACGGTTGCCTTGTTCGCCCTGCTCGGCACGCTGTATGCGCGCAAGCATTTCCTGCGCATTACCCGGGCGGAGCTGAATTTCCTCAAGCCCGATCTGACGATTCTGCGCGCGTTGATCTTCAAGGGCCTGCCGATGGGCCTGCAGATGATCGTGATTTCCTCGTCGGCGATCCTGATGATGCGCTTGGTCAACGGCTACGGCTCGCAGACTACCGCAGCCTACGGTGCGGCCACCCAGCTGTGGAACTACGTGCAGATGCCGGCGATGGCGATCGGCGCGGCGGTGTCCTCGATGGCGGCGCAGAACGTGGGCGCGCGACTGTGGGATCGCGTCAGCCGCATCGCCGTCATTGGCGTGGTCTACAACTTCCTGCTTGGCGGCGCGCTGGTCGGCATCATTTATCTGTTCAACCAGCCTGCCCTGAACCTGTTCCTGCCCGGTGATAGCGTCGGCCTTGGGCTAGCCGAACATTTGAACGCGATCGTGGTGTGGTCGTTCATGTTCTTCGGCGTGACCTTCGTGCTGTTCGGCGTGGTGCGCTCGACGGGCGCGGTGTGGGCGCCATTGATCATCCTGACGATCACGATGTGGCTGGTGCGTCCGCCATTCGCACTGAGCTTGATGCCCAGCATGGGCGCGGATGCGATCTGGTGGAGTTTTCCCCTCGGCTCGTTGTTGTCGATGCTGATGGCGATCGGTTATTACCGCTGGGGTGGCTGGCGCAGCGCGCACATGCTGGTAGAGCCCTCCAAGCCCAACAGCCTGCCGCCGGTGCCGACGCAGCCGGCGCCTGCGCAGATGACCGAATAAAAACGAAGGCTGGTTACAAAAGGGCGCTCACGGCGCCCTTTTTTATGTGCATGCCTTGGCGCTATCGACGCGGATGATCTGCGAAGATGTACGACCGATCCCCGCTCACTCGAAACCCGCCTTTCCCATGTCCGCTTCCAACACGCTCGACCCCAAGGCCGGCGCCGCCGTCTATTCGCCCCTGGTCCTGAAGGTCTACGACGCCTGGGTCCTGGGCATCTCCAATCGCTACGCCTGGCAGTGCCCTACCCGTCGCGTACTGTTGCCGTTCTATAGGCAACATGCCGGCCAACGACACCTGGATGTGGGTGTAGGCACCGGCTTCTACCTTGCCCACGCCGGTTTCGATGCCGGGCGACAGATCACCTTGCTCGATCTCAATCCACATAGCCTGCACGCTGCTGCACGCCGCCTCGGCCGCGCTGATACCAGGATCGTCGTGCAAGATGTACTGCAACCTACGACGGCACTCGGCGGCAACAGGTACGATTCGATCGCGTTGTTCTACCTGCTGCATTGCCTGCCGGGCACGATGGCCGAGAAATCGCGCGTCTTCGAGAATCTGAAGGTGCATTTGGCCGATGGTGGCGTGCTCTACGGCGCGACGATTCTGGGTGACGCGGCCGGTCACAACGGCTTTGGTCGCAAGCTGATGAATGTCTACAACGAGAAGGGTATCTTCGGTAATCGCCTGGATACGCTCGATGCGCTGCGCGATGGCTTGCAGCGACACTTTGACGACGTGGAACTGAGCCAGCAAGGCAAGGTGGCGCTGTTTGCGGCGCGCGGGCCCAAGGGCTAGCTGCCGCTCGGCTGTGATTCAATTTTTTAGCCCTTCCTGATCTTTGTGGGGAGGGCGACTTCAGCTGGCCGGAAGGTTGTGTCGTCTCCACAATCTCCCCTACATCGTCATCTCGGCGAAGGCCGGAGGCGCTTTTCAACAGCGAAGCTGGTCATCCAGTGCCTTGTCGCTTCGTTGTACGTAAGAAGCTGGATTCGTGGCGGCCTCGTACTTGCCTGTGTGTTTGGGCGACCGGGCCGCTTACGCAGCGGGCGTTTCACTCGCCTGCCGGCGAGCGAGTCACTTTCTCTTTGCTGGCCCACGCACGCAGTGCGAACGGCGAAGCCGGCCCGGAGGGCGGAGGACCTTCAGGTCCGGAGTAAAGAGAAAGTAACCAAAGAGAAATGGCCTGAGAGCAAAGGCTCTGAGCAGCATTGAGAGATACAACCGTTCGGACCGCCTCTCGACCCGATAGGGGACGCTTCAGGCGCTTGTGAGGTACGCCGGATTGCTGCGCGAGGCGTCGTGGTGCTGAGGACTTAAAGCCCCCCTCACCTTAGCCCTCTCCCCCGGCAAACCAGGGGAGAGGGGACTGACTGAGGCGAGTTCAACGTTGCGTGCTTTTGATTATCTCTCGAGGGAGAGAATCGGTGCGCGGGGCTAAGACATGAGCATGGCGGCTCTTACTCACTCCTCGCTCCTGCCTTAAGTCGCTCGCGACAACATCAAGGCTCAAGCATTCTGATTGCCCAACTTCAACGCACGCCTCGCACGCCTTTCAGCACGACGAATACGACGCGCTTCCTTGCGCTGGATGCGATCGTAGTTCCAAAGATAAATCGCCGGCGTACTGAGCAAGGTCAGCAGCTGCGATACCAAAAGGCCGCCGACGATGGCGATGCCCAGCGGCTGGCGCATTTCCGAGCCGACGCCAAAGCCGATCGCCAGCGGAAGCGCTGCACCCATGGCCACCAAGGTGGTCATGGTGATCGGCCGGAAACGTACCAGGGCGGCTTCGCGGATCGCTTCGGGTGCGGGCAATCCTCGTTCGCGCTGTGCGACCAAGGCGAAGTCCACCATCAGGATGGCGTTTTTCTTGACGATGCCGATCAGCATCAGGATGGCAATGATCGCCATGACCGATAGCTGGGTGTGGGTTACGAGCATGGCGAGGAAGGCGCCCGCTCCTGCCGCGGGAAGCGTGGAGAGAATGGTCAGCGGATGGCCGAGGCTTTCGTAGAGAATGCCCAGCACGATGTACATCGCCACGATCGACGCACCGAGCAGGATCCAGCCGCTGTTCTGCGCTTGTTGCAGGCGCTGGTTCTGGCCGGTGAACTCCACCTTGACACCCGCCGGCAGGTTGGCTGCAATGGCCGCCTGGTTCACCAGTGCGATGCCGCGATCCTGCGACACGCCGGGCGCCAGGTTATAGGTAATGGTGGATGCTTCCAGCTGGTTGTGATGGCGAATGCCCATCGGGCTGATATCGGGTGCGATCCTGGCGATAGCCGAGAACGGAATCATCTGCCCGGCCGCGTTGCGCACACGCAGGTTGAGCAGTGTGTCGGGGCTGAGCGAATCGGCGTTGGACGAGGTCAGCACGACCCAGTACTGGTTGATGCTCGAATAGATGATCGAGACCTGGCGCTGGCCGAAGGAGTCGTACAACGCCGAATCGAGCATGCCCATGCCTACTTGCAGCCGGCCGGCGGCTTCGCGATCCACCTGGATCATCTGCTGCTTGCCGACCTGGTCGAAGTTGCTGCCCACGTCGCGCATGTCCTTGAGCGTGCGCATGTAGCGCACCATCTTCAGCGTCCACGGCTGCAGATTGTCTCCATTGGTGCTGATCAGCTGGAATTCGTACGAGCCACCGCGATCGCCGCTGCCGCCGCCACCGAGGAACTGCACCAGGTCCAGCGATACGCGGACATTGGGCATCCGGTCGTATTGCTTTGACAGGCGCTCCATCACCACCTTGGCGCTTTCGTGGCGGTCGTTCGGGCCTTTGCCCAGCGGCTTCAGGTCGACGAACATGGTGCCTGCGTTGCCGACTGCGCTGGTGCCGTCGTTGCCACCCAGGTTGGTCAGCACATCGAGTACCGCAGGATCCTTACGCATGATTTCGGCCACGGCCTGCGCGCGTTGCGCCATCAATGCCGGCGAAATATTGGTGTCGGCACGGATATCGCCCTGCAGCATGCCGATGTCTTCTTCGGGCATGAACGTACCACCGGCAGTCTTGACCACCGCGAAACCCAGCACTCCGGTGAGCACCAGCAACAACAGTGGTTGCCAGCGCATCAGGCGCCGATGGCGCATGGCCCAGTTCAGCGCGCGTTCGTAGGCATGGTGCAGTCCGCGGTCGAAGCGCTCCAGCGCTCTTTCGATACGGCCCGGCGGCTTGGCCCGATCCTGTTCGAGTTTCAGGAAATAACCGCAGAACGCTGGCGTCAGGGTCAGCGATACCAGTGCGGAGATCACCACCGCCGCGGTCAGCGTGACGGAGAACTCGCGCAACAGCATCACGATCATGTTGTTACCGAACAACATCGGCGCGAACACTGCGATCAGCGACAAGGTAATCGAGATCACCGTAAAGCCGATCTCGCGCACGCCGGTCAGCGAGGCCACCAGCGGTGGCTGGCCGTTTTCCATATGGCGCACGATGTTCTCGATCACCACGATGGCATCGTCGACCACGAAGCCGATACACAGCACCAGTGCGACCAGCGACAAGGTGTTGAGCGTGTAACCCAGAGCCCACATCACCACGAAAGCGCCGGCCAGCGACAGCGGCACGCTGATCATGGCGATCATGGTCGGGCGCATCTGGCGCAGGAACACGAACATCACCAGCGCGACCATGCCGATCGAGATCATCAGCGCCGTCTGCACCTCATGCAGTGCCGACTTGGTTGTCTGGGTCAGGTCGAAGATCGGTGTAACGACGACATCGGCCGGCATCCATTGCTTGAACCCCGGCAACTTGGCACGGATCTCCTCCACGGTCGCCACAGCATTGGCTTCCGGGCGCTTGCTGATCTGCATCGCTACCGTGCGGCCGTCGTTGAACCACGCAGCCTGGTAGATGTCCTGCTGGCCGCTGCTGATCCGGGCGACGTCCGACAGGCGCACCGGTACGTTCTTCTTGGTCGCGATGATCAGTTGCGCGAAGTCTTCCGGCGACTGTATCGCGTCATTGGCGACCAGCGTGGTCTGCGTGCGCCCGTCGCTCAGCGTGCCTTGTGGCGATGTGACGTTGGCGGCGGACAGCGCATTGGCGACATCGTTGGCTGTCAGGCCCTTGTTGGCGAGCGCATTGACGTCCAGCTCCACGCGCACCGCATGTGGCGTGCCGCCGAAGACCTGTACCTGTGCCACGCCATCGATCTGCGCGACAGCAGGCTTGAGTAGGGTGTCGGTCAGGTCGTAGAGCTTGTCGGGCGGCAGCGTGCTGGAACGCAATGCGACCAGCAGGATGGGAATCTGCGAGGTATCGAATTTGAAATACTGCGGCGGGCTGGGCATGCCCGGAGGCAGGTCGGCAGCGGCGGCGTTGATTGCCGCCTGCACGTCACGCGCGGCTTTGTCAGCGCTGCGCCCCAGAGTAAAACGTACCTGTACGGTAGCCGAGCCTTCCGAGGCATTACCGTACATGTCCTCGATGCCAGGGATGCGTCCGAGGTGGCGTTCAAGCGGTGCGAGCACCGTCGAGGCCATCGTCTGCGCACTCGCGCCTGGCATTTGCGCCACCACGAACACGCCGGGGAATTCCAGCGTCGGCAGCGCAGCGACACCCAGGAGTCGATAACCCCAGATGCCGGCCAGCAGCAAGCCGATCGCAAGTAGCGATGTACCAACCGGTCGGCGGATGAGTGGCGCAAAAATATTCAAACGGATCCCCCGCGATATGTAGACAAAGTGCGTTCCAGCACTTTTCGATGCCCGTGGCGTCGTAACGACACACGCTTTGATTGGCCCGATGATGATCGGTTCAATTACAAACGGAGAAATGTGCCTTAAGTCCGGCCGTGCCGAAAGGCAGGGGCGAGCCGTTTAGGGTGCGTTCGTGCGAGTGACCGCCCTTTCATCCCGGTCCAAGCCGCGGGAAAGGGCGGCGTCAGGAGGCGTTGTTTCAGGGATGAGCCGCGTCCAACCTGCCAGCCTTTAACCGCCGCCGCTCTTCACGTCGGGCTCTGCGCGCCGCTTTCCGCAGCTTGCGGTCGTGATTCCACAGATAAATGGCCGGTGTGCTCAGCAATGTCAGCAATTGCGATACCAGCAGGCCGCCGACAATCGCGATGCCCAGCGGCTGACGCATCTCCGAGCCCACCCCGAAACCAATCGCCAGGGGCAAGGCTGCACCCATCGCGACCAGGGTGGTCATGGTGATCGGGCGAAACCGCACCAGCGCTGCCTCGCGGATCGCGTCGGGCGCCGGCAGGCCGCGCTCGCGTTCTGCGACCAGCGCAAAGTCGACCATCAGGATCGCGTTCTTCTTTACCACGCCGATCAGCATCAGCAGGGCGATGATCGCCATCAGCGACAGTTGTGTGCCAGTAACCAGCATGGCCAGGAAGGCGCCCGCACCCGCGGCGGGCAAGGTGGAGATGATGGTGAGCGGATGGCCCAGGCTTTCATAAAGAATGCCCAGCACGATGTACATGGCCAGGATGGCGCCGATCAGCAACACCCAGCCGTTCGAGCGCGTCTCCTGGAGATTCTGGGCATCGCCGGTATAGCCGATCTGTATGCCTGCGGGCAGTTGTGCGTTCTGCACGACCTCCTCGATCAGCTGCATGACCTTGTCCTGGGCCAGGCCTGGCTCAGTGTTGTAGTAGACCTGTGCGGCTTCGAGCTGGTTTGTATGGATCACGAACGAAGGCGTGATGTTCGGCTCGATATGCGCCACCGCCGAGAGCGGAAACATCTGCCCGGCTGCATTGCGCACATAGGTATTGAGCAAGGTGTCGGGGCTGAGCGAACGCTCGGCCGATGAGGTCAGCACCACCCAGTATTGGTTGATGTCCGAGTAGATGATCGACACCTGATTCTGGCCGAAGGCGTTATACAGCGCCGAATCGACCATGCCCATGCCCAGCTGCAGGCGTCCGGCGGCAGCGCGGTCGACCTTGAGCATCTGTTGCTTGTCGATGCTGTCGTAGTCGGTCGTGACATCGCGGAACTGCTTCATCGTGCGCAGCTGCTTGGCCACCTTCAGCGCCCATGGCTGCAGGTCGACGTTGTTGCTGCTGATCAGCTGAAAACTCTGGCTGCCGCGGTTGCTGTCGCCGCCGTTGTTGAAAAAGCCGATCGAATTGAGCGATACGCGCAGCTCCGGCAAGGCATCGTATTGCTTGGCCAGGCGCGCCATGACTTCCTTGATCGGTTCGCGCCGCTGGCCTGCACCGCTGCCGCGTGGCTTCAGGTCGATGAACATCGTGGCCTGGTTGCCCACCGCGCCACCGGCATTGTCGCTGCCCAGGAAGGTGGTGACGTCCTGCACCGCCGGATCGGCCTGCATGATGGCGGCGGCGCGCTGCGCGCGTTCGGCCATCAGCGTAGGCGAGATATTGGCATCGGCGCGGATGTCGCCCTGGATCATGCCGATGTCTTCCTCGGGCATGAAATTGAAACCATAGAGCTTGGCGATGCCCATGCCCATGCAGATCGTGAGCACCAACAGGATCACCGGCTGCCAGCGCATCAGGCGGCGGTGGCGCATGGCCCAGTCCAGCGCGCGTGCGTAGACGTCGTGCATGCCGCGGTCGAACCGCTCCAGCGCATGGTCGAGCCTGCCATGGTACACGTTGGCCGCTTCGTGCTTGAGCAGCCGGCCGCACAGCGCCGGCGTCAGGGTCAGCGAGACAATCGCCGAAATCACCACGGCGGCGGTCAATGTGACCGAGAACTCGCGCATCAGCTGGGTAAGCTGGTTGTTGCCGAACAGCAGCGGCGCAAAGATCGCGATCAGCGACAAGGTGATCGAGATCACCGTAAAGCCGATCTCGCGTACGCCGGTCAAAGCCGCCGTCAAGGGTGGCTGACCGTTCTCCAGGTGACGCACGATGTTTTCGATCACCACGATGGCATCGTCGACCACGAAACCGATGCACAGCACCAGCGCAATGAGCGAAAGCGTATTGAGCGTGTAGCCCAGCGCCCACATCACCGTGAAAGCGCCGGCCAGCGACAGCGGCACACTGATCATCGCTATCAGGGTGGGGCGCATGCGGCGCAGGAATACCAGCATCACCAGAGCCACCATTGCCACGCTGATCAGCAGCGCCACCTGCACTTCATGCAGCGCGGACTTGGTGGTCTGGGTGAGATCGAAGATCGGCGTGATGACCAGGTCGGCCGGCAGCCACGAGCGAAACTCCGGCAGCTTGGCGCGTATCGCATCGGCGGTGGCTACGGCGTTGGCTTCGGGGCGCTTGGTGATGCGCACGCTGACCGAGCGATGCCCGTTGAACCACGCCGCCTGATACTCGTCCTGCTGGCCGCTGGTTACCTTGGCGACATCCGACAGGCGCACCGGACGGCCGTTACGGGTGGCGACCAGGATGTTGGCGAAATCGGCTGGCTCCTTCAGCGCGTCATTCGCTGACAGCGTGAGCTGGGTGCGGCCGTCGCTCAGCGTGCCCTGCGGCGAGATGACATTGGCTGCCATCAGTGCGTTGCGCACATCGAGCGAAGTCAGGCTCATCGACGCCAACGCGTTGTTATCCAGCTCGACGCGCACGGCCTTGGGCCGGCCACCGATCACGCGGACCTGGGCCACGCCGGGAATCTGCGCGATGGCCGGCGTGATCAGGCTGTCGGTCATGTCGTAGAGCTTGTCCGGCGGCAGCGAATTGGAGGTCAGCGACAGCAGCAGCACCGGGATGTTTGCGGTGTCGAACTTGAAGTAGCGCGGTGGGATGGTGAGGCTCGACGGCAGGTCCGGCGCAGCGGCGTTGATAGCTGCCTGCACGTCGCGGGCGAGCAGGTCGGTGGAGCGGCCGTAGTTGAAGAGCAGCCGCACGGAGGTCGAGCCGTCGTTGCTCTCCGAGTGCATCTCCTTGATCCCGGGAATACGGCCCAGATGGCGTTCCAGAGGAGCAGCCACGGTCGATGCCATGGTCTGCGCGTTCGCCCCCGGCACCTCGGCGTAGACCGCCATGCCCGGGAACTCCATGGAAGGCAGCGCCGCCACACCCAGCAAGAGATACGCCCAGATGCCAGCGAGCGTCAGCCCGAGGGCAAGCAGGGACGTGCCGACCGGGCGGCGGATAAAGGGCGCAAAGAGATTCATGGGCGCGACTGTATGGCTGCGCGAGATCGAACGAATGTGCTGCTAGTAGGGGCTGGCGTAGCTATGCCCCGGCCATGCCACCTGGGTAGTCAGCGCGCGTGGCCCCTGGCTGCTTGCTTGAGCAGGGAAATTTCCAGTGGAAACCGAGAGCATAAAATTACGTTAAATCAGGCATGTCCGCATGTAGTTACAACCGAGACATTCCTTCATAACTATATGAATTTACGAGTTTTATATAAGCATTTGTATCCTTGGCGTCGTTTAAAGGTGCGAAATTCATAAAATTTCTGTTGACGCCTGCAAGTTCTTGCCCCTATGTTCGGCAAGCAAATCGCGAAAGCTTGCGAACGGAGTTTTGGCATGGGGATGTCCTTCCACAGCGATGTGGGCCGCTCGCATACGGGAACAACTCGAAGTCCAGCGATGAGCTCTTGGGCATGACTGTGCCCACATCTGAACCGTTTTGGGGAGAGCAAATTAATGAGCAAGAACCGAATTTTTGGGCGCGCGTCGCTGTGGCGTCAGACCGCTTTGGCGGCCGCCCTGACGATGAGCCTGTCAGGCGTTGTCCAGGCGCAGTCCAATGCATCGGGCGTGATCTTTGGCCGCGCCGAATCGGCCGTTGGCGCCACCGTCCATCTGGAAAGTGTCGATACCGGTCTGGTCCGTGATGTCACGGTCGACTCCAGCGGCCGTTATCGCGCTTCTTCCTTGCCGGTCGGCCGCTACAAGGTCAGCCTGATCAAGGACGGTGCCACCCTCGAAAGCCGCAACGATGTCGCGGTGCAAGTGGGTACCGGCACGGACGTCACCTTTGGTGGTTCGTCCACGGCCAACGCACAGAACCTGGAAGGTATCCAGGTTATCGGCAACGCATTGCCCGCCATCGACGTTTCGTCGGTGGACTCGCGTACCGTCCTGACCTCCGAGCAGCTGGCGAAGGTGCCGGTGGCGCGCAACGTTACTGCGGCCGCGCTGCTGGCGCCGGGTACGGTGGCAGCCGACTCGCGCTACGGTAATGCGGCATCTTTCGGCGGTGCATCTGCTGCTGAGAACCAGTTCTATATCAACGGTTTCTCTGTCACCAACTCGCTGACTGGCCTTGGCCTGGCGCAGCTGCCGTTCGATGCGATTGATCAGCAGCAGGTGCTGACCGGCGGCTACGGTGCCGAATACGGCCGTTCGACCGGCGGTGTGGTGAACATCATCACCAAGCGCGGCACCAACGAATGGAAGGGTAGCGTAGCTGCCTTCTGGACGCCCGAGTTCGGGCGCGCCGATCCGCGCAATATCATTCAGCCGTCCAATAACAGCCTGTACCAGTACCGCAACGAGAACAAGAACTGGGTGACCGAGTACAGTGCCGCCATCGGTGGTCCGCTGATCAAGGACAAGCTGTTCCTGTATGCCACCGGCGATTTCCAGAAGACCGAAGGTACGATCGTCGCGGGTGCGCCGAGCTCCACCGGTAATTCGAATGTTGCCTATATCGACGCCAAGACCACGCGCTGGTTGGCCAAGGTCGACTGGAACATCACCGACAGCCATATCCTCGAATTGACCGGCTTCAGCGACAAGACCAACGAAACCGATCAGATCTACAACTACAGCTACAACACCAAGACCAGCGGCAGCAAGCTCGGTACGGTCGACTACAAGAATCTCGACCGCACCGGTGCCAATGCCTCGCCGGGCGGTACCTATTACATCGGTAAGTACACTGGCTATCTGACCGACAACCTCACCGTGTCGGCCTTGTATGGTCGAAGCAACACCGAGCATGTGCAGGACCCCATCGGCGTCAGCGGTGGCGCATGTCCGTACATCACCGGCACGATCAAGTCGCCCGACGGCACGATCAGCAACGCGCCGCACTGCTTCCTGGCGGGCGGTTCGGTGATTGCCCCGGGTGCGGAAGACAAGACTCATGGCTGGCGCCTTGACGTCGAATACCGCATTGGTGGTCATGACCTGCGCGTGGGTGTGGATAACCAGACGCTCGAGTCTTACGCCGGTACCTTCTACGAGGATAACCAGCGTTATACGTACGCGCAGGCTCCGGCCAATGGCGTTATCCAAAGCCGCGGCATTCAGTTCCCGACGGGTACGCTGAACTACGTCGACGCCCGCGTATTCCAGGCGGCTGCCGATGTGCGCGTGAAACAGGAAGCGCAGTTCGCTGAAGATCATTGGCAGATCAACGATCGCTGGCTGGCTTATATTGGCTTGCGCAACGAGCAGTTCAGCAACTACAACGGCGGTGGCGACGTCTACGCCAAGCAGCGCCATCAGCTGGCTCCGCGCCTGGGCCTGACCTGGGACGTGTTCGGCGACTCGACCTTCAAAGTCTTCGCCAACGCCGGTCGTTACCACTTGGCCGTACCTGCCAACGTCGCTATTCGTGGCGCGTCCGCTTCGCTGTATAGCAGCCAGTACGGCACGTTTACCGGTGTCGATCCGACCACGGGTGCTCCGATCGGCTTCGTGCCGTACGGGAACGTGGTGTACTTGAACAACGCCAACAACACCACGCCCGATCCGCGTACCGTCGCGGCCAAGGGTCTGGGCGCGTACTACCAGGACGAATACATCCTGGGCTTCGAAAAGCAGTTGGCTCCGAACTGGACCTTCGGTGCGAAGGCAATCTATCGCAACCTGAAGAACATCATCGATGACATGTGCGATACGCGTCCGTTCGAGGCGTATGCACAGCGCAATGGCATCGATATGACCAATGCGGTGCTCAATGGCTGCTATCTGTTCAACCCGGGCAAGGGCAACAACTTCCTGGTGGACACGACCGGTAACGGCGACTTCCGTGAGTTCAAGCTGACCAAGAAAGACCTGGGCTTCCCGGATCTGAAGCGTAAGTACCTCGCGCTGGACATGTTCCTGGAGCATCAGTTCTCCGACAAGTGGTACGGCAAGCTGCAGTACACGCTCTCGCATAGCTTCGGCAACTCCGAAGGCCTGCTGAAGTCCGACATCGGCCAGGCCGATCCGTCGGTGACGCAGGACTGGGATGCGCCGGAACTGATGTGGGGTGCCAACGGCTCGCTGCCGAACGATCGTCGTCATCAGATCAAGGCCTACGGCTGGTATCAGATGAACGAGGAATGGTTGTTCGGCGCCAACGTTGCCATCTACTCGGGCCGTCCGAAGAACTGCATCGGCGTCTATCCGCCCGATCCGATCGACTACGGCGAAGCCTACTTCTACTGCGACGGCCACTTCGCGTCGCGCGGCTCCGCCGGTCGTACCCCGTGGTCCTGGCAGCTTGATCTGAGCGGGCAGTGGTCGCCGGCATTTGCCGATCACAAGCTCTCGTTCACCGCCGACGTGTTCAACGTGTTCAACAAGCAGGAAGTGCTCTCGCGTCAGGATCTGGGTGAAACCGATCCGGGCGTGAAGGATCCGGTCTACAACCGTCCGATTGGTTTCCAGCAGGCACGTTCTGTTCGCCTGGGTGTGAAGTACGACTTCTCGCTGTAATTGAAAAAATCGCGCCGGGTGGATGCCCGGCGCGACTCCCCAGTTTCACCGCCGGCCTTCCGGCGGTTTTTTTTATCCTGATACGCCTAACCTTGTAGGAGCGACTTCAGGGGACCTCGAATAACCCCAGTTTTCATCATCGTCCCGGCGAAGGCCGTGTAAGAACTGGGCCAGCTCAATCCGTCTGCAATTCCGCCACAAAGTCATAGATATCGCCCCGATACCACGACGTGGTGAACTCCACGACGCGTCCATCGTCGAGAAAACCGCGACGCTCGATATTGAGGCCGGCGCTGCCGGTGGCGACATGCAGCAGGCGTGCCTGTTGTGCGCCCAGCGATACCGCGCGCAAACGTTGCAGGGCGCGACGTGGGCGGCTGCCGGATTTCTCCAGTGCTTCGTACAGCGAATCGTGCACGATCATCGGGTCGGGCAGCATGCTGGCGGGCACGACGCTTCGTTCGATCGCCAGCGGCTCGTCCACCGCGTAGCGCACGCGGTGCAGACGCACTACAAGCACGCCGGGCGAGAGGTTCAGCGCCATCGATTCTTCGGGCGTGACTTCGCCGATGCTGCGCTCGAAGAATTCCGAGCGCGGATGCAGGCCGCGTGCGCGCAAGTCTTCGGTAAAACTGGTCAGGCGCGACATCGGCTTGACGATACGCTCGGCGACAAAGGTGCCGGCGCCATGCCGTTGGGTCAGTAATCCTTCTTCGACCAGGCCGGCGATCGCCTTGCGCACGGTGACGCGCGACAAGTTCAAGGCGCGCGAAAGATCGCGCTCGCTGGGCAACGCTTGCCCGGGTTCGATATCACGGTGTTCGACGACGTTACGAATGGCCCGGCGCAGGCGAAGATAGGCCAGCGGCTGGTGCGTTGCCGGGTCGTCGCAAAGACGGCGGTATTCGGTGGCCAGGGCGGTTTCCATGTTGCACACGATACCAATGACCATACCACTAGGGCAACTGGCGCGCTTTCACGCCGATTTCGGCGGATACCAGCTTTGGCTCAACCGGCCAAGCGGCCTGTGGCGGCCTTTCTTCCGGCAAAAACGCCTAGCACCATCTGGTATTTCACTGGTACGATCAGCCGTGTCCGGCCGTGGCACCCGGCTACGGCCAAGCATCGCATCGAGGATTTCGAAGTGACGGCTTCCCCTCCGGTCGACCCATTCGACCTGGTGATTTTCGGCGGCACGGGCGACTTGGCCCTGCGCAAGCTTATTCCTGCCATGTTCCACCGCTTCCTGGACGGCCAGATCCCGTCCGAGAGCCGCATCATAGGTATCGCCCGCGAGGCGACCGACGATGCGGGCTACCGCGATACGCTGCAGAAGGCGTTGATCGAAGGCGGTGGCGACAAGCAGAAGATCGACACCTTCCTCAAGCAGATCCACTACCGTTCGCTCGACGCCAAGAAAGACGAGGGCTGGGACGATTTCGCGCAGCTGATCGCGGAACAGGCCGATCACATTCGCGTGTTCTACCTGTCCACGTCGCCGGAACTCTTCACCCACATCTGCAATCGCCTGGGCGCGCACGAGCTTAACAAGGGCAAGTCGCGCGTGGTGCTGGAAAAGCCCATCGGCCATGACCTGGCGAGCGCCAACGAGATCAACGAAGACGTCGCACGCGTCTTCGACGAATCGCAGACTTTCCGCATCGATCACTACCTCGGCAAGGAAACGGTACAGAACCTGCTGGCATTGCGTTTCGGCAATGCGCTGTTCGAGCCGCTGTGGAATGCCGAGCATATCGATCACGTGCAGATCACCGTGTCCGAGACACTGGGCGTGGGCCGTCGCGGTTCGTATTACGACCATTCCGGCGCCTTGCGCGACATGGTGCAAAACCACATCCTGCAGTTGCTTTGCATGGTTGCGATGGAGCCGCCCGGTTCGCTGGCGCCCAATGCCCTGCGCGACGAGAAGCTGAAGGTGCTCAATGCGCTCAAGCACATCGACAGCAGCAATGCGGCGCAGCTCACCGTGCGCGGCCAGTACCGTGCCGGCGCGTCCGAAGGCAAGAGCGTGCCTGGCTATGTCGAAGAGCTCGGCGAGGGCAAGAAGTCCAACACCGAGACCTTTGTGGCCATCAAGGCCGAGATCGCCAACTGGCGCTGGGCCGGCGTGCCGTTTTACCTGCGCACCGGCAAGCGTCTGCCGGCGCGTCTTTCGGAAATCGTGGTGGCGTTCAAGCATGTGCCGCATTCGATCTTCGACGCATCCGCCGGTACGCTCGCGCAGAACCGACTAGTGCTGCGCCTGCAGCCCGACGAAGGCGTGAAGCTGTGGCTGACCATCAAGCATCCTGGCCCAGGCGGCTTGCGCCTGCGCCATGTGCCGCTGGACATGAGCTTTGCCGAAGCGTTCGGCGTGCAGCAGCCCGATGCCTATGAGCGCCTGCTGCTCGACGTGGTTCGCGGCAACCCGACCTTGTTCATGCGCAGCGATGAAGTCGTTGCCGCATGGCGCTGGGCCGACCCGATCCTCGCCGCCTGGGCTGCCAGTGGCGAAGCGCCCCGCGCGTATCAGGCCGGCACCTGGGGACCGAGCGCTGCCGTGGCGCTGATCGAGCGCGACGGCCGCACCTGGAACGAAGACAGCGAAGACGAAGAATAAGCTCGACGCACGTGCCGGTGAAGTTTCCCTCGACTTCACCGGCACGTTGCATCGGCTTGCCTACACTGAATGACGCCGACAGCGAGACCTCGGCGTCGTCTCTTGCTTTTCAGCAGCCAGAAGTTTGAAAAAGCCGCGCCATGCCAGATACGTCGAATATCACCCAACATAGTTTTACCGACTGCCACGCGCTCGCGAAGGCTTTCTCCGAACGCGTCGCCGAACAGTTGCGCGAGGGTATTGCCGCACGTGGCAAGGCTTTGCTGGCGGTGTCGGGGGGCAGCACGCCCAAGCATTTCTTCGAACAGCTGTCGCGACAGAAGCTGGACTGGTCGAAGGTGTCGGTCACGCTGGTTGATGAGCGCTGGGTGCCTGAATCGAGCGATCGCTCGAACGCGCGCCTGGTCAAGTCGACATTGCTGCAACATGAGGCATCGGTCGCGCAGTTTGTGCCCCTATATGCCAACGCACCGACTCCCGAAGCCGGCTTGCCGGCGGTAAAAACGCGCGTCTCGTCATTGCCGCTTCCGTTCGATGTCGTGGTCCTGGGCATGGGCGGCGATGGCCATACGGCATCGTTCTTTCCCGGTGGCGATCGCTTGAGCGAAGCGCTGGACCTCAAGAGCGGGCTTCTGGTCGTGCCGATGCGTGCCAAAGGCGCCGAAGAGCCGCGCATCACATTCAGCTTGCCCGCCCTGCTCGATACGCGTGCGCTGTACCTGCATATCGAAGGCGACAGCAAGCGCGAGCTATTGAACGAGGCCCGCCTGGGCACCGGTAAAGGCATCGACTATCCGGTACGTGCCGTGCTTATCCAGCAGCAGACGCCTGTCTCGGTTTACTGGTGCCCGTAAGCCGGGCTTGAACGCCAGCGCACGCAGACGCAACCGGCGTCGGGCCGTGCGACTTCTGTTTCTCATACCCTTATTGAATCGATTGGATCGTCAGCATGAGCACCCTGCATCCCGTAATCGCCGAAGTGACCGAGCGCCTGCGCGAGCGCAGCCGCGCCAGTCGCGAACGGTATCTCGCCAAGATCGCGGCGGCCGGTGGGGAAGGCGGTACGCATCGCGAGCGTCTTTCGTGCGGGAATCTCGCCCACGGCTTCGCTGCCTGCGAACCGCACGACAAGGCGGCCCTGCGCTCCGGCCGCGCGCCGAACCTGGGCATCATCAACGCCTACAACGACATGCTTTCCGCGCATCAGCCGTATGAGCGCTACCCTGCGTTCATTCGCGAAGTGGCGCGCCAAGCGGGTGTGACCGCGCAGGTGGCCGGCGGCGTGCCGGCGATGTGCGATGGCGTGACACAAGGCCGCCCCGGCATGGAGATGTCGCTGTTCTCGCGCGACCTGATCGCCATGGCCACGGCAGTGTCGTTGTCGCACGACATGTTCGATGGCACGGTATACCTCGGTATCTGCGACAAGATCGTGCCCGGCCTGTTGATCGGTGCCTTGAGCTTCGGCCATCTGCCGGGGATTTTCATTCCCTCCGGCCCGATGCCCAGTGGCATCACCAATGAGCAGAAATCCAAGGTGCGCCAGGCTTTTGCCGAAGGCAAGGCTGGCCGCGCCGAGCTGCTGGAAGCGGAAGCGGCGGCCTATCATGCGCCTGGTACGTGCACGTTCTACGGCACCGCCAACTCCAACCAGATGCTGATGGAGATCATGGGCCTTCACCTGCCCGGTTCGAGTTTTGTCGCGCCCGATACGCCGCTGCGCGACGCGCTGACGGCCGAAGCCGTACGTCGTGTTGCCACGCTCAGCCAGCCGGGCGAGCAGCACCTGCCGATCGGTCATATCGTCGATGAGAAATCCATCATCAATGGCGTGATCGGCCTGCATGCCACGGGCGGTTCGACCAATCACTTGCTGCATCTGGTTGCGATCGCGCGGGCGGCGGGCGTGGAGCTGCGCTGGGACGATTTCGATGCCTTGTCTTCGGTGATTCCGCTGCTGGCGCGCGTGTATCCGAATGGCTACGCCGACGTCAATCAATTCCACGATGCCGGTGGCATGGGCTTCTTGATCGACCAGTTGCTCAGTGCCGGCCTCATGCACGCCGACGTACGCACGGTGTTCGGCACCGGTATGGATGGCTATACGCAGATCCCCGAACTCGACAATACCGGCAAGCTGCATTGGACGCCCGTATCGAAGGAGAGCGGCAATCGTGGCGTATTGCGCCAGGCTTCCGAACCGTTCCGCGCCGATGGTGGCCTGCGCATGCTCGAGGGCAATATCGGCCGCGCGGTGATCAAGGTGTCATCGGTGCCGGACGATCGCCAGATCATCGAAGCGCCCGCCGTGGTGTTCGACGACCAGGACGATGTACGCCGCGCATTCGAACGCGGCGAACTCAATCGCGATTTCATCGCGGTGGTGCGTTTCCAGGGGCCGCAGGCGATCGGCATGCCCGAATTGCACAAGCTCACGCCGACCCTGTCGGTACTGCAGGATCGCGGCCATCGCATAGCCTTGCTGACCGATGGCCGCATGTCGGGCGCTTCCGGGCGCGTACCGGCGGCAATCCATGTCACGCCTGAAGCGGCCGCCGGTGGAAGCATCGCCAGGATTCGCGACGGCGACATGATTCGTCTCGATGCCGTCGCCGGTACGGTCGACGTGTTGATCGAACCGGCCGAGTTCGCCGCGCGCATGCCGGCGACCTCCGACCTTTCCAGGCATCACGTCGGAATGGGCCGCGAACTGTTCGCACTATTCCGCCAGGCGTCCACAACGGCCGATCTCGGCGCGGGCGTTGTCTAAATCATTGATGGAGCGCATTGTGAGTAACGCGATCGAAACCAAGCAGGCCCAAGTCGAAACCACCATGCGCCTCGCCGCGGTGATTCCGGTGGTGATTATCGACGACGCCAAGGCCGCCGTACCGATGGCACGCGCGCTGGTCGCCGGTGGCATCCCGGCGATCGAAGTGACGCTGCGTACGCCAGCCGCACTCGACGCGATTCGCGCGATTGCTGCCGAGGTCGAAGGCGCGGTGATCGGTGTCGGTACTGTGCTCAGCGAAAAAGACCTGAAAGCTGCCGAGCAGGCGGGCGCACGCTTTGCCGTGTCGCCGGGCGTGTCGCCGCGTTTGCTCGATGCGGCCGACGATTCTGCGCTGCCACTGTTGCCGGGAGCGGCTACGGCTTCCGAGGCGATGACGCTGCTCGAACGTGGCTATCGCTTTCTGAAATTCTTCCCGGCGGTGCCGGCCGGCGGCGCCAAGCTGCTCGGCGCCTGGGCCAGCCCGCTACCGCAGATCCGCTTTTGCCCCACAGGCGGTATCAGCCTGAGCAATGCGCAGGATTTTCTGGCGCTACCGAATGTGCTTTGCGTGGGTGGCTCGTGGCTTACCCCGGCGGACAAGCTGAAGAGTGGCGATTGGGCGGGTATCGAGTTGCTGGCGCGCGAAGCTGCGGCTCTGAGATAACCGCGCACAGTGAGGTTGTACCGCAGCGCCGAGGGTAGCCATGAATGGCTATCCTCAGTGTCGTTTTCTCAGCGGGTCCAGCAACGACTTCAATCCGTTGTGATCGAGCTCGAAAGCCAGCGCCAACAGGTTTCCCAGATCGCCGGGCGGTAAGCCCTTGCGGACATACCACGCCAGATACGGGCCGGGCAGGTCGGCGATCAGGCGACCCTGGTACTTGCCATAAGGCATGGCGACCGTCACCAGCCGCTGAAGATCTTCCGCTTTCATCGCAGGCTCACCGCGCTCATCATGTCCTTCGCGATTTTACAAAATCCGTGGTGGACGTCATGAGCCAGATCGGAAAGCCTCCCTGCGACAAGGGCGTCATCATGCATGGCGCCGTGACAGCGACCTGTTCGGCACCTTCGCGGCGCTGGACACTGGTGGCGGCGGTGCTTGGTTCCAGTCTGGCCTTCATCGACGGCACCGTGGTCAATGTCGCGCTCCCGTCCATTCAAAGACAGATGGGCGCGACGGTGTCGGATGCGCAATGGATCATGGAATCGTATGCGCTGTTCCTGGCATCGTTCCTGCTGGTAGGCGGCGTGCTTGGCGATCGTTTCGGCCGCAGGCGCATCTTCATGTTCGGCATCGGCCTGTTCACGCTGGCGTCGATCGGTTGCTCGCTGTCCAGTACGGTGGGGCCTCTCATCATCGCAAGAGCCATCCAGGGCATCGGTGCCGCGCTGCTGGTGCCAGGCAGTCTCGCATTGATCAGCGCAACGTTTCCGCAGTCGGAGCGTGGCGCGGCGATCGGTACGTGGTCCGCTTTCACGGGCATCACGGCCGCCATCGGCCCGGTCATGGGTGGTTTCCTGGTCGATCATTATTCATGGACCTGGGCCTTCCTGGTGAACGTGCCCGTAGGTATCGCCTTGCTTCTGATCTGCATGACGAAAGTCCCCGAGAGCTTGGGCGCTTCAAGTCGCAGCGCGATCGACGTGCTTGGCGCCAGTCTCGCGACGGTGGGATTGGCGGGGATCGTGTTTGCACTCATCGAAGCGCCGTCCCGAGGCTGGACCGCGACGCCTATTTGGGCCGCGGCTGTCATCGGCATGGTTGCGCTGCTGCTGTTCATTCACGTCGAAGCGCGCAGCGCTGCACCGATGTTGCCGTTGGGGCTGTTTCGCGATCGCAATTTTGCCGGCTCGAACCTGTTGACCTTGCTGCTCTATGCCGCGCTCGGCGGCAGCTTGTTTTTCCTTCCTCTGGACCTGATTCAAGTACAGGGTTACAGCGCCACGGCGGCTGGCGCGGCCTTGCTGCCCTTCATCGCCATCATGTTCCTGCTATCTCGCTGGGCAGGAACGCTCGTGGATGTATTCGGGCCCAAGCTGCCGCTGGTCACCGGCCCGGTCATAGCCGCGATCGGCTTTGCCCTGTTTACGTGGCCATCGATCGGCAGCAGCTATTGGACGTCCTTCTTCCCCGCCATTTGCGTCCTCGGGCTGGGCATGAGCATCACCGTGGCGCCATTGACCACGACCGTCATGAACGCGTTCGGGGCCGAACTCGCAGGCACCGCTTCGGGCATCAACAATGCGGTATCGCGTGTCGCTGCCTTGTTGGCCATCGCATTGTTCGGTGTCGTCCTGACCCAGGCTTTCAATGCCAGCCTGAGGGCCGGACTCGCTTCGCTCCAACCCCCGGCGGCCCTGGTCGCCGCGGTGATGTCACAACAACAGAAGCTGGCAGGAATCGTGATTCCCGATGGCTATTCGAGCGCGACTGTCGCGGCGACGAAGCGCGTGATAGCGCTGTCCTTTGTCGCCGGCTTCCATTGGGTCATGCTCATTTCCGCCGGGCTTGCACTGTTGAGCGCCGGCAGCGCCTGGATGCTCATCCAGGGCAAAAAGCACGCAGCTTCGAAGCCGCGTGACTGACATCGGTCAGCGCCTTTCCGGCGGAATGTCTTCAATGGCCGCAACCAGTTGTGCGTGTGCAACCAGATCCACCGGCTGATAGGTGACCTTTCTGCTTGCCGGATACTTGCCAAGATATGGGCCGTGCCAATCGTGCGCCGGCCGCACAGGTCGAGGAGCAAACCCGCCTCCGCAGTTCGGGCACACGTTATGCAGCAATTCCACGCAGCTATGGCAGAACGTACATTCGAAGGAGCAGATCATCGCGTCCGGTGATTCGGGCGGCAACGCCTTGTTGCAGTGTTCGCAGGTGGGACGAAGTTCAAGCACGACGCGCCTCCGGTAGCGACGCGCGGCTCACTGACCGGCGTCGAGCCGTAGTGTATAGCGCAGCTTGGCCAATTCCTTCGCGCCCAGGCGACGATAGAAGCGTGCCGCATCCTCGTTCCAGTCAGGGGTCTGCCACTGCATGCCAAGGCAGCCCTGGGCCTGGGCGAAATCCTTGAGCCGACACCAGAGTGCATGACCGATACCGCCGCCGCGCGAGCCAGCACGCACGAACAGGCAGTCCATATGCAGATAGGTGGCGCGGTCGAGTGTGGAAAAATCCAGGGTCGCGCTGGCATAGCCAACGACAGTGTCTTCGATCTGGGCGAGCCACAGGTAGAGTCGGGGCGGGCTCGCCACGAGCGCTGCCGATAGCATGTCCAGTCTCGCTTGTGGCGCATGATCCAGGCGCTCGAACGCGGCGTGTTCGGCCATCAGCGGCAGCAGGGTGTTGATATCGGCCGGCGTGGCTGGCCGAGTCAATAGCTCGGTCATGCGCCACGTTCCAGGCCAAAGCCTTCGTCGATCCAGCCGGTCAGGCCACCGATCATTTCCTTCACTGGTCGACCCAACTGCGCGAGCTTGATCGCGGCCTTGTTGGCGCCGTTGCAGTGCGGGCCAGCGCAATACACCACGAACAAGGTATCGGCAGGATACTCGGCCAGGCGCTGCTCACTGAGCGTACGTGTGGGCATATTCAGCGCACCCGGCACGTGCCCGGCGGCATATGACACAGGCGTGCGCACGTCGAGCAGCACGAAATCTTTCTGCTCGTGATGGGTTGCGTAATGCACGTCGGCGCAATCGGTTTCGAAAGTCAGGCGCGACTCGAAATGTGCGAGTGCCTGGTGGCTGGATGCGGCGGCGATACGCTGGACGACGGTCGACATGATGTAACTCCGGCTGGACGATGGAGTGCAGTATGGGCACTGGCGCCGCCTTCGGACATTGGCAAGAATGCCAGGCACCATGAAAAAGCCGCCAAAACGTCCCGGCCCCGCCAACCGACATGTCGCCGCTCTGGTTTATGACGGTCTGTGCAGTTTCGAATACGGCATCGCGGTCGAAATGTTCGGCTTGCCCAGGCCGGAATTCGAGGATTGGTACAGCTTCGCTTCGTGTGCGGTCGATCGCGGCAGCATGCGCGCCGCCGGCGGGTTGCAGGTGCGCGCCGATGGCGGGCTCGAGGGCCTGGAGCGGGCCGGCACGATCATCGTGCCCGGGTGGCGCGGCGTGGAAGCGGCACCGCCGGATCGCCTGCTCGAAGCGCTGCGGGTAGCGCACGCGCGCGGTGCGCGTCTGTTGTCATTCTGTTCCGGGGTGTTCGTACTTGCCGCCAGCGGCCTGCTCGATGGCCGGCTTGTCACGACGCATTGGCGTTACGCCGATGCGCTGGCTGCGCGCTACCCACGTATACGAATAGCGCCAGACGTGCTGTATGTCGATGAAGGCCAGTTGCTTACCTCGGCGGGCAGTGCGGCGGCGATTGATCTGTCCCTGCATCTGATCCGGCGCGATTACGGCCCGCGCGTTGCCAACCAGGTAGCCCGCCGCGCGGTGGTACCGACCCACCGGGATGGCGGCCAGGCGCAATTCATCCCGGCGCCATTACCCGAGCAAGGCGTTGCGCTGGGCCAACTGCTGGAATGGATGCGTCGGCATCTGCAACAACCGTTGCCGCTGGCTCAACTGGCCGAACGTGCGCGTATGAGCGAACGCACGCTGTTGCGCCGTTTCGAGGAAGCGACCGGTCATTCGCCCAAGCAGTGGTTGACCCAGGAGCGCTTAGCGCGTGCGAGGGAACTGCTCGAAGGCAGCGATCTGGCGGTCGAACAGATTGCCGATGCCTGCGGCTTTGGCAGCGCCGATACCTTGCGTCACCACTTTCGCCGCTCGTTGCAACTGAGCCCCGCTCGCTATCGCGAACGCTTCGCGCATTGAGCAATGAAAGTATCCTAGTGCATCCCTCCTGGCCGTCGACGTCATGATCTACGTTCTATTGAGTGTTCTATGCAGTGTGCTGGTTTCGGTGCTGCTGAAGCTGGCACGGCGGCGCGGGTTCGATGTCGGGCAAGCGATCGCATGGAACTACGTCGCTGCCAGCGCGCTCACGGCCTGGATCTTTCATCCATCGCTCGATCCGTTGAATGGCCCCAACGTCCCCTGGGTCGCCATGGTCGGCCTGGGCATCCTGCTGCCGACCATCTTCATGGCACTGGCCGCATCGGTGCGCAACGCCGGCATCGTGCGCAGCGACACGGCGCAGCGCCTGTCCCTGTTGATCTCACTGCTCGCGGCGTTCCTGCTGTTTGGCGAACAACCCACCGCGATCAAGGCGGCGGGGCTCGTGCTGGGCTTCGTGGCCCTGTTGTGCATGTTGTGGCGCGGCGAGCAAACGTCCGCGGCGGCCGGCAGCAGTGGTTGGTACTGGCCGCTGGCGGTGTTTGTCGGTTTCGGCGTGATCGACATTCTGCTGAAGTTGGTCGCGCAGGCAGGCATACCCTTTGCGACATCACTGCTGACGGCTTTCGTACTGTCTTTCGTCGTGGCCACGGCGATTTTCCTGTGGCGGTGCGTGCAAGGGCAGGCGCGCCCACGTTTGCGTGACATGGTTGCGGGCCTGATCCTCGGACTGATCAACTTCGGCAACATCGTCTTCTACGTTCGCGCTCATCAGGCGCTGGCACAACATCCTGCGCTGGTATTTGCCAGCATGAACCTGGGCGTGGTGTTGCTGGGGGCCCTGGTCGGCAGCCTGGGCTTCGGCGAACGACTGCGTCCGATCAACGTACTGGGTCTTTTACTCGCGCTTGGCGCCATCGCCGTATTGGGCTACGCCGCCCAGGCATGACTTCTGGGGTGGGAAACCCGGCTTGCGGTATCCGTACTCTGGGCCTTCCCCACCGTCCTCCAGGAACGCCCACGATGCGCAAGCTGCCTCTCGCCGCTGCTCTTACCGCCCTCATGCTGTGTTCGGCAGTTCACGCCAAAGAGCACGACGACAAGAAGGACAAGGCCGATGACAAGGCCGAGGCGGCGCTGATCAAACCGCAGTCTTCCGAAAGCGAGGGCTCGGTCAGCGTGGAAGGCAAGCGCGTCGACTACAAGGCTGTTGCCGGCACCCTGGTACTGCATGGCAGTGGCGACAAGGAAGACGAACCGCAGATCAGCATGTTCTACACCGCCTATTTCAAGAAAGGCGCTGAAGCGGGCAAGCGTCCGATTACCTTTATCTACAACGGTGGGCCTGGCTCGGCCACGGTATGGTTGCATATGGGCGCCTTCGGTCCCAAGCGCGTCGTCACCAGTGACGACAGCCATACGCCGGCCGCACCCTATGGCCTGGTCAACAACGATTACAGCCTGCTCGACGCGTCGGATCTGGTATTTATCGATGCGCCCGGCGCGGGGTTCAGCCGTTTGATCGCCAACGACGACGACAAAGGCAAGCGCGACGAGCAGATGAAGGATCGACGCAAGAGCACCTACAGCGTCGATGGCGATGGCCATGCCTTCGCTCAGTTCATTACCCAATTCCTGTCCAGGTACGGTCGTTGGAACTCGCCCAAGTACCTGTTCGGCGAAAGCTACGGTACCACTCGTTCGGCGGTGGTCACCAACATCCTCGAAAACGAAGACAGCGTCGATCTCAATGGCGTGATCCTGCTTTCGCAGATCCTGAGTTTCGATAACAGCATCGATGGCCCACAGTTCAATCCGGGAGTGGACACACCGTATATCACCGGCCTGCCGACCTTCGCCGCAACAGCGTATTACCACCACAAGCTGCCGCAGCAGCCGGCTCAGCTCGAACCGTTCCTGCGCGAGGTGGAGCAATTCGCGATCGGTGACTACGCTCAGGCGCTGATGGCCGGTTCGCGCCTGGATGCCGGCCACAAGCAGGCGGTCGCTGAGAAATTGCATCAGTACACCGGCTTGCCGGTCGACTACCTGCTACGCGCCAACCTGCGCGTTACCGGTGGCATGTTCGAGCACCAGCTGCAGAACGATGGCGGCCTTACCACCGGTCGCCTCGACAGCCGCTTCTCGGGGCCGTCGCTCGATCCGATGGCCAAGGACTCCGAATATGATCCGCAATCCTCCGCGATCAGCTCGGCCTATGTCGCCGCATTCAACGACTATGTACGCAAGCAGCTCAAGTTCGGGCAGGACATGAACTATCGCCTGTTTGCGGACGTCGACCACTGGGATTTTGCGCATAAGGCGCCCGGGGTGGAGGGTGAGGCCTTGCAGCAGTCGACCAATGTGATGCCGGATCTCGCCACGGCGATGAAGACCAATCCGAACCTGAAGGTGTTCTTGAACGGCGGCTACTACGACTTGGCCACGCCCTATTTCGCCGCCGACTATGAAATGCATCACATGCCGATTCCCGATACGTTGCAGGGCAACATCACCTACGCGTGGTATCCGTCCGGGCACATGGTCTACGCGAACCAGGATTCGTTGAAGATGTTGCATGACAATGTGGCCAGGTTTATTGGCGCGACGGATAACGTGCACAGGTAGGGCAGAACCCTGTGGGTACCCTCTCCCCTGGCCGAGCCAGGTGAGAGGGTCAGGGTGAGGAGGGCTCTGGACTCACGCGCTACTATGGTCACCTGTCCCCCCTGCAATGACCCCTCATGCGCCTTCTCATCGACCGCTACCTCGACGCCTACAACCGCAAGGACGTCGAAGCCATGCTCGCCACCATGCACCGCGAGGTAGTTTTCGAGAACTACACCGCCAACACGCTGAGCGTGCGCACCCTGGGTATCGACGAACTGCGCCATCTCGCCGAAAGCTCCAGGCATCTGTTCTCGGCGCGCCACCAGACGATCACCGAATATCGCGAATTTGAAGGCACCGCCTACGTAAAGGTCTTCTTCGAAGGCACCTTCGGCATCGACCTGCCCAATGGCATTCGCGCCGGCCAGACCATGGCTCTCAATGGGCGCAGTGAGTTTCGCGAACGCGACGGCCTATTGATCTATATCGCCGATCACAGCGAGTGACCGGCGGCCAGGCTTTCGAAGGTGGCGGTTTCGTAGCCGGGGCGGCGCAACAAGGCGTTACGCCATAATTGTTGCTGGCGGGTGTCGCTTTCCACCAGCCACTGCGCTTTGCTCGCGACCAGCGCCGCTACCGCCACGCCATCCTCGTAAAGTACGCGTGTTCCAATCACGGCAGGCAGCTTGTCGCCGCTGAGCACAGTACCGACCAGATTGAGAGGGTCGCAGCCGCTCAGGACCGCCAGTTCGCCTTCGTTCTCTCGTTTGCTGGCAGCACGCAGTTGCGGGATAGCTTCCGGCAGCGCGAACTGCTCGCCAACCAGGCCCTCGACGAAACGTCCGCCACGAATTTCGCCGCGTGCTTCGAGGCGGTGATACACGCGTAGCAGCTCACGCCATGTCGGCAGCCACGATGCCTCGCGTTCGAGCAATTTCCAGAACACCACCCCGTAACGGCGCAGCAGCGTGCGCGCAATATGTTCGATCGTATCGGGGTCGTGCTTTCCGGTGGCAACGGGCTGTCGCGCCAACGACCACCGGCCTGCGTCTTCGATGCCGCTCAGCATATGGCGCCGCACGCGCCGATGACGTGGCGCCTCACGCTTTGCCGCCGGCAGCAACAAGGCGCGCAGGCCGGCGAAGCTGTCGGCGCTGACGCGGCCGGCAGCAACCAGTTCGCCGAGTGCGTCTTCCAGTTCGGTGCGCAGCAAATGGGTACTGTCCATGAGTTCGTCGAAGAACAACGCACCTTGCGCTGCCAGCGCATCGGCAACAGCTTGCGCACGCGAGGAAAGCAAAGTCTCCTGTGGCTGCGTGTTCGCGGCGATGGCGCTCCATGTCGGCAGGCTTCGACGCGGCAACAGCACGATAGGTGTAGCTCGCACCGGGCCGTTGGCGCTGCCACCGGTGCGCAGGCGATTCCAGGCGACGCGACCGGCGCGGCATTGTTCGTCAAGCCACTGGATGGCGTAGTCGTCGATGCGTGCGGGCAACAATTCGGTTTCCCACGCGCCCGCCGCCGCTTCGAATCCTTCAAGCTGGTTGATGATGGCCGGTAACGCATCGGGGCCGTTAAGGCGTGCATCGGGTGCCACGTGCTGCCACTGGAACAGAAAGCGCATCAGCTGGCGGCGACTTACCGGCTCGATTTCGCGACGCAGCCGGCCGATGGTATAGCGATGAATGCGCGCCAGCAGATGACGTTCGCACCATTGCACGTCTTCCACGCCAGGGCTGAAGTGTCCCTGGATCACATAGCCTTCGGACTGCAGGCGAATCAGGGCGTGCTCGATATCGCCGCGTTCCACCAGCAGCGAGTCGGCCAGGCTTGCGGCATCGACAGGACCCAGGCCGACGAGGCGGCCGCGCACCAGTTCGAGCAGCGCGTCTTCGCGCGCCCACGTTTGCGCGGCATATTCGGCGGGCGCCTCGATGGGCGGATGCATGACCGCATCGCCATGCACGGCTTGCCACATCGGCAACTTCTCGGCGGCGATCCACAGTGACCTGTCCGCCTGCTTTGGCGTAAACGCGGTGGCGCGGTGATGTTTCGCCAATGCCTGCAGATGAGCATCCCAGCCCTGGTTTTCACGAGCTTCGTCTTCACCGACAAAGCCCAGCACACTCAAGGCTTCGTGCATTTCGTCCGCGCTGCGAACCTGCGGCCAGGCTTCGCCGCGTACGGCGGCAATAGCCTCCGGATCGAGCTTTGCCAGGTCGCCCGCGTCTTCGATCTCGCCGCCGCGGCGCGACTGCACGGCCTGCGTGCGGCGTTCTTCCAGCGGTGCGTCGTCGAGATAGGCATACGGTGCCGCAGTCAGCACCTCGCTGGCCAGGGGGCTCGGTGAAGTGAGGTCGCGCGCGACCACGCGAATCGCTCCGCTCTCGAGGCCGCGCAGGATATGCAGCAGCCCATCGACATCCATCGCCTCGCGCAGGCAGTCGTACATGGTCTGGTTGACCAGCGGGTGATCGGGAATCTGACGTTCGCCGACGATGTTTTCCAGGCAGGCGACCTGATCGGGAAATACCGTCGCCAGCAGGTCTTCGCTCTTCATGCGCTGCAACTGCGGCGGCACCTTGCGACCACCCTGGAAGCGCGGCAACGCCAACGAGGTCGTGGCGTTCCAGCGCCAGCGCACTGGAAACAACGGTGCATCGAGCAGGGCCTGGACGAGCACGTGTTCGGCAGTGTTGGAATGCAGGTACCGCGCGACTTCCTCAAGTGGAAAACTGTGGCTGGTCGAAAGCGACAATACGATCGCGTCTTCTGTCGCTGCCGCCTGCAATTCGAAATTGAACTGCCGGCAGAAGCGCTTGCGCAGCGCCAGGCCCCAGGCGCGATTGATGCGGCTGCCGTAGGGCGTATGAATCACCAGCTGCGTACCGCCCGATTCATCGAAGAATCGCTCGAACACGAGCGTTTGTTGCGTCGGCAGCACGCCCAGGGCGACCTGCGCCTTGGCCAGGTAATCGGCAAGCTGCTGTGCCGCTGCCGCGTTCATGCCGAGTGTTTCGGTCAGCCACTTCAATGCTTGCGGGATGCCGCCCTCGTCGAGCTGCGTGCCGATGTCCTCGCGCAGACGCGATACGCCGGACGACAGCTCATCGCTGCGTCCTGGAGCTTCGCCCAGCCAGAACGGAATGCTCGGTGGCACGCCATGCGCATCTTCCACGCGCAGGCGGTCGCGTTCCACGCGCAGGATGCGGTAGCTGGTGTTCCCAAGCTGGAAGATATCGCCGGCCAGGCTTTCCACGGCAAAGTCTTCGTGCACGCTGCCAATGACCGTCGCCTGCGGTTCCAGCACGACCAGATAGTCGGCGGTATCGGGAATGGCGCCGCCGGAGGTGATCGCGGTGAGGCGCGCGCCGCGCCGTGCGCGTAGCTGGCGATGCACGGCGTCACGATGGATATATGCGGCACGTGCACCGCGTCGCGTGGTGAAGCCATCGGCAAGCATGCGGATGGTTTCGTCAAACTGCGCGCGCGTCAGCTCACGATATGGGTGAGCGCGTCGCACGAGATCGAACAGTGCATCCTCATTCGATTCCTGCGCCGCGACCTCGGCAACGATCTGTTGCGCCAGCACGTCCAGTGGCGCGGGAGGCACGAACAACGCATCCAGTTCGCCGCGTCTTACGCAATCGAGCAACGCGGTACATTCGATCAGGTCGTCGCGGCTGGTGGGAAACAAGCGCGCCTTGGGTGTACCGTCGACGGCATGGCCGGAGCGCCCCGCACGTTGCAGGAACGCTGCGATGGAGCGTGGCGATTGCAGCTGGCAGACCAGATCGACATCGCCGATATCGATACCCAGCTCCAACGATGCGGTGGCCACCAGCACTTTCAGGTCGCCCCGCTTGAGTCGTTGTTCCGCGTCGAGGCGTTGTTCCTTGGCCAGGCTGCCGTGATGCGCGGCGACAAATTCCTTGCCCAGGCGTTCTGACAAATGCCTCGCTACACGCTCGGCCATGCGCCGCGTGTTGACGAAGACCAGGGTGGTGCGATGTTCCTCGACCAGGTTGGCGACCTGGTTGTAGATCAGTTCCCACGCATCGTTGGACATCACCGCTTCGAGCGGCACAGGCGGCACGGCGATCGCCAGATCGCGATCGCGGGTGTGGCCGACGTCGACGATATGACAGCTGTCGTGCGAGGCGCCGGTAAGGAAGCGCGCGACTTCCTCGATCGGCTTCTGCGTGGCGGACAGGCCGATGCGCAGCAACGGTCGTTGGCACAGCGATTCCAGTCGCTCCAGCGACAGGGCGAGATGCGAGCCGCGCTTGCTCCCTGCCAGCGCGTGGATTTCGTCGACGATCACCGTACGCGTGCTGCTCAGCATGCTGCGGCCCGATTCGGAGCCAAGCAGGATGTACAGCGATTCGGGCGTGGTCACCAGGATATGTGGCGATTGCTTGCGCATCAGCGTGCGCTCGGCCTGAGGTGTGTCCCCGGTGCGCACCGCAGTGCGGATGACGACGTCGGGCAGGCCCAACTTCTCCAGCTCCGCGCGGATGCCTTCCAGCGGCGCTTCCAGGTTGATGCGGATGTCGTTGGAGAGCGCTTTCAGTGGCGAGACGTAGACCACGGTCGTGGCATCGGCCAGCGTGCCACCGTTGGCCACGCCTTCGCGAATCAGGCTGTCGATGGCGGCCAGGAAGGCGGTCAGGGTTTTACCCGAGCCGGTCGGGGCCGCTACCAGCGTGTCGAGGTCGCCACGAATCGACGGCCAGGCAGCCGTCTGCGCAGCCGTGGGGGCCGGGAAGACGCTGTTGAACCAGCTTGCGACAGCGGGATGAAATTCTAGTAAAGGCATGGACTTAGAGCCGACACATGGGGTGGCGGAGGGTCTGATCATAGATGGGGGCGGCCGCGCCGAAGCAAAGTCTTCGTGAAAGGTTGCGCTGCGGCGGCGTAGGAACATGTGACAATAACGTGTCACCGCGACGCCATCGGAGTAAGTCGCGGGTCGCCAATCCATATTTTTCTCGGGGAACTACAAGCCATGACCGTCGCCCGCTCGCCGCGTTACGCCGTGCTCGCGTTGTCGATTGCCACTGCCTTCGCCGCATCGGCCGTTGTTGCGCAGGACGCTGCTCCTGCACAACCGTCGAACAAAGCCACTGAACTGCAAACGATCAACGTCACCGCCGAAAAGCGCGTGGAAAACCTGCAGAAGGTACCGATCTCGCTGACCGTGCTTACGCCGGACAAGCTCGAGGCATTCGGCCAGGCGGGCGATGGCGTGCTTCAGCTCGCTTCGCGTGCCCCCAGCGTCTACGCCGAAACCTCTTACGGTCGTATTTTTCCGCGCTTCTACATTCGTGGGCTGGGCAACAGCGACTTCGACTTGAATGGCTCGCAGCCGGTATCGATGGTGTACGACGACATCGTGCAGGAAAACCCGATCCTCAAGGGCTTCCCGTTGTTCGACCTGGAGCAGGTCGAAGTGCTGCGCGGCCCGCAGGGCTCGTTGTTCGGCCGCAACTCGCCGGCCGGCGTTATCAAGTTCGATTCGAAGAAGCCCAGCCAGGAAACCTCGGGCTACGCGCGTGTTTCCTACGGCTCGCTCGGCACGGCCAACGTCGAGGCCGCGCTCGGTGGCGCGCTCAGCTCGCATTGGTCAGGCCGCATCTCGGCGTTGGCGCAGCATCGCGACGGCTGGATCGACAACACCTATACCGGCAAGAATGACGCGTTGGGCGGCTATAACGATCGCGCCATGCGCGCGCAGGCGCTGTATGAAAACGGCGACTTCAATGCGTTGATCAACGTGCACGCGCGCTGGCTCGACGGTTCGGCCACGGTCAATCGCGGCAACGCCATCGAACTGGGAAGCGATACGTTCGTTCCGGGTTTCGATCGCGACAAGGTCGCCCAGGACGGCCTCAATCGCCAGCATCTGTTCACCTGGGGCAGCAACCTGCACCTGAATTGGACCTTTGGTGACTACACTTTCACCTCGATCACCGGCCTGGAGCGTGCGACCACGTACAGCCTGGGCGATGTCGATGGCGGTATTGCCGTGGCCAATACGCCGGCCAACGCGCAGTGGGTGACGCCGTTCCCGTCCGAGACCGCCGATGCGTTGCCGCACGATCGCCAGATCACACAGGAATTCCGCCTGGCCAGCAATCCGCAGGATCAGCTGAGCTGGCAGGTCGGTACGTACTATTTCAACGAAGACATCGCGATCGTCAACTACGACTACAACACGCTCGATAATCATGCACTGGACGGCTTCGCCGCGCAGTCGCAAACCACCAAGGCCTGGGCGCTGTTCGGTTCGACCGACTACAAGATCAACGACGACTTCGACATCCGTGCAGGCGCACGCTGGTCGCACGATTCGCGCGACTATCATGTCGATCGCTTCCTGTCGCCGATCGGCGGCGGCCCATTGAGCCTGTCGGCCGCGCCGCATGATGCACGCTGGAGCGGCGACGTTACCGGTACCTGGACGCTGAGCCCCAACGTCAACGTCTATGCACGCATCGCCAACGGCTTCCGCGCACCGAGCGTGCAGGGTCGCGTGTTGTTTGCCGACACCATCTCGCAGGCCAAGCCCGAGACGATCACCAGCTACGAGCTGGGCCTCAAGAGCACCAGCTGGAACAACCGCATCCGCCTCAATGCAGACGTGTACTCGTACACCATGCACAACGAGCAGCTCACCGCGGTCGGCGGCGACATCAACACCACGCGCCTGATCAATGCGCGCAAGACCGAAGGCTACGGCGCCGAATTCGACCTGGAAGGTTATCTGACGCCGAACTTCATCGTCACCGCCGGCGGCAGCTACAACCACACCGAGCTCAAGGACAAGGATCTGTCGGTGGCTATCTGCGGTGCGGGCTGCACCATCCTCGATCCGCTCAATGCCCAGGGCAATGCGCTGATCGACGGCAATTCGCTGCCCAACGCACCCCAGTGGATCGGCACGGTCACGGCGCGCTACGGCATCCCCTATGGCAACAGCGGCGAGTTCTTCATCTACACCGACTGGAACTACCGCAGCGAAGTGAATTTCTTCCTGTACGACTCGGCCGAGTTCCGCGGCAAGCCGCTGCTCGAAGGCGGCCTGCGCCTGGGCTACAACTGGAACTACGGCAAGCAGGAAGTCGCCTTGTACGGTCGCAATATCACCAATCGTCGCCAGATCATCGGTGCGATCGACTTCGACAACCGCACCGCCTTCGTCAACGATCCGCGCGTTATCGGCGTGGAGTTCAAGACCGACCTATAAGCCATCGGCACGGTCCACGGCCGTACCTGGCCGTGGACCGGTGCAGCCTGTGCCACCTCACGTTAAACTCGCCCGGACGCATGGACACAAGGCGAGAGGCGTAGTGAACCATCCCCGCGAGTTCGTCAGCGAAATCCCATCCACACTGACGATGGCCGATGGGCAGGTCCTGTACGTGCGCGATTGGCCGCATTCGAGCCCGCGCGGCTCCATCCTGGTGGTGCATGGCCTGGGCGAGCACAGCGGCCGTTATGCGCGGCTTGCGCAGTGGCTGCATCTACGCGGCTACGCCGTGCGCTGCTACGACCAGCGCGGCCACGGGCAGACCGCGGGGCAACGTGGGGCGATCAAGCACGGCGACGACCTGGTGCAGGATCTGGCCGCGGTCTACGACGCCTTCGCCTCGACCCAGCCAGCCAGGCCCTTCCTGCTGGGCCATAGCATGGGCGGTCTGGTGGCCGTACGCACCGTATTGGATGGTCGCATCAAGCCACCGGCGATGATGCTTTCCTCGCCGGCGCTACGCACGCATGAATCCCGATTCATGCAGGGCCTGGCACGTGTCCTGACCCGCACCCTGCCCAACCTGCCACTGCGCAACGGCCTGCCGTTCGACAAGCTGTCGCATGAGCCACAGACCGTTACGGCGTATCGCGAAGACCCATTGCGCCACGGGTGGATCACGCCCAGGCTCGCCGATTTCATTTTCCGCGCCGGAGCAGCATCGATAGCAGACGCCTCGCAACTCAAGGTGCCAACCTTGCTGCTCGTCGCCGGCAGCGACGAACTCGTCGACCCCGCGGGCAGCCGCGATTTCGCCAGTGGTGCGTGGGCGACGCGTCAATTGACTACGCGTTTCTTCGATACGCTTTATCACGAGTTGTTCAACGAAGCGGAGCCGGCGCGTAGTCAGGTGTTGAAGCAGTTGGGGGATTGGTTGCAGAGGCTGCACTGAGGAGGGCTCGCTGGGGGGCGCTTGAAGCGAGGAGTGAGTGGAGAGGAGTGAGGAGTGAGTAAGAGCGCAGCCACACACCTCGTGCCCCTTGCCTACCTATTCGTCATTCCGGCGTTCGCGGGGATGACGGTGCAGGAGAGATTGCGGGGGGCTGCAAACTCTTCCGGCTAGCAAAGAGAAAGTGGTTCAGACGCAGTCATGCAAGTGAAACGCCCGCTGCGTGGGTGGGCTGGTCGCGGAAACATATAGGCAAGTACGAGGCCTCTCACAAAAAACCCAGCGACGCCCCCTTCAACGTAGCCGCCGCCCGCGTAGAACACTCCAACTTCCGAAAAATACTCTCGACATGCGTCCGCACCGTACTCGGGCTCAACGCCAACTCCCGCGCCGCCTCCTTGTTGCTGGCCCCACGACTGATCGATCGCAACACATCCACCTCGCGCGAAGACAGCCGCACGTCGCTCACGCGATAGCGCTGCCCTTGTTGCGGATTTGACGACACCAGCGCCTCGACCACGTCGCTGTCGAAACGTCCCTGCCCAGCCTCCTCGCGCAACAGCGCCGCTGCCGCCGCTGCAGAAAATGCCTCACGCCACGGCCGTGCCGAACGCAACGCGACCCACGCAAGCGATGCTGCGATCACGCGCGCCTCCAGCGGGATGGCGACGCTACCGAGGCCACGGAAGTAGCCCGTGCCATCGAGTCGCTCGTACGCATACGAGGCCAGCTCGGCGGCGCCTTCCAGTGCACTCGACTGCTTGCCGGCGCGCGATGCCCAATACGGCACCAGGCGCAACTTCTCCCAGGATGAAGAAGACAGCGACGACGGCGTATTCCAGATGAAGTTCGGCACGGCGGCGCGTCCCAGGCCGTGGATCAGCGTGGCGAGATAGACGCGGTTGCGTGCCTCCGTGCCCAGGCGCAGGCGCTCGCAGCATGCCGCCGCCGTTGCTGCGCAGCTGCGCGAGTAGCCAGTCATCCAGGGCAGCTTGAGGTCGATGACGTCGGCGATCAGCTCGGGTGCTGCACGCTCGCCCATCGCGGGCATGAGCAAGGCATCGTCGAGTTGCACGGGTGACAGGCGATCGAGCTGCGACAGCCATGACGCCGCCATTCGCGCCAGGCGTTCGGCCAGGATGCGCGGATAGCGCATATCGGCGCGTTGCTCGATCAGGTTCAAGGCACGCTCCAGGCCATGAATGCGGCTGAAGATCTCCAGGTCGCCGGCCAGTGCAATCACCGGGACCGGCGCCGGGATGGCATCGCGATCGAGATGATCGGGCCCGTGGCCATCGAAGGTTTCGAAGATGTGGCGCAGCGTGAGCTCGGTGCCGGGTGCGAGCCTGAGCATGCGCGCCACCTCGCCGGAGACTTCGCAATGAATCTGCATCATCGGCGTGATGGCAACCTCGATGCCGCCATGCGCGCTCAATGGCTCGGCCCAGCCGGGCTGGTCGGCGAGCATGGATTCACGGCCGCCGACGTCGTCGCCCAGCAGATGCGCAAAACCGCTCGCGTTGGCGGTACAACCGGACCAGCGCAGCAACGATGCTTCGGCCACCGCGTGGCAGCCGTCGCTGGGGAAGCCGGCAGCATGGGCCAGTTGCAGCGCGAGCCATGCAGTACGCAAGGAATGATCGGTCGGCTGGCCCATGCTGAGGTCGCCGATAAAGGCCAGCGCCTTGACGGCGTCGAAGCTGCGGATGTCAGGGGCGGTCAGGTCCATAGCGGCGCACTATAAAGGGCGCGGTGGGCTGGACGGGGTCGGTTATTCAACCGATACCGGGTGGCAGGCGCGGCGGCCATGCTGTGGCTCCCAACCCTGCTACGAGGCTTCCCCGATGAACGCACTGCTGAAAAGCGGCCTGACCGTCACGCTGGCGCTGGCCGCGCTGTTTACCCAGGCACACGCCGCCGAACCCAAGGGCGACCTGGCCGGCAAGAATGTCGTGCTGGTCCATGGCGCTTTCGCCGATGGCTCCAGCTGGCAAAAAGTAATCCCGCTGCTCGAGAAGCGTGGATTGCATGTCGTCGCGGTGCAAAACCCGCTGAGCTCGCTCGCCGATGACGTGGCGGCGACCAAGCGCGTGATCGAAAAGCTTGACGGGCCGGTGATCCTGGTCGGTCATTCCTGGGGCGGCGTGGTGATCTCGCAGGCCGGCAACGACGACAAGGTGAAAGGCCTGGTCTATGTAGCGGCGATTGCGCCCGACAACGGTCAATCGATCGCCGATCTGCTGGCGGGCAAGCCGGCACCGGCCTGGGCCAGCGTGCTGCAGAAGGACTCGGCCGGCTTCACGACCTTGCCGACCGAGACCGTGCTGCATGATTTCGCTCAGGACCTGCCGCCGGCGGAAGCTCGCGTGGTCGCTGCGACGCAGGGTCCATGGGGTCCCGGCACCCTGGCCGACAAGGTGACGACGGCAGCCTGGCACAACAAGCCGTCCTGGTTCGTCGTCGCCGACCAGGATCACATGATCGATCCGAATTTCCAGGCGGCCATGGCCAAGCAGATGGGCGCACAGGTCACGCACGTGAACAGCAGCCACGTGGCGATGCTCAAGCAGCCAGTCGCGGTCGCGAATGTGATCATCGCGGCGGCCAGCAAGGTCAACTGATCGATTTTTCAGAAGCGCAAGACGCCATGCCGTTGCGGCATGGCGTCTTGCCATTCAGCGTTCACGGCGCGATTCGAACGCATCCAGGCAACGCCCGAATAACTGCATCGCCTCTTCCAGCGCGTTCACCGGCAAGCCGCAAAAGCCAAGCAACAACCCTGGGCGCGGCGGTGCCTTGAAGTAGTGCGGCATGATCGGATAAAGCCCCAGGCCTCGCTCATGCGCATAGTCGATCAGCTCGGTCGCCAGCTCATGGCTATAGCCGCGCAGCCACACCACGGTGTGTATGCCGGCCGGCGAATCGACGACATCCACGCGGTCGCCTGCATGCTGGCGCAGGCCTTCCAGTACCGCTTCGCGACGCGCGCGCAATTCCTTGGTCGCACGGCGAAGATGGCGCTCGAAGCCGCCGCTCTCCATGAAGTGCGCAAGCGCTGCCTGCTCGATGGCCGCGCAGGAAAAATCGTCCATGTACTTGGCGTTGATAAAGTCTTCGCGCAACGCCTGCGGCACCACCATATAGGCCAGGCGCAGGCCACCGAACATCACCTTCGAAAAGGTCCCGACATAGATCACCCGATCATGCTGGTCGAGCGAACGCATGGCGGCAAGCGGATGGGTGTCGTAGCGGAACTCGCCGTCGTAATCGTCTTCCAGCACCCAGCAATGCTTGGTGGCGGCGTAATGAAGCAGATCCAGGCGACGCTGCAGTGACATTACCGAGCCGCAGGGGAACTGATGCGAAGGCGTTACGCAGATCAACTCCGGCGCCTGCTTGGGTAGCTCGGCGCAGACCAAGCCCTCATCGTCGGTACGCACCGGATGCAGCTTGGCACCATAGGCTCCGAATATCTGCCGCGCGCCGAAGTAGGTGGGCTCTTCCAGTACCACGCTGTCGCCTTCGTCGACCAGCACGCGTGCAGTCAGCGAGAACGCCTGCTGGCTGCCGCTGACAATCAACACGTCGTCGGGTGACACGTTGAGGCCGCGGCGGCGCCCGAGATAGTCGGCCACTTGCACGCGCAAGGGCTCGTAGCCCTGCGAACGGGCGACATCGAGCGAGGTATAGGTGGCTGCGCGTGCCAGCTCGCGTGCCCAGATATCATTGAGCAGCGGGTTGACCTGTGGATTGCCGAATTGCAGGTTGTAGCGCAGGCCGCGGTGCTGCACGGCGATCGTGCGGTCCAGCACCAGACGTGCGCGCCGCGAGAAGCGCGAAGGCGCCGCTATCTCGGTAGCGCTCGCTGCCGATCTGACCGGGGCCTTGGTCTGCAGGTGCGCGACGTAGCTGCCCGAACCGACCCGGCCCTCGATAAAGCCCTCGGCGCGCAGCTGCTCATAGGCGGCCAATACCGTAATGCGCGAAAGCTCCAGCTCGCGCGCCAGTACCCGCGTGGGTGGCAGGCGCGAGCCGGCCCCGAGGCGGCCATTGAGAATCGCGCCTTTCATGGCGCGGGTGAGTTGTGCGTACTGCGGGCCCTGACCGTCGAGTTCTAGATACACCTGGCGCCTTCCCCATCGCATTGGCCCTATGGACTATAGAAAAAGTGGCTATGGATGGAACCCA